>JMSU01000022.1_pt1 | contig 128487 bp, 128 predicted proteins | sample 179011 | NCBI WGS metagenome assembly JMSU01 (sample SAMN02769580, study PRJNA246767) | bioreactor metagenome | isolation source: Culture-1 Bioreactor ArsB derived from microbial biomass from the upper 2 cm... | place: Germany: Bremen | collected day 87 after inoculation
CAAAGGTTGGTAATGTATAGCAGTCATGAAGCCCGGATATAATTGCATTCTTCCCTACTCTAGAATAGAGTCCGTATAATTTTTCATTATACATATACATCCCAGTGATATTGTTGAATTTACTTATCTTTAACTTACCCTCATGAACTTCTACTAAATCACTTTGGGCAGGAGCATAATACTCCTGTATAAGATAGTCATTTCCATGACATTCCTCTAATCTCTGCTCCCATTCCTTACTATTGAAATCTCGTCCCGCATAGACACCTCTAGAAGCGTAAAGATCCATCGGTTTTAGTATATACTTATCTTTATCAGCGATTAATTCATCATAATTGAAGCTATCGCCATCAAATGTAGCTGTATATGGTATATGGTCTTTAATAAAGTTTATTTCATCTTCCGTCAGAAAGTTTGACATATAGCTGTCGTGTAAAATTTTAAATATAATCTTGTTGTGAATAATTTGTGATTTAATTGGCCCGATTATACAAACCTTTCCTTCCATTGCCGCCCTAATAAGATCAGGTATTTCATCAGTCCTTTCCATTAAATCCCTTGTTACAAGCCTTCTGTAAACAAAATCTATATTCATATCATTAAAATACAGCTTTCCATCTTGATATTTCAAGTCTCTAGCATCAACAATCTCAGTGTTATATCCATTTTTCTTGAATGCGTCCTTAAAGACCTCAAATTCGTTAGGACTTCCCTTGTCATTAAAGTCAACAATAGCTACATTAGGTCTCTCTATGGATGAATCGAATTCTCTAAAAATACTAACAGCTTCCTTTACCCAAGTATCAAAGAGCTCAAAGGGCTTTATTTCATACTTCTTTTCCATTTCTTTAAAGGCCGTTGTGTCAGACAATATTCTTGATAGTTCTCTATCTTCATTCATGGCTGATGATCCATCGGCATTTAATTCACAGAACTTGAAACTTCCATCTTCTTTATAAAATATATCAATTCTTGCCATAGGAACCTTTGCATTGTATCCGTGTTCAGTTAGGATTAAATCCTCTAAAAGCTTTGTAAAGCCAAATTTTGCTCTAAAGCCAGGATCTTCTATATATCTATCAATAACCTTCCTAAGAATCATCATTAAAGTAGATGTAAGGTTTTTAAACCTTTCTAGATCTTCTTCCGTATAAAACTTTGGCATATATAGAAATGGAACTGGTTTTCCTTTATACATAGCTGTTGAGTTTTTTACGCTTTCTATAGCTTTAAGATAATCCCCATGGCATGATTCCTCTTTATCCTTAACAATATTAATATACTCTCTATCCAAATCAATTCGATTCAAAAAGTCTCACTCCAATCATAATAAGGAATACCTAAAGATATAACATATTATCTGCTAAATATCTCTAAGTTATTTAAAACACTTTTTTCTAGAGCTTTATTTTTTCCTAAATGCAAATTCTCTTTAATTAACTGAGATGGGGTTATTTCTTTATCTACGAGTTCTTTAATGGGAAGTAGAAACTTGGCTTCTTCTTTATCAAGTCCATTTTCGGCAAGGCGTATAATCTCCTTACAGACCTCAGTTATATTTTTATTCACCATTTGAGAATCTTCTACGGATTCAATTATATCATTTTTAGTTTTGCTAACCTCATCGTTAGTGACGTATTTAAATTTCTCATATAATGATTCAAGATTTTCCTCATTGTATAACAAACCTTTCCAAAGAGCTACTCCAGCTATGTTTAGTGGATATGGAACTGAGTCCGCCATTCTCACTTCAATAAATTTTTTCGTCCTTACATCAGGAAAATACATAGTAAGTACATGCTCCAGCTCCTGCTCAGTATACTCATCTGGATAATATAGATCTTTAAAAGGTTTATCTGCAGTAAATTCAAATTCACCATTTCTTTGAATAATTATTGGTGGTGCATTCAGCACGTATTCAGCGTAATCTTCATATCCGTAAACTCTATCTAATGATCCTGGTACTACTTTACATCTATCATCATCACAATCATTCCATATATTAACCCTTAGAGTATTTTTATTCCAAACTTCTCCCTCAAAAAAAGGGGCATTATCGAAAATATATGAGATATATGGAGATAAAGCATTAGCGACCCTAAATTTTTTTATGTAATCTTCTTCACTGCAATAATCTATCGTTACCTGTAAGGATGCTGTTCCCTTCATCATATTGTGAGCATATTTTCCTCTTTTATTAAAGTATTCAGACATGTATTTGTATCTGCCCTTAGGAATGAATGGTATTTGAGATATTTTGCTTTCCGGTTGATACCCTAGGGATACTATGTATTGATTTCTATCATTTAGAATTGGAATGATATCCCTTAAAAAAACAAGGTATTGATTTTCTACTTCATTAATGTCTACACATGGCCTTGTACTAAGCTCTACCTGAGCTCCAGGTTCAAGGGTTATATTATTCCCATCTTTACTAAGAGCCATTAGATGATTTTCCTCATATTTTCCCTTCCAACCCTTCTTGGTAAGCTTCTTGAGTAATGACTCAACACCATTTTCACCATAGTAGGATATTGTTTCTAAGGTATCAGCATTAATAACGAAATGCTCAAACTCAGCGCCAATTTTAAATTCACCCTTAGCCGTTTCACTTTCTCTAAAATAATTTATGATTCTCTCTTTCTGATAATTTATATCATTATCAATAGTCAATTTCATACCTCCTAAAGGATTTTAAATATATAAAGTTCTTAGTAAAACTTAATTTGTACATATCCACATACTCAGTATTTCTGGAAGTTTTGGGTGTATATAACTTAATAGTTTTACTGGTATCTCTATAGTATAGATATCAGGTAAATTTTTAACAAATTTTTGGCTATCTATATATATACCACTAAAATCACTTTTCTAACATTTAATTTTATGTAAATCTAAAATCTAACTCTTGATTCTTTCTTTCCATTCTCAATACATCAACATTGTAAGAACTAAGCTTATCTTTAATTTTATCTGTAATTGTAAACTCATTTCCAAAGTGCATAGGCACAAGAACCTTTGGTTTAATTGTTTTGACAAAATGCTCAGCTGCAAGATGATAATACTCTCCCAGTCTTGGATCAGCAGGAATGAATGCAATATCAATGTTTTCATTTGCCAGCTTTGCTACTTCATTTTTAAAATCTTCTTCTTCTCTCCTTTGCGCTTCCTTTGAGTCATTTTTCCAATGCCACCAATTCAAATCCCCGGCATGAAAAATATTCATATTGTCTACCGTTACTAAGAATGATACTCCGCTATCGGTTGAACCAAAACTTTTAATTTTCAAATCATCGATATTTAAGTTTTGATATTCATCCATAAGATAATAGTTTGTTTCTTTATCATCAATATCAATATCAATATCGCTACCTAAAAAGTACTTTATATTAGAATTTTTTCCCTGCCATTCAAAAACATCCTTCGAATAGTGATCAGAATGACTATGACTAACAAAAACATACACTTTGTCATTTTCAGTAAATTCTTTTGATATGTCCTTATCTAAACAATCGAATACCAAAACACTATTTTGGGTTCTTACTAAAAAACCACTATGAAAAATATGAAGTATTTTCATTTAAATTCCCTCCCATTTCCTCTTTAGATATTAATTCATTTTTTTGCTTAAACGGTTTTAAAATAGGTTATTCATGTTTCTAATCTTTATGAATAATTCTGTTTTCGCATATCTTGCTTTTTTTAGATATATATTTTAATTATTATATAACTATGTCAATTTTCCTCTTTTTTACTTATTATATTTATTATTTTCAAATTCAAGAGATTAAGTCCCTCGTTTTTGACTACTATTTATCTAAATAAAAACTCAATGCCATCGAACCCCTTCGTTTTGGTCAGGTTTCTCTTCTAGAAATGACCCAAAGAAAAAAAGAAGTACCAAATAGTACTTCTCTTTTAATATTAGTGACAAACAAAGGATTCAATATTTCTTAGATCTGTTCCAAAATAAACCCATCTGTACCCAGTCCATCTATAACCCGCAACCGATGTCCGACCTACAAATGTAAGATAAGCCCAAAATTGTCGACGATTTTTTAACCAAAGGTAGGTAAATTTATATCTGCATCGCCTTATAGCTCCGGGGTCAACTGCTGCAAGTGTTGGCTCCCTCTCCGGAGTAAAAGAAGGTGGTCTTCCCGGCGGTCCGGCGTCTCCTCCCGGCTCTCTTCCTGGACCTCCTCCTGGGCGGCCTGTAGGAGGCCTATATGGCCCAGGCTGAAAAAATGGTGGGCCACTAAATGGTGGTCTTGGAACTCTATATAGCATTCTTACATCACCTCATCGTTAAAATTTTACTTAGCCCCAGATTATTAAACTATTTGCATATTTTTAAACTATCTCTGAATAATCCGGGTTAAATTAAAGACTGTAGTACATAATATTCCCCTATTAAGTGATGTGTGAATAGTAATTTCCCCTTCTATTAATTATGCAGAATTCCTAACAAAACTTATTTGAAGTTTATTAAGCCCCAAGACTGCTTGACTCTATTAAATCTTAAACTTTTCTATAAATTCCTGTTGTTTACTTGAAATATGAGCAAGTTCCTCTGCCGATGCTGCTATCTCTTCTAGTGCGGCAGTCTGTTCTTCAGTGGAAGCAGCTACTTCTTCGGTTCCAGCTGCATTTTCCTCAATTATGCTTGCAATATTATTTATATTTTCACTTACTATCTGTGAATTTTCACTTACGCCTTCACAAGCATATGTTACTTCTTTTATATTTTCAGTAACATTCTCTACTGATTTCAATATATCAGCAAATGCATCTGAGGTTTGTTTAACAACATTTTCTTGTTCACCAACTATTTCTTCAGTATTTTTCATTTCCTCAACAACATTACTAACACCAACCTGGATTTCTTTTATGAGTTCACTGATATTCTCTGTCGCCGTGCCTGATTCCTCTGCTAATTTTCTTACCTCTTCAGCCACAACTGCAAAACCCTTACCTTGTTCCCCAGCTCTAGCTGCTTCAATTGCTGCATTTAATGCCAGTAAATTGGTTTGTTCTGCAATATTTCTAATCAACTCTACTATTTGACCAATTTGCCCCGATTTCTCAGATAATAAAATGATTTCTTTACTCACATTCATTGTTGCTTTTTTATTTTCAAGCATCTTACTCTTTTGGTACCCTAATATGTTAACGCCCTTATCCACTGTCTCTTGAGCATGAATTGTTAGGTCCTTTGAAGCATTTACATTATCCAGTATTTTACCTATCTCAGAAATCAAATCTTTAACCATATTGTTACCTTCTTGACTTGATTGTGCCTGTTCAGTAGCTCCCTTTGCCAATTCTGATACAGTTACTGCTACTTGTTCAGAAACTTTACTTGCTTCATCTGTGGAAGCCTTCATTTCTTCTGAGGTGGATGCCACGGTTAAGCCAATATTCTTCATTTCATTTATCAATGCTCTCATACTATCAATCATATTATTAAAATTGGAAGCAAGTATTCCTATTTCATCATTACTTTTCACATCAACTTTAACTGTAAGATCTCCAGAAGCAACTTCATCAGTAATCTGAGTCATTTTTTTTATAGGCTTAGTAATTCTTGTGATGATTAAGAGTAGTATTATACCAATTAGAGCTACTATTACTATACCAATTATTATTACTATATTTCCTAGAGTTGATATACCATGTGTTACTTCGTCATTATATGTCGTCATGGCTATAGACCATCCCGTTGACGTCATCGGTCCATATGCCGCAATTTTCTTCTTCCCATCAAACTCATAGTAGGAGACATCAGATTTACCTTCAACCATATTTTTAGTAAGCTCTATTTGAGAGTCGCTTCCTTTCTCTAATGCATTGTATTCAAGAATTAATTCCTGTTTAGGATGAGCTATAACTACACCTTCTCGATTAACCATGTAACCATATCCCGAAACTCCAAATTCCTCAGCATTCACAATATCCGTCACCTTAGATAATTCTACGGTTCCTCCAATTAGGCCAACAACTTGTCCACTATCATTTTTAATTGGTGATGCAATAACTATAATTGGTACTCCAGTAGATTTGGATATTACAGGCTCAGATACAACTGATTCGCCTTTCATAATCTTAGAAAAATAAGATCTATCACTGATATTCCCTGTCTTCCCCTTATTGTTTTTATAGTTACCATCTCTTCCAGCCATAATAATCGCTTGAAAGTCTTTAAATTCATTGCCATTACTAGATACAAACTTACTCAAATCCTCATACGACTTCTCTTTAACTATATCCATACCTGAAAGTAAGTGAATCATCTTTTTCCATTCAAAAATTTTATCATCAGCTATTGTTATAAGTTTTTCATTCTTATTTTGGGCTATTTCTTCTACATCATTAATAATTATTTCTTTAGCTTTTAAGTATACAATTCCAGATAATAAACAGACTCCTAAAAAGGTCATAATCAAAACAGGTATCATTATTTTATATTTTAAACTTTTCAAGTTTTTTACCTCCTAATAATAAATAAATATATTTTTAAAATAGTTATTGCGTAAATTGCAATTTTATCTCCATATATCTCTATATGTTTTTGCCAATATTTTCTTTTTTTAAGCCTCCTTCCTTTCTTATTATCAAATAAAAGCCCTATATGGCATAGAGTCAATTTTTTATTTGCAAGCAAAATAATCATGATTTGTTATAATATTAACATAACCTAATATAATAATTCGTTACATTTCGTCATATTCCTCCTATTTTCTTAATTTTTCCTTAATTTTAGTATCTGCTTACATTGTTGTTAAATAGCGTAGATTTTGAATTATAAATGAAAATGCAGAGGCATCAAAGCCCATCGTCTTGGTTAGTTTTCTCTTCGAGAAATGTCCTCAATAAAATAAGGATAGAGCCTAGCTCTATCCTTTTCTATTCTTACTTAATTCAGTATTTTTTTAGTTGCTTACTACAATCCGGGAGAATGATTACTTTCTTCTTTCACTTAAATTCCCGTATTTCTCAAAGCATTCATATGCAAATTTCAAGTCTTCTTCTTTAGCTCCAATAACGCTGAGGTATCTATATTCGACTCCTATAAGACCACCTTTAGGAGTAGCCCAATATTTAACTAACTCTTGAACTTCCTTCTCTATTAAAGCCTTATCTCCCTTAGGTAATGTATCTTGAATATCAACAGCTGCTTCAAAACAAATTCTTCCTGAAAATTGCTCTCCAGTTTCTTTAATACCTATCAGCCTCGGCTGATGAATGTTTAAGATATCGACACCTATTTCAATTAGATCCTCAAGTATGTCGTTTATTTTACCATCTGTATGAAATCTGATAACCATACCGGCCTCATGTATAGCCTCTATGAGTCTTTTGTATCTTGGTTTAAATATTTCTCTCCACATTTGTGGTTGAATCATTAAACCAGTTTGAGTTCCCCAATCATCTGTGGTGTCAAAGCAATGAACTCTGCCTTTCCCTAGCCTTGATGCTTCCTTAACTATTCCTATTTGATAATCAACCAACTTATCCGTAAGTTTTTCTATGTTTTCTCTATTGATATAAAGATCCATTAAAGTATTTTCAAAACCTCTAAGAAAATGCATTCTCTCAAAAATACAATATGGACTATTAAGTTGTACCCATTTTCCTTGCGCTTCAGGGCTATTTAAAGCCTCCTCTAAGCCATCAAAGCGCCCCTCTTCATATGGATCTGGAACAGTATAGTTCTCAAAATCAGCATCCCAATCTTGTATAGGAAAAGAAACAGGTTGCCCCATATCACTGTTTTGAGATCCACCATCCTTTGCCTTCTCATGGGACTCCCACTTGCAGCCCCATTCATCTACCGTTCCCGATAGAGTTCTTGTCTTTTTTCTCATATCAATCTTATCATTTTCCCCTCTTAATATTCGAGGCGTTTGAGTGTATATTCTAAAAACATCTCCTTTTCCTAAAGATGTAAATCTTAATCCAATTCTATCGGGATTCTCAAATTTTACATTTTTCCTTATTATCTCATAGCTTGACATAGCCATTTATAAAGTCCCCTCTCTTATCTATGTTATTAATTATTAGCTCATAGCCCCAGTCACAATTTTTTTGGCAACCTCAGCTGCTGAACCCGCATCAGCTGTATAATAGTCCGCTCCAATTTCCTTTACAAAATTCTCATTTACAGGAGCTCCACCTGCCATAAAGGTATATTTGTTTCTTATTCCACGTTTTTGGAACTCACTCAAAACACCCTTCATATTTGACATTGTAGTCGTTAAGAGAGCTGACATAGCTACTATATCCACCTCTTCTTCCTCAGCTTTATCAGCAAATATTTCCGGTGAAATATCTACTCCAATATCAATTACTTCCAGTCCTGCACCCTTCATCATTATTGCGACTAAGTTTTTACCTATATCGTGTAGATCCCCTTTAACAGTTCCAATAAGAACCTTACCAACAGGCTTTTCATTACTCTGAGCCAGAATTGGTTCCAGTACCTTCATTCCGAAGTTCATAGCTCTAGCAGCAATTAACACTTCGGGAACAAATACTTCATTCTTCTTAAACTTTTCACCAATGATACCCATTCCTGCCAATAGACCTTCATTCAAAATTTTCTTTGATTCTATTCCATCCTCTAGGGCCTTTAATACTAAATCGTTAACTTTTTTAGCATCTCCTCTTTGTAGCGCTGATGAAATTTCCTCCAATATTTTCATTATGTATCTCTCCTTTATTATTTCAGATTATTATTTTCCATTTTCTTCTTATTACTTAATTAGATATTAGGCTTGGCAATCACTTTCGCTTTATATTATCAGGAGTCCTACATATTTAGATATAGATAAATTGCTGAATCAGTCTTTTTATTTATTGCTTTCATTTTTTAATATTTCTATATGTAAAATTACTTTCATGAATTAGACATGTTTATAGTTTTTTTAATGTTGTTAAGATCTTGCCTTAAAAAGCGATCTCAAGTAATATGGCAGATTAGAGCTCCTATTTATCTCTTAGCTTAATACGCTATTGATGCTTTAAATATATCATTTTTGTAATTTTTAATGTTGCAATATATTTATATAATTTGTAATTTGTTTGTTTATTTTTAGGTTTTATAAAAATAGTACAAAAACTATGATAAAATTTTTATGTATATAGAGTTCATATAGCAAAACTTAATTTATACATATCAAAATACTCAGTGTTTCTGGGAGTTTTGGATGTGTATAAATTAATAGTTTCACTGGAATCGCTATAGATTTGCCATCTATGAAAACAAAAGATATGTTATGAGGGGTATGTATATGGATCAATTATTTGATAAAAATGGGAATTTAAATATTGAATTAATTAAAGAAACTCTCGAGATTTATTACCATTCTACTGGCATACCTATATTTGCTATTGATGAAGTTGGTGAAATCATTTGTAAAATAGGCGAAGAGTCGATTTTTTGTACTCTTTTTCAAAAAACATTGGAAGGAAGCTGCCCATGCTCACAAACACATTTATTTGCAAGTAAACAATCACAATACATTGGAGAAGGCTATATTTTTAGCTGTCCAGCATCATTAATTCATTTTGCATGTCCATTGGTTAAGGATACCCTTTTTAAAGGAGCTTTAGTTGCAGGCCCTGTACTCATATACCCTCCTGATGAATTTATGGCTGAAGACATTATTAAAAAATATAACTTGAGTTCTCTTTCTGTTGGTACGGTTATGAACTATTTGATGAAAGTAAAGCTTGCTAGTCCAGAAAATGTTAGGTTTCTCAACAAACTATTATTCATTGTTGTATCAAATCTTTTAGAAGACGATAAGTTTATTTTAAAGGAAAGAAACAAGCTCATGGATCAGCAGTCAAAAATTAGTGAAAGTATTCATTTTATTAAAGAAAGAGAACACCTATCTTCCTATTATCCTTATCAAAAAGAAAGAGACCTATTTGTTAAGGTTAGGAATGGAGACGTCATTGGTGCCAAAACCATCTTAAATGAACTTTTAGGTCACGTTTTTTTCATTTCCGGTGGCAACAATGAAATCATAAAGGCAAGAATACTGGAACTATGTTCTGTACTCTCTAGAGCCGCGGTTCAGGGAGGAGCTTCTTTAGATAAAATATTTGGTATAAACTATAAATTTATCAGAAAGCTGAGTAAAATTGATAATATTTATGATCTTTCCTTTTGGACTTTAGATATTTTAGATAGGTTTACAGAAAGTGTTTTTGAATTGTCTAAAACTAGAAATCCTGATATTATAAAAACATCCTTGCAGTATATAAACAAAAACTATATTAACAAAATTACTTTGCCTGATGTTGCAAAATATGTTCATCTAAACCCCTCATACTTTTCCAATCTTTTTAAAAACGAAGTTAGAACTAGCTTTTCAGCATACTTGAATACTGTTAGGATTGGAGAAGCAAAGAAACATCTAAGAGAGACAGATCAGTCAATTCTTGATATTGCTTTAACAGTTGGTTTCGATAGTCAAAGTTATTTCTCTAAGGTTTTCAAAAGAGTTACTGGTCTTACTCCTAGGCAATACAGAAACCAATAAGTTCTTTATTAAAATAATAATGGGTGTCTCAGAATGACAAATTGCTGAAACACCCCAGGATTGAACTCATGAGATATCTTTATGAGACATGCCCCTATTATTTAATAAAATTTATTCTTCTATGCTTAATTCAAGTATTTTTAAAGCAGTTATATCATCAGTAATTAAAACATTGATATAGCCGCCTCTAAGAGCTCCAAGAACTGCCTCAGCTTTAAACTCTCCTCCAGCTACACCAATTACTCTTTTTATATTTAACAAATCCCTTAGCTCTAAACCAATAATGCGTCTATTCATGATATCATCTATGATTACTCCGTTTTTATCATAGAAATGGGCACTAATAAAGCCAACAGCTCCCTTTTTCATTAACAATTCCTTATATGATTTATCTATATATCCATTCCAGGTAACACTTGATATTGAAGTGTCTAATGCCCCAATTCCGGTCAGAATAATATCTGCATTTTTAGCCAACTCTAAGGTTTCACTAATAGAATTATCATTTATCAAAGAGTTTCTTACATAATCATCTTCAACATACAAGGGAGCATGGAGTTGTCTAAACTTACCATTATATACATTTGCAATGGTACGAATGAGTTCGGGCGCATCTATGACAGGATCGTGGGTCGCTGCAGCACCAAATATCTGAACTACTTCTATGGGTACACTCTTATTAGGATTTAAAGCGTTAACAGTATTATAAATAGTTCTTCCCCAAGAAATCCCTAAAATCATATTTTCAGTTATTGCTTCATCTAAATATTCAGCTGCCAAGCTTCCTAATCCCTCTAGTACCTCTTCATATGATCTATTTCTGTTTTTTAGAATCAGCACATCCATTAAGCCAAATTGTTTTTTTATCGCTCTTTCCACTTGCAAAACTCTCTCATCAGGATAATTTATTTTGATTTCTACTATTTCGAGTTCTCTAGCTTTTTTCAGTAGCCTAGATACCTTTGACCTTGATATAAAAACTTTCTTTGCAATCTGGGATTGTGTAAAGTTATGTTCATAGTATAAACTAGCTACTTCTGCTAATAACCCTAACTTTTCCTTTTGTTTCATCTTTTCACCTCACATTAAGGCTGCCTATATATCAAGATATATATCTTGAAAATTCAGTATTTTTACATTATATTGTGGATTACCTATATATTATACTATTTCTTAATTTTTCTCAATTTTTATTGTTCAAAATAATTGAACGGCTCCCCACTTATTTTAATTCCTTCTTAAGAATATGCCTATATAGAGCCTTTGCAACGCCTGATTGATCGTTAGTTTCAGTTATATGATCTGCTATCTCTTTAACAACTTCTTCTGAATTTCCCATCGCAATAGAGAGCCCAGCAAAATTTAACATACTGATATCATTGTGATTGTCACCAAAAGCAACAACTTCTTCCCTTTTTTATACCAAGAGAGTTAGCTAATATTTCTACCCCTTTACCTTTATTAGCCTTGTTATTCATTGCATCTAGAAGGTTCTTACCTGACCTATAAGCCTCTAAATTTTCTAACTGCTTTATTTTATCAGCTATTGTATTCAATTTATCCATATCATCAATAGGTATTAACACTTTATAAATATTTTCTCCATTTTTCACAGTTTCTTCTATATCACCGACAATTGAAATAGGTATCCTTTCTTCATCTGCTAATCTACTCCTGTGTCTCTACCTCTTTCTTTACCTTAACTTTGACCATAATACGCATTTACTCCGTGCTTTCGTAGAAAGTGCTTATCTAACAATTCATCATGAATAGGGTTAATCGCGTTGTTTAAAACCTCTGTTTTATATGCTATCTTCGCTATTTCTTCTAATACAACTGCATTATGTACGGCCTTTAAAGGGCTATCACCCCAAGTAAATGGTCCATGATTGCTTACGACTACACCGGGAATATAGTTTGGATTTAAATCTTTAAATCTCTCAACTATTACACTTCCGGTTTCCATTTCATACGCACCATTTATTTCTGCATCTTCCATTTTTCTAGTACAGGGAACATCACCATAAAAGTAATCTGCATGGGTAGTTCCATAGCATGGAATATCCCTTTCGGATTGTGCCCAGCTTGTAGCCCACTCTGAATGTGTGTGAACAATCCCCCTTATCTCCTTGAATGCTTTATAAAGTACTAAGTGAGTAGGAGTATCAGAGGATGGCTTAAGCTTACCTTCAACAATATTCCCCTCTAAATCTAAAACTACTAAGTCATCTATTTTCATATTTTCATAGGCTACTCCGCTTGGCTTGATCACTACTAGTTCTTTTTCTCTATCTATCCCACTAACGTTTCCCCATGTATAGGTTACTAAACCCATTTTAGGTAATTCTAAGTTTGCCCTTAAAACCTCTTTCTTTAAAGATTTTAACATACCTTAAGCTCACCTTCTCTCATCTTTTCTTCTACCCACAATCTTGCATCTAATATTTCCCTAACGGCCTCTTCATCTTCATATTTTTTATCGTTATCGGCCCACATCTCTATTAAAAATGGTCCCTTATATCTTAAACTAGATAGCTTTGAAAACAATTTTACAAAATCAACTGTTCCTTCTCCGAAGGGTACACATTTGAATACTCCTGGTTTTGTATCTTTAATATGAATTGCAACAGTATGCTCAGCTCCCAACTCTAGCTCTCCAGAGGCATCACCGGTCCACTGAGAAAGGTTTCCAAGGTCAGGATATATCTTAAACCATGGAGATCGGAATTCCTCTACATACTTCATGGCTCTTTTTATTGTCCCTAAAAATTCTGTATCCATGATTTCTACAGCTAGCATAACACCTGCTTTTGATGCCCAACTAACCGCCTGTTTTAGACCGTCAATAAACCTTTTTTGAGTTATTTCATTAGAATCCTCATAGTATACATCATACCCTGCCAATTGTATAATCCTAATTCCAATATCAACAGAAAACTCAATAGCTTTTTTCATAATATCTAGAGCTCTTTGTCTTGTCTCATAGTTTTCACTACCTAGAGGAAATCTTCTGTGACCACTAAGACACATAGTTTGTATAGTGACTCCAGTTTCAGTTATAATATTCTTTAACTCTTTTCTCTGAGCCTTATCCCAGTCTAGTCGACTTAATCTTTCATCGCTTTCATCTATTGAAATCTCTAAGAATTTATATCCAGCTTTCTTAGCTGTCTGGAGTTTTGTTCTCAAGTCCATTGAATTTGGCAAGGCCTTTTCATAGATACCTATCTGCATCTTATCTAAATCCATGATCTTTCCTCCCTTCATTTAAAATCAAATTATCTTATTACTTAGCTCCAATATTTCTCAAATTCTCTTTTAAATGACTTTGCTGCTTCCAAAGGATTTTCTGCGTCCCTTATGCTTCTGCCAGCGATGAATACATATATAGGCAATCCCTTAAAAAGATGTAAATCCTCAACCTTTAATCCGCCAGTTACCGTAACCTTAAATCCCATATCACACAATCTTTTTATTTTATTTAAATCTTCTTCTCCCCAGTTTACACCGGCTGCCTGAGCATCCCTTGATCTGTGATACACTACTTGCTCTACTCCTACTTTTCTCCATCCCTCTGCCTGCTCCCATGTCCAATGTCCCGTAAGCTCTATTTGGATATCTTTACCTCTTTCCTTGGCTATTTCAAAGGCACCTTCAATAGTTGGAAGTTCTGCACAACAGATTAGCGTAGTCCAGTCCGCACCAGCATCAAACATCATTGGAGTTAAGATTTTACCTGCGTCAGCAATTTTAGCATCGGCTAAGACTATTTTCTCTGGATATATTGCTTTTAAATTCGTTACGGCATCCTTACCCTCTGCATTACATAATATTGTTCCTACCTCAATTATATCTATTTCCTCTGCCACCAATCTTAATGATTTTAATGCGTCTGCTAAGTTTAAATTATCTAATGCTATTTGTAATTTAGGTAATCCCATAATAAGTCCTCCTTAAGATATATTCCATAAAATATGGAGGATTTTCATCCTCCTATTAAGTTGTATCTATTTATTTAATACTGCTAAAACCTTTGGCTCTAATTCTTGCTCTGATAATAGATTTTGTAATCCAATCAAATGAGTTCCTTCTTTAGCCTTTAGCTCATCTAGTAAATGATTAGACGTAATTACTATATCGAATTGATTGACTATTCCTTGTGCTTCCCCTACACTACAGGATTCAAATGTGGCCTCAATATTATGTTTCTTAAAGACATTTTTAACTTTCATTTTCATTAACGTACTTGTTCCCATTCCATTTCCACAAACTGCTAATACCTTCCACATATTATCTGCCTCCTGATTTGATTTTTTATTTATTAGCATCTACTAATTTTGATTTTTTGTTTTGTAATTGTGGAACAATTAATCCAGCGATAACTACTACACCCACACCGGCTACTCCTAAATATTTAAGTGCGGTCATGACTACTGGCCAAATTACTGCCCAGTCAAAATTGCCTTGCCATCCACCAGAAAGTCCTGATAACGATGCAGCCCATACTCCACCGAAAATGTGAACCAAACCCGCAAGGAATGTAATTATTGCTGCTGCGCGTGCTCCACCAAATTTATTTGCATATATACCAATTGTTGCATTATCAAAGAACACTGGCACAAATCCAGGAATTATTAAGATTGGGGATCCAATTACTAACAATGCTACTACCCCAGCGATTTGACCTATTGCACCGAATATAAATCCATATAATACTGCATGGGGTGCAAAGGCATAAATGGCAGCACAGTCAACACCTATAACAGCACCGGGTAACAATTTCTCTGAAACACCTTGGAACGAATTTGTAAGCTCAGCAACGAACATACGAACGCCTGTTAATATGATTGTTAAGTTAACGGAGAATCCTAATCCTGTTAAAAGTATATGTACAATCCAATTCCTACCAGGTTGCATAGCTTCTACAGTTTCTTTTCCAAGCGCAATCATTATAATCCCAAAGAATAATAGCATTAATATAGCAGAAGCTACAACGTTATTATTAAATATTTTTAACCATCCTGGATACTCGATTTCTTCGACTCCTTTTTTAGGATCACCAAGTTTTGGAGCAATTTTCGTTGCTAGCCAGCTTCCAAGCATTTGCTGATGACCAATTGTAAAACCCGCTCCTCCAGTAATTTCATCTGTAGCTTTAATAAGCATATTAGGTAATACAGCCCAGTAAGTTCCTGATAATATACCCGCTATTATAATAGTACCTACCATTCCAGTATGAAGATAATAATATACCATCCATGTAACTAGAGCTGCTTGTAAAAACATAACATGGCCAGTTAAAAATAGCGACCTTACCTTGGTCCACTTTTTAAGTGCAACTAATAAAATATTCCATGCGAAACCAACCATTACAGTGTAGCCAACCCATGCAAAGTTTTTACCTAAGGCTTCTATAACCGCTGGGCTCGCCGCATATGGATCAATAATAACACCCTCTATGCCAAACTTTTCAGATAAAGCAAATAGAATTGGGCGAAATGTTGTTACCATTTTTCCTGCTCCCACCTGTAGAATCATAACACCTACAGCGGTCTTAATAGCGCCTGCCATTGCATCATAGAGTTTTTTCTTCATTGCCAGATAACCAATCAGGGTAACGATCCCTAACATAAGTGAAGCTTGAGTCATGATCTGCTTGAAGAAAACATCAAATACATTATAGATAAATCCCATATTTGCTCCCCCTTTAGAACAATTATTATTTGCTATAGAAATCGCAATAAATCTTTTACATTTTGATTCCTTGAATAACCTTAAAACACTGACTATTAAAAAAATGAAAATGTAGATTTATAGATGCGCTCTATATAATAGAAAATGCTTCTAGTATATCATCAATACATTCAGCATTAACAGCCTTATTATATTTTTTTTCATCAGATAACGTTTCCGAAATTTCCGAAAGAACTTCTATATGCTTGTTACTTTCTTTACATGATAAAACCAACAATAAAGAAGCTAGGTTTTGATCATCATCTGTAAAGGAGACAGGTTTTTTTAATTTTAGTATGCTAACTCCAATCTCTAGAGAACCGGCTTCCGGTCTCGCATGGGGCATTGCAATCATTGGTGCTAAAATAATATAAGGACCAAAATCCTCTACACTTTTGATCATAGCATCAATATAGCTTTCCTTAATCATTCTATGTTTCAGTAGTGGCTCAGCCCCAACTCTTATTGCTTCCCTCCAGTCCTTAACAGACTCCTTTACTTGAACCATTTCTTTAGTAATAATGCTAGATATCATGATTTAACTCTCCTCTTTATAATTTTAATAATTGCTACCACCTTAATTATAATTGACTACAACGATATTTAGTATTTCATTGGCGCTAATTTGCAGACTTTGTGCACAAATCTAGGTTAGTTAATCATTGTCACCAAATTGTTTGAATATTCATCACATGAACATATTATCATTTTAGCGTGTTTTATGTCAATATTTCCTAGCAATTATGCACATATGTTCATTTTTGCATTCTTTAATCTTTTATTTTCTTATTACTAGGTAAAAGTCTTTTGTACAGGTTTTAAATGAAGACTTCGTTCGAACACATCATGAATCTATATTTCTTCACCACTATGATAACTTTATAATTTCCTCACGTTTTAAATTGTTTTATACATTATTTGTAAAGAGTAAGAGCTTGATTCCAAGTTTCCCTAAAATAATGAAGTTCTCCCTTATTAAAAATTTCATGAAAACTAAACATATGTGCAAAAAAGTATAATTCATTGACGTATTTTAATCAAAAATGATATTATGTTCACATATTAAAATAGAAATTATGATTACATGAATAATTGTAAATATTAAAGGAAAGGTGATTGCAATGAATCAAATCGATCAAGTTACTAGAGAGTCTTGGATATTAAGTAATTTTCCCGAATGGGGAACATGGCTTAACGAAGAAATTGAGCAGGAAAAGGTTGACCCAGGTACCTTCTCAATGTGGTGGTTAGGGTGTACCGGGATTTGGATAAAGTCTGAAGGAAATGCCAATCTTTGTATTGATTTATGGGTTAAAAGTGGAAAAAGAACAAAAAAAGATCCTATGATGAAAAAGCAACATCAAATGCAAAGAATGTCAGGGGTGGAATTGTTACAACCAAATCTAAGAATAGCACCTTGCGTTATCGATCCCTTTGCGATTAAAGAAGTGGATGCCATATTATCTACCCATGATCACGGTGACCATATTGACATTCATGTAGCAGCAGCAATCATGCAAAACTGTGATTCCACTGTGCCATTTATTGGTCCAGAGGCCTGTGTAGACTTATGGGTTAGCTGGGGAGTGCCTAAAGAACGTTGCATCGTCGTTAAACCCGGTGATGTAGTTAAAATTAAGGATACTGAGATAATTGCCCTAGATTCATTTGACCGTACTGAATTGGTTACAGCGCCTCCCGGGGTAACTTTAAAGGGGAAACCTGTTCAAGAAATGGATGAGAAAGCAGTAAACTATCTTATTAAAACACCGGGCGGCAGCGTTTATCATAGCGGTGACTCTCATTACTCCAACTATTTTGCTAAACATGGTAATGATCACGATATCGACGTTGCCTTAGGTTCTTTTGGTGAAAATCCAAGAGGTATTACTGATAAAATGACTTCAGTTGATATTTTAAGAATGGCAGAATCTTTAAATGCTAAGATAGTAATTCCTTTCCATCACGATATCTGGGCCAACTTCCAAGCAGACCCTCAAGAAATTCGTGTTCTTTGGGAAATGAAAAAAGATAGACTTCAATATGGCTTTAAGCCTTTCATTTGGCAGGTAGGAGGCAAATTTGTTTATCCTACAGACAAGGATAAAATGGAATATCATCATCCTCGTGGATTTAGCGATGTATTTGCCATCGAACCTGATTTACCATTCAAATCTATCCTATAAAAAGGTTTTAAGTTTAAATTGAGGGAGTAGTCACAGAGAATTCTTCTTATCCTCTGTGACCACTCCCCTTTATTATATATCTATCAAATTACTTACTTTCATTCCAAAGTTTTTCAGCTGTTTCAGCCCATTTTTTTGATACAGCTTGACATTTGCAAGTAAGTTCACTGGCTGACTCCTTATCTATTGGCTGTGTAGAATGCGCTCTTGACTTTTCTACCATTTCCTTTAATTTATCTGGATTATCAAGTAAAGGGCAAGGTCTTAGGTGATTGTTATTAAATGGCTGTCTATTTTTATATTCCATAAATAGAGGTGATTTCAAAGCCTCTAGTAAGGATACATCGTTTATATTTACGCTTGAATAGTGGACAAACGCGCATGGTTCCACATCTCCATTGGCATTTATATGACAATATATCCTACCTCCAGCTATGCAACCATCGACATATTCTCCATCATTCCAAAAGTCTAGTATGAAGGCTGGTTTGTCATTCCTCATTTCCCTAACTCTATTATACATGTGTTCACGCTGCTCCGAGGTAACTAATAGCTCTAAAGCTGCATTCTTACCTATAGGTATATATGTAAAATACCATCCAAACATACAGCCCTTTTCAATTAAAAAATCTACATATTCATCTGATCCCACAATTTCAGTATTCTTGCTATGGTAACACGTTGAATACCCAAAAGCAACACCCTCTTTTTTTAAAAAGTCCATGGATTTCATCACCTTCTGATAAGTACCCTTTCCCCTCCTCATATCAGTATCCTCTTCAAATCCTTCTATACTAATAGCAAGAGCAAAATTCCCTACTCTTGCCAACTCCTTGGCAAAGCCTTCATCAACCAATGTTGCATTAGTGAATGCTAGAAACATACAGTCATTATGCTCTTCAGCTATCTTTATTAAGTCATCTCTCCTAACCAGTGGTTCCCCACCTGAAAATATATACATGTATATTCCCAGCGCTTTTCCTTCTTTAATAATCCTGTTAATAGTTTCACTATCTAAAGAATCGTACTTGCTATATTCCGCTGCCCAGCACCCTGTACATTTTAAATTGCAAGCTGATGTTGGATCTAGCAGTATTGCCCAAGGTACATTACAATCATGCTTTTTCTTTTTCTTATCCCTAATTGGTAAGCCCATAATGGCCGAATTTACAAAAAAGTTAATTAATGATTTTTTTCTGGTATTGGGATTTAGCTCTTCAAAATATCTTTCTATAAGTGTATGCCAATTGCTTTCTGGGTTATCACAAATGTCTCTAAAGAGTTTAATATTATTTTTATGATATTCCTTTTTAGCCAGTTTATCAGCCCAATTTAATAACTTAGGCAAATTTTTCATAGGCTCTTTTTCTACATATTTTAATCCTTCCTTTAAGACCACTGAGCTAATCAACCCTTTAGCAGTTTTCATAGTCTTGCCCCCTTAAATTAGTATACTATCTTAAATTTATTCCAATATGTCAATACTTATGTCAGGAAATATAATAAAAGGAACCTACAGCATTAAGTACGTTATTTGGGGGCAATAAAAAATAGCCTGTAGGTTTAACACCTTCAAGGCTATTCCTTACGTCTTCTCTTTTTCAGTTTCTATGTATAACTATTAGCTAAGTAAACTCTAAGTACATTCGGTATTTCCAATTCCCTTGTACCTAATCCATATCCTATCTTATCTATAGTAAATTCTGTTCTTTCCACAAAAGCTTCTACGTTAGATGCTAATATAGCTGCACCAGTTGGAGTTGTCATCTCAAAATTTACTCTTCCTGCTTTGATTGGTACTCCCTTTAATATCTCTACAGTTGCCGGAGCTGGAACTGGCATTAATCCATGGGCACATTTTACAAAGCCTCCCCCAACTTCAATATGAGATGACATAATTTTATCTGGTTTTAGATAATCTATGCAGATGGCTGCACCAACAATATCTACAATTGAATCAATTGCCCCAACCTCATGGAAATGTACTTCGTACAAATCCTTTCCGTGAACCTTTGCTTCGGCCTTTGCAACCTCTTTAAACATATCAATGCTCATTTTTTTTACATTATCATTTAAATCACTGTTATTAATAAGCAATTCAATATCTCCAAGGTTTCTATTTACATGGTCATGATTATGTGAGTGCTCATGATGATGGTTCTCGTAATGTTCATGGTTTTCATGGTGGTGGTCATGTTCATGACTATGGTGTTCTTGAGACTTTAATATAACATCTACCTTTGTACCGTTAATCCCATTCTTAATTCTTTTTTCTATTTTAATCTCATATTCTGATTCCAATTTTAACTTTGCAAGTTCATTCAATAAATACTCTTTTTCTACACCTAAGTCTATCATAGCTCCCAGGTTCATATCTCCACTAATACCTGCAAAACAGTCATAATATAGTATTTTCATAATTTATCACTCCAAAAAATTAGTCAACAACTCTCCACTGCATTCCAGAAAAATCCTTAACTGAACCAAGTACTTCATCAACTTCTTTTAAGGCTTCACTGATTTTAATGTTTTGAGGACATTTTGATTCACACTTTTTACAGCCAATACAATTAGATGCCTTTAGGTCTTTCTTCATAGATTTATAATTTGAAGCTACATTCTTTAAATCTCCATACATAGATGCATTATTGTAGTAAAAAAAGTTTTTAGGTATATCTACACCAACTGGACATGGCATACAATATCCACACCTTGTACAGTGAATCTTTATTTTTTCATTGTATTTTTCTTTAGCGCATTCAATTAACTTCAGTTCTTCCTCTGACAAGGAATTGGACTCACATCTACTTAATATTTCAATATTTTCTTTTATATGCTCTATATCATTCATCCCACTTAAAATAACTTTAACCTCTGGGAAATTCGCTAACCACTTTAGTGACCATTCAACTGGTTCTCTTGTTTTGTCAGCAGCTTCCATCATTTCCCTTACATCCTTTGGTGGGTTAGCCAGGAGTCCACCCTTTAATGGTTCCATTATAGCAACAGCCATTCCTTTTTCTCCAGCATATTTTAAACCCTTCAATCCCACCTGCTCATTTTCATCTAAATAGTTTAATTGAATTAAACACATACTCCAATCATATGAATCAACGATTTCTTTGAAGGTATCAAAATTATCATGTATAGAGAATCCAGCATACTTTATTTTCCCTTCGTCTATTGCCCTGTCTAAAAACTTAAGTACATCCATGCTCTTTATTTTATCCCACATGTTCTTATTTAAAGCATGTAAGAGAAAAATATCAATACAATCAACATCAAGTCTGTTCATCTGTTCGTTAAGTAGTTTATCAAAATCATCATAAGTCTTTGCTAGCCATACTGGAAGCTTTGTCACTACCTTAACTTTATCTCTATATCCATCCTTTAAAGCCTTACCTACTACAACTTCACTATTACCATCGTGATAAATATACGCACTATCAATATAATTTACACCATTGTCAATTGCATATCTCAAAAGCTCAATGGCCTTTTCTTCATCTATATCTGAACTTTTTTCACCTTTAACAGGTAACCTCATGGTTCCAAATCCTAATAAAGAAGATTCAAAGTCTTCTTTTCCAAATTTTCTATAATTCATAACTTTTTTACCTCCTCATATAATACTATCCTCATTTATTTTATAAGAATGCTGTTTATAAAGTCAAGATGCTTCACCATTAGAACACTCTATAGCATATACTTATTTCTATATTTTATGACAAATTCCTTTACATTTTGCTGCTATTTTTCTATCTTCTTTAATATTTACTGAAATATGTCTGAATAAAAGATCTGGTTAATTAAAATACTTAGAAAGAATAACGGAATTATTGGAGTGAATAACAAATGAATAAATTAGTGAAACCTGCAATATTATCTATCTCATTACTTATTATTATGACTGGCAATACAGTATCTCCAGCCCTAGGTGAAATAAGCAGTGCTTTTCCCAATACTGAGTCTTATTTAACAAAACTGGTTCTTACTTTGCCATCCTTTGTTATCATACCATTTAGTTTAATCTCAGGAAAAATATCTTCCACAATAAAAAAGCGAAAAATAATTATTATTGGACTTATTGTCTATTTTCTTGGTGGTATAAGTGGAGGATTCTCTAGAAATATATATGAGCTTTTATTTACAAGAGCTTTATTAGGAGCAGGGATGGGTCTGTTAATGCCTTTTGCAACTTCATTAGTAGCAGATTTCTATAAGGGTACCGAAAGAACAGTTATGATGGGGCTCTCGAATGCAGTGGCAAATTTTGGCGGAATCATAGCTACCCTTACTGCAGGTGCACTAGCTATATATAATTGGCGATATATTTTTATCGTGTACTCAGTAGGTATACCTGTACTAATATTAATTGTTTGGGGATTACCAGAGCCACCCCATAGAGATGGCACCACCAATAAAAGCTTTTCAATTAATAATAGAGTACTTGTTATAGCTATTCTTGCTTTCTTCTTAAATATTGCTTTTTATGCCGTCATCACAAACATGGCATTATTTATTAAAAGTGAAGGTATCGGCAATTCCGGTTATTCGGGTATAGCCACTTCCTTTGTTACTTTGGCTGGTTTTATAAGCGGAATATGCTTAAGACAAATATCAAAAATATTCAAAAATTTTAGAGTGCCCTTTGCAATAAGCATTATGAGTCTCGGCTTCTTACTTTTGTTTACTGCTCATAATTTAACTCTTGTATTGATTTCAAATTTCATGGTTGGTTTCGGTCTAGGTATATTGAAACCAGTTCTGTTTTTAAACGTAGCCGATGCTTCTCCTGGGCATTCAAATGCCTTCTCCATTTCAATAGTAAGTAATTCCGTATTGTTAGGAAAATTTATTTCACCCTTGTTTTTGGACTTTTGGGGTAAGGTTTTTAAAAATAGTACTATTAGATTTACGTTTTTATCAATGGGGATATCATTAGGATGCGCAGCTATTATATCCTTAGTAATAATGATAAGACATAGAAAAGTCTTTAAACCTAAATAATTTGTTAAGTCCAAATTACAAGGTAAATTATGCTGGTAATAAGTCCTATATATATAAGCTCAAATCCCTTCGAACTTGAGCTTTTTTTAAGTTTATATAATTGAGTTAAGGTATAGGAGTTGAATAAATAACTTGTCCAAACTCTGAAAGCTTTCCTTCAACAGCTTCAATTGGAATTTCAAATATATGCTCCCCATCAGCATATGAACCTAATCCATATACAGCAAAGTAAATTTTAATCCTTCCATCTTGAATAAAGAAGATTGGCTCAACTTTATCTTTATAATAGTATTCTTGTAGGTTTGTTGTCCAAGCTTCATTATCTTTAATTTGTTGAAAAATACTTTTGTATATCAATTCTAAATAATCTACATCTGCTTTAAAAAAGTCTTTTAAAACTACCTCTTTTCCCTTTAGTAAGTCAAAATTGTGAAACTGAGACCAATAGTTTCCATGGGCGCCGCCGGTATACTCATACATATCTAGACCAATGCTGAATATTCCATATTGATTAGTTGCTACATCAGGTTCTATAAAAAAGCTGTAGGCAGATACTCTTTCTTCTCCTTCTTCTACTTCTTTTATGAAGCTCATTCTTTCTATATAATTGTCTATAACTTTACTAATGTCGTTATTAATCAATTCTCGAATATCTTTTTCATCAATACCTTCAAATTGCGGTCTATTTATTTTCCATTCGTATACATTTTCTGATACTTCTTCTTCTACTTTTGTTTTTACAACCATGGGTTGTATTTTTTTGTACCTATCTAACAAGGACTCTTCCTTTACAGTTTCTTCTTGCTCAATTTTAGCCTCCGGAGAGCTATCTTTCTCTATTACAGGTTTAGCACTACATGCCGTTATCATTGACAGTATTGTACAGGCTATAATCACTTTCTTCATCTCAACTCATCCTCTTTCTTTCAATTGGTTTCCTAATTCTCAGTTTTCTCTAAAAACATAATCTTATAAGCTTCAAGGCCTTTAATAGGGTCTAACTCTTCATCCTCTTGAACGTATTCAATAAGCTTTGGACTTAGTTCAGTAGCCCTTACGATGTCCCTCAGCGCTTTTTGAAGTTCCTTAACATGGATATAGAAGCATGCTCTGTTATAGTATAAGACCGATATTTCTGGATTTTTAAATATACCTTCACTAATTATATTAATTGCTTTCCTGTACTCTCTTTTTTCCTTGTATATGATGGCTAAGTTTAAAAAACTATATGGATAATGTGGATTTTCTTTAATAGATAATTTGTAACATTCCTGAGCCTTTTTTATTTCTCCTATTTTCTTTTGAATTACTCCCATATTGAATAATGCTATATAATGATTGGGTAAAATCTCCAAAGCCTTTTCCATCATTTCCATAGCAGAATCATTCATATCACTGTCCTCATAGATAGAACCTAAATTTACGTATGCCCAGAAATCTCCTGGGTTTACCTCTATTACTTTTTTATAGCAGCTTATTGCTTTATCAGACTCTCCAGTTTCGTCATAAATATTTGCTAAAAAGAAATATGCCCTATCATAATCTGGATCAATCTCAGTTGCCTTCTTATAATATTCTATAGCTTTTGAATATTCTTGTCTATCATCATATAAAATAGCTAATCCATAATACGCTCTAGCTTCACTGGAATCAATTTCAAGTGCTTCATTGTATTTTTCTTCTGATTTTTTTATATCACCTAGTTCATCAAAAAACAACGCCATGTCTAATAATAGTTCAATATCTTCATTTCCACCTTCGAGGCTATAAGCCTTTTCATAAAATTTTAAAGCCTTAAGCAGCTGACCATCATCTTGAAACCCTTTAGCAATATTTTTATAGTTATTAACTTTATATATTTTCTTCTTCATTTCAAAACCTTTCTAGTTTAGACCTCGTCTACACAAATAAATCTGTATACAGATATAGTATAAATGATTTTGTAAACAAATCAAGTAGTAAACTAAGCCCAGATTATTCATAGAAAATTTAAAACTCTACTGCGTCCTTTGAATTCTGAGATCTCCATCAAATTCTCGACGTACCGTATGGGTATGCCTTCGAATTTCATGAAAACCTTAGAATTCAAAACTACTTGCACCCTTTCAAACTTTCCATGAATAATCCGGGCTAAATATCCGTTATTTACATATGAAAAAGAGCTGTCTCATAAAGCATCTCATGAGTTCAGCCCTTGGATGTTTCAGAATAAATGAATTTCAAATAAGCAAAAACTCGTCATTCGGAGACCCACCCTAAGCACCTAGCATAGTAATAGTCTTATCTTCGCTACAGATAATGCGCTTATTCAACTTATTTACAATGGTCTCTAGTATTACCTTTCCTCCCCAAAGCGTAGAAACATGTTTTAGGGTCTCATATGCATAATTTAGTTCGAGCTCTCTACCATCATACTCATGAGCCAATAAAAGTGAGTTGTCCTTTAACACTTCTTGGACTTTAATATATGGTATACCACCCATTCCAACCATGTTGGCCAAGGTGTCTCTTATCTTTTTCCAACCTTCCTCATCTGCAACTTCATCTATTACATAATTGCTACCTCTTTTATTATATTCAAATATATTAAACTCATTAGCTAACTCTTCCGTAAGGTATTTTCTTATAAATGATTGATCTCTCTCTAACTGTCTGACCTCAAATGCTTTTTCTATTCCATACTTTTCCTCAATATCTTCTAATATTCTAAATCCAACATAGTAGGGATTTATACTTCCATAAAAAGGTCTAATAACTTGGTTGTGTCTGTTTAAAAATTCCATGTGCAAGCCTTGGGGAAGCTCTAGTTGATTTAGAATTTTATAATGCCAGCGGCTTGCCCATCCTTCATTCATAATCTTTGTCTCAATTTGCGGAATGAAATACTTTGTTTCTTCCATTACAATTTGAATAATATCCTTTTCCCATTCTCCTAAATCACTATATTGAATTAAAAAGTTCAATACATCATCGGTTGGCTCTAATGGTATTTTATTTATGTCAGGATAAGGTATATCTTTTTTTCATCCAAAGGGCTGGTTATTTTTATTTCGTTATAATATTTTTCAAGTAGTCGTTTTCTTTTTTCTTCTTCAGATAACTTCTTTAGTCCCACGAACCTTGAAGTATGAAACTTTAAAGCATGGGCTGCATCTAAAATACGCTCTACTTTTTCATAACCAATGGTAGGGTCTTCTGTGTAGCTTCTGATCCTATCGGCATGAACTTTAAACATATTCACTGTGTAATCAGCCTTTGTACCTTCTACAAAAAGTCTATTGTTTTTGAAAAAGTCATTATGTCCATATACGTGGGCCATGGTTAGTATCTGTAACAATAATGTATTCTCTCTCATAAGATACGCAATACATGGATTAGAGTTAATAACCATTTCATAGGGTAAACCCTCTAAGTTATATCTGTAAAGTGTTCTTTTTCTTTCATAAGCTTTCCCATAACTCCAGTGTGGATAATGGGAGGGCATTCCCACATATGATTCATAGCATATCATGTCTTCAAAGTTACAAATCTCATACTCTTGAGGATAATAGTTTAGTCCCTGGGATTTCGCTATTTTTGTGATTCTATTATCCCATTGCTCTAGCTGTTTAATAGTATACTCCATCATAATCAAATTATTATTCCATAAGCCCGACTTCCTTTGTTAATAGTTTTCTTAGACCTGGAATAATATCCTCCTTTCTTGAAATGGTAACAACTGAAAAGTTTGGGTAATTGACCTTTGTAAGAAATTCCGATTTTATTGAACTGGTTGGTATATACCCTCCTACAACAATTTGACCATACCCGAAAAGGTTGCAAGTCTCGCTCAATTTCTTAGCCGATTCCACAGCTTTATTATTATCTTCTCTCCAGTTATCTCCATCACTACAATGAAATGCGTATACATTCCAAATTGAAGGATTATATCTCTTTTCAATTATTTCAAGTGCCTTTTCATATCCACTACTAATATAGGTTCCACCGGATTGGCCCTTATGGAAAAATTCATTCTCATCTACCTCTTTGGCGACAGTTGAGTGGGAGATAAAAACTACTTTAACATTTAAATATTTTAATCTAACAAATTGATATAAAAGAAAAAAGAAACTTCTTGCTATATATTTTTTTGTGATATTCATGGATCCTGAGGTATCCATAATACATATAACAACGGCATTACTCTCTCTTTTAACATCTTTTCTAAGATGATAGTATCTCAGGTCATCTTCTTTGAATGGGAATCTTTCCTTTTCTTCACTATCTATACTCGATTCAGTTTCATTTTCTGTTCCTCGTTTAGTAGCCTTCTCTCTCTTTATTTTCTCAATCACAGACCTCTTTTTAGCTAGCCTAGGTTTTATTCCTTTTCTCTGATATCCCAGTCTTTTAAATTTCTTTTCTGACTCTATTTCATTAAATTTTTTCCTTTGCATATAGGGCAAATCCAAATCATCAAATAAATAATTTATTAGCTCTTCTATAGTAATTTCTGTTTCATATATGTCCTCGCCTTCGCTATTTCCTGCCTGATCTTCACCCTCACCATTCTCTATTTGGTCACTTCCAATTATATCGCCTCTTTTTTCCTCGCCTTTTCCCGAACCTACCCCTGGCTTATTCTTCCCATATATAAATCTATACTCTTTTATTCCTTTTATAGGTATCTTTATTTTTTTATCCTTACTTTTTCCAATAATACTCTCTTCGGCAATAATATTACCTATATTCTTTTTTATAGAATCCTCAACTAGCTTTCTATGTCTTAATCTATCTTCAGCTGAGCGATCTCTACCTCTACTGTCAAACTCCCTAAATATTGCCAAAATTTCACCTCCTAAGGTGTAACTGACAAAGTCATCTGATTAGACTTTGTCAGTTACAAGTTCTCACAAGTTTTTTTAATCTGAGTGAGGTTAATCCTTCCATAGATTATTAGCAGCATATTTTAAGATCACATTACAGCAATGCTCACAGTATCCATTTCTTTTCATTTCTTCTACCATAGCATTATACTTTTTATTTTGCTCCTTATCTCTTACCTTTGTACGTGTTATAACTCTACTTAGTTCTTTAACCGATGTGGTTAACTTCTTCTCTATGGCCTCCTTTAAAGGCTGGTAGCATGTATAATCGATTTTGCTACCATTTCGCATTACATAGAACATATATGAGGTAACATCCTGCCTGAATCCCTTAGCTGCACTACCTGTTATTTTTATTTGCTCCTCTATTGATTTCAAAAACTCTTCATCTGGCTCTAATTCCTCCCCAGTGCTTTTATCCTTAATTTTTGTTTTATTTACAAATGCTTCAGCATGATCCAAATAATTATTGAATAGATCTTCAGCCTGTTCTCTGTATCCATGTATAAAAGCCTTTGTGACTTCACTTTCTAATAGCTTGTTATATTCCTTTTTAATGACATTCTGCAGAAAGTTTAAATATTTTTTCTTAGTATCCTCGCCAATGGATAGCTCCTTGACAGACCTGATTAGAGTCTCAAGAACAGATATAGGATTAATACAATTATGTTGTGATTCAGCTATTGAATGATCCAAAACCTTCATGATAAACCTTGGAGATATACCGCCCATTCCCTCTCTAGGAGACTCTTCCCTTAGTTCAAGTATATCCATTTTCTTAGTCGTCCCTTTTTCTACAATTTCTTCACCATTATAGATCTTCAATTTTGTAATCGGGTTAACCTTTGACGAGGCTGTTAATCTTGTTAAAATTGCAAACATAGATGCTACTCCTATTGTATGAGGTGCAATATGGGCATCAAACTTACTTCTTTTCAATATTTTATTATATATCTTAACCTCTTCATCTAACTCTAGACAGTAGGGTACTTCAATTTTTACAATTCTATCTAAGATAGCTTCGTTTGTATGGTCTGACTTAAATTTATTCCATTCACCTTCATTGGAATGTGCTAATATTATCCCATCAAAATAAATCATCGAAGACTTTCCTGGTGATGGAATACTTTTTTCTTGGGTTGCAGTAATCATGGTATGAAGGTATTCTATCTCATTCTTGAATACTTCTATAAATTCTACAACACCTCTATTGCCTACATTAAAGGCTCCGTTTAATGATAATACCCTTGGATCATCTTCAGGATATAAATCCAATTTAGAAATATCTACGGACCCTATTAATACAGAGGTATCCTGATTATTTGGGTCTACCGGGGGAACTACTCCTACACCTTTCCTAGCTCTAATGCTAAAGTCTACAGTCTCTATAGGAAATTTCTCAAATTCACCGTTATACTCTTCCTTTAATCTGTATCTACAAACTGGACACAAATCTCCTTCAATCTTTATACCTAGTAGTTCCTCAAATTGTTCTCTAAGATGATTAGGAACTAGATGTAGGGGTTCTTCCCTCATTGGACAACCTTTTATGACATATATATTCTTGCTTCTTTCCAGTCCCTTTTTTAAAGCTTCCATTATAGATGATTTTCCTGCTCCTACTGGTCCTACAAGATAAAGCACTTGACGGGATTCTTCTCCCTTCATCGCAGCAGTGTTAAAATAGTTAACTATTTTCATTATGGTCTTATCGATTCCATAAAAGTCATTAAAAAAGCCATATTCCTTGATAACATCATTTCCATATATTCTTCTTAATCTTGGATTTTCTACAGTATTAATAACTTCTACTCCATTATCACCTATAATTTCATACATTCTTTGATGAGATAACATAGATAAATCTGAATTTTCCTTTAGCACCTGAAGATAGTCTAAAAAAGTTCCTTGAAACTTTTCCTTTTTTCTTTCTTCTCTATCCTTTTTAATCAGTTCAGAAAATTTAACCATAGAGTTTATAAGCCCTCCTTTTTAGATTATAATATTAGTTACATAACCCATTTAAGTGATCTTCTTGATTTCAAGTTTTTTTCTGATAACCTCTTTTATAGAGATTAACCTTTGCATATTCAAAACATTTACTTTGTTATTATAAATATTTATGTAGCTTTTCTATAATTTAAAACAACAATATTACATCTCGAATGCAAAAACTAGTATTTCTGGAGTAATAAATGCTGTATCTTGTAGATATTATATGTCGCTCAGTTTTAATTAGGGAATCTAAAATTGAATATTTTGTATAAACTCAATGCTTTTTCTTAATGAATTAATTATCACATTCAAAAAAATACTAAGGGACAGCGGCCTTTTTAATTTGCCCACTGTCCCAATATTAGCTTTTGTCCCAGATTATTTTTTTGGTGATTTCGCTATAAGTTTATTTATCGCTTGGCCTCTTTTCACAAATTTTTCTTCGTACTCAGTCATTACATTTCCAACAAGATGCTCACTATTATGTAAGTCTCTAGTTATCATTAGAATTTTCCAATCCTCTTCATTTAATTCTTCAATTGAAAAATCAAATAGTAGAACATTATCTGTTTTAAAGTGAAGCTCTCCCTGTGGTACTAATAATTTTTCATAAAGCTTTAAAAAACTTCTATATGTAAGCCTTCTTTTATTATGCCTTTTTTTGGGCCATGGATCAGAAAAATTCAAATAAACTCTATCTATCTCGTTTTCATTAAAAATATCTTCAATTCTTCTTATATCGGAATGAACTAAGTAAAAATTGTCCCCTGGCTTTTCAGGGAGCTTATTTACACCTCTTATAATAACCTTGGAATTTCTTTCAAAGGCTAAATAATTTATATTTGGATTTTTTTCTGCAGTTTGTACTATAAAACCTCCACGTCCAGATCCAAACTCAACATGTATGGGATTATCATTTTTAAAAAGCTCTCGCCATTTCCCCTTATTCTCTTCCGGTTTAGTAATTACCTTACAATGTTCTTCTAGTCTTTCTAGTCCACCTTCAACATATCTAAGTCTCAAATCATTCATCCTTTCGTAAAAAAATAATATTATAGGGTTTAATCTGGATTTAATTATCTCATCATATTTATTGATTCTACCAACTTAGGTATAACTTGTTTTTTCCTTGAAACAATATCATTGATAAACATTCCTTGGTATGCATTTATTCCAAAGGCATTAGAAATAATGCTATTGTTATTGCTTCTAAACAAAATATAAGATCCCTTTTTCAATATATCTGTTATTAGTAAAAAGGTGATGAAATAATCTTTATTTTCATGAATGGTATTAATGAATTCTAAAAACTCATCTTTTCTATTTAAAACATCTTCTATATCCAATGTAAATACTTGTCCTATTCCAATCTTATTGCCCTCAGCATTAAACTCTTTAAAGTCCTTATTAAATATCTCATCAATACTTTGTCCTTCTAATGATGTACCTGCTTTAAACATATCCATTGCAAAGTTCTCCATATCTAATTTCAATATTGAATTAAGCTCATTAACTGCTACTCTGTCCATTTCAGTTGTTGTAGGTGATTTCAAAAATAGTGTATCAGATATAATTCCTGAAATAAGAACTCCTGCAATTTTTTTGTTTATTTTTATATTGTTCTCTCTGTACATTTGAAAGACTATTGTACATGTACTTCCAACAGGTAAATTTCTAAAACTTATAGGTGATAAGGTAGAAATATCTCCTATTTTATGATGATCTATAATTTCTAAAATCTCAGCTTCATTCAATCCTTCGGCACTTTGTGAGTATTCATTATGGTCTACCAATATCACTTTTTTCCTTTTCGGCCTTAAAAGATGTCGTCTACTAATGAATCCCAAATACTTATTATCATCAGTAACGATTGGGTAATAGGAATGCCTATTATTTATGAGTTCCTCCTTTACATCCTCTAAATATTCTTTTTCATTAAATTTTACTATATCTTTACGCATCATTATAGAGGAAACATAATTACATTGATTAATAAGCTTAGAAATCGTATAGGTATCCGTATTTACCACTATTAGATTTACCTTATTATCCTGTGCTTTCTTAATATACTTATGAGGTAATTTCTCCCCCCCAGTTATGATAAGCAGTTTAACTCCACAATCAATTGTATAATCAATAATATCATATCTGTCTCCAACTATGACTATGCTGTCTTTAGTTAAGATTTCATTTTGAGCTAAAGTACCTCTGTAATATGAGATAATGTAGATTCTTCCCTCTACCTCGGAGTCATTCTCTACTAATATCTCCCCGTCTATATCCTCAGCTATATTGCTTAGACTAGTTTTTAGATAATAAAAATCCCCTTTGATCAATCCCATAGCTATATCCTTCATTGTAACTACACCCTGTAAGACCTTGTTTTCGTCTACAATAGGCAATGTTCTTATTTTGTTCTTCTCCATTAGCTTATAAGCATTTAGTATTGAATGATATGGGCTTATGCCTTTGATATCATCATAGTCAAGGTCCTTTATCTGGGTCTTTACATTGTCAATAGCAACAGGATAATCGATTTCCAGATGATCCAATATGTATTTTGTTTCTTTATTAATATTTCCAAGTGCCCGTGATACAGTTTTATAGCCTAATTTATTTTTTAAGACTGATAGAGCAATTGCAGACATTATTGAATCTGTATCGGGGTTCTTGTGCCCAAAGATGTAAACCATTATATTAATTCCTCCAAACCATTAGAATGTATAGAGTTCATAGTAGAGCTTAATTTATTCATATCCAAATACTCAATGCTTCTAGGAGTTCTAGATGTGTATAAATTAATAGTTTTACTTGAATCTCTATATGTACTTATATTATTATAATCATTGTATATATCTATAAAAAATATTTATTTGAATATTGAATTTATCTATGCCATAATGAAAGCTAAGATTCTATATCAGTATATTCTATCAGATTGTACTACAGTTTATTTGCTTTATATAGAGATTCCAGTAAAGACTTTAATTTATACATGTCCAAAACTCCCAAAAACGCTGAGTATTTATTCATGTATAAATTAAGTTTTGCTAGGAACTCTCCATAATAGAAATTTATAACATATAGAAGAGTTAATATCAAGGATTTTTTAATTTAGGGGGAAAAAAATATGCTAAAGGATTTAATCCAAAGTGGATTTGGAAATGATCGAAAGCTTAATTGCGCAGAGAAAATCCTATATGGTGCCAATGAAGCCTATGATCTCGGATTGGACAAGGATGCTTTAAAGCTTGCTGCAGGCTTTGGTGGAGGCATGGCTATTGAAGAAGCTTGTGGAGCCTTAACAGCTGCAGTTATGGTCTTAAGTAAGATGTTTGTTGATGATACTGCCCATAAAAGTAATAAGATTAAAAATTTGACTACCGAATTGTTAAATACATATGAACATGAGATGGGGTCAATAATCTGTAAGCCTCTTAAAAAAAGCCATCGTTCATTATTTAAAGGCTGTGATAAAGTCATTATCAAAGCCGCTGAAGGACTTGATTCAATTGTGAAAAGAGAATTGAATTTATAAATATTTAAAGATATTCTTCTACTTGTAATAGAGATGTGCACTTGTAAAGTTATACGTACTCAAGTAGACTCTGAGAATCCTTTTGGCTCATGCTATCAACCTGTTTTTTTATATGATTTCGAAGGAAAAAAAAGTTGATAGAAATCGTTCAAAAAGAAACCTCAGAGTCTACTTTCGTTTCTTATGTTTTTATGGGTTCACACTTACAAGATAAGCATATCTCATTTTTACTTCATTCCAGAAACAATCGACAATAATCCCATAAAAATCATCAAAACAGTGGTCAACTTCTTAAATGTTTCTTCTTTTATCTTATTTCCCAATTTTATTCCTATTAATACTCCAATAATTAGTGCTGGTAACAAGTATCCTGTGATTCTTATAACCTCCATAACAATTAACTTTTTATATATAAAGGTTATCACTGTCATAATGTTTAGAAGCCAAAAATAAGCCGTCAAAGTAGCTCTAAAAACTTGCTTATCTACACCTTGATTAGTCAAAAATATTATCAGTGGCGGTCCACTTAAGCTAACACTGCCATTGAGTAATCCACTTATGAACCCAACAGGAATATAGGCGATTTTTTCATTTCTAATTTCAAATTTGTATCCAAAATAAAAGGACAATGCTGATACAGTGACTATAAACCCCACTACGATCTTTAAAAAGGTCTCATCAAGATTAATAAGCATATTAGCTCCTAATGGGGTAGCTATGACAGCAGATACAATCAACATAGACATTCTTTTTAATTTTACGTGTTCTCTTATTTTGTAAAGAATTATTGAGTTCATTATAATGCTATATATTACTAACATAGGAACAATTATTTTTAGTGGAATAAACGCTCCAAGAATAGGTAGCGCTAATAGGGAAAATCCAAAGCTCGTTGCTCCTTGTATTATTCCTGCACAAAGTATTACTATAAATCCTATAACTATTATTAATAGCTGATTTTCCATATTCTCCTCCTACTTTTCAGTATCTATTTTCACTACAAAAGCTTCTGTTATTGCATCTTCATCATTTCCTAGTTTTGAATTAACTCCAAATGGTATATTTATTACATCACCTTGACCAAATCTCTTTTCCTCTTGCTCTTCTATTTCAATGGTAAGCTGTCCTTTTAAAATGACAATGTATACATGGGCATCTGTTTTATGCGTTGGAAATACCTTACCACTTTCAATGACTACATGATTTAGTCTTAGATTTTCATCGTTTACAACATTCTCAAATAGATCCTTATCTGTTAAAGAGTACTTATATAGCTTTTCAATCATTGTTTATCCCTCCAATATGTATTAGTTTATTGTCTAAATTTCATTCTCATACTGTATTATACATTAGTTTATAGGAATTTACATGTTTATTAAATACATTTAAAAGTTGAAAATAAAATCCAAAATATACAAGTATTATTACTAATAATTTTAGCCTTAACTAAAAAGAATAAAGATTGTATGAATTATTTTATTATAATAGTGGAGGTTTTTATGTCCAAAAAAGCAAAAATACTCTTATTAATAAGTGGATTGTTTACTCTTTCTATGGGTTTATCTAACGTTTTTGTTAACATTTTTTTATGGAAAAAGTCAAATGATTTTATAATAATTGCAAAATATAACCTTATGCACTATATATTTCTGCCATTTTCTTATATCGCCGCTGGATGGTTATCTAAAAGAAAAAATGGCGTATTGGCTCTTAGGTTTGGTATAGGTTTTTTCATCCTATTTTTTATGTCAATTCTTTTGGTAAAAAACGATATTGTTAAATACATATATCCAATAGGTATTCTATATGGAATTGCTGCTGGCTTTTACTGGCTTGCATTTCAAGTTCTGGCCTTTGATTTTACAGCTACTAACAATAGAGATACCTTTAATGGCTTCAATGGCTCTATTTGTGGAATAGCTAGTGCAATAGCTCCCTTTACTGGAGCTTATATTATTGAAAAAAACCAAAATAACTTTGGTTATGCAATTGTATTTGCAATTTCATTAGCATTATTCGTAATATTGATACTCATAAGTTTAACTCTGCATTCAGAGCACTATGGAGAAAAGCTTGACTTCAAGAAAATATTTAATAAGAATGGGTCTGAATGGAACAATTATAGAAAAAGTGTAGCCGCATGGGGTGTAAGGGATGTTGTAATCCTATTCCTAATTAGCATACTAGTATATACAACTACTGGAAGTGAGATGGCTCTTGGTAAATTATCAATGATTGCTTATTTAATATCTTCTGGTGCCTATGCATTAGAACAAAAACTCATAAAACCAAAAAGACGTGTTTTTTCCATGTCCTTAGGATCAGTATTAATATTCATAGCAGTCCTGGGGCTTTTTATAAAGATAAGTTATACTACTTTATTTGTATATATGATATTAGATGCCCTCTTCTTACCGTTTTTTATTGTTCCTGTGGCTTCTGCCTCCTTTAACATTTTAAGCAGAAGTCATGAAGAAAAAATGCGCACTGAATATATGATTAACAGAGAGTTTGCTTTGAATGCAGGTAGAATAGTCAGCACTAGTCTCTTAATTGTCATTTTGACCTTTGTTAAAAGCAAAAGAGTGCTTAATTATTTTTTATTCTTTATCGGAAGTGCCCAATTGGTTGCTCTATACTTTTTAAAGAAAATCAAGACATGGGATGAATAAAATTTTAGTACATTATAGTAAAAACTTTATGTATATAATCCATCCTAAGATTGCAGTTACACATATATAGCATAATAATCCCCAAACCACATTTTTTTCAATTATTAATGACCTTGTTCCAAGAATAACTAAGACCATTGATAAGCCTTAATATTCTACGTTAATTAAAGTTTTAGCGCATTAAAAAATAGATAGTAAAATACTATCTAAATCTTAAACAACATCCATTTGCAAGTATCAAGAGAATACTTTAACTGGTACCATTTAACCTCATTTCCCATATCACTTTTACAATCAAACACATACATATAATTGCCTGCTAATTTTTCATTTTCTCTATGTACCACTTGATTAACTTTTACTGTTTTATTTTCATTGTCATCAAGTATTCTAAACTTCATAGGTGTAGGTATACCTTCCTTATTAAACCACGCTATACACTCAATTGGTAGTGCTACGACCTTCATAAAATTACCTCCTTAAGCATAATTTACTCTTATCATATGCGAACACTCGTTCTTTGTGAATAGTGGTAATATTATTATTTTTGTCGTATTGCGTCGAATCATGCTATAATATTACATAAAAAGGAGGTGATTTCATTAAGGCAACTGGTGTAGTTAGAAAGTTAGATTCATTAGGTCGTATTGTTATTCCAATAGAATTAAGGCGAGTAATGTCTATTCAATCAAATGATCCTATAGAGATATCTATTGATTCTAATTCTATTGTTATTGAAAAATATATAGATCAATGTTATATCTGTAGTAATACAGAAGATTTGAAAATCTTCAAAGAAAAGCATATTTGTCAGGATTGTATAGATAAGTTATAAATCTCTAGAATTGGAAAAGGAAACTGCTTTCAAAGTAATTTCCTTTTTTTCTACGTGTAATTATGTTTTAGTGTAGTATTACTTGTTGAAAGGTTTAGTTCTTTAACTTGGGGTTATATGGATAATGCGACGTTGATTAGTCAACTAAATACTACTTATGATACGGTTCACCTAACTAACTATATATGCGATTTTTAAGTTCCAGTTATCAGTAGTGTAATATCAGAATCCACACATCTTCATACGTTTATATTTCAATATAAGTATTTACTGCTTTTTGAAATAAGTGAATTGATCAATTAAGTTATAAAAATTGATTTTCTCAAAATTAACTTTATATTCATCGATACCGTAATAATCGAAAAATAGCATTTCATACTCTTCTCCAAAGTTCCTTCTAATGCTTTTTACTATAGGAGATACATCTCTGTAAATATCTCCTATACCACCTTGTGACCAATCTACAAAACCATAGTTATTCATATCAGAAATCAGAATGTTTGGTAGACAATAATCTCCATGTGTAAACACTTCTGTTCCGAACATACTTTTCTTATCAAGAAGATACTCCAAAACATTCAGTGGCGTTTTATCATTTATAGGTAATCTCATACATCCCAATCCTAATTGTGACACTTCCAAACCTATTTTTCCAAGTTGTCTATATTTCATGTTAGCATCCTTTCGCACCATAGTTACTCACTTGTATTATTATTGTATTTGTATTATAATTATCCTATATTTATTTGTAAACACTTTGGGGAGAAGTTACTCTAATTTAGAAAGGTGTATAAATATGTTAAAAAATCAAGTCCACCCAGCTGGAATTAGATCCAAAAAACTTATTATAAACAGCCTACTAAAACTGATGGATGAAATACCCTATGAAAAAATCACTATAAAAGAGATTGCAAATCAGGCTACTCTTACCCGAAGAACATTCTATGCACATTTCAAGACCAAAGAGGAAGTTCTAGACTATAAAATAAGCCAGTTAAACGAACAACTTACTACAATTATTGCAAGTCACACTGACAAGAGTCATCGTGAAATTGCACTTCTTTATTTTGATTTCTGGGTAGACCATGTTGGTTTTCTAATGCTGATGAAAAGACACAATTTGATACAACTGATGTTCGAGAATTTTGATAAAAACATAAGAGAAATTCGTTCTTATTTTGGTTGTTCCCTTTCAGAGCAAGACATCCGATATGCAGATTATTCCTCTGCTTTTTTCACAGGTGTTTTATCAAGTATTATGGATCGTTGGATTGCTACCGGAGCTAAGGAATCAGCAAATGAGCTTGTAGAACTACTCGAGCAAATCGCAATCAAATTTTCATCGAGTTTCCAGAATAACTAAGGAGGTTGCAAATGCAACCTCCTATAAATTATACGCCATTTTCAATATATCTTCGGAAAAGTCCCATAGCTTCTTTGCTAATCCATCATCATTCCCTAATCCTTTTATAGATTGTTTCCTTGGAGCTTCCCAAATAAAACATTTGCGACCTTAGATTTGCTACGGTTATAGTCTCTTACCTTCCAGTTAAAGTCATTGAAATTACTCACTTTCATACATCTGTGTAACAATATTCTATTTTCTAATTTTTAATTCATCAATGGAAATATCAGGGTGAATATATCTGCCCCAATTTCTTGATGGACCAAACTGAATAGATTTTTTAGGGCAAACTTGCATACATGCTGTACATCTTGCACACTCATGCAACCAGTTGGGCTTTCCATGTATCATATTTATGTTTCTTGAAGGACAAACTCTCTGGCATACTCCGCATCCAATACAAGTCTCTTCTACTTCAAACTTTTTATCTGAATGTTTAGGAATCATTACAGCCGCATAAGCTGGAGCTATCAAACTTGTAATGGTTTTGTTAACTGGCTTCTTCTGTTTTCTTTTAACCTCTGCAGCTATAATGTCAATCTTTTGGGTGGAGCTTTTTATTACACTACGAAGTTTCTCTTCAGAAACTGGAGGATAAGATGTTTGATTATTAGATGGCATTGTTATAGCATATCCCGCATCTACACTTATGTGTCTTCTTGACAAAAGCCTTCTAGCTTGATCATTAGATCCAACAGGCATGCCACCAGAAGTTGCTATGATAAATACATATTCACTACTAGGTAATTTTACTTTCTTTATAAAATCACTAACCAAACTCGGTATTGCACCAAAGTAAACAGGATAAACAATGCCTATTCGATTAACTCTCTCAGACACATAATCTAATGCTACTTCTTTTGTAATACGAACCAATTTAGTATCACCAAGCATTCCACCAATTTGCTTTGCTGCATACAATGAATTACCTGTTCCTGTAAAATAAAATATCAGGTTGTTCACATTCACACCTTCTTTCTATGAAACAATAATATAATTATATATTCCTTAAATCAGAAGGTAAATATAAACGAAAGAAGTTACTCATTCACACTAAAACGAGTAACTATATAAACATCATAAAATAATCCCCATGTGGCTCTCTGGCTGTATTTTCCCACTTTGCCCTTAAATGAGTAACTATACTCCAATTTATTTACACGAGTAATTTTCTTTATTATAATGGAACTCACAAGTAATAATATTGTTGTAAAGCATATATGAACAAACAATTTAGAAAGGAGCACATTGTGAAAAAATTATGGCAGTTTAAAGATACACCTTCCCAAAAAGGTAAAATTATCCTTGTTACAGGTGGAAACAGTGGATTAGGGTACGAATCTGTTAAAATGTTAGCATCTAAAGAAGCAACTGTTATTCTAGCTAGTCGATCATTAGAAAGAGGTGAGAAAGCAAAGGCAGATATCATATCAATCATCCCAAAAGCAGATATAAATGTTATGGTTTTAGACTTAGGTAGCTTTGAATCAATAAAGCACTTTGCCAATGAGTTTAAGTTAAAATATACTAGACTGGACATTTTATTAAACAATGCCGGCATTATGAATACTCCTTATGGAAAAACCATTGACGGATTAGAACAACAAATAGGTGTCAATCATTTTGGTCATTTTGCCTTAACAGGACGATTATTTGATCTTCTAAAGAAAACACCACAGTCTCGTATTGTTAATATTAGTAGTTTAATGCATAAAAATGGCTCCATAGACTTTGATAATCTATTTTTTGAAGGTGGAAAGAATTATACCCCTCAAGGGGCATACGCCCAATCAAAACTAGCTAATCTTCTTTTTACCTATCAACTTAATAACAGAATCAAGGATGCTCATTTAGATATGAAAGTACTTGCTGCACACCCAGGTGGTGCAAGTACAAGTCTAGGAAGATATTCTAAGGATACTTGGTTTCGCAAGTTGCTAAAGAAAACGATCTATCCACTTTTAATTCAAAGTGCTGAAGAAGGTGCTTTACCTGGATTACGTGCTGCACTTGATAAAGACGCTTTAGGGGGAATGTACTTAGGGCCATCAGGATTTCTAGAATCCTCTGGACACCCCAATATTGTAAAACCGGCCAAATCCGCCTATGATATGGAAACAGCAAAAAAATTATGGACTATTTCCGAAGAAGTGACAGGTGTAACCTATGACTTTGATAACTCAACCAAATAAGACCACCTCATCTTGAAGCGCCCACCAGAACACTTCAAGATGAGGTAAGTTAAGTTATTTTTTGATAATTCATTCATCATTCGTAATATAGCCGAAAGAGAATAGTTTGCACCTTTCAGAGAACGAATAATTTTTAACTTTTGAATATCTTCGTCAGTATAAACACGATAACCATTGTCTTTTCGTATAGGCTTAGAGATAAGTTCTAATTCCTCATACATACGCACAGTGTTTGGATGAATTCCGATAATCCTTGCAACTTCACTTGTCTTATATGTCTTTTCTACTGTACTCGCCTACTTTCATAGTGATAAAGATTATATAAATCTTCTTGATAAGATAACGTATTGTTATATGACGTAATCTCAAATGACCTAATAATTTTTTAGATTAATTAGTTGTTTATTTCATATCATTTAGGTCTCACATTAATTTCTTACCATCTTTATCAAAATTCTTCCTTAAAGCTCTTTCTATAAGGAATATTGAACCAATTAGAAAAATAAGTTGAATTCCACAAATTATCCCTCCCAATTTACCCACTATTTCAATTTCTTTTCCAATTAAAAATAGCATTGCTATCGTAGATAAAATCAACATCACCACGCCACTATATGACCATAATTTACCACAATAATGATGCGCAAATTCCCAAGTTTCTTTATTTTTCATAGACATAGCCGTGCGATAGCCAAAATAGCATTAATCTCTTTCGGTGCCTTTTTACTAAAATATTTACCAAATACAACCATTGTAAGCGGAATTAATAAATTCACTATCATCATAAATATCCAGAATCCCATGTAACCTCCTCCTTGTTTGTATTTCTATGTAAGTAGTCATAAAATTTAGAGTTCGATAAAATAATTGTAACCAAGTAATTGAAATGACCTAGTTAAAAACCGCCGTTACTTATGGTACGGTTCACCTTGGTTATTTAAGGGGATAACTTTTAAGAGTTATCTTAAAAATCCATGTTTCATGTGTCTTATATTGCTTAATTTGAAATATCAGATCGTCAAATTTATTGACATTTTTAATAATGCCCCTTAATTTAATTAAGGGGCATGTAACCATTACTTGTTAATCTATATCAATACTTCTCAGCAAAATATTTTATTCACTTGTGTTTCGACTTTTTGCTTTACCTCTTTCATATTTGGCTTGCATTTTTTTCTTGTAATCTTTGTAACATCTATCATGAAAATTATTTTTCTGCTCAATTAATGTTCTATAATGCATATTAAAATCTCTTCCAAACGTTGCAGGAGAAACAATATGTGCAACCGTCGCTCACTTTACAGCAGCCTGTCCATGGCTCCCATTTCATATTTTCACCCCTAGTAACTCTTTACATAAGGCTTTTAACAAATTCTACAGGGAACATGGTTCTCTCCGCAGTTTCCTCAATGCTAAGTCCTTGTGCTAAAAAACGTTTTGCTACACTTGCCATGCTTTCGGCCACTTCAACTATAAATTTATCATAGTCATAAAACCTTATAACACGCTGTCCCCACGGATATTCTTTAGCCTTGTGAATAAATTCAATTCCTTCTATGTTGCTGATTTTATCTTGCCAATAATCCAAATCTTCCACTTCAAAGTAAAGCTGAAAGTTGTTCGGCTGCGCCTTGCTGGGCAAATCTGCACCAACAAGTTCGGCGTAATTGGATTGCAGGGAAAGCCCTCTTTCAAAAGACACATGTACCCCCAAATCCATCATAATCTTTTGTTCCATTACAGTTTCGTAAAAATGCTTTGCCTTCTCCATATCAGATACGGCAATCAAAGTGCCTTGATATTGCATACTATCACTCCTCATTAGTTTTACTTAATTATATATTAGAATTTCGCTATCTCGCTGTAAAAATCGGACATATTATCCCGATACTCCTGCGGAGTGATACCGCAAATGGCCTTAAAATCATTGATGAAGTGAGGCATATCATAAAAACCAGTTTCCATAAAAACCTGTGTTAAGCCATAGTTGTGTCGCTGTAAAAGCCGTATAGACTTGTTTACACGTACAAGGCGAGAGAACGATTTTATACCCACGCCCATATATTCGTCAAAAAGTCGTCCTAAATGACGTTCGCTATAAAAAACATTGTGTGAAAGCTCTTTCACTGAAAGAGTTCCTCCGCTATTTATAATCAAATTATTTGCTTGTGAAAATTCCTGGCGATAAAATGCACCTTTCAAGTGCGCCAGAAAGAGCCTGTCTATTTTAGTAATTAGGTTATGGATACTTAACGACGTTTCCAGTTCATTTGCCATCAGGCGGTTCATTGAGGGATTAACATCTTCAAAGTCAATTACACAATCTGTTATTTCTTTTTGCGGCATTCCGCTAAAGGCATAATAACCCGCCGGTTGAAACTCTACAATAAACAAGAGGCTGAAATTATTGCCTGACTTGCCAACATATGAGGGTTTCGTGATGGGACCAAACAAGTTGCCGTGGATGTAGCTATCAGTACATGATAGCACAAGTGTAGCGCTCCCATGGGGCACAACAGCGTAATTATCTGACATCATACCTTTACTCGGAAAAGTGATCGTGTAATTGGAAATAAAATTTCTAAGCTCTAAATGTGGTTGAATATATATAAAATCAACACCTCGCATTAGTACACGGCTATAATTCATATAGTTCTGAATTGAATCTTTTGTAAGCATAGCACGACCACCTCCCCTTTAACATTTGTGATTCAAGTGTAATGTACTCAAAATATAAATACTCTACAATCTTATTATGCTATAAAAAAGTATTTAGTTTTTAATGATATTTTCATTTTACTAAATAAAAATTATTTAAACAAGGAGAATTAGAAATGCTCAGTTACACCTTCACTAAATCTAAAATGTACTACATTTTCACAATCAGTGCATGTTAATCTATGATTTTTACTTGCTTCTCTTAACATAAGTTCATTTTTCTTTATTTCATTATAATCTCTATTTTCTAGTAATTTAAATACATTAATGACTTAACCATCTAAAATAGCATTTTCCATGTTTATCCCCCTATATCAATTATTATTGATATAGTTTTTGTTTCTATATGATTTCTTAATTTCCTTCAATTATTTGTAAAGCTATACATTTATTCATTTAGAAAAAATATGCTTTTTCTTCAATATTTTTATATTTATTTCTACTACTACAAAAACAATGCGCATTGATGACGTAGCTTTACTATCCTTTCACATGTATAATATATAAATCATATCTAAACTTATTAGTATACACAAGTATATTGCTTTTCCAGAAAACTTAATCTCCACTAATGAACTTGTCCCACCTACCCACAAAAAAATATCTCCACCTCATACTCCACCGGTCATTTCTTGTAAAATCCCTTTATCTATTTTTGTCAGTATTACACTAATTTCGTCGAACTATAGGTATTTATTAATAATCTCCGTGTGATTGCACCCTTAAATAACAAAGGGACAATTCTTCATGTCAATGAAATGCAAATTTTCACACAAAAAAAAATCCCTATGAATTATTAATCTTCATAGGAATGCATAATCAAAATTTATTTTTTTATATTCATTAAAATATTGCATCTATCACTCATCCAAATACCCAAACACAAGCTTAACTAAATTCAAAACCATTTCCTTTTCTTTGCTTGTCCTACCATCCATAAGCATTAATAACTGTTTCATTAGCTGTTCGTCCTGTGTTTTTACTGAATCTGTTAGTAAATAGTCTATAGTTACGCCTAGTCTGTTTGCCAATTTTACAAGAGTTGTAAGTGTAACACTTCTCTCCCCTCTTTCAATTTGTCCTATATAAGCACTTGAAACGTCTATGTCCTCTGATAGTTTTTCCTGTGTCAAACCTAATTTTAATCTCTCTTCACGAATTCTTTTTCCTAAAGCAAAGTAATCCATATAAATCCACTCCTCTATACCTTACTTTAATGATTAAGAGCAGGTTTTTTAACAAGCTATTAGTTTTTTAATATTGACTATTAGTTTTGTTTGTTGTAAAATTGCCATATGTTAGTATTTATAATGTTTGGAGGGAGTTCACTATGGAAATTTCTAATAACAAAACAAAGCTCTATGAGAAAAAAGCTTTCAACTGGATTATGCTTTTCATCTTTCCACCCATAGGAATATTCTTACTATGGAAGTATAAAAGATATAAACCTGTAGTAAATGTCATACTATCTGCTGTTTTTGGGATTTTGTTTTTAATCTCTATATTTGCCTTTGCTTCATTCCACTATTATTCAGTTAATAATTTTGCCCCTGTAACTGGACCATTAGGAAGCTTAGTTAAAGGTGAATCATCACCTACCATAGATTTAGAAAGATATTTTCTCAAGAAAGATATGAAAAAGATTCTTTTCTCATTCAGTCCTAAAGGTGAAGTAATGTTTATAAATGAAGAATTTATTGTCAATCTCTCAAAGCCTGATAAGGTTCATTATCTAAATTACTTGTACGCTGTAGATAGAAACATGAAGTATACTCCCTGCGGACATACAGAAGGGTTTTACATATTAAGAAGTGACAAGATAACTAACATTTGTACCTTCGGTGGCTTTGTTACTAATGTTGAGAATACTGTTATCTATGAAAAAGTTAGTACCAACTTTTCAAGCTCCAAAGAGAGTAAATATTACATATCTCCTAATACCTACAAGATAGATGTGAAGGCTGGAACTTTTGAGAACTGTTTGGAAGTGGTAACAGAATATGATGAATTTACTACCAAAACATATTATGCTCCCAATATTGGAGAAGTTCTTAAAAAGACACGGTTTGAGAATAGTAATGAGTTCTATACCTCTCGAGAACTAACTGAGATAAGCTATTAATTATAATAGTACAAGAATTATTGAGTAAAAGGGATATTCCTCTGTAATCCTATGGACACTTTACATATTAGTTGCAGTAGAACCCTTAGATATGCAATTAGTAGTTTTATCATTTTACCATTATGATTTAGATACACAATAAGAGATTGGAGGAGTTGAAATGAATAAGAGGTCTTACCAAGAGCCTATTGTATTATGTAAGGAAAATGACTTGGTAGTTACTACTGAAACAAATCTAAAGCAGTACCTAGATAAAGGCTTTAGAATTATATCAGAAGAAGAAATTGAGGATATTGGAAGGTCAATAGATATTAAGCTAAGAAATCCAATCTATGTATATGATAAAGAAGAGGATATACTTATGGTTGCTACTGAGAATTATTTGATTGGATATATCAATATGGGCTTTAAAATTGTTTCAGAGGAAGAAGCTAAAAGCATGTCTCAATTCAAGAATATCAAAAATCTAGTGGAATAGAGTTCATGTGATAAAAAAAAGTTAAATACCGTTTTACATACTAGACATTTGGCTCAACCCTAAATACGCCCTCTCCCCGCCTATTGCAATGGAGGGGGCTTTCAATATATACTTATAACATCTAATGGGTTTTGGGAAAAATATCATCTAGTACTGGATACTTTTTATTAAAATGAAATGATTAATATGGTTATGCTAAACCATATTACAAAAAATTACTGGAGAATTTATCAATATATTTACCTACTTGATAGATTAGTCAGCAGTAGTAATATTAGTGCCTTAGAATCTAAATTAGCTGTCTTATAGGTGGAAGCTGAAACATGATAGCTATAGGTAAAATAATTATTGCTATGTAAGGTGTATAAATCTTAGTTTATCTATACCTACACGCCGAAGGCGTTGCGTGTCGAAGACACGCAAGTATCTCTTGTAACAACATGAATAGGTAATATGTTTCAGTGCATAAGGGATTAACTCTATGGATGCCCTTTCCCTTTCGGGAAAGAACAGTCCATAGGAGGCTCGCCCTTCGGGACTCGCCTTTCACTTTGATTTCCAACAGTAAGCAGAGTGCTTATTACTTTATATGTTTATATGCTTTTCAGTACCCTAAATATAGAGAATAAGAGTAAATAACTTTAAAAATTATGGGTTTATACGTTAGGTGAGTGCTGAAAAGGCAGTTTTGAAATATTTACTTTTTTAAATGTTTTTATCCTAAATATTAAATATTTATAGGGGAGTGATAATGTTATGGATGAAAGAAAAAGACCTAATGTAAAAACTACAAAGCCAATAAGAAAAACTAGAAAACATAGGACAGTGGATACAGATGGAGTAATTGACGAAATAGATGAATCCTATGTAGAAGAAGATGACTTTGGATTTATTAAGATATGGTTAGCACATATGGATTATATAGTATATAGAATTGGTGGCAGTAAAATTAAAGTACTGTTTTTCATACTTATGAATATGGATAAGAATAAAAACACCCTATGTATGACCCAAAAAGAAATGGTTAAAAAAACTGGACTAGGCTATAACACCATAAATGCAGCTTTGAAAAAGTTAAGAGAAGATGACTATGTACGAAGTAAAAATGGAGTCTATATGGTAAACCCAGAATTAATTTTCCGTGGTAAATATAACAAGAGGATGTATGTACGTAAGAATTATTTACAATTCGATAATGGGAATAGTTGCATAAAGAATACCCATAGAGATAGTACTCATACAGTCAAAAAAGTAAAACGTGTCTCTATAATACGTGTACCCATAATCACCAGTAGAGATGGAAAAAGTAAAAATGATATTCTCTATATGAGATGTAGGGAATGGAAGAGAACCAACATTAAATTATATTTTGCATAGTTGCTAAACTCACAGTCTACTAAAACCGTCTAGCATATAAAATGCTCTTGGAAGGGCGTATATATTATATACATACTACAGCTACGAAAAGTTTAAATTTTTAATTAAAACTTGAATTATCATTTTAAATATAGTGAAAATCACCAACTCAGCCATTGAGATAACAATTAAATGGCTGAGTTTCTTTGTTTATTGGAATATGAAGCAAGGATATGTAGAAGTGCTTGAAAGGGCTGTGACATAGCCAAGTCGGTTTAAATAATTTTAAAAATATGGATATGTCCACAGGATAAACAATTAAATATCAAAATCTAAGGTTTTTTAAATCTATGGAAAAATGTTTAGTGTTAAAAAGCATAGATACCTACTGAAAATTAGGTCTACTGCCTCTTTTAAATTCTTAAAAAGCACCTTTAAATTTAAGTATTTAAAAAATCTAATCATCAGTAACTCTGGACCTATCCACTACTCTATGCTTTATGTATTAATATTAAGTAATTTTAAGTATTACATAGACTTCTACATAAGCTTTCAGAAAAGGTCTGACATACTGCAAAAATTAGGATTTTAAATAATTATAGATTTCCAGTACAATAACCCTACTTATTAAATTCTTAGATGGAATAATTCTCTGTGATATGTATTTTGAAGTTGGACTATGGAGGTGGATTCTTTGAAGGTAAGATTGCTTAGTGTTTCAGAAATGATGGCAAATAATAAACCTGTTCCCCAAATAAGACTACAGGGGAAATGGTTAGATAAACTAGGCTTTAAAGCTGGAAGAAAGGTTATAGTTGAAGAAAAGTTTGGTCAAGTGCTTATTAGATTAGTTAATATTGAAGAGGACTAGTCTTTCAGTTGTGGCTTTAGAAATATCTAGGATTATAAAAGGAATTCTCTGTCTAAAATAGTGAGTTAGTATACCTTCTTGATAGATTAGTTGTCACCGATATAAAACATGTCTTAGAATTAAAATCTACTGTCTTAAAATTGAAGATACTTCCTCCCCCTTACCCTCAAGGTCTTAAAGTGACTCTGAGGGCTTATTTTTACTCAAAATAATACTCTCCAAAAAAAATTTTCAAAAAAACTATATCTGATTTAAAACAATTAAACAACATACTTGATATTACTAAGTAGAAGTAAGTTCACAGGGCTAACAATTTAATAAGGTGAGGGGTGATGAAGATGATATTAGCCAGTCCCCTGCCCGTGGTGTGTGAACTCACTTCCAAAATATTACATAAGGAGATGTTTAAAATGAAAAATTTAACAATGAAGAAAGCTGAAATTCTTACACAAAAGGAGGTAGAGGGAATAGTATCAATATTTGTAGACAGTAACGCTGATTTACATTTAAGCTATGAGCCAGTAACATTCTGTAATTTAGACTGTAATGCTTTGGTGTCATTATTAGATGACCTAAAGGATACAAATGCTACAGTATTATCTTACCTTATTGGTGAGGGTATTGAGCATGAGGGGAAAGTAAATGTTGATTTTGATGAACTAGCAACAGCCTTAGATACTGATATTGATAATATTTTTGAGGTACTAAACAACTTAATAAGCAAGAATTATATAAGGTATCGTGATAAAGAGATAATGATAAACCCTGCTTTTATATATTTAGGTCATGGAGATGACTTAGTGGCTAGTCTTATAACATATAAGTCGTATACTAAAGGTCATATAAGTTATTCAGACTTATGTTTATAGTATAGTTCTAAATTGGTAGTTTATTGGCTACCTTTACTCTCATCATGGATTATGGAGAAAATTTAAGATTTTAGGTAGTTTCTTTTATTTTATCCATAACCATTACAAGAAAAGTTGTTCTAACTTCTATAAACTCAATTTTACTTTTTATGGAAGCTAGTTTAAAATTGATTCACCTTTTTCTATTAATGGTTATGGATAAACAACTTTAAAGTTTGTCTCAGGTTCTAATGTTGTTTATCTTAGGTGATGGTTTTTCATACTAATTCTTTGTTTATTTTGAGAGGGTTACAAAGGCTTAAGTGCCTTTCCCTTATCAAATAAGCAGGGAGTGTTCGGTATGAACAATGAAAAGGAAAGAAATGAGTACAATGCAATTATTGAAATTTTATCAGAGCTTGTGATTTTAACCCACGATAAGAGGATTAATGATGATAAGGGAGAGGATAATGATGAAGAAGGATGATGTTGTAAGGGTAGCTATATATGCTAGAGTTTCTACTACTGAACAGGCAGAGGATGGGTTTTCCATCCCTGCTCAAATAGAGGTAATCCGTGAACACTGTCAAAGAGAAGGTAAATTGGTGGTTAAAGAATACGTTGATAATGGGCTAAGTGCCAAGTCCATAGATAATCGTCCTGACCTTATGAGATTACTTGATGATGCTTCAAAAAAAATTTTTGATGAAGTAATTGTCTGGAAAAGCAGTAGGCTATCAAGAAATACTGAAGACCAACTGAAAATGGTTAGAATTTTTCAGAAAAATAATATATCTTTCCACTCACTAACTGAGAATTTTGATGCCTCTGACCCAACAGGAGAACTAATAATGGGAGTATTATCTGTGTTTAACACCTATGAGAGAAAAAACACAGTTCAAAATGTAAAGCTTGGTATGAGGCAAAGAGCAAAGCAAGGTAAATGGAACGGTGGTATAGTGTTAGGTTATGATACTGTTAGAGTCCCTGGCATTGATGGAACAAGGCTTCAAATCAACAAGGATGAAGCTTATGTAGTACAAAGGATATTTAACCTTTATGCAAGTGGCAAAGGCTATAAAGCTATTGCCAGTCAGCTAAATTATGATGGCTTTAAAACCAAGAAACTGAATTACTTTAGCACAATAGGTGTAAGAACAATACTTACTAATCCAGTTTATATTGGGAAAGTACGATTTGTCACTCACATAGGTAGTGAGAAAAAGTCAAATCATGAGTTTATATATGATGGTGAGCATGAGTCAATAATAACTGAGGATTTGTGGAATACTGTACAATCAATATTTCAGTCTAAAAATAAGATACCTACAAAAAATTTTAATGGTAGTTATCCCCTAGTTGGACTGATAAAGTGTCCTATATGTGGAGCAAGTATGGTTTCCTATAGGTCAAAGAAGAAACGAAAGGATGGCTCATATTCGGTTTATCACTACTATGCTTGTGGTAGTTGGAAATATAAAGGTACTGCTGTATGTAAGTCTAACCTTATACGTGCTGATTATGCTGATAAGTACATATATGATAGGTTAAAAGAAATTGTACTTAAACCTCAAATTTTACAGGATATAGTGGAAAATATTAATAGGAAAAAGTCAAATGGCATATCCTCCATCCAGAAAGAGCTAGACCATATAAACAAGAACTTAAATAGTATAGAGAAAGTGAGAAATAAATACTTTGCACTGTTTGAAAAAGATATTATTGATGACAGGGAGTTAGCTAATAGGCTAAGTAAGCAAGATACTAAGTACAAAGGTTTGTCCAAGATAAAGCTTGACTTAGAACAGAAACTAAGAAGCAATAATAATGATACTATACCTTATGAATACGTGAGAGAGGTTCTTACAGACTTACAGTACAATCTACAAAAGTCCCTTCCAAAAAAGCAAGAAAAACAACTGCTTCACCTCTTTGTAGAAGACATAGTGCTAGATTCTAACAGAAAAATACAAAACATAAAGCTTAATTTCAACGAGCAAACCCATAGACATTTTTTAAGGTCTAAAGCAGAATCCACAGAAGAGTCCTCAGATAACGAGGACTCTTCACACATTTATAAAAAATTTAAAAAGGACTATCCCCTATTTATGATACGGTTCACCACACCATATCCTAAATTTAAATAAATTTTACCTAACATTAACTACCAACTGCCTATATACAACTTCCCATTATAGACATAATAAGTATATATAATGTCTATAAAAGCACTATTTCACCTTTCTTCTAATTCATCAGTAACTATATTAATTATGCAGATTTTGTAAAATTCCTTTGACTAGTTTTGTCGAATAAAAAGAACTACTCTGATTGTAGAGTAGTTCTTTATTCTTCGTTAAATTCTGTTTTAGCGCCGTTGTAACGTTTAAGATAAACGACGTCTCTGACCTGAACCCTCAGAGCCTTTCTTCGTATGCGGTGCATTGCACCCAGTGAAGAGATGTCAACTAATCTTTTGTTAGGCATCGTTTAATTTATGTTTTTCTGGCTTAGTCCAAAAATCTGGGATTTCTTCTTCACCATCAAAATAATCTACCTTATCTTTCATTCTGTAAATTTCACCATTTCCAGCATTTATTTTTTTCGAATCTGGATATTTACATATATCTGTACCAAATCGAGTTGTTAAATCTAAATATTTTACTGTTGTATTTGTGTGATTAAAAAGCTGATGTGCACCCTCTTCTGAATTATTAAAGAAAATCAAATCCCCTTTTTTTAAAATTTTACACTTGTCATTTTGCCTGAGAGTTACTTCACCATCAATAATTATAAATACTTCTTCCTTGTCAGAATGATAATGGTAGGGACAAGAGAGTTGACCAGGTAGTAATTCTTTTATATCGAAAAAAAGCTTTTTAGCCCCCAGGTCTTTGGATGTGATTTTAGAAGAGTTGGTATTATAGTGCGAAACGCTTTCCTCATCAGATTGGAATTCCAATTCATAAAGATTTATAAGGTTAGTAAAATCCATAAAATCATCCTTTCATATTTTTTAGGTGTTGCCGACTTCCTATATGTTGCTAATACTTCTAAATGGGAATGTTATACGCCTATCAACATTGGTAATATTTCCCAATATTTGAAATATTCTTTTTCTATTATATCATATCTTAGTAGAATTTGACTTTAAAACATCCTACATATTTAACTACAAAACAAGGATAGAATTTAAACTATATTCTATCCTCCGCTAAACTATTCTTTTGTTCAAAAAAGTAAAAAAGACCAGGTTTCCCCGGCCATAGTCGCTAACTAATACTTTTGCGTAGTTCCTATTTCTGTATTAACAGATCAAATATTGATATTTGCCCTTCCATAACACATTATTTAACCCTAACCTTCTCTTTAACCTTAGCTACAACATCATTGCTTTTACTTAACCTTAGCTATTTCAAATATCATTGTAATACAAATATCATTATACCTAAAATAACCGATAAAGCATTATCCGCCTTATCGGTTATTTTTCATATTACACCAAGTTCCCTTAATAATTTCACACAATCCTTATATCCAGCAATATAAAAATTTTCATTAGCACATGAGGCTTCATAGGATTGTTTACTTATGTAATCCTCTGTAAACTTTCTATCTTCTTCACTTAATGAACTAAGTATTGTATCAAGTCTTTTACTGTTTTTATTTAAGTAACATTCTATTTCTTGATATTCTAGATCAGTATTTCTAAAGTCTCTATATGCTGTTGTTAGCATTTGCGATGCAAAGTTATTAAAATGCTCTTTTATATCTGCCATGAAATTATACCTCCATTCTTGAATTACCATCTTAAAAAGGGTATAATAAATTTACCGCTATTTTAGGATAGTGGCTGATTGAAGTGGTGTATTGGCTTGACTGGCTGACACCGCTTCTTTTATTTATTTTTTAAGGACTTTATACCATCTCTAATACCTTGTGGACGTTTGACATCTTTTCTTTTGCAGTAGTCGTCTAAAATCTCTAAGTCTTCTTTGCTAACTCTAACATCCAATCTATAAGGTTTAGGTTCATTAGTTGGTCGTCCCATCTTTTTCTTCGGCACAACACCCCCTCCTTTCTACCGACAAAAGTATTATATCACTTTTTACCGACAAAAGTCAAGATATAGAATTTAGCTATAAAACAAAAGAATAGAAAGTCTAAAAAGACAATTCTATTCCTTTGCCGTTGTAGTTATTAGTTATTCTTAAGGTACCTGTCAATAGCTTCTGCTGCCATTCTACCATCTGAAATTGCCTTACATACTAAGGATTGACCTGTTCTCATATCTCCAGCTGCAAAGACTCCATGGGCACTTGTCATATATTTTTCATTTGTTTTTACATTACCTCTTTGGTCAACATTGACTCCAAAATTCTTCAGCATATCTCCATGTTCAGGATGAAGAAATCCCATGGAGAAAAGAATAATATCTGCATCAATGTTAAATCCACCGCCTTCAAGCTCTTCCATTCTTCTTCCATTATCATCTTCAGCCCACTTAAGCTTCACACAATGAATTCTTTTAACTCTACAATTTTCTCCAGAAAAATATTTAGTTGCGACGCTCCACTCTCTTATCCCACCTTCCTCATGGGATGTGTTTGATCTAAGAATCATTGGCCAAGTAGGCCAAGGCATTTTATCAGTTCTTTTTTTCGGGGGCCTTGGCATTAATTCTAGTTGGTACACCTCTTTAGCACCTTGCCGCAATGCGACACCTAGACAGTCTGCACCTGTATCCCCACCACCTATAATCACCACATTTTTTTCAGCTGCATCAATACGATTTTTTGCAGGAATTTCTTTACCTTGATTAATTAGATTTTGTTGTGTCAAGAAGTCCATCGCAAAATGAATTCCCTTTAGTTCTCTTCCCTTTACATCTAAGCTTCTTGGTACAGTAGACCCACCAGCTAAGCAAATAGCGTCAAACTTAGATTTTATTTCATGAACAGAGACATCTTTTCCAATATTAGTGTTTACTTTGAATTTTATTCCTTCTTCCTTCAATTGCTCAATTCTTCTATTGAGAACCCATTTTTCTAGCTTATAGTCTGGAATACCCAAGGCTAAAATTCCACCAATATTTTCTGACCTTTCAAACACAGTCACATCATGACCAGATCGATTCAATTGTTGTGCCACAGCAAGTCCTGTAGGACCCGAGCCTATTACTGCAATCCTTCGTTCAGTACGAATTTTAGGAGGAAGGGCTTTGACCCACCCTTCTTTAAATCCCTTTTCTATAATGCTTAGCTCAATCTCTCTATTAGTATTTGGTTCTTGATTTATTCCAAGTGAGCAGGAAGCTTCACACAAGGCAGGACACAATCTTCCAGTAAATTCAGGAAAATTATTGGTACTTTGTAAAATATCTAAAGCCTTTTTCCATTGTCCACGGGAAACTAGATAGTTTAAGTCGGGTAATATATTTCCTAGTGGGCAGGAATTGTTACAATAGGCAACTCCACAATCCATACAACGTGTTGCTTGTTTTTTTATATCTTCCTCACTTTGGGGAATATAGAATTCCTTATAATTCTTAATCCTATCCTGAGCTGGAATTTTCTTTGCATTTTTTCTATCATACATTTTAAATCCTGCCTCTTTAACCAATGTATCTCGCCTCCAGACTATCGACATGTATTTCTCCGGAACCTTCTATGATATCTCTATAGTTCGGGTTAATAACTCTAATAAATTTATCCTTATTAATCTCCCAATTATCAAGAATTTCCGTAGCCTTTTTACTTTGTGTATATATAACGTGCTTCATAATTAACTTCCTTAAAAATTCAATATCCTCTTCTTTCAATCCATCAACTTCAACCATCTCAAAATTACATTTAAGGCTAAAGTTATCATACTCATCATATAAGTATGCGATTCCTCCGCTCATGCCTGCACCAAAGTTTCTACCTGTTTCTCCAAGAATGACAACACGTCCATCAGTCATATACTCACAACCATGATCTCCTACCCCTTCTACAACGGCAATTGCACCGCTATTTCTTACAGCAAATCTTTCTCCAACCTTGCCGCAGATATAGGCTTCTCCTAAAGTTGCACCATAGAGCAACGTATTTCCGGCAATAATATTTTCGCTTGCTTCCAAAGTTGATCTTTCGTGGGGAGCTACAATAATCTTGCCGCCAGACAATCCTTTACCTAGATAATCATTAGCATCTCCTATAAGTTGTAGAGTTACACCACCTGCAAGGAATGCACCAAAACTTTGACCAGCTGTACCTTCAAAGGCAAAACTAATGGTATCATGGGGTAGTCCTTTTCTACCCCAACGCTCTGTTAATTTTCCAGAAAGCATAGCCCCAACGGATCGATCAGTGTTCTTGATGTCAAAGTTTCCACTCACTCTCTCTCCAGTTTTCAGTGCCGAATTTGAAATCTCTATGAGACTCTTATCAAGCACCTTAACCGTTTGATCCTTCTGATTGATGGTTTTCCTTTTTCCAAACCTTCCTGGTAATTCAGGACGATACAGAATGGCGCTTAAATCAAGATCCTTGGTTTTCCAATGTCTGTTACTTTCATTAATTTCAAGGACATCTACTCTCCCTACCATTTCATCTACAGTTCTAAATCCTAGCTCGCTCATTATCTGTCGAACCTCCATGGCAATAAAGCGGAAAAAATTAGCTACGTGTTCCGGTTTCCCTTTAAAATGCTTCCTCAGCTCTGGATCTTGGGTAGCAACTCCTACGGGGCAGGTATTATTATGACATTTACGCATCATTATACATCCACATACTACTAGTGGTGCAGTTGCAAATCCAAATTCCTCAGCTCCAAGTAGTGCCCCAACTACCACGTCTCTACCGGTTCTCATTTGTCCATCGACCTGTACAGCAATTCGGCTTCTGAGGTTATTGATCAATAGGGTTTGTTGTGTCTCTGCAAGCCCTAATTCCCATGGAACTCCGGCGGTCTTTGTAGATGTTATTGGAGCAGCACCGGTACCTCCATCATGACCGCTAATTAGCACCATGTCGGCACTTCCCTTAGCAACCCCAGCTGCAACAGTTCCTACTCCTACTTCAGAGACAAGCTTTACACTAACACGAGCCTTAGGGTTTACATTCTTAAGATCAAAGATTAATTGTTCTAAATCCTCTATAGAATATATGTCATGGTGGGGCGGAGGAGATATTAAGTCTATTCCCGGTAGAGAATGCCGCACCTTTGCAATTTCCTTTGTCACCTTACGTCCTGGCAAATGTCCTCCTTCACCGGGTTTTGCTCCTTGAGAAACCTTAATTTGAAGCTCATCTGCATTAATTAGATAATTTGTTGTAACACCAAATCTAGCAGCTGCAACCTGCTTTATTGCGCTTCGTTTATAGTCCCCATTTTCCGTTTTGATATAACGCTGACCGTCTTCACCGCCTTCACCACAATTACTTTTACCACCAATTCTGTTCATAGCTATTGCTAAGGTCTCATGGACTTCCTTGCTTAGTGATCCAAAGGACATTGCTCCTGTTGCGAAACGTCTAATTATTGCTTCCACAGATTCAACTTCATATATAGGCACTGGAGTATCTTTTTTTAGTTCCAGAAGCCCTCTAATCGTTTTAAGCTTTTCAGATTGGTCATTAATCAAAGTTGAGTATTCCTTAAAGAGATCATAGTCATTTGTTCTACAGGCTTGTTGTAATTTTACTATTGTATCGGGGTTAAACATATGGGTCTCGCTATTCTTTCTCCAATGTATTTGTCCTCCTATATCTAGTTGCTGAGTTTTTACATCGGTTTCAAATGCTTTATTGTGACGCATCAATATTTCCTTTGCTATTACATTCATTTTAAGTCCTGATAAGCGACAAGGCGTGCCACCAAAATACTCATTTACCAAGCCTTCATCCAGTCCAATGACCTCGAATATTTGTCCACCATTAAAACTTCTAAGGGTTGAAATACCCATTTTAGATGTGATTTTCCGAATTCCATATCCTATTGATCGTACATAATTCATACTTGCTTCTTTAACCGTAATATCTTCAACATAAAGTCCATTCTTTACGAGATTATTTATAGACTCAAGGGCAACATAGGGATATATTGCTGTGGCTCCGTACCCAAGAAGTAATGCCATATGGAATGGATCCCTGGCATCTCCTGCCTCAACAATAATATCTACCTTTGTCCTTAGCTTCCTCTGAATCAAATGATTATGCACAGCACTTACGGCTAAAAGGCTTGGTATCGGTGCTCTATACCTGTCTACATCTCTGTCGCTTAGTATAATGATTCTATAGCCTTGAACAATGCTTTCCTCAGCTCTTTTCTTTAATGCTTCAAGGGCATTATAGAGTCCGCTTTCATATTGATCTGATTCAAAGATTATTGGTATCGTAATGCTTCTAAGTGTATCTACATCTATATTTTTTATTTTTTCAATCTTTTCACTGTATAGAATCGGCTGTTCAAGTTCAATAAATTTGTTTGGCTTCTTTTCGTTTATCTTCGTTAAAATGTTTCCACTCCGTCCAAGATACTGATTTAAAGACATGACTTTTTTCTCACGTATAGGATCAATCGGTGGATTTGTTACTTGGGCAAAGATCTGTCTAAAATAGTTAAACAAGAGATGTGGATTATCGGACATCACCGCTAAGGGTGCATCGTTACCCATAGAACTAATAGCTTCCTTGCTGCTGTTAGCCATAGGAGCAATAACACGTTTCAACTCCTCCTCCGTATAGCCAAATATCTTTTGTTTGGTAACAAGGCTATCTCCATCCATCCTTGGTAAGGGTTTGTTCAGTTTTACTTCTTGTAGGTCTACCTTGTTTTCCTTAATCCATTTTCCATACCCTTTTTCTGAAGCCAGTCTCTGCTTAACCTGATAATCATGGATAATTCTCTTTTCTTCAGTATCCACAATAAAAATTTTTCCTGGTCCCAATTTTCCTTTTTTAAGGATTTTCTCTTCGGGAATCTTAAGTACGCCAGACTCTGAAGCCATTACAACAAGGTTATCCTTAGTAATAAGGTACCTAGCAGGTCTTAGTCCATTTCGATCAAGGGTAGCACCAACCCGCGCACCATCACTAAAAACAATTGTAGCCGGTCCATCCCAGGGTTCAATTAACCCCTCGTGATATTCATAAAAGGCTCTGAGTTCTTCAGCCATGGTTTTATCATATCTCCATGCTTCAGGCATAAGCATTTTAATTGCGTGGGCCATAGAATATCCATTCAATAGAAGTAATTCAAACATATTATCTAAATTACACGAATCGCTGCTATTTGGCTCGATAATAGGTAGTATTTTTTTAAAGTCCTCACCAAAAAGCTTCGATGTCATTACCCCTTCTCTTGCGTTCATCCATTTGATATTACCTCTTATGGTATTGATCTCACCATTATGGGAAATATAACGATATGGATGGGCTAATCTCCATGAGGGAAAGGTATTTGTGCTGTATCTTTGATGTACTGTCGCAATGGCACTCTTTAACCTCTCATCCTTAAGTTCTAAGTAAAACTTTTCTATTTGATGTGCAAGAAACTGGCCTTTATAAACAATTGTTTTTGATGAAAGACTACAAATATAAAATGCTTCGGTATAAGCCCTTGACGATTCTCTAATTATACTCTCCACTCTTTTTCTCACAATGTAGAGAGTTCTTTCAAAAACCTTTGGCCCTTGACCATTTCTATCGATAAAGATCTGCTGTACAACTGGTCTTGTTCCTTGAGCAGATACTCCACATGCTTTATCATTGACTGGTACACTTCGCCATGCAATAAACCTTTGCCCTTCTTCTCTGAGAATTCTTTCAAATATACCTTCGCAGTAATATCTAGCATTTGGTTCCATAGGTAAAAATATCATTCCAACAGCATAGTCTCCTTGTTCTGGCAATTCAGTGTTACCCTTCATTAATTCCGATAAAAAGAATTCGTGGGGAACTTGTATAGAAATCCCTGCTCCATCTCCTGTTTCTGGATCTGAACCAGTAGCACCTCTATGAGACATATTCTTTAAGATTTCTAAGCCCTTTTTGATTATGTCATTTGAATTTTTCCCTGTGATATCAGCTATAAATCCCACACCACAGCTGTCTCTTTCCATATCGGGATTATATAACCCTTGCTTCTCCGGTAGTCCTAAAGCTTTCATAATTGTTTACCTTCCTTTCAAATTAGTTTCATGTAAATTATTCAAAGACAATTTCCTAGAATTGCATATGCAATAAAGGCACCATTAAATTGCATGTGTCTGAATATTTCGATAGTGGTCATTATATCATATTTATACATTTTATTCAATGAATCCTGCATAAAGTTTTTTCTTATTTCCGCTTCCATCCTTAGAATTCTCTCTATTTTCAAGGGAAAACGTTGTCATTTTATTGAATTGTTCAATTATATATTTTGTGAATATTTATTCATGTTATTGTGTATTTTCTTGTGGTTATCAGAAAACGTTTTCTTAGTTTTGAGTTTTAATATCTTGAAATTGCAATTTTACGCCACAAAAAATGCATCCACTTATTTAAGTGAATGCATTTTCAATAATCTGATTTTTCATTTCATGTAATTTATCTGTATATAATACGATAAAGATCTCACATTCTGGAGATTTGACAGCCAACGTTTCTGGGGATGGCAAATCTTCGGAGTATAATAGATTTTTCGTGGCTTATAAAGTAATGACACTTTAAAGATTAATAAATTTTAAGGTGTCATGACTATACATTATTAATTTTTAACATTATTATTTTCTCAACCTGCTGTTTATCTTTATTACCCACTACAAGGCTAATTTTAACCTTTGAAGCAGTCTTAATCATCATATTATAGGCATCTATATAGTTATGGGACTGATCCCATTCGATCCCTTTAACATCTCTCCAATGAATAAAGCCACTTTTATACAGCATGCCATGCTCATAGAGCCCAACCACTTTATTTTCGTCAAGTCTATTCTGAATAAGTACATAGACTCCAGCCATTAATCCAAAAATCAATGATTCTAAAGCAGCCTGGATATCCTTAAATGCCATTAGAACAACTATAGAAAAAATCACTATAAGAGAGATTATAGATATTTTGTTCGATCTGCGCTTTAGAAATGAGATCCTTTCTAAATTATTCTGTTTAAGCTCAAACTCCATCTTCATTCCTTCTGAGTCGGAACGTTTGTTCATAGTAAGTTTTTCTCTTAGATATAACACAATCGCTAGTACCATTGCTAAATTAACCATAGTCAAAGTTAATTTTTCAAAATCCATAAAAACACCATCCTTCTGGCTTATAGAGTTATATATAAGTATACCGATTACATGTTACTTTTTTTAAGCAATGGATTATATCTCATTGCAAGAGAAAAAAGGTAGGGATAACTTCTTTTTGTATACTTTATATATACTACCCACTCACGAATAAGTAAAGGATATACCCTTTCTATATCTACCTTAAGGTGTTCATAATCTTCTTTAGTCAAATCATCATAATTTGTATGATGATGAAGTTCATCCTCTAGATGAAACACTGCCGTTAGTAGTTCAGTAAAGGTTTCATGCTCAAGTAATGAAGGATTTTGAAGTAGTCCAAGTAGAAAATCACGTTTAGATTCTAATAGCTGAGCAAATTCTTTGATATTAATTTTATTAATATCAATTTCATATTGAAACTCTTCCCTCAATAGTTTTGATTTATTTTTAAAGTCTGCATCATTCCACTCCCCGATATCTCCAAAGAAAGAAGAAATGTAATCTGTTTTAGAGTCCGATATGACAATCATTTTCAAGAGCTTTGTCCCTACCTCATTAAAAAATACTCCGATCAACATGTTTAGTTTTTCTAGCATATGCTGTTTTTCTCTTTCCTCAAGGATTTTATGTAATATAAGGCTCACAATCAGAACCTCTATCGGTATAAAAGCAATATCTTCTAATAAAAATACAAATATATGATGGGAGTCTTTAAATGTCATATAATGTACGATATATATTATCACAGATAATATTACTAAACTCAGCCCAAACTTTATCTTCCAATTCGATTTTTTCATTAATTTTACCTCCTGCGTAAACACTATAGGTAACCAACTTCAAAGGTTAATAAAATTCAAAGAAAAAATGTTGAAGCCTTTATTATTTTTTTAAATTTTATTTCATTCTAATGTCGGTGACCTTTATTGGTCATTGTATTGTAATTGAACTAAATTATAATATAGTCCTTTTCTATCTAACAGTTCTTGATGTGTTCCTTGCTCCTTTACCCTTCCCTTATTCATTACTATAATCCTATCGGAATGTTGAATCGTTGAAAGCCTATGAGCAACTGCCAATGTTGTTCTTCCCTTCATGATTTTATATAATGCATCCTGTATAAGCTTTTCAGTTTCTGTATCAATATTTGCCGTGGCTTCATCCAATATAAGAATCGATGGTTTTCTAACTAGTGTCCTAGCAAAGGATAATAGCTGTCTTTGCCCCGCTGAAAGTGTAGCTCCTCTTTCATAGACTTTATGCTTATATTTTTCAGGAAGCTTTTCAATAAACTTATGGGCATTTACATACTTTGAGGCCTCTATCATATCTTCATCAGTTATTTCTTCGTTTCTTAGCTTTATATTACTTTCTATATCTCCAGAATATATAAATACATCCTGAAGCATTTGCCCAATATGCTTTCTTAAATTTGCCGTTTTAACATCTTTAATATTCATGTCATCTATTAAAATTTCACCTTTTTGAATATCATAGTACTTGCCAATCAAATTAAGTATTGTTGTTTTTCCAGCTCCTGTAGCACCTACAAAAGCTACAACCTCTCCGGCATTTATCTTAAAAGATACATCCTTTAAAATCCACTCATTTTCTTTATAGGCAAACCAAACATTTTTAAATTCTATTTTCCCTTCGAACTTATCTAATTCTACTGCCTTTTCTTTATCTTTTAGTACTGGTTCTCTATCAAGTAAATCAAAAATTCTCTCAGCCGATGCCATTGCAGATTGAAAAACATTGAATTGCTCTGCAAGCTGTTGTACAGGGTGAAAAAATCTTGATATGTATTGAGTAAAAGCTATTAGTGCGCCTATTGTCATAGCTCCAGCCAAAACATATTTACCACCAAAATATATTACGATGGCCGTAGATGCAATTTTTATAAGGTAAATTGACGGACCAAAAATGCTAAAGGCTATTATTTGATTTTTATTGGATTTATTAAGTCTTTCATTAATATGATTAAACTCATCATATTTATCATCTTCCTTAGCAAAAACCTGAATTATCTTCATTCCAGAAATATGCTCAGATAAAAATGCATTTACCTTTGCTACATTTTCACGAATCTGTCTATAAATAATTTTTGAGTATCTCCTAAAAATAATTGTAGCTATTACGAGAACAGGCATTAATGTATAGGTTAGCAACGACAACTTTAAATTAAAACTAAGCATAGCTATTACTATCCCTATTAATATGAAAATATTTTTCACTGAATTAATTATAACACTTGTATACATTTCATTTATTGTTTCCGTATCATTAGTAACCCTAGTAACAAGTTTTCCGATTGGCACTGAGTTAAAAAAGTTTATCTCTAGATTTTGTATATGGCAAAACACATCGTTTCTTATTTCATAAATAATCTTTTGCCCAGTGTATTGAAGCAATATAGACATAAGGTATTGGACACCACTTCCTAATAATACAATAACAGCAAATAAAAAAGCAAATCCAATAAGACTTTCATAATCAGTTTTTCTCAGAAGTTTCAAATCCTCTTCCGTCAACTTCTTTAACACAAACTTATTTTCACCGATTTTTATAAACTCTCCAGTTATGGCGGATAACCCTTTTTCTTCTTGTTTTTTTAGGATTTCTAATTGTTCCGCATCGAGCCCTTCTATGTAGTAATAGCTTTCATCCGATAGTATTATCCTAGACTTCAAGGCATTAGGATATCTATTGTTCTCATCCTTTATAAGCTTTGTATCTCCAAAATATATTTGATGTTCTAACAGTTTCCCATCTCGATCATCAACTATTGAATAGGGAGTATTATATCTAGTTATTATACTATCAATGCCTTTAGCTATCAGCATCGGCTGAATAATCTCAACTGCAACTACAATACCTAATAATATGAGGGAAATAATTATATGGAGCATATATGGTCTTGCGTACTTCATAAGCCGTTTGAAAATATAAAAATCTTTTTTGTTTTCCCTATCTTCTATAAAAACATCTTCAATCATATTCATATCTTCTACCGTCCTTTTTCCTCTTTTTCCATCATATCTGCAAGCTGTTGTTTTTTTGCTATTGAACTATACTGTCCATTTAAGGCCATCAGTTCTTCATGAGTACCTTCCTCTACTATTTTCCCTTCATCTAAAAATATAATATGATTACATTCCTTTATCGTAGAAATTCTATGGGCAATAATTATGGTAGTTCTATTTTTACGTTCGCTTTTTAAGGATGATAATATCTTCTCTTCTGTATCCGTATCAACCGCTGATACTGCATCATCAAGAATCAATATTGGCGATTCCTTAATTAATGCTCTCGCTATTGATACTCTCTGCTTTTGCCCACCTGAAAGGGTGATCCCTCGTTCCCCGATTATCGTTTCATAGCCTTCTTTAAATTCTGCGATATTATCATGTACACTTGCTGTCTTTGCGTATCTAACTATCCGATCCATATTTTTATCAATGTTTGCAAAAGCAATATTATGAGCTATTGTATCAGAAAATAGAAAGTTGTCCTGGGGCACATAGGCTATATTCTCTCTTAATGTCTTTAATGGTATATTCATTATGTCATTACCATCGAATAATATTTTTTCATTAGGAGCATTGTGGATTCTGAGCAGTAAATTAACCATAGTAGTTTTTCCACTACCGGTCCTTCCTATTATTCCTAATGTTTGCCCTTCTTTTATATGAAGATTTACATTTTTGAGTGCAAATTCCTCTGAATCAGGATATTTAAAGAATAGATCATTTATCTTTATACAGCCCTTTAGGTCTTTTAGAGAGAGAACATCTTTTCCATCGAAAACTTCAGGAGATTCATCAAGAATTTTTTCAATTCGATCTAGTGAAGCCTTACCCTGAGCAATAACGTTTAAAACCATTCCTATAGCCATCATTGGCCAAACTAACATAGTCAAGAAATTTATGAATGCAACTAATTCACCTAAGGAAATTCTACCAAGCATAGTTAATCTGCCGCCATATACTAAAGTCAGTATCATACTTATGCCAACTACGAGCCTAATAACAGGTTCAATAGCAGATCTAAGCTTAGCCAGTTTAATGTTTTTATCAAAATTATGCCCATTGGTTTTAGCAAAGGCCTTTATTTCTTCATACTCCTGAATAAATGCCTTAACTACTCTAATACCTGAGAAACTTTCTTGAACCATATCAGTCATTTTAGCAAAGGCTTCTTGTTTATCTGTAAAACGTTGTTTCATAAACTTACTTACAACAAAGCCCTGAAAAATTATTAAGGGGAAGGGAACAATTGCTATTAGAGTAAGCTTTAAATCTATATTTACTACCATATTATAAAGAACTAGGGTTATTAGAACAATAGCGTCAATTATCATTAAAAGTCCTGGTCCGATTGCCATCCTCACTGCATTAACATCATTGGTAGCATGGGCCATTAAATCTCCAGTCTTATGCCTATTGAAATAGCTTTGAGATAGTTTTTCTAGATGATTAAAAATATCGTTCCTAATATGAAACTCAATATTTCTCGAGGTTCCAAAGATCAAATTTCTCCATACAAATCTTCCACCTGCAATTGCTAATCCAATCAGAGTAAGATATAGAGCTTCGTTCAATAAAAGCTTTTCATTTACTGATCCAGCTATAATCCCATCTGTTATATTTCCTATTATTAAAGGAACCTTGGTTTGCAATAAATCTACTATTGCTAATGAAGCTACTCCTATTAGGAAATGTAAAAAATATTTCTTATAATATTTATTTAAATGTTTTCCATAGATCATTTTCTCTCTCCTTATTAAAAATGTGTGTTTTTATTACATGAGGTAATTGCATAATTCTAACTTGCACAATTTCATAATAAATAGTTAATACTCACTATCATATTTTACCCTATATTGTAATTATGTAACAGTATTTTGAGTTTTTTTTAACTCTCTTTTTCTAAAGTCTAGCCCCTTTCTCCTTTAAGTCTGAGTAATAATTATGGACAATGCATATTTTAACCTTTGAGAGAAATAATATATTTAACCCAGGTTTTTTAATAAAGAAAGGATGATAAACTTGAAGTTAACAGATATTCTACCTAATAACTATCATAAACCCCATTGGGGAGGAGCCTCTGGTTTGTGGGATATGTGCCGCCATAAAGTCATTGGATTACCAATACTTGAGCTGCTTCACGATATGGCTGATGATCCTGATTTAAAAAGGTTCATTAAGTCAGGAATTGAGTTACAAGCAATTCCACATATAGAAAAAATTCAAGCCACCTTGATAAAAGAAGAATTAGCAGCTCCCCCAATGGTACAAAGAAAAAAATTACATGACCAGCAAATCGGCCTAGCATTAATGGAGATTCTACGATTATCATTAATTCTTGATACAATGACTTTTATGGACGTAACACGAGAGGACTTAAGGAAGTTTGTTTGGGATATTACAGTTGACGATAGAAAAGCTTTTGATAAAATAGTACAATTAAATTACAAAAAAAATTGGCTTATGAATCCTCCAAGTGCATAATTTTAAAATTATATTTGCAATCAATTATTCCTATCTCAAAATTTTTATAATTCTCTGCTTAATATCAAAATGCTCCCCTTTACAACAAGGGAGCATTTTTAATCAATAACTATTTTTATTTATCAATCAATTTTATGCCATTTTTTGTAAGCTCGATTTTTTTTTCTTTTAACAATCTACCCACAGCTCTTTTAAACGCACGTTTGCTCATATCAAACTCACCCTTAATCTCACTTGGAGAGCTATTATCATTTAATGAAAGTGTTCCTCCACAAGCCTTTAATTTATCCAAAATGATAATAGAATCATCATCCATTTGCTTGTATGCTTTTTTTCTTAGGCTTAGATATAACTTACCATCTTCTCTAACTTTTGTTATTCTCGCCTCTATCTCATCACCACATCTATAGTCTCCATATAGTTCATTATTTGGAATTAATCCATGGTATGTATTATCTACAGCCACTAGAGCTCCCATATCTCTTTTGATATTATAAATTACTCCCTTAACAGCATCATTTTCCTTGTATGATGAATCACTAGTAAGTTGATTGTAAACATCCATAGTAGCACATAATCTTTCGCTTTTATCAATATACAGACTTACTAAGTATTTTTTACCTTCTTGAACTCTGCAGGTCTGTTCTTTGAAAGGAAGAAACAAGTCCTTTTCTAACCCCCAATCTAAAAATGCACCTATCGTTGCAGTATCAACTACTTCAAGATATGATATTTCATCCATTAATAGCTTAGGTCTTCTCTTAGTAGCTATCAGCCTATCTTCAGAGTCCTTATATACAAATACTTCTATCTCATCTTCTACATCGGTTTCCGATTCCGATTCCAATTCCTTTCGCGGCAATAAAATACTATCACCAACATCATCATCCTTTGAATTTAAATAAGCACCTATTGAAACCATTTTAACAACCTTTAACTTTTGAATTCTTCCTAGTTCTATCATAAATTTCTCCTTCTCTACAATCTTTTTCTATTTATTTTATGATTATTATATCTTTTAAACAAAATATACATAGTTAAAATATATTTTATATCATTAAGCAGCTTTAATAAAGGCTTTTATTTTATAATCGAATAATGCCTTCCAGATTATTCATTGAAAAAATTTCCAAAGAATCCCCATATACTTTTCTAATATTTATTTTTCAGTCAATATAATTAGTAGTTTGGGAAGTGTATTTACACTTATCCTCCTTTATGTCAATATAGGACAGAACAGTATAGCTGCTCTTTAGGCTGACTTTGTCAACAAGATTAAGATCAGTATAACTGCCCTTTTCAGCTTCTTATCCATTTGCTAAATGTCTTTTTGTAATGATTCCATGTTGTTCTTCAACATCTGATAATGCGCCAAAAATCTGTTTTATTATACCACTTGAAACCTTGTCACTATTTTTTTTATAAAATAATATAGCATGTTCTTCACGATGACTCGCTTCTATCAATAGCAGATCATCTGTATTGTGTCTCGTATAATCAGGTCTATGAAGCTTTGGGAGCCTTTCAAAACCACCTAATCTTTTATGGATTCTCGCATGCGTAAACTCTATCTTACTTAAATCATTAAATGTTTGTTTTAAATCCTCATCATCAGCCAATCTACTTGCTTCTTCATAGAACTCTCCATTAAAGACTTCTAGTTTCATAGCATGGTCCAATACCTTGAGGCTATCCTTGTCTAAACCCCTATCATCTACCACATAAATGTCATTTTCACTATCTAAATAAATTCTACTCACACCGCAAAACGGACAATTGATTATTCTTCTCTCTTCATTTTTTTCAAGAAAAGAATAACTATTTAAGTTATAGCTCTTTGGATTTATATTCATACTACATATTAAGCACTTTATCCCACCCATTTAATCATTCCTTTTTAAATAGTACTATATTTGTAAATGAGACATGTAGTCACTCATTTTCAGGATAGCTTTTCACCTGAAAATGACCTATAATCATAATCTTTACACATCATATTATATTCCATAATTTATCCCATGGCAATATGTGCCAATACTTATTATTTTTAGAATTTACGACCTCTTTATTTTCTTGAAATTCACTATAAAATCCTATCCAATATATGATATAATACTTAAGGATTATATCATATCTCGAACCCAAGAAAGGATGAAATGTAATGTCTCTATTTGAGCAATGGAAGGAAAGGGCTTACGACGAGCGCACTGAAGAAGAATACAATAAGTTCTGGGGTGAATACCTTCCAAGAGAACAAAAAAACTACGAGTATTTACTAGAAAATAAAGAAGAAGTAACAGAGGGTTCCTTAGCTACACTTGCAGAAAAATTCGATATGGACACTGTTACATTTGCAGGATTTTTAGATGGTATTAATACAAGTCTTACTGAAGAGCTTGACCTTGATAGCTTAACAGAAGAAAGTAATATAAAACTTTCTATAGACTTTGAAAAACTTTACCATAATATGCTTGATGCTAAGGCAGATTGGCTTTATAATCTTAATCAATGGGATGATTTACTTTCTATCGAAAGAAGAAAAGAAATCAAAAAAGATTATAACAGATCACGTATCGTTGTAAACGACAAGAAAATTGGTAGAAATGAGCCATGTCCATGTGGAAGTGGAAAAAAACACAAGAAATGTTGTTTGAACAAGTAATCTAACTTTAGCAATAGAGGTATTGAAATGTATCTAAATAATCACTGACAAAACTTTAAAATCCTCTACAAATCAATTTGTACATTAATATGTTAAAGGGAATAGTTGACCTTTTTAAAGAATCAAAGCCAGGAAAATAATATTTTCCCGGCTTTGATGGCTATTATCTCTTATGTAGGAGGAGTTGAATTGCCATCGTTATATCATGACAATTCAACTCTTTATATCTCTTTATGGTATATTTGGTATTCATAAAACCTATAAATACTCTATTAATGAGCTAAAATATGATATTACAGCACGCCTTGTCATTAGCCCTTGTATGAGCTTTTTAATGGTACCGTTCTATTAAATACTAATTTATTCTCTCTTGATAACTTAAGATCCTTTATAAAGTATCCATACCTTATGAATTGAAATCTTCCTTCATACCCATCTCCAAGTACAGCTTCCTCAATAAAGGCATTAGACTTAACCCTAAGTGAATCGGGGTTTAGTTTTTGAAATAAACTCTCAGGTGATGGTACCGCAGTAAATAATTCATCAAAAATTCTTACTTCACATGATATACCGGATTCTGCGCTGACCCAGTGTATTGTTCCTTTTACTTTTCTGCCCTTGAAACCACTTCCACTTTTTGTTTCTGGATCATAGGTACATCTTAATTCCGTGATATTGCCATTTTCGTCTTTTATTACTTTATTACACTTAATAAAATATGCATGCTTAAGCCTGACCTCTCCACCAACTATCAACCTATTATATTTCTTAGGAGGATTTTCATTGAAGTCCTTTCTATCAATATATATTGTTTTAGTAAACGCTATTTTTCTAGTTCCTAAGTCCTCATTTTCCCTGTTATTGACAGCATCTAAATGTTCAACATATTTATCAGATAGATTTGTAATTACAACTTTTATAGGGTCAAGGACTGCCATGATTGTGGGCACTTTTGCTTTTAGATCTTTTCTTACGGAGTGTTCCAGCATAGCAATATCTACCATACTTTCGCTTTTCCCTACTCCAATTTCACCCAAAAAGTTTAGAATCGATTCCCTTGTATAGCCTCTTCTTTTTAGACCTTTTATCGTTGGAATTCTCGGATCATCCCATGCCTCTATGGTTTTACTTCCAACAAGAGCCTTTAGATATCTCTTGCTTGTAACAGCTCCACTGAGGTTCATTCTTCCAAACTCTATTTGTCTTGGAATCGAACCGGCTAGATCCAATTCCTTTAACACCCACTCATACAATGGTCTATGATCCTTAAACTCCACTGAACATAAAGAGTGCGAGATTCCTTCAATATAATCTTGAATTGGATGGGCATAGTCATACATTGGATAAATACACCATTTATCTCCTGTTCTATAATGCTTAGTATAAGATATTCTAGAGATAACAGGATCCCTCATATTCATGTTGGGGCTTTCCATATCTATTCTAGCCCGTAGAACTCTTACTCCTTCTTTAAAGTTCCCATTTTTCATTTTATCGAATAAATCTAAGTTTTCTTCTATACTTCTATCTCTATATGGACTGTTCACTCCTTTGCTAGTTAGAGTCCCTCTTTATTTTCTTATATCATCACTACCTAGATCACAAACATATGCTTTACTCTTTTTAATAAGATATATTGCATATTCATAAATTTCTTCGCTATAATCTGAGCCATAAAACAATCTATCTTCATAATCAAACCCTAACCATTTCATATCCTCGATAATGGCTTCAACATATTCAACATCTTCCTTTTTAGGATTTGTATCGTCAAATCTCAAATTAAACTTACCTCCATACTTTCTAGCCAAAGAGTAACTAATATTTATTGCATAAGCACTGCCTATATGCAAGTATCCATTAGGTTCTGGTGGAAAGCGAGTATGAACTTCCTTGTACTCACTATCTTCTAAATCCTTTTTTACTAGTCTATCTACAAAATTTAAGTTTTCTTTATTGATACCCATATCATTACCTCCAAATTCTATATTTTATCTAAATAAAAAACTCCCGTTCCCAAGACCTTTCGGTCTTAGGGACGAGAGTTAATTTCGCGATGCCACCCTAATTCATTAATATGTTGCCATATTAATCTCTTCAAGTACGGTACTTAAAATACTTATACTCTAGTTCTGTAACGTGAACAAACGTCATAGCATCACTTTTATAAAAAGATCCGTATGAAGCTCAGAGGCTTGTTTCAACAAATATTTCTTTACTCCTTTTCAGCTACCGGAGCTCTCTTTAAAAAAACTTATTTATTTACTCTCCTCATCATCGCTTTATTGTATAGAAAGCATTTATAAATCCATATTTTGATTTTTTGAATAGCCAAGATTTTAAGGATATTCAAGAAATTAAAATATAAAAGATTTATTGTGATTTCTATAGTATGAATTTTTTCTCATTATACATTAAAATATTTCTTAAATCAATAACTAAAATCAACTTTATTTATTATATACTTTACGTATATTCCTTATCAATTATTCGCATATGACTTTGGTTATATAAAATTTTTGAAATACTATATATTCAGTTGCTACTCCTTACCATTATCGATTACTGTTACTTTCTTTATTACCACATCTACCTTTGGCACAGATATTTCATCAGCATAAGGATGTTTTTCTACAGGTGTTTCAGTTATTTTATCAAGGGTTTCTTCTCCTTCTATTAGCTTACCAAATGCAGCATATTGTCCATCTAAAAAGGCTACATCTCCACCCACTATAAAAAACTGGCAACTGGCAGAGTCAGGTTCATTTCTTCGAGCCATTGAAATAACACCTTTCGTGTGCTTAAGAGTATTTTGGGCAAATCCATTTTGAGCAAATTCCCCTTTGATGTTCTTATCGGACCCTCCTGTACCATCTCCATTAGGATCACCACCTTGAATCATAAAACCTTTGACAACTCTATGAAATTTCAATCCATCATAGAACCCGGATTTTGATAGGTCGATAAAGTTTTCTACCGTTTCTGGCGCAAACTCAGGATATAACTCCAATACCATTTTACCTCCATCCTGCATTTCTATTTCTACTTTAGGATTCTTCAAATTACTATCGGACTCTATATTTTCAATTGTTTTTTTACTTCCACATGCCGCCATAATTGTTGTCACTAACAATACAGCTGCAACTAATAGAATGGTTTTTTTAATATATGCTTTTATCACAATTTTCCCTCCTTAGTTTTCTTTATATTATTCTCAAATCTGATTTACTGTTATTATATCGATGCTAAGCCACAGAGTTAATCTTTTTCGAAAAGTTAGACCCCCTAAAGGTAGGCGGCCAGATTATATATATATTTAGATCCTTCTTCAGTCATCATACGCTCGATGTGGATATAGCCTGAATTTCGAGTTAATAAGAAGAAAGTCTTTTCTATCAATTTATCAAAAGATATATTATTTTATTTCATGGCTTCTATAAGAAATTCACTATATCTAAAATCAGAATTACTGATATGTTTAAATATCCACTTTGCTACAAACATAATTAATTCTTTCATTGATCTTTCTTGATTATCATCTACATTAGCTAAGTCAAGATTCTGTAAATAGTTGACAAATGTCTTATGTTGCTCAATTTGATCCTCAATTTCTGGATATTGATATTTAGCAAGTAAATCTTCCTCATAGTCAAAATGATAAATAGTATAATCCTTTAATTCCTCAATCAGTCCCAAAATTTCATCATAAGAATCTTGACCATTATAACTGTCAAGTACGATATTAATTTTTTCGCCGATTTCAAACAGTCTCTTATGCTGATCGTCAATTGCTCTGATACCTACAGAATATTCATCTTTCCAATTAAACATAAAACGACCCCTTTACTTTAGTATAGAATTCACTATGTATAATACGATAAACATCTCACATTTTGGAGATTTAACAGCCAATGCTTCTGAAGATGGTAAATCTTCGAAATGTAATAGATTTTTCGTAACTTATATATGCATACACTATAATTATACAATTTTTTTTTTATTTAACAACTTGATTTCTCACATCTTCAAAAGGCATTTAACTCCTCACTCCATAAACTATTCTTAATTTATTACATTTTAGTTTTCAAAAATATTAAGAACCACTTTCAAGATAAATATAACTTAAACCCGGATTATTCACGGAAAACTCAAAACTCTGCTGCGTCCTTTTGATTCTAAGACCTCCATCAAATTTTCGACGTACCGGTTGGGTATGCCTTCGAACTTGATGGAGGTCTTAAAATTCAAAATTACTTGCACTCTTTCAAACTTTCTATGAATAATCCGGGTTTAAAGTGGCCTTTACCTATTTCATTATTTTACAGATATTGTTTGTAAATTCTACCGGATCGTCAATCGGTAGACCCTCCATAAGTAGGGCTTGATTATATAATAGACTTGTATATAATTTAAGCTTGTCTTCATCTTCTTCTGAGGCTTCTTTCAAAGATTTAAACACATCATGGTTCACGTTTATTTCTAATACTCTGTCTGCTTTTATATCTTGGTTGTTAGGCATAGCATTCAATATTTTTTCCATCTCTATTGAAAGTTCACCATCGTTCGATAGGCATACGGGATGATTCTTCAACCTTTTTGATGCCCTCACATCTTTGATCTTGTCTGATAATATATTTTTCATATGTTCAAAAAGCTCTTTATTTTCTTTATCATCGGAGTTAGAGGAACTTTCATTTTCTTCAGTATCTATACCTAAGTCACCGCTTGATACAGATTTAAATTCCTTCTCCTTATATGTCATTATCATTCTTATAGCAAATTCATCTACCTCATCAGTAAAGTATAGTATTTCATATCCCTTATCTGCTACAAGTTCTGTTTGAGGCATTTTCTCAATTCTTTCATTTGATTTGCCTGATGCATAATAAATATACTTTTGCTCTTCTGGCATTCTAGAAATATATTCATCTAAGGTAACCATATTTTTCTCCCTTGATGAATAAAACATTAGTAACGCCTGCAATATATCTTTATTACTTCCATAATCACTATATATACCATATTTCAATTGTCTGCCAAAGGATTTGTAAAACTCTTCATACTTATCTCTTTCATTTTTCAATAGCTTATCTAATTCACTTTTGATTTTGCTTTTGATTTTTTTCGCGATAAGCTTCAGCTGTCTATCATGTTGCAGCATCTCTCTAGATATATTAAGGGACAAATCCTCTGAATCCACTATTCCATTTACAAAACTAAAATAGTCAGGCAGTAAATCTGCACACTTGTTCATGATTAAAACACCATTAGAATATAACTCTAATCCCTTTTCATATTCTTTCGTGTAGAAATCATATGGCATTTTTTCTGGGATAAATAGAATAGCATTATAGCTCACAGCTCCATCGGCACTGATATGTATGTGCTTTACAGGCTTGTCAAAACCATAGTGCTTTTCAGAATAGAAGTTTTCATAGTCTTCTTTAGTAAGCTCGCTTTTATTCTTCTTCCATATGGGAACCATACTATTTACAGTCTCTTCTTCTATGCATTCCTCATATTCATTTTCACTGTCTTCTTTGAGTATTCTGTTAGTCATATCCATTTTTATTGGATATCTAACAAAGTCTGAGTATTTCTTTATTATTGATTTTAACCTGTATTCCTCAAGGTACTCATCAAACTTTTCATCTTCTGTATTTTCTCTGATTTTTAGTATAATATCTGTACCTACAGAGTCTTTTTCACAGGGTTCGATAGTATAACCCTCTTCACCTTTAGATTCCCATTTATAGGCTTCATCGCTACCAAAGGTCTTACTTATAACCGTAACAGTATCAGATACCATAAATGCAGAATAGAATCCTACACCAAACTGTCCAATTATATCATGACCATCCTTTAGCTCGTTTTCTTTTTGAATGATAAAGACCCACTTTTAGCTATAACTCCAAGGTTTTCATCAAGTTCATCCTTTGTCATTCCAATACCAGTATCAGAAATTTTTAATATTCTATTTTCTTTATCAATAAATAATTTAATGTAGTAGTTCTCCTTATCGAAGACCAGTGATTCATCTGTTAAAGCCTTATAATAAATTTTATCAATTGCATCGCTAGCATTAGAAATGATTTCTCTTAAAAAAATCTCCCTATGGGTATAGATTGAGTTAATCATCAAATCCATCAGTCTCTTGGACTCTGCTTTAAATTGTTTTTTTGACAAGTAAATCTCTCCTTTCATACTAAAACTATGGGCACAAAGTATTGGCGTAGTGAAAATACACTTGAATAATCGGCATTTTAATTTTTTCACTTCATTAGCACTCTCTTCAAGAGAGTGCTAATTCCAATTTAAAAATACACCTTTTCTGGTAATTTGTCAATACCTTTTCGCTGTTTTATACTTATTGCGACCTTAGATTAAGTCTTTAGTGTATCTTTTGAAAAGTAAAATAAAATATTCTCACTTCAACAGGTATTTGATTTTTCCATATTATGGTCTATAAGAACTATTATAGAATAAATGGCTCTGATTAGCTACTGTTAATTATATTTTATGGTATTATTAAAGTATAACTAACAGTAGAATATAAAGGAGGATGAGCATGAATACACTTAATTTTAATCCTTTTCCTATTTTAGCTACGGACAGACTAATCCTTAGGAAGCTTAGACGTGACGATGATAAGCTGATATTTAACTACCAAAAGAACAAGAACAACTTTGATCATGTTACTATCCCTATCTATAAACATATTGTAGAAGCACAAAATTATATTGTGAGAATGAATAAGGGTATTGCTGAGAATAAATGGATTATTTGGGCCATAGCTGATAAAAAAACGGATATCATATTGGGGACGATTTCGATCTGGAACATTTCAATAGAAGATGAGAAAGCTGAATTGGGTTATGCCTTATTTCCAGGTAATACTGGTCAAGGGCTTATGACAGAAGCTCTTAGAAAAGTCGTCGCTTACGGCTTTGATACCATGGATCTTAAAAAGGTTGAAGCTTATACCAATGAAACAAATATGAAGTCTAGGTATCTTTTAGAGAGGAATGGTTTTAGTTTTGTTTCTTTCTTTACAGAGGTCCCTACCACGAGTGACAGACCTATTCAAATGGTGATCTATAGTAAAGAGAGGGCTAATGAAGGTAATTGCATATAAATGATCTCAATACTTTACAAAAATAGGAGACAGGTTCACTATAGGTCAAATAGTGAACCTGTCCCCAAGACCTTATATTCTTAAGCTATTTTATTTCAGAAACAATAACATCTTTATCAGTAAACCTTAAAATCTCAATTCCGATTAACGTGTCTCTACCATCACGCTGCAGTTTATCCTCTACAATAATATAATCATCCTTTTTTATTATCTTATAGTCCGTAAGAGCACCTATGAACTGAACTGTGTCAGTTCCTTCCTGTCCATCGATTTTATTATTTCCACTATTGCCTATTAGGATATTGTCAGCCATATTTCCACTTAATCCTGTGTCTTTACGTCCTAGTAATGTTGCATTTTGTAAATATTTTGATTTGTGAGTGTAAGGTTCTTTTTCATCATAGTACATTTTGAAGGTTCCGCTAAACTCAGAATCGATCCTAGCCATATATGTTATATAGTTTGGTAGAAACTCACTAACTATTTTATAACCCTTAGGATCATTTTTCATAATTTCCTCCCTAGTCTTAGAAGTATATATTCCCCACATGCCGCCATCATTTTCGGTAAATGGAGCCCATAGTCCATAATAAGAGTCCACTACAGAGGCTAAATATTCCTGCTCGAGACTTCCTTCTTCCTCTAATTCTAACAGCCAATCTTTAGAGTTTAAGCCCCACAAGCCTTTTTTACCCCAATCAGCTTTATTTTCGGGAAGTGCATTTTTCATAGCTTTATAAATTTGCTGTTGCAAATCAGGCATTGCACCCTTATTTCCCACTGTTCCAATTCCATAATCATGTACCATATGAAGTATTTCTTCATATGCGGCATCCCTGTGTTCATAGTCATTTTCTATATACCACTTGCTTCCTACAGTAGGGACTTCCATCTGATATAAGGGTTGCCCTAGTAATGCTTTTTCCGGTATATTAGACTCTCCATCTGCACCATTTGGCATAACCAGTACAGCACCATTGTCAGCCATTTTATTCGCAATCTCGTCTTTTTTATATTTTCCATAATCCTCAAGATAGAAACTTAGTTGATTATAGGCCTTTAAAACTTGCTCATCAGTCACTTTCTCTTGAGCTACAATAGTTATAGGTTTACCATTTGGTGCCATATACTGAATATATTTAGTGTAGTATTTTTTATATACGGGTCCTAGCTTAGTAGTATCCCTAATAATATCTTCAGTACTAATGTATCTTTGATAGTTTTCATTTGCTTCTTTTGCTTTACTTACTGGTTCAGGGGACCAACGTGGTTCCATAGTCAATCTATCTGATAATATGACAATTGGATTTTTTTCATTCTCTTTTAATTGTAACTTAGCAATTCCTGTACGCCTATTATGATCACCTATTTCAAAAATAATGTAATCTCCTTTAGGTGATAAATGCACACCTGAGGTTTCTCTTTCTTCTCCTGTAATATATATTGGTTTTAATGTCTTACTTTCTAAATCATAAGTGTTTAATTTTAAGAAAGAAAGTTTTTTTCCATCAAAACTCCATAGTGGCATATCTTGATTTAAAATATTTTTTTGTTTTCACTGCCATCGGCTTTTATAGTCCAAATGTCAGCATAGGATTCATCATCATTATCATATTTATAGGTACGAGAATACACTAATCTTGCCTCTCCATCCGTTGGATTTGGATTCCAATTTAATTCTTCATACCAAAAATGATCTGATTGAGGTGTACTTACTAATATTTTCAAGTCTTCTTTTTTAATACATTTGTTACTTTCTATATATTTTTCAACAGTATCCATTTGTATTATATATAAATCTGAACTATAATCTTCCAAACCCTCTTTTTCACTTTCAAATGAGTTTGCTGACATTAATGATACTGCCAGATATTTATTGTCATGAGATATCGCTACGGATCTTACATCAATACCAAAATCACTAATTCTTTTTTCTTCCAATGTTTCTACATTAACTATATATATCTCATAGGTTCCTCCATGGGCAGTACCTGCATAATAAACATATTTAGCATTTGGTCCCCAACTAGGATATAAGTTGTTTCCACCATTTGAAGTTAATGCCTCCACATGACTTCCATCAGGATCCATCATATATATTTCAGTATCACTGTCATCCTTATTATCATTAGGAGAAGCATACACAATTTTATAACCTTTAAGGTCTTTGCGAACATTACTTAAAAGATCTTGGTCTAAATTATTATTAGTTTCCGATTCAAAACTATCCAAAGTCCCCTTTGAAGGTGCAGCCATAATTTGGGGTATAGCCTCTTCATACAAATTATAACCCGAAGATAAAGATTCTTTTAACATTTCTTTATTCTTTAACTTCCATTCATCTTCCCCTAAACCGTAGGTTTCCTGAATGTCCCATGCAGACGTAATTAACCAATATGCATACTCTTGAATTAGTATACGGTCTTTAGTCTCTCCTTCTGGTATATCATTATATCCATTGATATTATAGTACTTTTTATTGATTGCTTCTTTCATAGACTTGTATACCATAGAGCCTCTTGTAAGCCCCCATCGTTCAGTCAAAGTATAATGAAGACCGACATCTGTAACTGTATGGAGGATGTGTTCAACTACTTCTAGAGTTTGATGTTCACTACCTTCCATGATGATATCACATACACTGTTTTCTCTTACTATCTCAGAAAACGTATCCGTTTCTTCATCCGATGACTCTAGGTCAGATTCATCCTTTACAACTGGTATTAAAGCATTGTATCTATATAAATTTTGCAATACTTTCTCCTGTAATTTTGCGTCTATACCCTCTGACCGGGGAAACATCTCTTTCATTATTTTTGCAACTTTTAGCATAAATTCATCTGAAATGTCATCTTTAGCAACAAAAGTGATTCCATAGACTACCATTTTTTTCGTAAAAGGCTTATGCTCATCAGTTTTAATTATTCCACTATCTTCATATACGTTTTTAGCAGCTTCTCTTGCAGCCTCTTTTAATACTGCTCCACCTATATGTGTTTCATCTAGTTCTACTTCTTCTGCTGCTAAAGTATTTTTAGATGCACAACCTATAAATAGTAAAACCACACACATAATCATTACAATTATTTTTTTCATATTTACCACTCCCTTTGATTAATTCTAAGCTAGTACTAATGTTTCTGATAACAGTTTAATTGAATCATGTATCCAACGTGTATCCATTTCTAATTACTCGGGAACTTTTTTATAAAATATAAAAGCCATGGCTATTTTAAACCATGACTTTTATATTCTATTTTTTTATTATGTTTTAGTTATTAGAGAGAAATAGAACTCTACACCATTTTCTATATTTTTAACGCCATAGTCAGATTGGTGTAATTCTAATATATTTTTCACGATTGTAAGTCCAAGTCCACTTCCACCTGTGTTTCTATTCCTAGACTTTTCTGCTCTGTAGAATCTATCCCAAACCTTATCTAAATCCTCTTCATTTATTGAAATCCCATAATTCTTAACTGATATATAAAGTTTCTTATTTTCTACTTTTGTTTCTATTGCAATCTTTTCATGTTTTGGCGAATATCTAATCCCATTACTCAAAAGATTTATCATGACTTGTTCAATTTTGATCATATCTCCAATAACTATTTTTTCTTCCATACAAAGCTGGGCATCTATGTCTTTATTTCTAAGTCGCTCTTCAAATTTACTGATTAATCCTTCAATAAAAGGATTAATCTCAAATTCACTGAGATTGAGTTTATAACTACCTGTTTCAAGTTTAGACAACTCAATTGTCTCAAGTACAAGTCCATTAAGCTTATCAATCTCATCTGAAATTACATCCATATAATATTCAGGTTCTTTTTCATAAACGCCATCCCTTATAATCTCTAAAAAACCTGACATTATACCAAGTGGTGTCTTGAATTCATGAGATAAGCTAGTAAGTAGATTTCTCATACGTTCTTCATTCTCTGCTCTTTTTATTGCTTCAATGGCTAATTCATTGTTTGAATCTTCTAGTTTCTCAATTGTAGTCGATAGATTACTTGAAATACTATTAAGGCTCCCTGATAGAGTGCTCAATTCGTCAGTTGTAGATATATTGGATTTCTTAGTAAAGTCAAGTTCTGATATACTCTTAGCTACATCTATAAGCTTAATAAGTGGGTCTGTTATCCACTTTGAATAAAAAAAGATAAGTATTAGCACTAAGGCTATTTGAAATGTAAAAATATAATAGTAGTAACCATTTAAGATTTGAAATGCATCATGGATGTTTTCAAGTGTAAATAATGAAAATACATATGTTGAATCACCATTAATATCTTCAATTTTATCTACTAATACAATAATTAATAGACCTGAATATTCTTCTATATATTCATACCTACCTTTTTCAAAGCCTCCACTAGTACTTTTAGACATGATATTGTTTTCAATTATATTGTGCTTAACTTCATTCCATAACTTTTCCTGCTGATAACTTAATATTCCGCTGTCTCTAATAACAAAATTCCTGTCTATTATTTCACCGCTTATTTCTGTAATAACATGAGGATTTTTTTTATACAATTCATCCCAGGTTTCATATCCATTATCACTTGTGACTGGAATATCCTTGGCTTTTATTTCTAGTGGCTCCAAGAAGTTTGTGCCTTTAATACTTAATCCTTTTGCTTCTATCTTTTCACCTACATGAAGTATGTTATTATCATTTCTAAAATGCCCCTCTTCATCAATCAAAAAATCTACAATTACATTAATATGCTTTCCATCATCTTTCCTTAGAGTTAAATAATTAAAGTCTTGAAAAAAGCGATTATTTAGTATTTCACTATCTTGGTTTAGAAGAATGATTGAAGCACCATTGTCATTTTGATAATCTTCAGCTTCAATATTTAATTCTGTTTTTGACCAATTGTCTTCTTTATAGTCTTCAATCAGTCGGTTAAAATTTCTCTCAATCTTTGCTATTTTCATATTGGAGTATATATCTTCAAGAAAGTAGTTTTGCAGTACTAGTTGTATAAGCATAATTAGAACAAATATACCCACAATTGTTAAAAATATTTTTTTTACAATACTATTAAACATATTTTACACCTCAAATTTATAACCAACAGAGATTACGGTTTTAATACATGTAGAGTAATTTTCTAGTTTATTTCTTAACTTTTTAATATGGTTATCAACTACCCGAGTTTCTCCCTCGAAATCATATCCCCATACCTGCTCTAAAATTTGGTTTCGAGAAATAGCTATTCCTCTATTTATTACAAGATATTCGAGGAGTTTAAATTCCTTTGGGGCAAGCCTAATCTGTCTATTATTTATCCAGACCTCTCTACCATCAATATCTACTTTAAGCTCCTGATATACTATAACTCTTTTATCCGTTTCTTCCTTTATTCTTTCAATGAGCCTCTTAACCTTAGCTATTAGTATTTTTATTTTAAAGGGTTTAGTTACATAATCATCTGCTCCAAGCTCATAACCTTTAACCTGATCCATTTCTTCTTCTATGGCTGTTAGTATAATAATTGGCACCTTTGACTTTTCCCTTATTCTTTTACACACCTGAAAGCCGTCTAGTTTAGGCATCATAATATCGAGCACTATAAGTTCAACTTTATTTGCTTCAAATTTTTCTATTGCGGCTTCGCCGGTATCAGCCTCAATTACTTTATATCCTGCGTTTCTTAGATACAGGCTGATAAATTCACGCATTTTACTCTCATCTTCAACAACCAATATATTCTCTTGCATAGAGTCACCTCTTTTGAATTAAAAACTCTAATCTATATAGAACGTATTTATAAATCTACATTTTGTTTTTTTGATTAGCCAGCGTTTTAAGGATATTCGAGGAATCAAAATGTAAAAGATTTATTGCGATTTCTGTACTAAAATAATCTATCTGATTTTATCATTTCAACTTTTTTATGGCAAATTTTAGTATAAGAAGGGGTCGTATCATAAAAATCCCTTATTCCCCAATAATCTTTATCAAAATCCAACTGCCCATCTGCAATAGCTACAACAACTTCCCTTTCCATAATCGTCCTTTTTAAATGAGCATCTGCATTATCCTCAAATCCATTATGGTCATACTGCTCTTCTATTTTATCTTTTCGTATAATAGTATATGACCTGAGGTTCCGGCGCTTGTTCCAATAAAAACCACTTTATCTTTTCCTTTTAAACAATTATTCTCATAGGCATAGTTTAGGGTAAATGGAATTGAGGCAGCCACCATATTGCCATAGTCTTCAAAAATATCACAGAACTGTTCTTTCTTTATTCCTAGATTGTTCATAAATAGTTTAAGAGCTTTACTTGCTTGATGTGGTATTACATAGTCAATTTCATTAATATCAAGCTTTTCAAATTTAAGGACGTCCTTAATCATTGGTACAAATTCTTTCTTTATTAACTTTATTAGTTTACTACCTTCCATTTGAAACCTGTATTTTTCATGATTCGTTCCGTCAAAATTACTTGGAAGATATTTGGTTAGACCCCCTTCTATCTTTGTTAAATCATATGTACCTGGCCATGTTCTTGCATAATGAAAACTGATGCAGTATTTTTCCGATTTAGTAATCACTATTGCAGCCGCCCCATCACTAAACATAGAAAATGTATGCATGTTTTCTGTGGATAAGCCAAGTGATGCTAATTCACTTGATACAATAAGCACATTTTCATATTTACCACAGTTAATAGCCATTGCCGCATCATCAAATGCATCTATAAAACTTGTGCAACTTGTGTTTATATCTTTCGTCGATACGGCTTTTTTCAGCTTATATTTTTTACTTAATTCATCTAAAATCTTTGCTGAAGTGGTGGGCAATGGCTGGTACCCTATTGCTGATGCAACTATTATACAGTCTATATCTTTAATACCTAGTTTACTAGTTTTTAAAAATGCATTTTCAATCGCTTCAATTGCTAATGTAATTTGGTTTTCATTCTCACTTATTCTATATCTTGTATATAGATTTTTATATGATTCTAGTTTATCAGTTACTATTTTCCCATTACTTGAGTCTATATATATTTTATTTTTGCCGACTGCGGAACCTGTACATACTATTTCTACATTTCTTTCTTTTTGTTTTTTCATAAATTAATCTCCTATCTTGCCCTCAACTCTTTTTAATTTTTTGCTATTATCAAATGAATACTTTTTGAAATTAATAATCGGCATACTAAAATTCAAATTTTCCGAAAGATTTTCAAATTCTTTAATAATTTTATTTTTACAATCCTCGTTCCCCGTGTCTACATATACTATTATCTCATCTTTTTTTATCTGCACTACTCTATAATTCTTTACTTCTCTTACATGAAAAAAACACCTTCTAATAAAGTCTGAGAATACTATTACTTCATCAAAATCGTCCTTAGAATTGAAAATAAAAACATCATCTTCACGGCCTTCTATCTTCTCAATAATCATGGAGCTGCTGCCACATTCACATTTATTTTTACTTTCAATAAGAATATCATTTAACCTATATCGCACTATTGGCTGAGATCTTCTTGCATAATCAGTAATTATAGGAATAAATCTATTGCCTTGGATTACTTCTTTTTCAATGTAGACTAATTCCTCGTTGACATGTAAGTTTCCAAATTCACATGTCATTGCAAGTAAGCCTTCTGTGCATTGATATATTTGATGTATAACATCTTTGCCAAAAGCTTTTTTAATATATTTCTCATCTTTTTTTTCTAGTACTTCAGCAACTGAAATTATTTTTACTGGATTAATATTTAATCGTTTATCAATCATTGCATCAGCAAGTTGGATAAGCACAGATGGTGGTGCAACTAAAATTGTAGGTTTATATGTATCCAAAGTTTTAATATTTTCACTCATACTACAATATATATCAAAGTACTTGAACTTTATTAAATTACTATTTATCGTTTCGTAAAGGTTACTATTTGCTCTTAGAAAGAATGCAATTTTATTATTAAACACTTTTCTTTTTGGGAGTCCTTTAGCTAAAATAAAGCCTGCCCACATTGCTCTTTCCTTTTTTGATGCAATAAACAAACCTCTATTTCCAGATGTACCTGATGACAAACCAACGGTAATAGAGTTCATTTTGTCTCTAAAATCTCTATCACGCTCACCATTTAATGCTATAGAAAAAGCCTCTTCCTTTTTTATTCCTACTGTGTTTAACGTATCAAAGTTATCCATCATTTTTTCTTTGTTCATAATCTCAAAGTCGTTAAGTTCATCCACAATAAATTTTTGTTCTAAACTTAAGAGTTCAGAGTTTCCACCTTCAATTGATAACTTGACTAAGCCGCCTTTTTTGTAAAATTCAGAGTTTCTTTTTAAAAAGTCTATATGTTTTTTTATACCTCTTTTTTGGTAAGCTTCAATCTTTTTTCTAGTTCTAAATTTATAAACAAAACGGGTTCTAATAAAGTAAAAGGCAATAATTAATTTTTCAATCATTTATACCACCCCCATGACTTGAAATAATTCTCACATTCTTTTCTCTTTCAAATCTCTTTATTTTGTCTATTGTCTTTAAAAATTCGTCAACATCTTCTTGAATTAACTTTCCTTTAAAAGTAAGCTTCTTATCTATTAATTCCTCTTTCCAAAATGCATCAGAAACAAAGAGGGTTTCGTATTCTGCTAAATAAAGACCTAGTTGCCCCTTTGCATGTCCGTCTAGCTTTACTAACAAAATGCTCTTGTCCTTAAATAAATCATAAACTTCTGTGAAGTATTCATTTAACCAACAATCGCTCATATCACTTATAACATATTTGTTCTCTTCGAAAGCCTCAGGAATAAGCTTATCAAATATTATATTTCTTAATTTGTTAGTTTTGTATTTTTCATTTATTTCTTTGCTTATAATGAATCTTGAATTTTTAAAGAAATGAAGACCACCAATATGATCAGGATGCAAGTGAGAGATAACTACATTTTTAACGTCATCTAAATCCACACCATCTCTAATAAGCTGAGATTTAATTTCCTCTTCCCCCTTACAAAAGGTTGGATTTAGGAATCTATACATAAACATTTTAAAGTCCTTTTCCAAAACTCGCCTCGAATAACCTGTATCAAATAGAACATAGCCTTCTTCTCTATGTTTTATAATTACAGAAGTTGCGCTAAATTTTTCTCTTTTTGATACCACATTTTTGTAAACCTTTGATAGATCATTTACACAATATCCACAATTATATATTTTAAACATCTCTACTTTTTTGTCTGTCTTTAACATATTCTATGATTCCTTCTTCCATACTCATAATTGGCTTATATCCTAATTTAGTACTTGCCTTTTCTATGTTCATAGTTTGAGTCTTTCCAAGAATACATGTACTATATTTTGTAACAAACGGCTCTTTATATATTCTAAATAATTTATAAAAAAGTTCTAGAGTCGATGCGATGAAATATAGTTTCCTAAAACTCAGATTAATATAGTTTGGAGTTTGCCCCATTTTTTCGAAAAAACTGTCTATTATGTTTTTGAAACTATCTGGCTCTCCATTAGTTATATTAAATACTTCGTTATTTATATCATCCTTTTCAATACATAACCTTATTGCATAGGCCACATTTTCGACGCATGTAATATCGATATAATTTTTTCCACCATCAACAAGTGGAATTCCTCTTTCGTAATTAGCCTTTAAAAGTCTTGGAATTACACTTGTATCGCCTATCCCAAATAATCCCCTTGGTCTAATTATTACGTTATATAAGCCTATTTTAGCAAAATGTCCTATGATTTCTTCTGATAAAGTTTTTGTCCTTATATAATAGTTAATTTTGTTGTCTTTTCTATAATCTGTTTCCAATATATTGAATCTATCAAATTTTTCAGTATAAATGCTAGGTGATGAAATATAAATTAATCTCTTGGCTTTGTAATTTAAACTTAAAGTCGCTACATTTTCCGTTCCTAACACATTCGCTCTGTAAAACTCCTTCCATCTTCCCCAAACTGTTGACATAGCACCTGCATGTACAACGTAATCAAATTTATACTTTTTGAATACAGATTCCAAGTCCTTTAGGTTAGTAAAGTCACATTTAACGAATTTAACATCTGGAGAATTTAATAACTTTCCTTTTTCTTCATTCCTACCAATAGTTATAATACTATATCCATTATCTACTAACTCTTTAATGACATATTTACCTAAAAATCCAGTACCACCAGTTACTAACACTGTTTCCATATTGACTCCTTTTAAAAATTTTATTTTTAAATATGGGAAGTAAAATCTTGTTTAGTAATTTGCTTAAAAATAGATATGGCAGTCTTCTATAAAAGGGAAGATGTTTAATATATACATAGCTATACTCTATATACTTCTCCGCTCCACGATTTATTTTAAAGTCTCCGACGCCGCTACTCTCATGAAAAGTTAAATTGATTTTAATTGATTCCTCGTACAATAAATAACTTAAAGTTCTATATAGACCTACCTCTTTAGCTAATGAGGTCTCGTATCCAAAAAGAGGCGTAGTCATAACGCCGTTTTTATTAAAGTACCCATAAAAAGCTTTGATCTCATCCTTATACATTATTAACTTGAGGTTATAAAATTTATCTCTAGCTGCTAATTTGAAATAATCTAAATTATACATTGGGTTTAGTTTTGAATACTTATCTAAATATAAAGACTTATAAAGTTCTACAAATCTAGGTGCAAACTCTTCAGAGTTAGCATCCTTTATCTTAAGATCATTTTTACTAATCATTTTAGAGTCACACCGTAGATGTTCCCTCTCTCTTCTGTTTAATTCTTTATGTCTATCTAATATAAAAACTTGCCTGCTTGGAATCTTTATATAATCTAACGCTTCTAAGGAATTCATAATATCTTTATTTGTAAATTCATTTAAAGATCTATATATAACTGCATGTTTATGATATTTGCTTAGAATTCCATCATGCATAGCACTTAATTTTTCTTTTGAGATATTCTTATGCAAATTAGTTGAGATTAACCAGTTGTTAACACACACTACTTTATTAATTTTTAAAAGTTTAAAAAAGAATCCAACAAAATAAATCAGAGGAGCACCTAATAGATATATAAGTCTACTTTTTAAAATTCTAAGTTCATCAGCTAAATAGGAAATATAGTGAGCATATATAGATGCAACATATGCATTTGTATATTCTTTTTCATTAATTGTAAGAGGTATTATTTCATCATCGATTCTTAGTAAATTAACTTCAGTTTCAACATTACTTATATATTTCTTAGTGCCTTCTTTAATTAAAGGTAAAAAGTAATCCCTTATTGAAGTATGTTCAAATGTATCATTAAACTCTATTTTATCTATATTGTTTTTGTCAAAAAAATTAATTTCCATAGTTATAAATTCTCCATATTGAATTCAATATCTTCAGTTGTAATATCTATAATATTTTTCCTATGTTTTATTGATTTGTACAGAATGTGAAAAAATGAAATTAACTGAAAAAAATATGGCACTATATCTTTATTAGAAAATATTGCATCTTTCGAAGAAAATAGCGCCTTAATCTTTTGAATTGGCTTTTTTAACAATGTGCTTAAAATAGCAAGTTTAAGAGAAATACAGATGTTTTTATTTGGAAAAGCAACTTTATGTCCACCGTTATTACTGAATATATCATCAGCACTTGTGAATAAATGAATACCTGATGTAAGCCGGGGGTTACATTCAATAAAGTATAAATCGTTATGTTCATCCAGAATACTGTCAAATGATATCATTCCCGTAAAATCAAGGCTTTTTATTAGTTTATCAACCGCTTTATACACATAATTATTTTCATAATATCTAAAAAATACGTTAGCACCCGATGCGGTCATAACAGTGTCATAGGCTGAATATACTAATATTTTTCCATTTGAACAAATAGCAAATATGCATACCTCTTTTCCTTTTATGTAATCTTGTACAATATATCTGTTGCTTTTACTAGCATTTATTATATCTTTAAATTCAGCATTCCTTTTAAATATCAGAGTATCATTTCCAAATCTTGAATATTCAGGTTTGCATACTAATCCCGTTCTATCTATGTTATTTTTAAAATAGTCTTCAATCTCTAAAACTGAACTAAAGGACTTAGTTCGTGGCGCTCTAACATCTTTAATATTTAACTCTTCTAAGTACTTTGAAAACAAATACTTATTATGTAATTTATTAAGAGTTTCAATCCCCATAGAAAACACATAACAATATTTGCTTAATATATCAATGTATTTTGAAATATAAAATATTTCTTCACATGTTGGAATCAATATATCAATTTGCTCTCTAATAACAATATCTATTAATTCTTCGATATATTCTGCTGTCTTAAACCTGGGCTGAGAAACGTAATAAAATTTGCTCACGCAATTAGAAGCACGTGATAATGCAAACCTATCACTTTCCGCTACTATAACATAGTTTTCACTGTCTTTAATTAATCTAATTAAGTGCAGTGTAGCAGGTGCTCTGCCGCCTGTCACAAGTATTCTTTTATTTTTAATTAGTTTATTCATTATAAAAACCTCTATTAATTTTCTTAATCTGTAGCTTTATAGCTTTGCTTTAATTACAATATTCGAAAGAATTATATATTCCTCATTGATATTCGCCAATACCGTCTACTATTCCTGCTTTTAAAGTAAGTAACAGATAAAGCAATGTGAGATGTAGGCGAAATCAAGGAAATGATAACAACCTCCGTAAAAGGCATCTCAGAGGTTGTTGTTCTGTTCCAAAATTGTGTGGATATTTCTGATAAGATAAATAAGATAGAAACAGATATTAGAAGTATCAAATAAGACCTGTCTCCAAAAAGAAACAGGCCTATTATCAGCGGGTTTAGAATGGTAAGTCGACCTTCACTCTCGAGCTTTTTGTATACTCTGTGCCTAGGAATTTAATTCTTTTACTCTCTTTCCATCTAATTCTCCATATTAATTAAATGCTTAATTACACATTCGTTCGTTAATGCTAATCCTTCAGGTAATTCACTATCTCTCTTTGTTCAGAGTGCAAAGAATCCTTCTTTTTCAAAGTTCTCTTCAATTCTTGCACTATCAAAACCCAGCCCAGTTATTAATCCATTATAAAAATCCTTATGGTTAATTACATCTTGTGTTGCCAGATGAAAAATCCCTTTTAACCTATGCTTTATTATATAAGATATTTTCTTTGCTATCGCTATATCAGTAATAGTATTAAATAGTAATTTGGGATAAACAACTATCTTTTCGTCATTGGCCAGTGACTTTAATAGATGTTTCATTCTTGGAGAATCCTTTCCCAAAACTTGAGGAAGCCTTAATATACAAGCATTATCTTGTAATATCTCTATAACTCTTTTTTCACATTTTATTTTATATTGTCCATACTCAGTACAAGAATCCGCTAAATCATCTTCATAATAAGGTTTACTTAGGTCATTATCAAAAACATTTGTAGTAGAGCAGAAGTATAATCTACCATTACTCTTCTTTAGGTATTCAGCAATCTTTTTGTGTAAAGCCAGCTGTTTATCAAAATCTCCTCTCAAGCAAGATACCACACTTTGAGGCTTTAAAGTGTCTAATATGCTATTTATATTATCGGGATCTTCAATATCCAGTTTAAAACTTCTGTTTTTATTTAATGGCATTGGACTTTCATAATATGTTGCATAGATTTGAAATTCCTTAAATTTATTCATTTCACTAATTATCGCCTTTCCTACAAGGCCACTTCCCCCCAGCACTAAAACCTTATGCATAAAAATTATACCCCCGATAGTTTGTTTAACATTAAAATGCTTCTTTATATTTTAATACTATATTAACAATTTTCTCCTTTTCATTATACAACATTATCTATTTCAAATCCCACTCTATTTTAAATGTGACACCGATCTCTCCATTATAAGCATTGACGCGTCCACCATTTATATGAACTAACCTCTTAACAATATATAAGCCTAGGCCACTTTGTCCTTTCTCACCCTTTTTAAAAATATTGAAAATATTGTTTTCATCTTTAAGGTGTTCTCCGTCATTATAGAATTCTAAAGTCACTCTATTCTTATCTTTTTTCAGAGAGATTCGGATCATGGATCGGGCATATCTTATTTGATTACTCAATATATTTTCTATAATAATTTTCATCTGGCTGTAATCAGCATGTATAAATGCTTTATTCAAATGGAGTTCGGTATTCATATTTCTAAGCTTTATAGTCATGCTATCAAGAACTTCTTTAATAATTTCTCTTATATTCACTTTCTCTTTATGCTTAAATTCACTGTCAAAGTAATCTAATCGTTGAATGTATAATAAGTTAGATACTAATTTTTGTAGTCGCTTGCATTCTTCGTCAATAACCTCAAATGAAGATTCCGGTGTGCCCTTTGGATATAGCCCCCTTTTTAAGCCATCGATATAACTCTGTATAATCATAATAGGTGTTTTCAACTCATGTGATATTGAATGCATCTTTAATTTCTGCTGTTCATCATAACTAAGAAGTTCTTTTCGCATTTCCTCTACTGTATTGGCTAAAAACCCTATCTCGTCATTTCGATTAATTGTTATAGGTGCATCAAATTTTCGAGTCGATATACGCTTAACTGAACGAGACAGTTGTATTAACGGTCTTGTTATATAACTTGATAAAAAAAAGAAGCCAGTCAACATCGCTAACATAGTAATTAGTAGTACAATAATTAATTGAATATACAATTGCTCCTTAAGTGAATTATCAAGAGGCTCCCATCTTAGTGTAGCTCTATATACTGCGTTATTATTTACAGTCTTTTCTTGAATAACGACATTCCATTGATCGCTAAGAGCTAAATTTTCCATTGATTTTATAGTATTATTTGTCTCATATTTTGTTATAATATAAAATAATTTTCTACCCTCGACATTCAAGCTATACCTTCTAGAAAAATCTGTTTGACTTAATATGTTATTTTCTATTTCATAAATAACATCTTCTGTTAAATTACTGGTAAATCTATTAACTTTTCGAGTAAGTAAACCGTTAACTTTAATCCAATAAATTCGGTCAATACTTCGGTAATCTTCATCACTACTTTTTACAAATTCTTCTATATCCGTTATGGTCTTTGCTCTATCGCCATTATCCTCTAAAACTCTATAGATATCTTCATAATAGTATTTTTGAAATGTCTCGATCAAAATCATATAACTGATAATAGAAAAAATAAGGATTACCCCAATAAAGGCTAGCACTAATTTTAAGTTTAGGGATACTCTTTTCATTCCTCGCACCACCTGTATCCGTACCCATAGATGGTCTCAATTCTTAATTTAGGTAATTTTTTTCTTACTCTTCTGACCAAGTCATCTACAGCTCGGTCACTACCAAAGTAGTTTTCTCCCCATATGTTATCAAGGAGATATTCTCTTGACATTGCATTATTTTTATTATTAATTATCGTACATAAAAAATCAAACTCTCTTGAAGTCAGTTCTATTGCTCTATCTCCTTCAAATAACATTCTTTTATCAAACTCAATGCGATATTGATTATTAATCAGCATCTGCTGTTTATCTTCTTTTCCATAAACTCTATTTAAAAGCTTTCTTATCCGAATCACTAACTCCATTGGCAGGAAAGGCTTGGATATATAATCATCACTCCCCATTTGTAATCCCGTGATAATATCTAGGTCCGTATCTCTTGCAGAAATAAATATTACTGGAATATTTTCATTATGACTTTTGATTTTTTTTATAAGTTCATATCCATCGATGTCTGGCAGCATAATATCTAGAATCCAAAGATGTACATTTTCTTTTATACACTTCTCAGCTTCTAACCCCCTGGTAAAGCTCTTTATTTTGTACCCCTCATTTTTCAAATACATTACTAAAATATCATTGAGATTCTTTTCGTCTTCTACTAAATAAACATTGAACATAGTATCACCTTTCAACAGTTTTATTACATAGGAAGGGACTTACTAAAATACTTAAAGAAGATATACGAATAGTATATCTCCTAAAAGCCATTGTTATTAAAAAATGTATATTGATATGTCCGTCCCTTATATGTATTATAACTCATACTCTGCTGAATTGGTTCCAATTTTTCCTTATCTTTTCAAAGGTTATTTTCTTGATAGATATATAATTCGAGGCATCAGGGCGGAAATCCTTTTTGCTTTCGAAATAAATCGTCCTTTTTTATCCAATTCAGCAGAGTATGAGATAGAATAGAAATAAAAACTCAGGGGCATCGAACCCCTTCGTTTTGGTCAGATTTCTCTTCTAGAAATGACCTCAATAAGCCTCTCCCTTCTGGTTCTCTTTAATCTTATCAGAAGGGAGAGTAGATCTATATTTAAAGTACAGCTGTTCTTACAATGTCTTTTTTACCTTAGATATTTCCTCAACGGTTTCTGTTAGTTAATTAATTTCCAAGGTGTTTCCCATTCATAATTAACTTCTTTGCTAGGATCATCTCCTTGAGTTCGCCACTTTGCTATATAGGCTTGTCCATTATATTGAACTTGATTCCCACCCCAATAAACAGAAGTTGACTGCTACTGGGATAATTCTTTTGCATATGACAGTTGGAGCATAGCTGTAATTGATAACGCACTACTTATTTCTTTATAAACATTTGGGTAAACATTGTACCATACTTACCGCCTTCTTGGATACCTATACCAATGTGTGTGTAATCTGAACTAAGGATGTTTCTACGATGTCCTGGTGAATTCATAAGACTTTCATGGGCTTTTTCCACCGTTTGATTTCCTGCTATATTTTCTCCAGCACTTTTATAGCTTACTCCAAAGTTTTTAAGCATATCAAATGGACTACCATAGGTAGGAGAGTTATGACTGAAATAATTATTATCAATCATATCCTTTGATTTCATTCTTGCAAGTTCTGTTAATTTAGTATCCACTATCAGTGGCTTTAGCCCATTTTGTCGTCTAGCTTCATTAATCAAATTAACCATTTGTTGTTCTTTCGCGGATATACCTTGGTTCGTAGTTTTATCGGGTTTGTTGGTATCTGTACCTGTATCAGGCTTTGGTGTTTGATTTCCTGCATCAGGTTTTGTTGTTTCCTTCTCCCAATTTTCCACTTTTTTTATTTTTTCACCTAAGTACTCTTTTATCCTGTTATATCTCTCCTCACTAATCATCCCTTTTTCATAGGCTTCTTCAATTCGTTCTGTACAAGCATTTAATCTTGCAAGTATCTCCTCTTGAGTAAAGGATGTTTTGTTAGGTGTACATTTTCTATATGTCCTATATTTTTCATAGCTATTATTATTTATTTTTACTTGTTTGAATGCTTTTCCATCAGCTTTATATTTCTTATAGTTTGCTTGAACATTCTCTAAACCAGGTTTCATTTCCTGTGGACTAGCTTGACATGTATTAGTAGGAGTTAATGCGTTAACAGGCACTAACAAACTCGCCGATATTACAGTACTTAATCCCAATGTTACTAATCTCTTCTTCAACATAACTTATGACCTCCATATAATTGTTTGTTTAACATTAATTTCTCGTACTACATCTATCTGATCACTTATAAACTATAGTCTAGTTAAAAGTGTTGCTTCGACTATGACCTTAGTATATATAGAAATTATGGAAGAATTATCATAAAAATGTGGGAAATTGTGTGAAAATCTTTCTAACAAATAAAAGAAGCTGTCTCATAAAAGTCTTTTATGAGTACAGCTTCATAGTATTTTAGAATAATTAATTTGACTCTGCTTTTAAACTTTCCATATAAGATTTAGCAAATTTAATGGCCTTTTCTTCATCTAACACCTTTTCTCCTGGAATCCCTGAAGGTATTATAGAGTATCTCACCCCATTATAGTCCCAGACTAAATAGTAAAGCTTGATTATCTTCTCAGGCTCTTGAGTCATATCTTCAAATCTCCAACCACCTTCTAATTTCCATGGATACATAGCTCTAGTTGCCTCAATGATCTCAAAGTCTACACCGTCTATATCAGATTTCTTAATTACTTTTGCATTTGAAGGAAAATATTTTGGAATATGCTTTCTTATATATAAAAGAAAACCTTCTCCATTTTTGTCTGTATATTGTGTATACACCGACCTTTGCATGTCAAAGTCACTAAGCTCTGAATATATTTGCTCATTTCCTATTGCCTGTAAAAATTTGTGTCTATACCTCTCTATATCTCTTAGTTTTACATTAAAAACAGTTATTCTAGCGGATGGATAAAAACTACGATTATAATATTCTCCTATCCTGTTAGGAAAGTGAAGTTTAAATCCCAGTATATCTTCAAAGTTTGATCTCTTGTTATCATCTATGGTTATACTCCCCAGATTTTCAAATTCATACACCATATCTTCCGATTTTTCCACAGCAAGGTACTTGTCTCCAACTTTTTCTACTACAAAAATCGTTCTTAAAGACTTATATATCTCCATTGCAATACTTCTTGCCTTTGAAGTATCAACTACCACTGTTGTAAAGACAAGGGTTATTAAGCAAGCTGCAACTATGGCTACTCTCACTATCGATCTTATAGTAGAGTAATTGTTTTCTATTAATTTTTCATCCTTTCTAATCCAAGCTTCATCAAAAATATTTCTTGATGCCTTGATCTTACTGGTGTTTTTATGTAAAGTAGATTTTATTATATTATCAAAGTCTTTTCTTCTATCCATTTTCATTGCACTCCTTCCCCTTTACTTTAATTAAGTCAGGGTCCTTTTCAAAGAAACCTGAAAGCCCTTTCTTTAAAATATTTCTTGCATAAAACAACCGAGATTTTACCGTGGCCTTTGGACAACCCTGAACTTTTGAAATTTCGCTAATAGTCATATCATTAAAATAGTAGAGAATAACAGGTACCTTTAACTTATGACTTAAATGATTTATAGCTTTCTGAACTGTATAACGCATTTCGCTTTCACTAACAATATTCTCAATGTTTTGCTTATCATCATAAATAGAATCCTGACTAGCAATAGAGGAGTTCACTGGGATAATAGATGAATGTTTCTTAGCCATCCTCCATCCCGTTCTAACTAGTATTCTATAAAACCAGACATTAAAGGCCTCTGGATCCTTAAGCTTTTTTATTTCCTCAAAGCATTTTATATATGCTTCTTGTAGTATATCCTCTGCAATTCCTCTAGTCCCTGATATAAGATAGGCAGTAGCTAGTGCCTTTTTTTCAATAGAGCAAAAAAGACTTTTAAAAGCATCTTTATCTCCCAGCTGGCAGAGTCTAATTGTTTCTTTTAAATCCACATATTCATCTCCTTTCGTTACTGGAGCTCCTACATAATATAAGAGCATCTCTCTTACAAAAAGGTTTTGCAAATAATGAAATTTCTCAAATTTATTTTAATTTTATAAAAAGCAAATTGATCTAATCTAGATATTTACTTATTTAAATTTTGCTTAAAATAAAATCTTAGCTTTGAGATATATTTAATTCTTACAAATTCCATAATGAAAATGATTTTAATCAACAATTTCAATAATTTGTACAAGCTTCTAAAATCATCTTATTTATCTAAATAAATTTATTCAATCTAATCAACTATAATCCTTTAATAAATATTAAAGTACCTCCTTAAAATAGATTCTATACTCTTTAGCTCTTGTTATGACATTTCACTGATATAACCTTTATATTTCAACTTTTATATCCTGTAACATATCCGCTTCTATTCTAAGCACTAAAAAAGCCCATAGGATTATTGAAATCCTATAGACTTTATATTACTGAAATTTGCCCCGGTAACATCTGGATCAATTTTCCAGATCAACTCTAAAATGTACTGTTCTCTTGCTCTTCCTTTCTATTTATTATTGCGAAAACTACACATCCTAATAATTCTAAAACAGAGATCCAACCTAATGAATCCCCAATAATTGGGTAGAGTGTTTTAATCCCCTTAGTAGGAACATCTGCATACATAATCCCATCTTCTGTTTCATCTGAGTCCATTTGGGCTAAAATATTCCCATTATAATCTGCTGCAAAAGTAATTCCATTATATGTTGGACGAACAAAAGAAAATCCATTTTCTATCGTTCTCAACCAGTAATCTGGACCAGTACTTTTAGGGAAGTCATAGGAAGGACCTAGCATTATATCTACATTATTTTTTCCTGCCTGCCTTATATATGAAAGAAAATCCATATCTCTACATATACTAACACCGATTCTTCCGTAGGGCGTATCTGTTATTTGTATAACTTCAGCTCCTTTTTTAAATACGCTGGTTTCACCAGTGTTTCCAAATCCAAGGAGATATCTTTTAGTATAATCTAGTTGTATATCTCCATTGTTATCAATAAATAAATGTTTATTTTCTCCTTTTCCTTCTTTTACAAAATATGCATAGCTTATGCTCAGGTATATGTTATTTTCCTTAGCTATTCTTTTATATTCTTCTAGTAGTCTTTCTTCATCTTCTTGATTAATTGTCATTGTATATTCTTGAAATGTAACAATCTTTGCATTATTTGAAGCAGCTGTTTTTGTTAAATCTTCTATTCTTAAGATCGTCTTCTCAAAGGGCGAAGTTAGTCTATTTGTATAAATGCTTTCCATTGATACTGTTTTTCCATCTTCAGGAATGAGAACAATTGCTGCAATTTTTACTGTGTCTGATTTTGGACTCATCAAAGAAGAAGTCTTAAATGCGCCAAATAAGAAAATGATGAGTAAAATCCATGAAAACACTAGTGTTATTTTTTTGTTTTTTCAAAAGAAAATTATTCTCCCAAAAGTAATTAATGATTGAAGCAAACCAAGAAGAAATAAATACAAACATCCATATTCCAAATACTGATATTGATTGTTTAAACATTAGAGGGCCATATACATATTTACTACTCATTCCAGCTCCATCAAAGGGCCCTTCTAATGAAGATAGGAAAAATATCGCTGTTACTATAATTGGAAAAATTAGAGTAGAAAATGCTCCTTTTTCTTTAAACTTTGGATATATTAATCTATCCAGCATGTATGGTAAAAAGTAAAGAATCGCTAAAATGGAACTTCTAATTAAACTAAAGATGATCGCCTTCGACCCCTCGCCCATATCAAACAGTCCCCAAAGAGCAATATTCATACTTAATAGAAATCCTAATAAAGTTAGTATTATGCCTTTTTTAGATGGCTGTATTCTCATAAATCTCAAAATAAAAATTGGAGCAATTAATATTGCAACTTGAATAGTTGGTACTATTTCACTCCTTCTGGTAAACATAAAGATTCCAAAACCTAATAAGAATAAAATTAACGAAAAAATTTTTTTTGACATCATATAACCTCCTGATTATTTTTCTATAACGTTATAAAAAAAGTATATAATTTCCAAATAAAAAAAAGCTTAGAGGAAGATTAAAATAAGATTAGATTAATCATTTCAAAGATAAAAAAAATAAGGACTTTATCTCGATCTCGATAAAATCCCTATTTATTACTTTATTTTTTCTCTTCTCCGTTCCAATTATCAAATCCTTCTAGGACGGCTTCTTTAGTCCTTTTGCTTATTTCAGGAAGTTCTCCTCCCCATGCTTTTTCGGCTTCTTCAAAACCTTGTAAAAATGATTCTTTTAGCATCTCGGCCTTTTCAGGATCTCCTCCCGAAAGGATCTTAGCAAATTTCAAGATTCTATCGGCCGTCTTTTCGACGCTCCAATAGCCACCTTCAGCTACATCTTTCTTAGCTTGTTCAATCATTTCCGGTTTAATCTCATCGGATCTTTCCTTTAAGGCTATTTCTATAGCATATTTATATCCTTGATTTTGCTGTTCTATAGATTCTTTAACCATTTGAAGAAAGCTATCCTTAATTCTCTCATCTAATTCATTCTTCATAGCTTCTATTTCGCTTTTATTAACGGTATACTTTACGTCTTTTAGATGAGAGTAGTCGCCCTTTACTTTGTTTTCCTGATTTGAACTGTTTTTCTCAAAGATAACCTCTTCACTTTCTTTTTTTGAACTATCTTTCTGCTTTGCTTCGATTTTCTTAGAATAAACTTTGTTTAATGAGTTGTAGCCTACAGCTGAATTAATAGTATCCATAAACACCCCTCCATAGAATGAATTCAAATATTTATTCTTCTATGATCTATATCGGCGTTTATACCATATTTTGTTATAGTTTTAAATGCATTAATTGAATAAAATATGGAAAAGTTTCACAATCGTTTTCAACCATTTTCATAACCCAAAGGAATTTCTCTGGAGAATATGCATCAGGCAATGCCACATTCACTAAAAATAGTTTATCAACTATATGTGGATATTTTCTTACAAAACATTGGGCAATCCAACCTCTTGTGGATACGCCAGCCATAGCCAATATTGTATATTTTGCCACTTCACCAGTTGTCTTTCTCACTTATTCTTAGGATTTTACCTCCTTTTGCCTAATGATGCCAGTAGTCCCATCTACCTCAATTATCATACCATCCTTTAGAATACTAGTAACCTCTTCAACTCCAGCAACGCATGGTTTTCCATATTCTCTAGCAACTAAGCCACCGTGCTGTAACACGCCACCAACTTCTAATACAATACCTCCTGCATTAATAAATAAAGGTGTCCAGCCTGGATCTGTGGCTCTTGCAACTAATATTTCTCCAGGTAAAACAGGTTTTTCATCTGGTGTATTGAGTACTTTTACTTTTCCAATAACTGTTCCAGCAGATATTGGCTCCCCTTGAATCTCCCCTTCTTTTGCAGGGCGTGCTGGTGGTCTTAAAATTTTACCTCTTGAGTCTATAACATGAGGGAAATTATCTATATTCTTAATTTTATTAGAAAATTCTGTGTTTTTCTCGATTAGAGCTTCAAGATTTATAGATGTCTCTTTAACTGCTTCATCAATTTGATCAAAATTCAGGTTAAATATTTCATCCCTATTATTTAATCTTCTTGTCTTTACAAAATTATCAGCAATAAATAGTAATTTTCTTCTAAGCAAATCTGCCGCCATAATCATAAAATATTTATGGACTTCTCTTAGGCCTAAAAATGCTACTAATGCTTCATAGTCACCTTTAAATTTCTTTGCTGCTCCTTTCCCATTTTTAGTTAGCAGCTCCCCATAAATATCATTGAATGTATCTTCTCGTCTTTTTACAGAGTCTTCATAGATTTTTATCGGATTATTGGCTTCATCAGTATTTTCATTAAGAACTTTTAATTGTCTGAAAAGCTCTTCAGGACTTTCATAACCCCTTGGGGAAGCTAAATCTAATTCTTTTGGACATCTAATACCAAATCTTTTATTATAGCATTCCACTTTTCAATAAATTCAGCAGAATATTTATTATGTTTTAAATTCTCCACGAATGAACTAATATCGTTAGTTTTTCTAATTTCTTCATACTCAGATAACTTATGAAAGTCTAATCCCATATCTATAGTAATATTATTTGGCATTGAACGTTCTAGTACCGCTAAATCATCCATTCTATCTAGCTTTTTCAATACTTTTTCAACACCGGATTCCCCAAATCCAGCAGCATAATTAATGGCTAAAGTTGTTTTTAGTACTTTTGTATACCATGTAATGAGTTTATCGAACAGACCATTCACGGAAAGTCCTTTATAGACCCTTTCGATTTTTGTAAATTGACTATAAAACTCTCTTTCACTTTCTTGGTAGTTATTCATTGTTTCTTTTGGACTTTTATATGCTTTTCTCGATGTTTTCATGGTACCAATATTACGACTAATCATAGAAAGCATAAGACCTTTTAATTTCTTTGGTGTTTTTTTAGGAATATACTCCATTATATCTACTTGTTCTAAAACATCTGCTGTTATTGCATCACTCACCCGCCACTGCTTTATAGATACTTTTTTCCCCATAGCTTTCATGAAATTACTTTGGTTTTGATAAGCTTTTCCAGCAAGATTAAAAGCAATGCCATCCTCTAATCCAATGACATCTTTACCCATCATATCAGCAAAAAAGTACGCCTGAGTTCTATCCCAAAAGTCTAATCCTGCTACAGAAAATATTGTACTTATACCCTGCTTTGCTAAAAGAACATCCACGTAAAAGTATTTCTTTTCCCCTGGCTTTGTTATCATATCGGGGTGTAATGGTATATAAGCCGTAATTGGTCTTGCCTGAAGTAGATATAGCTTTTTCTTTTCATATGCCCATTCTGTATCCATTGGCTTTTTATAATATGCTTCGACCATTTGAACCATTTCCGCAATTTCCCGTGTCTCTGAATCAGACAGACAAAATTCATGGCTATTTTTATTTTTTGTCTCAGTAGTGTAGCCATCTTTATTTAACGATATAACAAATTCTTTCTTGCCAAGCTTTCTATTTAATATTTGTTGATTATTTTTTTCAACTATATATGTGTCTGGTGTTACAATACCTGAAACAACAGATTCCCCTAAACCATGGTTGGCATTTATAACAACTTCGTCATAACAGTTATTGAGTGGATTAATTGAAAAAGCTACGCGGAGGTGTCAGACGCAATTTTTTTTTGAACTACTACGGCAATCTTTGGGTCATTAACATTAAAACCATGTTCATTTTTATACACATATACTCTCTCATCCAAACAAGATATAAAACATGTTTTTATGGCTTCTTCAATATTTTCTTTTACAACTCCTAGCACAGTTTCATAACCACCTGCGAATTATGCACCTTCTAAATCTTCTTCAGGTGAAGATGAGCGTACTGCGTACATTTGATTGTTTATAGTATCAAGAGCATTAAAAGCCTTATCTATGTCTTTAATCTGATCCTCATTAAATTCAAAAGACTTTGCATAATTTTTAAGTCCATCACATGTCTTTTTTATGCTTTTTCTATCAGCCCTAATATATTCTTTCCATAAATCAATATTTCTTAAAGTCTTGAACCAAGGTTCAAAAAAATTAACGGATATCACAAATCCTTCTGGAACTGGTAGTCCATAGCCGGTTGACATAATGAGAGACATTGCTTTGCCTCCTACCTCTGAAAGCATAGGTTTTTCTATAGTATTAAACAAATAGTAATTATTCATAGTGCCTACCTCCTCCTTATTTCTTAAAACCACCTTCCATTATTTTCATAAAGTTACTTATTTCTTCTAAGAATGTCTTTTCAGTCATGTCCTTTACTGATTTATTCTTCATCATAAAGTAATTGAATATACCGTATTGGGAATAGGACATAACTAAGGCTAACATTTCCAATGGTACATCTTCTCTAATTTCTCCCTTTTCTTGATAACGTTTAAGCAAATTACAAAATATGTCTAACTTCTGATTAAATTTAGATTCACCATTACTCTTCTTAAAACCCGAACTATTATTATATGACGCTTTAAGTTGGAACCTTAACAGGTCTGGATATTTTTTCTCTAATTCAAATATTAACGATATATAATCCTTCCAACAATCATAAAAACTCTTACTCTGATCGCTAAAAGCACCTTCAAAACTACTAATAATTTCGCTTCTAGAAATTTCAAATAAATAATCATATACATCATTTTTATCTTGAAAGTATCTGTAGAAGCTTCCCTTTGCTACACCTATTTCCTTTATAATTCGTCCTAAAGACGCACTCTCAAAATCATTTGAAGAAAATTCAGAAAAACAAGTATTGATAATTTTTTCTTGCTTATCATATGACAAATTATAGAAAGTTTTTAACGGCATATTATCACTCCTTCATTGCGACTATTCATCCGCGACTACCCAGTCTCTTTATTGATATAATAATACGCCATTATATGATACATGTCAAGGGGCTGTCAGCAATCCCGCCCCTCGACACAGATAGGAAAGACACAGGGACTAGAATAATTCCACAGTCCCCTACCCTTTCAATTTTCCATTCACAATTAGAAAATTTATTAATTTTCTTCAATATAATCCTCTAACTTAGGTTTTACATTAAATATATTCTGAAGTTTTCTATAATCTTCTATAGATTTCTCATACTTCTTATTACTTAATGTTCCTCCTTTTACAGCTCTCACCATAACATTTTTAGGGGTTTCACTAGAGGCTACATAATCAAATACCTTAACTATATATCCCTTGCTTTCTAACAATAATGTCCTCATAGAGTCTGCCACCATATCAGCTAACCTTTCTTTATACACTCCATGTTTAGTGATGGACGTTAGGGGATGTTTTTTAATCTGATTTCGAACAGTATGTTGGCAGCAAGATACCGTCATTATATACTTAGCGTCTTCCAAAATTCCTTTCGCTATTGTCATATCAGTCGCTGTGTCACAGGCATGTAAACTATATACAACATCTGGATTCACGTGAAAATCCACATTAAAAATATCATCGCATATAAATTCCATATTGTTAAATTCGAGTTCTTCTGCTGCTGCTTTTGAGGCTACTATAACATGTTCATTGTAATCAATACAAACAAACTTAACCTTCCTCTTTTCAATGTTGGTAAAATAGTAATTAGCAACAAAGGATAAATAGCTTTTACCACATGCACAATCTACTAATATAATTTCTCGCTTTCGAGATAACCTATTTACAGCCTTATTTAGATGTAATAAATAATCATAAATTTGTTTATGCTTTTTTAATCTTTCTTTATAATTTTCACCATTTTTATTTGATAATCCAATTGATGAAAAAATATTTTCTAATTCACTTGCTTCTAAATTTATATTTTTCATATTTACCATCCTCTTATATATCTTCCAATTCTTAAATTCACATAAATCTCACTGCAATAACAATAACCTCAAAAAAATAACCCTAGGGTAGCCAATACTCTAGGGGAAAATAAAAAAGTAGCCCTAGAGAATATACAAGATCACCAACTGATAAATTAGGAATAATTAATAAACCGTTTACTCAAAACAGCCATTCCTAATTATTCGGTTAGTGAATTTGTATTATTCTCCAAGCTACTTATGTTATTTGAACTAATATAACACTAAGTGGTCGGATGTCATTCCACCTTGTCTTTTTAATTTTGATATTGATATTGTTATTGCTTCTAATACTACATTAAGATAACATATTTTAAATACTAAGTCAAACCTATTGTAAATTCTATTTATCGGTAATACATCAATCCTTTTTAATTTCCATTTAAACCCTACAGATTCTAACGATTAATCTCATCTGTCACTATGAAGAACAGCGAAATAACGGTCGGATGTAGCTCTTTATTAGGCTTTATGAAGAAGAAATCCTGCCTACTATGTCAGAAGTAATTCGTATGTCTTACCGCTTTTAGCAAAACCCTATTTAGTGTGATCAATTACCTTTAAAGCTTAAAACCTTGATTGGTTGCATTTGTTTTTACTCATAGATTCGACAAACTTAGAATTGATATGTTACTTATTATAATTCAAGCTCCAATAGAAACCAAACTTATCAATAACAGATCCAAATTTAGCACCCCAGAATTGGTCTTCCAAAGGCATTTGCACTTGTCCGCCCTTTGCTAACATATCAAATACACGTTGTTGCTCTTCGGCATTTTCAAATTCAAGGGTTAATGAAATATTATTTCCAACTTGAACTGGTTGGTGTGCCCCAGAATCAGAAAAATATAGTTTGTTTTCACCAAATGCAAGCTGTGCATGAAGAATTTTCTCTTTATCTCCATCTGCTACTGACATTCCTTCAGCGTCTTTATATCGTTGTAGAAAAACTACTTCTCCATCTAATACTTCTTTATAGAAATTCAAAGCTTCCTCACAATTACCGAGTAACATCAAATATGAAACTATTTTCATTTGTATTCCTCCTTTTAACAAGATGTTACCCAATTAACTATAGATTAAAACCCTGTTGTTAATTTGACATTGCTTTTAAGCTTTCTATATAAGATTTAGTAAATTTAAAATAATTTATGGATTTTGCAGCAGTTCATTCCTGAAATTTGCCCAGGCAACATTTGGATCGATCTCTCGTATCATCCTATATTTAGTCACTCTGAAGCCACATTTAGTCCAAAATCGTCTGGAACGTATGTTAGTTATTCTCCAATCTGTGGAACACCATTTATATCCCATAGATATGCAATCCTCTACAACGTAGTTCATTAACTGTTTGCCTATGCCGCTACCTGATTGTTCATTAAAGGTACCAGCGATATTTAGCTTCACGGTTCCTTCAGGTGTCATATACCCTTTCGTTTCACACCAAAGGCCCTGAAATGCCACTGGTTCGCCTTGCTCAGCAATGTAAACCAATGCTTCATCGTCAGTTGGAACTCCTGCGTATCCATCTCGAATTTCTCTAACTAATTCCGGCTGCGCAGGCACATAAACTGGCGAGCCATTTTGAAAGGAAAATATGATATCGGCCATACGTCTAAGAATCTGTACATCATCTGGTGCCCCCTTTCGAATAAGTACATCTGCCGTCGTGCTCAATGGCTTGTACTCAGAAAGCTTCAGCAAACCATATACCTGCTGAAATGCGAAACCTAGCATGTGTAGGCTGTCAATCTGAGCTGAATTATTCAAGGTTTCAATCACATGTTCGAAACATCCGTAGGCAATCCACTCCCTTGAGGCATAACGATATAGCTCATATAAAGTGCGATCCGGATCACATCCAGTTGTTGCTATTCCAAAGCTTGGCACCCAAGCTTGACGCTTATTCCCATCCAACTTCAATTCAGCAAACAGGAAACCTACAATTTTATCCTCGATGGTGCATATAGCTCCAGAAACCAACTTGCCTTCCATCCACTTGGACAACTTCGCACTTAGCAAGTCATTAATCGTCTCTGTGCTTTCTTGAATCAATAAGTTTGAATATGCTTTCTGTATATGTTGAAGCATCAGTTCCATTACTTCATCTGTTATTTTATTAAACGAAGAAATCTTCATGATAAATCACTCCTATTATTTATGATTAATTTATGCGCATTTTATATATTTGTCAAGCCCCTATCTTTTTTGTCTACTTACTCCTTACGTTTATTTTAGTATTTCAATGATAGCATAGCATTTTCTTAATCAGATTATCAAGTTCATAAACGATTCTGTATCAAAGTCGATTGTACTTTATTCTCAAAACAATAATAAAAAATCGGTATTTAATTATCAAAGTTAATAATAAAATACCGATTTTACATTTATACTATTGTTTTTCTTTTCTAATTATTCTTCTGATACTATGTTCTGTAAGAAGGGACTACACAAACTTGTAGTCCCTTTAAACTTCATTAATTCATCGTATTATATATATCAACTGTGTTATCAATATTCCTATGTAGATAGTGTATTACTGCCAAATCGCCTGTAACAACTTTCCCCTCAGCCTTAACATCTGTATTTTGAGTTTCAAGAATATTTAATAGCTCATCTAGCGACTTCTCTATACTAAGAATATTCTCTTTAAGTCTCTCTGAAAATGCGCTTAGTTCTTCTTTTTCAATGTAGTCTTCTTTATCAATATAGATTTTAAAGAGTTGTATGTCCTCTTTTATCTCTTCATATTTTGGCTTATAGTACACTATATCAAGATCAAGAATATTGCTATCATCTATCTCATTATCTATTAGATATTCCTCTAGCTTCTGAGACTTTATAAGTATCTTCAAAGTATTATATTTTATGTATTTTCCACTACTACTAAGGGTTTCTGCATCTTTTAAGCCTTGTTCAGTAGTCAGTTCACCGAATACTTCAAAGAACTTCTCTCTTTCCTTATAATATTCAACACACTGAGCTAGGAATTTCTTATGTAACTCTTGACCTTTAGCAAAGTTATCTTTCTCATATCCTTTATCAGTGCGATAGTATTTATCTATCTCATTCATAGTATTCATAATTTCTATTATCTTTGGAGCCAGACTCTTTATTGATTCATCTACTTTATTATATTCTGGTTTCTTATCAGTGTATTCTATTACACCTCTTATTTTCTCAAAATGCATATCAATCACAGGTGTAACATAGGCTCCTGTAACATTTTCAGGTATAGTAACTTCATCTTCGTAACCTAAGTTCTCAAAGTAGCCATTTATGTTTAAATCGAGCCATCCAGTAATAAAATTGTTGAATTCAATATATGCATTGTACTTCTCTAAAGAGCCACTATCCGCTATATCACTAATAGTTGAACTTATTGAAGAACATCCACTAGTAATGCATATCATTAATACTAATACCAATCCTAGCGCTATTTTTTTCATATTAATTCCTCCCAATATCCCTTTTATATTACCATGATTTTACAACAACGTTAACATGATATACTTTTGTATATATAATGTAAATAGGTAAAATGTACTAACATGTTAGTTTCTATTAATTCTCCTAAATTATAATTGGATATGTCAAAAACTCCGACCCCTTGACCCGGTTATAAGGCTTTCGAGAAAAAAATAAAGACAGAGACTAATCTCTATCTTATGTACACAAAAGAAATATCTACCACTCTTACTACTAGTTCATCATCTTTTTCATCTTCACCTAGCTCTTGAAATCAAGATTTCAGTAAATGTTCTTCTTTAAATATTGAAGGTCTTCATAATATCGTTAACTTCTTGTGAAGGCATTCCAAGTTTGATTTCACCTATACTAGTATGAGGTATGATTACTATAATATCAATTATATCCATAATAATATTTCCTTTCATGGTTTATATTGATAAAAGCTAACAAGATTATTAAATCCTACCAGCTTTACTTTATTTAAAAGCTCTCTTAGATTTATATTTTAAAGGCTTTAAACCTACAACTAAAAGAACGAGAGAACAGGTTCTATTTCTCTAAATTTTATCTCAACTAATTACAAATGGGGCATAGAATCTGCCCCATTGTCCTTGTTATTTACTCTCTTAACTTTTTTCATAATCTCTAAAATAAGGGTACGATGAATGATTAATACAACTAAAAAAGTGATTTTTCAACCTAAGTTTAGAAAACATATACATCTTCATATTTTCTATTTATCCAATGCTCCACCTCGTTTAGTATTTTTAAATGCCTTCTGATAGCTTTTATTCTTTTTATCCCTTGTTCTATCACTAGAACCCTGTTGTGAGCTTATTTTCTTTTTTTCTTCAATGATTTCTTTCATTCGTTCAATATTATTCTTTGACATAACTTAACACTCCTTTAATATTCTTTACATATTTTCACAACACATTCAACATGTGTTGTTTGTTTCTACCTGATAATTTACTATAGCATAGTATATTTTCATGTATCTTTATGACATTACAATTCAGTCATTTATTTGATACTAAAAATCTAATTATATTATTTTATATCATATTCTATTTTTATATAACTATTCCTTAGGTGGAAAATCTACTCTTTGCCACCTAAATTTTTTTCTTGCTATTTCAATGCTTTCAGGTATATTACTCACTCTATTATATACTACGTTACTTTTATACAATTTGCAAATGTTAATCTAATTTTTTATATTAGTGCGGTAATTTCGAAATAAACTATTCGGTCTTATTATTATGTCTTATCACATTTGAATTATGAAATCTTTAAACGCTTGAGAAATCTTCTAAGACTCTCCGCTAAATCCTTCTTTAGTGAATAAAGTATAGCTTTAATATAGTTTTAAAATCTCCAATCATCACCAAATAATCCACCAGTTTTTACCCATGCCTCTTTTATTACATCTTTATCGTTTTGTTTTACTGCATATTGAAATTTATAAACCATTGTACCTTTTCCAGCAAATCTAAATGGGCCTGTTTCAAAAGCCCTCCATTCTATATTAATAATTTCCCCACCCATTTCTTCAACTCTTTTTCTTATTACTTTTATTTCTAAATACATATATAACATAAACAATTAGTATAGCAAATATTATTACTACTGCTTCCTTATTCATCACAAACTAAAGTTTTAATGCAGAAAAAAAGAGTATAGCCTATGCCCTACTCTCCTAAAGTCTGTTTTCGTGTATAAAATTAATTGTTATTATTTATAAAGGTTCAACTTATTATTCTACTTTCCAACATACTCCAGCCCTTAATTTAAGCGTATCTGGTAACTTATCGCCTTTTTCACTTAATATATCTTTTAGCATATAGAGTTCAAATTGGCATCCTCTTAATTTCTTTTTATACTTTTCATTAGGACCCATTCCAAACACCCAATCAATATTGTATTCAATCAATTTGATTATTAGTGTATTATCCTCTTTATCAAATAGATAGTTAAACTTATCTGATACATTTATACCCTCTAGTACAACAGGAAAATATTTGCTATTCTTATACTCTTTTGACATTTTTTACAAATTCTATAATTATTTCATTTAGTGCTGTGCCTGCATCATCAACTGCATTACCACGTGGACTTACAGCAAGAGTCATTTCTGGAACTGTCTTTTGTATCCAATCTGTATATTCGCCTTTATACAATGGTTTCGCAATCTCTTTTAAAACCAAAGGCTGAGAATCAAAAGTTCCACTGATTTTTCTTTCTCTCCGTCCCATTCTACACCAAAACCATAGTTTTTAAGGTCCTCCATGCATATTAATGTCCTTTCCATCTGCATTCCAAGAATCAATTGGCTTTCCATTGATATAGGCTTTAATATCACTATAAAAATATTCTCCTGCAACACCTCCAACTCTTGTTGCGTAAACTATAGAGGAAAATATAATTATACACATTACAGCTATTATTATTGTTTTTTTCATCATTTTACCCCTTTCTTTTGATTTATCTCAACTATATTAATTATGCAATATTCCTTTGACTATTTTTGTCAAATAGAAAAAGAACTACTTTGTGAAGTAGCTCCCAAATATTCGCAAAATTCTGTTTTAGCGCCGTTGTAACGTTTAAGATAAACGACGTCTCTGACCTGAACCCTCACAGCCTTTCTTCGTATGCGGTGCTTTGCACCCAGTGAAGAGATGTCAGCTAATCTTTTGTTAGACATCGTTTAATTTATATTTTTCTGGCTTAGTCCAAAAATCTGGGATTTCTTCTTCACCATCAAAATAATCTACCTTATCTTTCATACCAAAAAGCCAATAAGATTATTAAAGTCCTATCAGCTTTGCTTTACTTAATAAGTTGTCTCCGCCTTGTTTTTATAAGCCTTTGACCTACAACTATCACACCTATTATTCCTTCCTAGTTAGTAACGAGCAGGACTCCACATGTGTGGTTTCGACTATAAGAATACACAGCATCATCATTTTCATGTATTCCCAAGGACTTTTTTGCTATGCAATCCTTCTCAACTTTTAAACCTATCTTAAAAACAAAAGTTACTGAATAAGGAGTCCTGATACCAGATTCGTCAACCTTACCAAGAATAACTACATCAATGACATTTTCAAATATTTCTCTGTCAAACTCGGTAATTAGTTGACTGCTATTAAATATGCTTTTAAAAAGAATTGATTTTTTCCTTTAAATCTTTTTGCTCTTTGTAATCACTTTCTAAATTCTGTTGCTTCTCTTTTAATCTTTCAAGTTTTTTTATGATATGAGTATAATTCTTTTCATACTCTTCTTTGATTATTATACCATCTATATAGAGTTCAACAAGTTTACTCAATTGATTGTCGTATTTATTGATGTCTTTACTAAGATTATTAGCTTTCTTTGCGATACCATCACTGCTTTCATCACCCCTATCAGTATGCAAAATTTTAATATTTTCTAGTGAACGAGTACTCTTTGTAAAAGTTTTATAAACTAAGGCTATATCTTTATGCTTACCGGCAGCATAACCAATAATTTCGCGGTTATATAAGCCCAAAAGTATGCATATATATTTCCACTTGCCCTACACATTTACATAGGTCCAATCACTTACTACAACTTCTAGAGTCACTTCTCTATTAATTACTCCTTGACACGTACACCGTGTAACGGTTTATACTTAATATCAAGGAAACAAAAAGGAGAAAATCATGAAATTAAAAACTATAAGACAAGTTTCATTAGATTACGGTGTTTCGAGAAGAATGTTAAGTTATTATGAAGAAATCGGATTGATAAAAAGCAGTCGCAAAGATAATTATGCCTACAGGGTTTACAACGAAAATGCGATACAACGGCTCCAACAAATCATCATCTTACGTAAGCTACAAATTCCGGTCAAGCAGATTAAAGATATTCTCAATAACCAAAACGCTGTGGAGATTATCGAGATATTCAGGCGGAAAATAAGCGAACTTGATGAAGAAATAACGGCCCTATCCACTCTCAAATCAATATTAATCCGCTTTGTAGATGAGCTGAAAGAAAAAGCGGATGTATCATTGAAACTTGAATTATTAAACGACAAAACCATGCTTGCCATTGTAAGCACTCTTTCATTTTCTGAAAATAAAATTAAGGAGAAGGTATCAATAGAAGAATTAAACAAGCCAAATGAAATTTTAAACAAACTGACAGACAGAGATGTTAGGATTGTATATCTGCCGCCTATGACTGTGGCTGCTGCTTACGCAACAGGAGAAGGCTGCGAAGGCAAAGCGAATAGTATGATAGCACAATTTGTTAAAGAAAGTGGATTGATAAATATCAAACCCGACGCCCGTAGTTTTGGCTTTGATTGCTCTAAAGAGACAATAGCACTCGGAGAAACTTCCCATGTATATGAGGCGTGGGTATCTATTCCTAACGACATAGAGTTACCTGCACCTTTATTGAAACGAACTTTTGAAGGTGGTTTATATGCCGCACATGTGTTAAGGACATGGGACTTCCAAGACTGGCGTTTATTGAAAGAATGGGTTAATGCAAGCGATAAATATGACAATGACTGGGATTCTCCACGCTGGACATCTCTAGAAACTCTTGCGGGACAAGGATTTGAAGAAACATTGAATTTTTATAACTTTCTAAAAAATGGCAGCGAAATGAACGATTTACAACTTGATTTATTATTCCCTATTAAAGAGAAGGAGAAAGACAAATGAATCATTGCTTTTTAAAAGAAACGTAATAATTCAGGAAGCTAAAATAATTAAAAGCGAGGATTGATTTAATGCAATATACTATTAGTGATATGGCGAGATATATAAAAAATATTATTCCGTCAACCATACCTGAAACATATTCTCTTAAATCTATGTTTGAACACGTTTCAGGAGAAGAAAATATACGAAACGGAGTTATTGCTTTCAGAGATCTTCTCTATTTAGTCTGCGACCGTTTAATTGATGACGGTAGCTTATATGACAAACCTGTCAAAAGTAAGAAGAATAATGTTTCTCATCCAAGTTTGCCTGTAAGTTATCCATTCCTGAACAACGTTAAAAGCATATTGTTCAATATAGGATATCATGGAGAACTCACCGATAACGGTGAATCAATATTGATTGATGATATAAAAATACTTACTTCTGTCATAGGTGCGGAAGGTAGGCAGATGAAAGCGAAAATTTCTGTTCCAAAACTAATTAAAGCCTTAAAATTTCTGACTTGTTGCGGTATTTATTTTGATGGTATAGACTTAGATGGACGAACATCAGATATATCAAAAACCTCATCACTTAAGATTTCATATCCGGATAATCCTGTTATGCTTATTGGTTTAAAGGTTATGGCAATTGCCCAAAAGGATTTGTATTCTAAGGGGAATCACGATATTTTCTTGCGATGTAATTATAGAGTTTTAAAAGATGAAGAGACAGAAGTCATTTCTATCTTGAAAGATTTTGTTGCTCCGTTGCCTGACATTGTACAAGATTTTGCGTTGAAACTACATCAGCGTTATTTAGATGCTGAATTAACATGTAGAGTAGATGTATTCTATCTTGGTGTTCGGTTTATCTATTCACATAAAAATAAAGAAATATGGACGATTTCAGCAGCGCATGATTCAGGTTACCGAATCCTCATTAAGGCACAAAACACTCACTTATATTCTGATGTTATTGATACATTTCCATTAGTTTTACAGGAAAAAATCTCCCGGGGTTATGGATGCAACAAGAAATTATTCGGAGAACCTTGCCAAAAAGGTTGTCATGGGTTTAGCTTTTCTTTAGAGGATTCAATAATTGATATAAGCCGGTATATTGAAGTATGGCTTGATAAAGAGGTGTCATGTTTACATAGAAAAAAGAAATTGAGTAATTGATATTAAAAAGTAGCTTATTTTGCTTTTCGATTAGATGATTTTTCTGTAAAGATAAAGAGATAGGTATCTGATTGTGTAATCAAATCCTATCTCTTTTGCTCTCTCACAATGTACGCTCGTCAGAGGTACTGTGCATAGACATGTTCTTTTTAGTTAAGTGCGTACTGCAATAATAATTTCAAGCTCCCCGACAAGCACTTTATTCTTAAAATCCCGCCCATCTTTAATAAACTTAAAATTCTTCGTAGTCCTTGAAAATACTGCTATTTCGCTTATTCTTTCCGTTGTATGATGGTGTCAAGTTAGGACAAATTTTTATTGTGCTCAATAATATCAATTAACTCATTCCCTAACTCTTCATTAATTATTCTAATCAAAGATTCTTCACCTCTGTTAACTCCTAATATATCTATACCACCGTACCAAATAATCTCATCGTCTATTACCATGAATTTATGTTTATTTTTATTGATCTGTATGACATCTAGTCCCTCATTAGTGCATTCAGATATAAATGCGTCTACATATTTTTTATTCGTGTTAGAGTATTCTTCGGTTTTTTTAGTACAGATAACAACTCTAACACCACTATGATATTTATTAGTAAGTGTATCTTTTAGTAGCTTTACTTTTTTCTTTTGAATATAAGGACTTGATAGTATTATCAACTTCTTAGCATTTTTTATGTCTTCCATTACATGCTCAAAGTAATTAGTAGTATTATAAATACCATCTGTTTTACTTATATTCTTATTATTGCTTTTAATGCTATAGCCTACTGCTCTATAGCCATTCAATCTTTTTTGATACATCCGTCCTAGCACCGAAACATGAATATCTACATAATCATATATATATACTTCTTCCTTGCCATCAAAGTTTCTATGAAGCCTTCCTGCATATTGAGCTATTGTTCCTTTCCACGAAATAGGCATAGCCATAAATAATGTATCTAATCTAGCTATATCAAATCCTTCACCAATCAATTTGCCGGTTGCAATGATTACAAACTTATCGTTGTCTTTTAGATTCCTAATTCTAGTTAGTGATTCTTTCCTTTTCTTCGTTGATAGTCTTCCTGAAAGTTCTATTACTTCATAGTTCTCACAACTCATTAGTTCCTTTAATATCTCTATATGGCTAGCTCTTTCTGTCAGCAGCAACGGGTTTCTTCCAGCCTCAATTGATTCTTCTACATCTTTAATTATCAGAGCATTTCTTAATTTGTTTTCACAAATATGCTTATATACATCACTAATATGCCAATCATTTTCATCTTGATATACTGGTTTACGAAAAGATGTGAATCTTGGTATGATATAATGCTCAAAGGTTCTCTTTTTAGCTTCTTTTTTAGCATCAACTTTATACCTTATCGGTCCACATTGCATAAAAATAATTGGATGATGGCCATCCTTACGTATTGGTGTTGCTGTTAATCCATAGACGTATTTTGCTCTTGTCTCACTCAATATTTTACTAAAATTAGTTGCTGATACATGATGGCATTCATCAACTATTATCATTCCATAATGATCGATTAATTTCTTTACACTTTTATCTCTTTCAAACATGGATTGCATAAGAACTACATCTATTATTCCATTAACTGTTTTTTTACCGCCTCCAAGTTGTCCAATAATATGTTTAGCCTTTTTTCTGCCTCGTTTCTTAACATCTTGTTGAACCAACTCTAAATCTCCCTGTACTTTCAAAAACTGTTCAAGTCTCTCTACCCATTGTAATGCTAATTCCCTGGTATGGACTAATATTATTGTAGACACTTGTTTTTCTGCAATTAATCTTGCTCCGAGTACAGTTTTTCCAAATCCCGTAGTTGCAGATAAAACACCATTATCGTGAGACTTCATCTCTTTAAATGCTAAATACTGTTCTTCTCTTAATTCTCCATTGAAAGATACATCCACTTCTTTACCTTTAAACCGTCTATCAGAGATATTATATTTTATACCTTTATCATCAAGTAATTCTATTAGTATTTTTTGTAGTCCTCGAGGTAATATAATACTTTCTTCATCTTCTTCATACATAATAGTTACTCTAGGTGTGCCATAAGTAGACATTCTCATAGCTTGCTTAGAGAAAAAATCGGGATTTGAATATGATGCAATCGATCTTAGCAAATGAATCCCTCTTGTTGATATTCCTGATTTATTTATAACCAAACCATTTGCTAAATCAATATCTAATATATAAGGAAAATCACTTACGACAATTTCAACTTTCTTCTTATCAGTATGGACTTTCGCATCCGTTAAATTACTTCTCTTATTTTTCAAGCTACTTTTATTGTTTTTTATGAACTCTAAAATAAATTCTTCATCTAATCGCTTAATCTGTGCTAAGTAATTCCATTGATCCCCTATTTCTATAAACTTATCATCTATAAAAACCGTATTACCTTCTTTTCTAGGAAATCTCTGCAAAGGTAATGCTATTAAATTACCAAAACCATCTTTTTGCAAGAAATCTTGGCTTGGAAAAAGCCTATCATAAGAATCAAATCCGATTTTATTACTCTTTGTCATTGCTATATCTAATATTGCAATACCAAACTTCCTAGCAATTGAAGCCTTTATAGCACTATTGAAGAAAAACCATAAATGACACCCATTTCCTGATCTTGATCGTTCTGCATATACATAGATATTGTTTGTTTTACATACCTCTCTGATTACATTAACATCCTCTTGCCATGATGCTTTATCGAAATCCATAGCAAGAAGATAACAAGTGTCTTCTAATGTAATTGGGTACAATCCTAATACATGTTCTCCTCGTAAATGCTTTTCAATTTCTATTTTATCCAGCTTAGCAAAATTACTATTTTTACATTTCGTACATTTAACTTTTGGTTTAGGACATAATCCAGGAGTCCAATCATTATAGCAGTAAGGTGAGTAGCCGGGCTTATTTCTCCACCTTTTAGCACAAGCATCATCTCTTCCTTTGAAAAGGGATAAGTATAGATTAACTTTTTCTTCATTACTACTATTCTTTGTAATAATATTTGCATAGACATTAGGTACATTAGATGGACTAGGGTCTTCTATTTTATCTTTTTCGACTAACCCTTTCAGTCGTGCAATTTCTATTTTAAGTTTTTTATTTTCTTCTCTTAATTTATTGTAATTTGATAATAGCTCATTATAATCCATTGTACGCTCCTAGTATACAAACATATTCATTCTCATAATTTTCTTTATTAAATTCTTTAGTATTATAAGACTAGATTATACCCTTTAAACATATTCAACGTAAATTAATAATCTTTTATCTTTTCTTATCTGTCCACTCATTTTCTTCTAGAAACACATCAAAATCATCTTTTTCATGTATCTCTATACGATGTTGATTATACTTTTCATATTCTTTTTGAGCTAATTCTTTTGCTACCGCATGCGATATATTTCCTGCATTTGTCAAGATTTCACGTTCATTAAACCTTAGAAAGGCATTTAATTTCTCTTCCCAATCCTTCATATGCATTGGATTTCTTCTTTCTGCTTGATCTTCTGCATAATCCAAATACATTGCAACAATTCTATTCAATGACTTTAATTCTTTTTCCTTTAGATAATTCTTAGCGACAGTAACATCAGTTTTTCTAACCTTTTTACCCTTCCACGTGGTTAATCCCATATTATTTTTTGCTGCATCTGCCCTTTTTTCAATCAACTCAGCAGCAGTATGCCCGTGGATTGCATAATGTAGTTTATTTTGAACCGTTGCAAAGAAAATCTTTGCTTCATTTGATTTAGGATTATAGTCTATCGACAACGTATAGATATCTGTGATTTTCTTATAGAATCTCTTTTCAGAAGCTCTAATATCTCTAATACGCTCAAGCAGTTCATCAAAATAGTCATCGCCAATATTTTTCATACCCTTCAATCGTTCGTCATCCATTGTAAAACCTTTGACTAAGTACTCATTTAATCTTTCTGTAGCCCATCTTCTAAACTGAGTACCTCTATTCGATCGAACTCTGTAGCCTATTGCGATAATCATTTCAAGGTTATAAAATTTAACAGACCTTTGAACCTGCCTATTTCCTTCATTTTGAACTATTCGGTTTTGCCGAATAGTTCGCTTTTCTTCTAATTCGCCTTCATCATATATATTCTTAATATGCTCATTGATAGTATTAACACCTTTTTGATACAGCTCCGCAATGGCTTTTTGTGTCATCCAGACCGTTTCATCTTCTAGTTTAACATCAATCTTTGTTTTGCCATCTTCTACCTGATAAATCAAAATATCCGTTTTATTCTCCATAGGCTTACTCCTTATAAAATCTATTATGTTATTCGTCTTATCTTAAATTATAACGTACAAATAGTTACTCAACCATAGTCAAAACCCTATCTCTTTAATAAAAGCCATCACAATAACTCCTCATCTTTGATTCCCACTCTGATTTTATATCCGGCTCATATTCAGTTCTCATTTCGCATTCAATATCTTGAATGTGGTCAAAGCTATATGTAAAAGGATATCGAAACCTATCTCCATTTTTATCAAATTCTTTCAATGTAAGTATATTTTTTTTTGCGATATCAATAGTACCCATATCATTACCATCTTATTTTACATAATGAAACATTACCGGAATAGTGCTTTGATAGTTTTAAGAAGTCTTCACCTACTATTTTTGACCATTTTACTGTGACTTTCATGCTCTGGTCTTTTATTCCATTTATATCTGCTCCTTTTCAATCCAAATCATATTAAACAACCTCTCTTCTTTACGGTTCTTTTACATCATACTTTTCAAACAACCTATTGAAAAAGTCTTTAACGATCTTTCCTTTATCTCCAAAGGTCAGTTCATAACCACCAAACCTAAATATCTCATAACCCGCAAGCTTTAAACGTCTATCTTCTGCTACCATTTCAGAGTATAAATTTGGTGCCACTTTTTCTCCCTCTGCATAATGCTGCTTACCATCTACCTCTATTACTATCCTATGTTTATCTGTTAACAGCAAAAGGAAATCCATCCTTTGTCTAACTAACCTTTTCTTACCTTTTAATTGTCTCAATGTCTTTGGATCATAATGTAGGTATACCTGTGGTATCAATGCCGGAAGATTTTCACCCAGCTTATCCTTAAACAACTTATAATACTGCTTAAACAGAAACTTCTCAGGCTCTGAATCAAGTGATTGCCTTAATCTTTTATATAATTCTCTTTCGACATTTACTTCCTTTTCATCATGGTATGAACTCTTCTCCCACCAATGAACTAAATCTTCCCATTTCAGACCTGATTCTGGTATAGGCTTTTCAAATATAAGACAGTTTTCTTCATATTTAACTATTTGAATATCATTATTCATAGCATCAGTGAAAACAAGTTCTGGTTTGGAACCATCTGCTGAAAAAATAATATTCTTTACTTGACCATCAACACCACCAATAGTGCTTACCACTTTGAATATTGGCATACCTAACTTATTACCACTCTGAATCAGCTCATACTCATCTTCTTTGATATAAGAGTTGATTAGTGCTACCACTTCTCTCTGCTTTGACCCTTTTCTAACCACTGGATGCACTAATGTTTCAAGAAATGCTGTAAAAATATTGTCATCAGCACCAACAACATCTAAGTGTGTATCTAATAACTCTGTATAATCCCAATCATCATTTCTCACCATGTGCTGTAGTACATCTTCTTCAAAGTTCCTATCACTTCTATAAATAGAAGGCATACGCTTTAAATCCCATATCCGATTTAAGAAAGGGATTATGTGAAGTTCTCCTTCGATATTTTCTTTAAGTCCATATAACTCATCCAATAATTCTCTTCTTATATTTCCATTTATCTTCAACTTTCGCATATTGTATTTAGCAATAGCTTTTCTTAATTCTTTCAAGCTGTAATCCTTTGCAACTCTATCGGCTAAGTCAAGTGTAAATAAATTAGACTTACCTTTTAATCGTTTAGATATATAAACCCGCTTACTTTTAAAAGCTTCGTCTTCAGTACCATATGCCATATTATATTTCTCACATACACTTGGTAAGTCATAAGCTTTTTCATCTACCAACGTCTCAATAATAATCTTCTCAATATCAGCTCTAGTCATGTTACCCCCTACTTCAATCGCTATATTTGCAATATAATCACGCAAACCTCTATTTTACCCTATAATCAAAGTTTTTGTATACATATTTAATTATCTCTTCAATATCTTGTAATTGCTGCGAAGATCTGTTCTTTCTAATATAAAACATTGTCTTGTCAACCTTTTTTCTTATTGCAGGAAACTGTGATTTCTTGCATACCACAACAAGAATTTTTTTATCATCAATATCAACTGCTTCTACATCTACACTACCTAAATACTGTGGAATTTTATCTCTAAACTTATTTGTAAATTTTAGTATAAGGTCGTCGTCATTTGTGAATATCTCATGCTGTTTTAGACCACAAATTGTACCATCATCTTCAACGCCAACATAAATCCTTCCGCCTTCGGTGTTTAAGAAACTATATATTGTACGTATTATTTTTTCCTCACTATTGCTAAAATCACGCTTAAACTCCAAATAAATACTTTCACCTCTTGCTATCTCTCGTTTTATATGATCTATCCTATTGTTTGTTCTAATTGCATTTCTAAGTTCAATTAATTTATAAGTCAGATCATTGACTTTATTAGGGTTATTAGCAAGACTGTCACTATAATTTCTTAGTTCATTTATGGTTTCATCAATTTGATTTTGTGATTTAACAATCGCTAACTGTACATCATATTCTGGTATAGGTATTTCAAGATCTTTAAGTTCTTTTATAGAAATTCTATTTGTATCAGTACTAATACTTTTAAATAAAGTTTCTGATATAGGAGTTGCAAAGAAATACTCAAGATATTCTACACATATAATACTTGAGTCTGGTACTATGCTTAAATAATTGACTTTACTTTTCACTTCGCTACTATTTATTACTTTTGGATTTATAATTCGTAAGAATAAGCATTTTTCATTCTCAATAGCTTTATTATATTGACTAATTTGTGATATTGCACCTAACCTAAATTTCTTAAAATTATAGTTTTTCATTAACATATCCATTTCAAATATATCTATATATTTATGTATACTTAAATTGTAATCATGTTTTTCGATGTCCTGTTTAGTTACTATAGCCGAATAACTTTTTAACTCTGAACGTCTTTTATATACATCAACAATTTTACTTATAGTTTCATTAGTAAGAATATTCTTGTTACTAACCTTTTTAAAGTCCGATGATGCATCTATAATTATTACACTTTTATTGCTTCTATTCTTCTTGAAAATGAGAATACATGTTTGTATTCCCGTTTCATAAAGAATATTGGATGGTAATCTAATAACTGCATCTAAATAATCATTATCTACCAGATGTTTCCTTATGCCTCGTTCTGCATTACTTCTAAATAATACACCTGTAGGTAATATAATTGCTGTTATTCCAAACTCTTTAAGATGATAAATCATATGTTGTACATAAGCTAAATCTGCTGAACTCTTAGGAGCTGGTTTAATATAGTTAAATCTAGCATCATCATATAAGTTTATATTATTCCACTTTTTCCCACTAGGAGGATGTGCAACTATGCAATCAAATTTCATCCCTAAATGCATCGGATTATATAAAACATCACCTAATTCGAGATTATATTCCAGGGAACTTTTGCCGTTAGTTATCATCTTCATTATAGCCATGTTATAATTATTTATATTTAACTCTTGACCATAAATTTCTTCAACACAAGTTTCATTAACCACAGATTGTAGTAAAGAACCAGCCCCACAGGTTGGATCGTATAACTTTCTGATTCTTGTTTTTTCAATACTTACTAATTTTGCTAATAAATCAGCAACTCCTTTTGGAGTAATTATTCTATTCCCATTCTTAAATGATTTTCTGGGTATAATTTCAATTAAACTATTAAAAAGTAGAGCGTAATCGTAATTCATAATAGATATCATTTCATTAAAAAATGAATCTATAAATTGTAATTGGTCATATACTAGCCTATCACTAAGACTATATCTATTTAAGTTAGTAGTAACTCCTTCAAAGATTTTATGGTGGTAATTACCAAAGTTTCTTGATATACTATTTAATACATGTTCCAGCTCATTTCTATTAATATACCCATTTAAAAAATTTGACTCTACAATTGTATTAAATAAATATTCTCGTTCAATATGATATCCAAGTTTACTTCTTTGTTCGTTCTGAAGTTCTTTTTGTATTGTAATATCGTTTATATTGTTTTCTAATGATTTATTCTGTAAATATTCTTCTAATACACTCATTGCCTTATCAGAAATAATTTTATAAAAGATTAAACCCATAAAGTAATCTTCATAATCATGTATAGTCATATCTCCTCTTAAGTCATTAGCTATACGCCAAAATTTTGTTATAATTTTAATATTATCAAATTCAAATAGCCCATTCTCGTTCAAAAATTGTCACCTCTACATATTTTATTAATCTGGATCTAAGTTCGATATACACTTAGAAAACTATATGTATATTGTAACACCAATTCCAAATATGTCCACTTTAACACTTACCTTTAGCTTTACTAATCTGCTCGAAATATATATCTATTATGTTTATGTTTACTCATTAAACTCATCCCCAAACCTAAACCGAACCTCAATCCTATTCACTGAGTATATATTTACCCCCTCAATAAAAGCATCATACAATTCCTTAGTCAAAGTATCAACCCCTTTAAAATGCTTTGCTTTCTTTGCTTGCTCTAGTTCTTCATAAACCAGTTCCTTTTCTATAACCGCTCTTAGCTTGACTATCTTATTCTCAATCTCAGCTATTTCAGTGTTAATCTCATCCGACCTATCTATAAACTCCACCTTTGAAATCTTATGCATCTTATAATCTTCATAAATACCCAACTTATCACTTTTTAACTTCACTATCTTTTTCTTATGCTTTTCGATTGAGTCTTCTAGCCTAACCTTTTCATTTTTCTTGGCTTTCACCCTATTTTTATTCAGTTCATCGTATGAGATTAACACTTCCATGTGCTTCTTAATAAGCTCAAAAACAATATCCTGTAATTCATCAATAAATACCCTCTCATGAAAGCAATTATTGTCACTTGAATACCAGTTATTGATACAGAAGAACTTGGGTCTTTTCTTTGCAGTACGGTGTAGCTTTGAATTACATATACCACACCTTACATTTGATAATATATGTTGTTTTCTAATTCCTCTGCTGTTAACTAGATATCTACTTTCACGTAGTTTCTTTGCTTTTTTAAAGTCTTCCTGAGATATTATGGGCTTATGCGTGTTTTCTGCAATTATCCAATCTTCCTTCTTATTATAATTACATTTTGCAGATCCTACCTTTGTCACACTTCTTGTATTACTGATCAACTTACCTGTGTATCTTTCATCCTTTAGAATTCTATATATGTTGTCTCTTTTCCAAATTAAGTCCTTGATAGATTGACTGTTAATGGTGCAAGAGCCATAATTACTTCCCATACTTTCTTTATATTGCAATGGAGTTAGTACACTTTCATTATTGAGTATTCTCGCTATATCTGTCATACCAGTGCCTTCAATGTATAGTTTAAATATCCTTTTAACTACCTTTGATGCTACTGGATCAATGATCAATTGATGTTTATTCTTTTGATCTTTAAGGTAGCCATAAAAGGCATAAGCACTTAGGAACTTCCCTTGTTTTTTTAGAGAATGATGCGCTGTCTTTACTTTCTTTGATATATCCTTGGCATATAGATCGTTAATTAAATTTTTGAAGGGTATTTCAAGCTCTGTTGTTGTTCCTATACTTTTATCGCTATCATAGTTATCATTAATAGCAATGACTCTAATCCCAAGGAAGGGAAATATCTGTTCAAGATAATTTCCCGTCTCAATGTAGTTTCTTCCAAGTCTTGATAGGTCTTTTACAATGATGCAGTTGATACACCTCTTTTTAGCTTGTTCCAGTAGTTTAGTCATGCTTGGTCGATTAAAGCTTGTCCCTGAATAGCCATCGTCAACATATTCAAGGACTTGTGCTGAAGATAACTCAGGACTATTATTAATATAAGCACTGAGTAAGTCTCTTTGGTGTTTTATGCTATTGCTTTCGCCTATGTTATTATCATCTGCTGATAGACGTATGTAGGTTGCAATGGTATACGTTTTCTTATTCATGGATACCACCACCTATCTTATCATCTACATAGTTTTTGTAACGCTCGTTAGCCATCTGAGCTTTATTAAATAGCTCTTCTGTTATGATAGGCTCATGTTTGTTCTTTACTATAATCCAGTCTTCCTTTGGGATATTTTTTATCTTGCTACTACCACACGAAATAACCTTGGCAACGCCTTGTACTACACGACCAAGATATACTTGTTTTGTAAGCATGGCGTAGATGGTAGATTCTATCCACAGTACATTCTTATATTTTTTACTCTTAACTTCGCCCTTTAGGTATCTATGTTTCATGGGAGATAGTGTCTTATCTTCATTGAGTTTTCTCGTTATATATTTTATTGATTCTCCCTCAGCTCTCCATGTAAAAATGTTCTTCACGGTAGGGGCTGTTTCTTCATCAATAATTAGGTGATGACTGTTATCAGGGTCTTTTCTATAACCATAGGGTGCATAAGTTCCTATAAAATTTCCTTTTTGTTGTTGGAGCCTCTTTTGTGAGCATACTTTCTTAGATAAGTCCTTAGAGTATGCTGCATTCACTAGATTTTTAAGGGCTACCATGAATCCTGCATTGGCATCTTTATCTGCACTATCATACCTGTCGTTAATGGATATAAGGCGTACACCAATAAAAGGGAATATTTGCTCTATGTACTGTCCTGTTTCTACAAAGTTACGACCAAAGCGTGAGAGGTCTTTCACAACGATACAATTGACTTTTCCCTTTTTTATGGCATTCATCATAGCTTTAAGGCAGGTCTTTCAAAATTTGTTCCTGTCGTGCCATTATCACTATAAACTTTATAGAGTTGTAGGTCAGTGTGCTCAGCTAAGTAGTTCATCAGTAAGTTTTTTTGAACTTCTATGCTGTCACTACCTATGATTCCGTTATCTTCATTGGATAGTCTTACGTAAAGAGCGGTTTTATAGATTTTAGCCTCTTGTATCTTTACAGGATTTTGTTGGTTAATTGCCTTTCTGCTTACTCTCGCCATTTATATCACCTCCAATAAGGACTTATTCTGCAATTCCTTATGGGATATGGATTCTATATAGCTAAGTGTTTTTTCAAAGGCATTTTGGTATCTAAACTTTATCTCTATTTTATTATTTTCATATATTTTTACTTGATCAACTAGGGTAATCATTAAATCTCTTGTTAAGATATCCGTTGATCGATATTGTTTAAACCTATTGATCCACTCGCTTTCAGGTGATATCGTTTTCTTAAAATGCTCAAGTTCATTGTGAAGATTAACTAAGATAGCTTTAGTTTCTCCACTTCTTTCTTCATAGATATGTTTCATATCTGCATAGTCGTCTTTCTTGATAAGACCTTCTGTATAATCTTCATAGATGCTTACTTTGAACCTATTTATTTTATCCAGTTCTGCTTCGTTCCTTACTATGAGTTCATGTATTCTCTTGATTTCACGGTTTTGGACCGAATGGCCATCAATAGCTGTCAGGATATTTTCCATTGATACAACAACATCTATATGCTTACGTATAACATGCAATATGGTTTCTTTTAGTGCCTCTTCCTTTATGGAGTGACTACTGCATTGCTTTTGATTTTTGTAGGTGTTACAGACGTAGTAAACATAGTTCTTACCACCTGATGATGTTGATTTTCTCACCATTGTATTACCGCAATCACCACAAATAAGCATACCTGAAAATAAGTATACTCTCTTCTTATTAGGTGCTATGCGTGTATCCTTTAGCAGTACATCCTGTACGGTTTGAAATAGTTCTTTAGATATAATAGGCTCATGTACATCCTCTACACGTATCCATTCTTCTTTTGGTTTTTCTATACGTTGCTTTATTTTGTAGTTCGGTGTTACTCTTTTCCCTTGGGATATTACACCGATATAGACCTCATCTTTTAATATTCTTAAGATGGATACATGAGTCCACTTAGCTTTGTCATTGACTTTGAAACTGGTTTTGAAATTACTTCCCTTTGACTTCTTATATTCCATGGGTGATAAAACGCCTAAGCCATTTAATTTATCTGCGATACCTTGATGACTCATGCCTTCTTTTTTCCATTTGAATATAGTTCTTACAATGTCTGCTACTTCTTCATCAATACTCAGTTTATTATGTTGCTCTGGGGATTTCTTGTAACCATAAGGACTAAAAGAGCCAATATACTCACCCTTTTTTCGCTTTACTTCAAACTGGCTTCTAATCTTGATAGAGATGTCTCTAATATAAGCATCATTTATGAAATTTTTAAAGGGTATAAGCATATTATCCATTGTTGATTCATTGAAACTGTCAATGCCATCATTAATGGCTATAAATCTTACGCTGAAAAAGGGAAATATTTGTTCAAGATAGCGTCCTGTATCAATGTAGTTTCTACCCATTCTTGATAGGTCTTTTACAATGACGCAATTAATACGACCAGCTTTTATATCATCCATCATGGCTTGAAAGGCTGGACGCTCAAAATTGACACCTGAATAACCATCATCAATCCTTATGGACTTGAGATGCATATTCGGTTTATTGGAAAGATAGGATTGTATTAATTCTCTTTGATTAGCGATACTATCGCTTTCTGCTTTGTCACTATCTTCTTTGGATAAACGTAAGTACATGGCAACATGATAGGTTTTTTCTTCAATATTCTTTTTCATAATGCTCCCTCCTAAATGTATAAGAATCAACTTAGAAACATATAACATTTAGGGGTAGCGTACTGCTGTCCTAATGGCATCATACCATAAGGACAGCTCAAAGTCCATAATTTGGTATATACGCTTCTAAGTTTATAGGTCTGATAGATAATGTTTCATTTTCTCTTGCATGGTTAATTTATTTTTGTCATAGCTCACCTTGACTACCATGTTGCCACATTTATAGCAATAGGGATTTTTAACTTGGTCGATAAAGCTCTTTATTTTTTCTTCCTTTGATTGTTTCTTTTCTATGTGGACATCTTTTATATCAACAAGTTCATGTTTATTAACCGTTGAAATATCAATGTTTGCCATAGTTTTTAATTCTCTACTAGTTGGTAATCTTGTCATCTATTCACGCCCCTTTAAAAATCGTTTTAAGCATCTCTTAGGCATTTTATAGACCTCCTATCTACATTTCTAATTCGTCCTCATAGTTTTGCTGGCTATCCCAATCTAGTCCTGAATTTCTTTTCATGTTAGCTATCATGTCTTTGTATTCAATGGTTGAAAGTGGATAATATCCTTTAGCATTTGTATGATTATTGTTCGATAATAGGTTTGATATGGCTGTTAACCATGCGTCTACGGTCTTCTTCATGTTTTGGTGATTCCCTAAGTTGTCGTTGAATCCTAACCTTCTTTCAATAGCTTCCTTTGAATAATCTTCTGATAGCTTATTATCTCTGCACCTTTTACCACTGGGGGTTGTAAATGTGATGTACTTTCGTGTATCTGTCCACTTCACCTTGTAACCAAAGGCTTCCATGTTGGTGATGAAGTCTTGCCTGTTGATGGAGTTGTACTTGCATATCTCAATGGTTTTCTCCAGTTCGTGTTTCCAACTCTTTACCTTGACTAAGCTCCTGTACTCCCCCGATTTCATGTAATTATCATTTTTACCATGTGTAACAGTTAATCCATAATCACGTATAATCGAATCTGAGTAGTTTTTCAGTTCTTGGAGCTGTCTGGGGTTTTGTTGCCATTTATAGCCTGTTTCATAGCTCACAGTGTTGATGATAAAGTGGTTATGAAAATGATCTTTGTCGGTATGAGTAGCCATGACTACTTGAAAACCATCAAATACAGGGTTCTCAAGTAGCTTCTGACCTACTTCATGCACTGTGTCAGCTGATACATTTTCCCATGTTGCAAAGGATTGTATGAAGTGTATAAACTGTCTTCCAGTCATCTTGTTGTAGCTATGCTTTATGGCTTTCATCTCCATATAGGCGTTATCACTATTGCAGTCTTTTCCATACATCAAATGCGGCTCTGTTTTTGATGGTTGCGTTATGTAGTCTATGGATTTTTTTAGCCCTGTTAGCGTTTTATTCCCTCGGTTAACAAATTCAAGCACTGCCATATATTCTTTAGTTCCTCCCTTGTAGATTCTAGGTTAAGGGCTGTTATTCTGCCTTGGTGACATAACATCACCGCTTGATTTAGGTTTGTACCTATTTTAATGAGTTGCTTTTCTACATCGGGTAAACCATCTATAGATGTTATGGTATTGCCTAGTGCTGATAGGGCAATATATCGACTGATCGTCATGCCTGATTGTTTTGCTTTTCTAGCGATTTTATTGTATTCTTCCTCTGTTACTCGGAAGGTTACATGCTTATTTTTTATCAATGAATCTCCTCCTTTGCAATGTTGATTTATGTGGTGGAGTAACCTTATGTTTTTTCGCAAGAGGGTATGGGACACTTCCCATCAAGCTCTAAATGGTGACGAAGGTAACACATTTAGTAAGCTTGCCATCTATCAAAATAGATGTATTCTTCTATAGCCATGACTTGCTTTTTCCCCAATGTGATTCCTGTTTCGCCAGTGGAGAATAGGGTTATTGAAGGAAAAAGTAAGGTATAGGATGCAAGATTGCAATTTCTCATCCCTTAGCAAGTACGCAATCTTAATCCTAAGAATGCACTTTCTCTAAACACCCTGTTCTTGCATTGTTGCATGGTTATTTTAGTTCCCATACCCAATAATTTTTTATCCTGCTGGATTTCACCTTTAGATTCTTTTTCGCTGTATCTAAAGTTCGTTTAGCTATGTCTTCTTCTTTGGCTTTGGCATAGATTATGGAGCTTTTAACACTACCCTTGGATAAAATATCTTTAATAAAGTTTTCAGCATCTCTTATGGGACTTTTGTTTGGTGCAGTACCTTGTAGCAAGCTATCTGCATCAATGTTGTATTCTCCAATCCATCTAAAGCCATTGTCTCTATCTAGTTCAAAGGCTATTGAACATCCCTCTGGTGCTAAGTTATTTTTGATCTGTACCATTGCCCTTAATGATTTATCATCTTTTATTCTGCCAACCATCAATACACTTCGAGCAGCAGCGGCTATGTCTATTGATCCTAATCCCCTATGTAAGCTCTTGCCTGCCATATTTTTATTCATATGACCAATGAGAACAATGGCACATCCTGTTCTTTCTGCAATATCCCCTAGTTTCTTAAAGATGGGACGTACTTCATTGGCTCTATGCATGTCCACCCTTGCCCCTAGAAAGGCTTGTATTGGGTCTATGATGAATAGTTTTGCTCCCGTCTGAGTAATGGCTTGTTCAATTCGTTCATCTGTGAGGGTAAGTTCTTTTTTGCTTTCATCTATGACAAGAACTCTAGAGCAGTCAGCGTTATTTGATATGAGCCTTGGCTTAACGGTATCTCCTAGTCCATCCTCTGCGGTCTGATATATGACGTTATTTGGCTTAATTTCATCACCTAATGGTAATACCCCTCCAGTTGTTACTGTTGATGCTATAGCTAATATGAAAGTCGTCTTACCTTCTCCTGGATTCCCCTGGATAATGGTTATTTTCCCAAAGGGGATATAGGGATACCACAGCCACTTGGTTTCTATTGTTTCAATGGTATCCATTCGTATTAATTCTAGTTTTGTATCCATGTCAGCCCTCCTAGAGTTCTAACTCATCATCTTCTTCTTCTATTTCTTCAATATCCTGTTCTTTCACTACTTCTAACACGCCAAACCTTATATGAAAGCTGTTTAATGCTAGGTTGCAGTTTCTATCATCAAGGTGGTATAGCAGATTCAAAGGTGATGTATGTTCATCTGTATAGTTGTTATAGAGATTAAATGCTAATCTTACTAAGCTCTTGGAGCTTGATGAGAGATCAACCCATTTACTATCTAAGCAGTTAGGACGTATGCTGTGTTCTTGAAAGTCGTAGATATGATTAATCTTACTCATCAAATCTTTATTTCCTGATAGGATATAGAACATGGCACGTCTTTCATTGTCTGTTGGATAGGTATTATCCCTCTGTGTTATTTGGTTATAGCTTAATTGATGTTGCTCATCTAAGAATCTCATGGTATCCACTCCTTTTCATCAGTTTGTATCTATGTAAAAAGCAAAGTCTAAGTCGTACGCACTTAGACTTTACTTGGATTATAAAAAAAGTCCCTTCATAAGTTAGGAAAAAATATGGCTATTTGTAGGGCCTATTTTGTAATTTGTAACACAAATGTAATATTACTAAGGGCAGGATAAAAAAATGACCTTCACTTATGAAGG
>JMSU01000023.1_pt1 | contig 127266 bp, 105 predicted proteins | sample 179011 | NCBI WGS metagenome assembly JMSU01 (sample SAMN02769580, study PRJNA246767) | bioreactor metagenome | isolation source: Culture-1 Bioreactor ArsB derived from microbial biomass from the upper 2 cm... | place: Germany: Bremen | collected day 87 after inoculation
ATCTGGTCTTACTTGTGTACCAGGTTGTAAATACTTGGTATATGCTGTTAATCTGAGTTGAATTCTGGTTCATCTATTGGTCCGAGTTCTTTTAGTTTGGCTTCATTATCTTTTTCTACTATGACTGTTCGTGTTACTTCATCTGCTTGATACCCATTTGAATCTGTTACATTGTAACGTATTGTATATGTGCCTGATACGGATGTTATGACTGTTCCTGTTACAGCGATTGCGCTTGTAAGATTACCATCTTCTTCATCACTTGCCGTTGCACCTTTTTCTTCGTAGGTGCCATTATGGGCTACCGTTACTGTTGTATCGCCATTTAATGTTATGACTGGCTTATGGTGTAGGATAAACTCTACTTTATACGTCTTTGTACTTACGCCATCTTCTGCTGTTACAACTACTGTTGTCACACCTTCTACATTATCGTTATCTTTAGTAACCTCAACCGTTGCATTTTCATCTATCGTTTCATAAGTTACATCTGGTCTTACTTCTGTACCAGGTTGTAAATATTTGATATATTCCGTAGTATCTGTGTTGAATGCTGGTTCGTCTATTGGTCCCAATGATTTTAACCCAGCTTCTGTTGATACTGGGGTATAATAACCCCCCTGGGCAGCACCATAAATTGCACTACTTATATCTGCAGATTGTTCGTCATATAAGCTTCCATTTGATATGTTAACTTTTGCAATTCTCTTACCATACGCAACAAATAAAGTATTATTAGCCACAGCAACCCCAAATAAATTTGACTTATCATATGTTCCAATTAGTGAGGTTGAATAATTATTATCAAAATCAATTTCTATCAATTTTGTTTTATTATAATCAGCTGCTAAAAAATACATCTTACCATCAAATGCTACCAAATCGCCACGTGAATCATATCCCAAATATTTTAAGTAATAAAATGTTTCATCCATTGGACTATAAGCCATCAGCCATAAATTATCAACATAATAGAATAATCCATTATTATACGTTAATGAATTAACTGTATTTGTGCTTAACTGTTTAAATACCTCAGCTTGTGTATGTATATTCTTAAATAGATTGTTACCGTTTATGCCGAAAAGAACATCATTATTATTTGCAATGTCTAAATAGATTTTGTTAGTATTTGCAACATCCTCTGTAAAATCATATTCCGGATAATACTTAACAAGGTCTCCATCATCAGCATTTATATAGAAATAATCATAATCATATGGACCAACTAACTCCAGTGAAACCTTTTTAGTAGGCTCAGATAGCACTGGATTACCTTGAATCTTCAATCCTGTTTTAGCAATAGGTGTCACTTCAAATTTAATTCTATTCCCTAATAGGTTTTGTGGTACAACAAACGTTTTGTTCGTTGCATCAGCAATAAATTCATAAGAATTGTTTCTTCCAGTATCTGCATACCAGTGAAATATTGAGTTACCTTCTTCGTCTCCCTCTAAATCATCATACGTATAAACTCCTGTTAGTACCTCTCCAACTTTTGCAATGCCCTCAATGCTTACATCTTTAGCAACTGGCGCATTGGCTATAACCTTTTTTATACCTTGAGCTGCACCATGTACTTGCTTTAGATATTGCATTGTTTCTGGACTTACCCAAAGCTTATTACCTTGACTATCATATGCATCCACATAACTTTTCCCTTTATCTACATAAGTCACAAATAGGATATTATCTATCGCCGCAATCCCATAAGGTTTACCAGAAAGGTTCCCAAGATTTGTTACATCCTTTGTTATCATATCTATCTTAATTAAATACGCATTATTTTTATCATATCCTGTATAATACAACGTATTTTCATTCAGAAATACAAGATCTCCTCTTGATTTATAATCAGTATATACAATTGTTGTTGTTTCATTATCATACATGTTATATTTCTTAATAATACCTTCTTTTTCTTTTGCATAATATAGATTACCATTAGTATCAGCTGTTAGAGCATTGATATCATTATCTAAATATCTAATATATGTTCCACCTAATTCAATATCTTCATATAAATATCCATTAGGGCTAATTCCAATTAATGTGCCATCAGGAAGCGTTGCTATATCTCTATAATTCCCTATGAAATCGGCAACTTTAACTGTTTTATCAGAAGTACTATAGGGATAATACTTAACTAAAGTTCCTCTGTTATCACTTGCATAAAAGAATTCATTAGGATCTCCAGTAAGACTATTATTAACTGTTAGTACACAATGATCTTGGTAATTTCTATCTTCTGATGTTGCTGTAATATTGGCAGTACCAATGCTATATACTGTAACAAGACCATTAGAATCAACTGTAGCTACAGCTTCATTGTCTGAAGACCATACTACACGTTTATTCGTAGCATTTGTAGGTATAATTGTAGCAGTCAGTTGAACTGTATTACTTTCGTTTAGATCCATTACTTTCGTTTTAGGTTCAATTTCTATATTACTTACAGGTGTCATTTTAACGTAAGATAAATCTCTATTCGTTGGATATAAATAGCTACCAGGAACCACTTCTGAATGGCCATCGTTATAATTCATTCTCAATTCAAAGGCAACTTGATTCTTTTTATTTTCAAAGAAATCAATGTATATTGGGTATATCTTACCTTCTTCCATGAAATTTTTTCTGTTATTGGTTATTTCTGATGGGGATTGGTATCTCCATGATTTCGCAAATACAATATCTTGATTACTGATTGTAACTTGACCATAAACTCCATCATCTGCATAAGCTATCAAATTATAATAACCTGTTTTTTCAGGAACAAAATATCCCCACATATTTATTGCGTTATAGAATGCATCGTCATTATGGCTTCCATTAGAATTTTGATAAAAATATAATGATCCTATGTCGGATTCAGCATATTTTTTCGAATTCATAGGTGTTTGATATTTATAGCCAACATAACTTTCTGTTCCAAACATTTTATATCTATCATTTTGATCAAGAGCTGGATCAGTATTCCCATTACCATTTGACTCCTGTGAAATTTCATAATGCTTGACATTTAAATATCCTCTTTTATTGGCGATAATATCATCAAATAATTGTTTATCCACATCAAAATTATCTTTATAATTATATTTAAAAGTTAGTTCTGTGATTTCACTTGGTGGGTTGTTGTTCACACTTTTAAAACGAACTTTTACTACTGTATCTCTTGGAAATATAGGTGGATTATCAGGATAAAAGATTGTCCAATTCGTACTATCATCTATTGCATACTCCATATTAGTTTTATTTGAATCATTACCCACAATAATATTATGTATATCATCAGCAACTAAATCAGGTGCTGATACAACAGGTGTTTCATTTAGTTTAATCCATTTTGATCCGTTATGATTATCCATCAACATCCAACCATTACCATACTCAGAGTAATAATAGGATACTGAATCTACATTGGGATTATGATTGTCATTATTCGTTAAGATACCTGTAGAAGTTTCATCATATTTATTTTCATAATATTTTCTTCCATATTCTAATTCAATACGACCTTGTGTAGGCATAAAGTCATCATCAGAAACCTGCATATCCTCTATATTAACCCAAACATTACCAAAATGTTGTTGAATCAAATAGAATGACCCATCTCTTTTTGAATAATATTGAATCTTACCTTTTTGAATCATACCTCGTTCTTCTAATTGACCTTGTGGTGTCTTATCAATACGGCGACCATCGGTATTCGCATAGCAAATAAGGTTTTTATCAGGTAGTAGACTTCCTTGGTTCAATATCCATTCTGTGTTAATCCAATATAGGTGATTTCCACTTTTAATTAGGTACCAGCTGTCAACGATATCATAATAATCATATACACCAGGATTGATTTCTCCTCTATTATCATCTTGGTCGGCACCTTGATATTGATATTTCTTTAATGTAGTAATTACCTTTATTGTACCTTGACTTTGTATGAATTGAACCTGCTTAGCTTTCGACTTGTCCTTTTCCTTATTTTCAATGTCTTTAGTTCTATCCGTATTTTCCTCTTCTTGGTTACGACCTAAGTCTTCACTGTCTTCATTTACTTTAGCATCATTTTGTTCGTTATTCGTCTCTTCTTCGGCATTTTCAGGAATATTATTCACTGAATCTTCTTTGCCATTATTTTCCACCGATATATTTTGATCACTTTCTAGACCATTATTATCTTCACTGTTTTGCTGGCTATCTTCGACTGTAGCATTTTGATCACTATCCAGTCCACTATTATCTTTATCTTCACCATCTTGCTGATTTTCTAGATCAGTGCTGTCATTATCTTCGCTCTTATTATCATCTTTAGGTGCACTATTTTTATTCATGTCTTTAGGTTTTTCATCTACCTGCTTCATCGTTACTTCTTCCAGGTTATTACCATTTTGGTTATGGATACCTTGTCCTTGAAAAGAACCAAGATCTTCTGCAAATGTATTGGTTGGAATACCTGTAATGATGATAATGCAAGCTAATAGTATAACTAATAATCGTTTCGCCTTTTGATAGTATTTTTTCACTCTGCTTCCTCCTGCTTTTAATTTCTTTTATACCGAGCCAATTACTTTTATGTAAAATGTTTGTTAAAATCATATAATATTCATGATTAAATGATAATTATTATTATAACATCAGTCATGCTTTTTGAAAAGACTTTTTTAGGTACTATGCACTATTTTTCCCAAATTTATTTCCTTATTTTTTTACCACATTTAGGCATTTTTACCTATATGTGCCACTATCTAATTATCTATTCCTTTAGTTATACCATACCTAATCTCAACAAAATCTCAACGAAAATAAATATAGCCTAATCCAAGCTATTTTATCTTGCATTTTTATAAATTATTCACTTACCTTAGCCCACTTAAATTCTCCAGAAAAAAGAGGCTACGCCTCGTTCCGCAAAGCGGATTTGTCGTTAGGAAATTTACCTTAGCGCATATGGAAACGCTTCTGTTCCATATGCTTAGAAAGTAGAACTTTCTTATAATATAAAATAAGCTCATCAATATGTTGATGAGCTCAGACTGTCGACAAAGTCGACTGGATGACCAGCTTGCCCTAGGACGCTTAGTTCTAGGCACAAGAAACCCCCAGGATTGAAGCGTATTAGACATACGTAAGATTCTGGGGTTTTCGCAGTAACGACGAAATTAGCGTTTAGGGCAAGCTGAGCCCATCAATATGTTGATGAGCTCTAAATAAATTCTTAATTAATATGTTATCACATCCATATAAAAACCATTCACCCCAGACAATACCGTCCATCAACAATCCTCTTACCATCCATCCACTCTTGCTCCTTAGTAAACTCCTCGCAAGCCGTCAATAACGCTATTATCCCACAACTCTGGACAACTTCCTCCATACCGTTAGCATATGTAATCTCCAACCCATAACACTCCCGAAAACTTTCCATTGCCAACGGATCGTATACCATAATCTGCTCATAACCCTCTGCAAGCAATATTTCAATAATATCCTTAGATGGCGAACACCTCACATCGTCACTCCCAGGCTTAAAAGAAAGCCCTAGGATACCTATCTTCTCATCCTTATGACAGTTGTTCATAATCTGCCATGCCATGAATGCTTTCACCTGTTCATTCACCTTTAACACCTCATGCAAAAGTGGCGTATCATAACCATGTCTACTTGCCATATACCGAACAGCTGCCGTATCTTTTGGCAGACAATAACCACCAAACCCACATCCTGGATGAACATAACTGGACATCTTGGCTGGTTCGCCATACCATCTCTTATCTTCGTGAAGATACCTAAATGCAGCTTGCACATCTATATCCCCTATATGACTTGCCACCATGGACATTTCATTGGAGAAGCTAATCATCGTAGCCAACATGGTATTGGATAGGTACTTAATATATTCTCCTGTATTAGCTGATACCCGATGAATGGGCACCTGAAAAGGTTTATACAGTTTCTCTAATACTGCACCACTCTCATCATGGCATTCACCAATCACAATACGATCTGGGTGTATAAAATCATCCCAAGCAAAACCTTCTCTTAGAAACTCAGGATTATTCACTAATCCAATGTCTTTCCCAACTGTAAAGCCCAATGACTCAATAGTAGGAAGAATAACGTTTGATGTTGTAGAGGGTGGCACCGTTGATTTAATCACCAGTAGCTTACCCTCTGACTTCTTAACATGCTGAAGACAACTTGCAATAGCTGTCTTCAGATGACTAAGGTCTGCTTCTCCACTATCCTGAGCGGGTGTTCCCACACAGAAGAATATGATATCTGCCTGTTGGACGGCTTCTTCCATGGTGGCACAGATATGAAACCGCTGTTCCCTATGATATAACTCTAGATGATCTTGCAAACTTGGTTCATAGAAAGGTATCTGTCCTTTTAACAGCGTGCCTCGTTTGCTTTCATTAATATCATAACCATAAACTGTATGACCTGTTATATGTGCTAGACCAAGTCCAGTCGTTAACCCCACGAAACCAAGACCAATAACGGCAATCATAAGGCTGCCTCCTTGGCGGTACGTACTCTACATTCATTTAGATAACGTAAGTACCTTTCTATGCCTTCCTCAATGGTAATCTTAGGTTCAAAGGCTAGGTGCATTTTTGCTTTGGATATGTCAGGACAACGCCTAGAAGGATTATCTACTAGATAATCGTCTTCCTCAGATGTTTTATAGATAACATTCCCCTCGTATCCCCATAGTTCGTGAGCTACTTTCACATAGATCTGAGCCAATTCCAGAACACTAATCTCTGGCTCTTCCATACCAATATTGAAATAATCAAATTCATGATATAGCATTATTTTTAGATAACCTACAATGGCATCTGCTACGTAACAGAATGTACGTGTAGGCTTGCCATCTGATAGGATGATGATATCCTTATCATTTAGTACACATTTGGCAAAATCTGCAGGCACTCTCTTATCTGTAATGACCATTCCTGGCCCGAAATTATTAAAAGGTCGAGCAATTCTAATGGGCACCTTATGCACCTTGGCATAGTAGTAACATAAGGTCTCACCGAATCGTTTTGCTTCATCATAACAGGCTCTAGGCCCCATTGTTGCTACATTTCCTCGGTAAGATTCTGGTGTTGGTATCCACTGTGGATCAGGGTCACCGTAGACTTCACTACTGGAAAAGAACAAGAAACCCTTTATCTCTTTATCCAAGTAGTAATCCAGTAGATTCCTTAATCCCATCACGTTGGCATCTAATGTTTCAATGGGGTATTTCCGATAGTAGACCGGTGAAGCAATAGACGCTAGATGAATGATATAATCCACATCACTTGCACCATCAATACTACTTAAATCATCTTTACCAATATCAAAAGGATAGACTGTAATAGCAGGATTTACATCCACAAGCTTCTCTAACCACTCTGGCCGTCCTAATATAAAATTATCTAATAATATAAGCCCCTTAATATCAAGCTCATTAACCATAAGCCATCCAAAAAACATGGAAAAATTCATGCCAAGGAAACCACCACATCCTGTGATCAATATGGTTTTATTCTTAAAGCGTTCCACATCTCCTAGTGCATAAGCCATGTAGGCCATATCTTCTTCTAATACCCCATTCATCAACATACTTGCTCTCCCTTCTGTACCTGTATCTCGTGATTATTTTCTCCAACCCATGGTGCATTACCTGTTTCCCATATAGCTTCTAGATGACGCTTATCACGTAAAGTGTCCATGCATTGCCAGAATCCATCATGTTTATAAGCCATTAATTCACCATGCTCGGCTAATGCTTCAAGTGCATCCCGCTCTAGATAAGACCCATCATCCACCAGATAATCAAAGATAGCAGGTTCAAAAACAAAGTATCCCCCGTTAATCCAGCTTTCATCGGTCTGTAACTTCTCTTTGAACCTTGACACATGACTCTCTCTAATGTCCATTACACCAAATCGCCCTTTAGGTCGAACAGCTGTTACTGTAGCGATTTTACCATGGGACTTGTGAAAAGCTAGCAAAGCTTCTATGTTTACATCACTTACACCATCGCCATAAGTTAACATGAACGTCTCATGATTTAACCAATCTTTCAAGCGTAATAACCGCCCACCGGTCATCGTATGCATGCCTGTATCGATAAGATGTACCTTCCAATCATCTTGCTCACGCCGATGAGGTTCAATTGAACCATCTTTTGTATACATGGTAAAATCATGCTGCCTATAAAAATAATGCAAGAAATAATCCTTAATCACATAACCTTTATACCCTAAGGCTATAAGAAATTCGTCGAATCCATTTTGTGCATAACTGTTCATAATGTGTTGTAAAATAGGTATCTGACCTATTTCAACCATAGGCTTTGGTTTTAACACCGTTTCCTCACTAAGACGTGTGCCTAATCCACCACACAGAATAACAACTTTCATCTAAAATCCCCCTCTCCTAAGCTTCCCAACTTAACCTATTTAACTAGCTACTGGCACTTGAATAACTTCTAATAGCTATATGCCATACTAAACGTACAATCACTAAACATAACATTGGTACAATAATAGCCCATGCTATATGATAAATCTCTAACCTTCCCATAATAAATAGTGGTGGAAAGTTAGATATAATGAATATGGGAATAGCATAAATCCCTATCCGTTGAATCACTTTGCTATAGATCATCATGGGCATGTTATTAAAATCCCACATGGCATTGGATATATTGTTGATAGCATTCATCCGTATAAGTTTGAAGGCTAATAATTGAGGTAATAGGAATATAGCATATGTTAAGATAAGGCTTATACACAGCATACCTATAAACCCTAAAACATTGCCTATTGATACCGATATGCCTAACCGAACCCAACCAATGACTATCATGGCAATACCACCTAATAGATTAGGAATGGGTAAACCAAAATCTATCTTACGTAGCGTAAGTAAGAATTGTAATGATACCGGTTTTACCATAGCAAGATCTAAGGTTCCAGAATTAATATGCCCTGATATACTCATAAAATTGTTGGCAAACAGCCCCCAATATAAGCCTGTCATCATGGTATATGTCCCTACGAATATTAAGATAGCATCCGGTGTAAAACCATTGATGGTTAGACCTGTACGGAACACAATAACCACGTATATAAGTTTCAATAATAAATAAGCCACCTCTATCCCAATATTCACCATGAAATTAAAACGATACTCCATCTGTAGTGATAGGTTGTTCTTAATAAATAAACCATATATTTTTATATGTTTTTTGATCTCTCTTAACCCATTTTTCATACCTCAACCTCCTGCCGAAATATACTTCTCTTGGCCCATTCTCCATAAAACCTTCGATAGACCAATAAGGAGTATAATCCACATCACTTGTATCATCATACCTTCCCATATGGCATCCGTACCCAATCGACCGTTAATCACATTAATGGGATAATAGATGGTGTACTTAAAAGGCAAGAACTTAAGAATCTTAAGAGCTGTATCCCCAAATAAATCAAGAGGTATGACACCGCCACTTGCGATGTTAATCAGTAGCCCTGTGATAATAAATAAACCACTCACTTCTGTTACCCAAAAAGCTAAGGTACTGATGCTATAGAACATGAGAAAATTAATAAATAAAGATAGTATGATAGTGGGTATAAAGACAACCATTCGATTGAATGTAATCGTCATATCAAGCCAGTAATGAAGCCCTACCAAGACCAAACCCGCTATCAAAAACAGCACAACCATCTGTATGACCTTTTTCCCTATGAAAGCACATACACGATAATAGGCATACTTAATGGGCTTAATAATAAACCGATCAAGGCTCCCATCCTTAATATCTCGGGATATCTCCCATTCAAATCCTGTAGCTAAAACCTTTGTAATCACACCTGCAAGAATGGTATAAGTCAGCATCTGCGAATAGGTATAACCATAAACAAGATCACCCTCTACATGACGAAATATATTGGTCCACAAAAAATACTGTATGATCATGGGGAAAATAGCGCTGAATAAACTAAGAAAGAAATCAGCTCGGTACTCAATAGCATTTTGCATACCTATTTCAAAGGATTTGGTATATTTTTTATAACTTCTCATTGTTATCACCTCACCTTCCTTGTATGTTAGGCGTTTATCCCTTTATTAATACATCTTCATCATTCATGATACTCCTAGCATCTTCATAGATACGTTCCATGATTTTTATCCGTTCATGAGTAGCTTCTATAGATATATTATCCACCTTACCAGCCATAACGTCTCGAAAGAATCTTAACTGATTGGTATAATAATTCTGTTTATCAAAAGATAGCACTTCTTGACTCTTATCTCTATCCTCATAAACCCGAGCTTTGATTTTGTAATACCCAACACATGCTCGAAAGAAATCCTTAAGCACTATACGCCCGTGACTAAATGTTAAAATATGTGAAGTACGATAAGGTAATTCAAAAGAGCACACGCAAGAACACTGTACACCCTCAGGATACCTTATTCGACTATTCATTGTCATGTCGCATTGATTAACGCCATAAGAGGTAATCCTTCCTTCGTAGGCTATACCTTCCAAGCCTAAGATATGTTGTAAAAACTGCAACCAATAACAACTCAGATCGTACCAAACGCCACCACCAAGTAAGGGCTCTCCTCTATAGCTCTTGGTTAAATCCCCTTTAGATATAATACAAATATCTGTATGTATCTCTTGAAGCTCTCCTAATATCTTCTTATCCACCATGTCTTTTATGGCCTGTTGCCAAGGATGATGTTGTACCATGACTCCTTCTAACACATGCACATCATACGCTATCATCATCTTCTTAATGGACAAGATCTCATCTTCGTGAAGACACATAGGTTTCTCTACTAGCACATGTTTACCTTTTTCTATTGCCCTCATGACCCATTCAAAATGAATTGCATTAGGTAGAGCAATGTACACCCCATCAATATCTGCACAGTTTAATAAAGCATTATAATCATCAAAAACATGGGGTATATGATACGTTTTACTATAAGCCAGTGCTTTATCATTGTGCCTACTGGCAATACCGTATACCATAATATCCTCCATATCTTTCAATGGGTTAATGATGGCTCTTTCTATAATAGCTGCGCAACCCATAATACCTAGATTCCACTGTTTACTCATATTCTCCAGCTCTCCTATGCTCATCTTACGTCTAATGTCCATGTAAATACAGCACATTACATTTGGAACACACAGGCATTAGACCTTGACCGTTAATGACTTCTCGCATCTTCTGAAATGCCTCACTATGCCATACTTCACTTACACTCATCTCACTTAGATCCCCCACATAGAACTCTGAAAATAACTTACATGCGGATACATGACCATCTGGAGTAATATCCATCCGATTGGATAAAGCGAGGCACTGATGATAACAATGCTCTTTCATATCACCACCAAGTATAAAATCTTCAATGGCATGGGAGGCCAAATCAGGTTGATAACGTATACGCATCTGCCATACACGTTCATTAATCCGCCCAAGTTCCTCCACTAAAGAACTAACACAATCTGGATTCAGACGGTACTTAAAAGCATGCCAACTTGGTTTCTTATGTTCCTCCATCTCCAACCAGCTAAAATGCGTCTGGAAAAACGTATCCATCTCTTGTGAAAGTGCATCACTGATATACCATGGAAAACATAGAAAGACCATATCGATTCCCTTTTCTTCAAATGCAATCATGAGATCATAGAGCTTAGGTATCATGGCTTCATTAATCATGGTATGAATCGTAATCTTACCAAGAAACTTCCCTTCCTTACGTTTAGCAAGGAGTAAATCGATCTGTTCCATGACTTGATCATAGGTACCTTTTCCACGAATGGCATCATGCTCTTCCCGAAATCCTTCCACTGCAATGAGAAATTCTAAGTTATCTGATATAGCCAACAGATCATCTGAATGTTGTTCGATGCATATGCCATTGGTACAAATAATTACTTCTCTAGGGTCTTCTTTAAGCATATCAGCTAAGGCATGAAACTCTCTATATATGAGTGGCTCGCCTCCCCACAGATACAACCTTGACTTCATTTCTTTGGTCTCATCTAATAACTTCTTCACAATCCCTAGATCAATATCCGAGTTTTGTAACGTTTTATCCATATAGGTATGATAACCTGATTCATTCCATTGATAACAATGAGCACAACGCAGGTTACACCGATTGGTTAGTTTAATTGCTATGGATTCTGGAAGCTCTGTGGCATAAGTTGGGTTATTATGGCGTTTCCGATTAGCTATTGCAATACTTTTCATTGTTTTTTTTAGTACTTCAAAAGACTTTTCATCTAATTTGGTATTACTTTTTGGATTCATATCCATCACCCTTCTATGCTAAAGCGTATCTAGCTATGTAATCTCTTGCATAATGCTTTGGTTCGTTCATGGTTGTCAGTAGATTATTGTGGAGTTCTTCTAATAAGCCCATGTCATAACCAGATGCTTCCCACTTTTCATAGGGTATGCCATAACCCATCTTCTCCCACAGGGCATAATTCTTTTTCTCATGGGCACCAAAACAATCCACCATAATAATAGGTGTAGCGGATGCTAAAGAATCAATTAAAGTACCTGCTCCCGGTTTACTAATGATAGCTTTGGCAGATCTAATCACATCATATAGACGATGATAATCCTGTCGATTAGAGAACACTGGAGCGTCATCCACCACCTGGCTAAATGGTGGAAATTCATAGTCAGTCGGCCCTCTATCCCAAGGGTTCCATGAAGGCTTATTAATAAAGTATCGGTTCCCTTTCTTACGGTTCTCAGTCTCATGCATCTCATAAGCTACCACATCCAGCTCAAATAGCTTCTGAAGCTCTGGTATTTTATTCTGATAGGTGCCCATGCCCCATCCACCACCGTGAATAACAAAACGGTCCTCTCGCTCCTCATAAGGAATAGGCGTTTCTTCACCTACAGGTATGCGATAAGGTATGGTCATGGTTTTGGCATTGAATAACCAGCTATCATGGTAGGTCTCATTGTAGGTTGGGTTATATTTTTTAAGCCCTTTCCAGGAAGGCGATAAGGCTGAATCCACATAGAGTAAATCCACGTGGATTGACTTCTCTCCCATCTTTTCTCCATAAGCATCCATGATATAAACCCAATGACCTGATAAGACAATAAAATGCCGTCTATCTTCTGCTTCCCATTGTGCTAACAACTTATCAATTTTGTTATAATCAAGACTCTCTCGAATATCAATGGGTATACGTTGTACCAGTAATGCCATGGAGAAATTATCATGATATGCTTTTTTACTGCTATTAATCTTCTCTTTTTTTTCACTCTGCATATAATTCTCAAAAACATCTGTTGCCACATCTAATTTTTCTTTCTTTAACAACGTTCGCACCAGTAATCCCGGTATATAGAATCCTAGTCCAAATCCTGAACATAAGATGGTTACTTTTTTATGATCCATTCTCTCACCCCATATATTTATTGAATATTCAAATCCAATCTATGAAATTGTGCCTTAACTTGTTTTAATAAATCTTGCATCTGTTCCATATCACTACCCACAACAGCCATATAGAAACGCCCTCTGTAAGCTTTCTTTACCTGATGTTGATCGTCATATTCACGATTAATAAAGAGTGTATTGGCTGTTAATGGTAAGATGCCATAACCTCTCTCTGGTCGAAACAATAATTTTTCCTCTTCTAGACGATCCATGAGATCATGAAAACTCATATCACTCTCACTAAGAAAAGCAACGTATGAAAAAATATTATCAAGGGAGAACTTCTCCACATAAGTATCAATATGATGCTTTATGAGGCTCATGGACTTACGTGCATTGATTTCAACCATGGGGTATATATCACCATCTTCTAAAACCATGGAATCCACACACACATCGCCATAATATCCCTCACCATGTAAAGCTTCTCCAATCACACGCATCTGGTCAAAATAGCCTTTCTCTTCTAAATCAGCCATAAAGGCTTCATCAGCAGAATAAGACCCTACATAAGCAAAATCTTGATTAATCAATTTCTGCACAGATAATAGTTCAAAATCCCCGTTTTCATTCACAAAGAATTGGCTGGAAAAATCCGTCTCTTTTTTATAATAAGGCTCTAGAATAAATAATACTTGCTTTCCTTTTTTTACTTGTCGCTTTACGTATGAAACAATTCGGTGTAAGATACGTTCATTAGGTATATGAATATTACCTCGTCCCGATACACCATAAGTATCTTTTATTAAGATACCTTCTGGGTAATCACCTAACAATTTCATGCCCTCTGTCATCATGGCATCTGTATCCTCTACAATACAGCTATGATCCATTAACCCAAGGGTTTTACGTAATTTGGTAGAATATATCTTAGAATTGACTTTCTTAATCACATCCATCGATGGATAATTCCCTTGTACCCCTAGTAATTGACTCATCTCTTCTACTAAGGGTAATACAGCAAATGGTTCTAATTTGATTTCCTTAGGTAACCACGAACGGATCTCATCGGCATGTGCCATAACCAATTGAAAGATACTTGGCTCTTTCTTATCCTCTTCCAATAATCTAAGGTCATAGCTATTATTACTAAAACGATAGCCTATATCTCGAAGATAGCGCATATGAGTAGCGTTCATAGAATGCCTTGTCAATACCACATCATCTGGTTTACTTAAGACAAATAATAATTCATCCATGGCAGATACAATCCTTGCTGACGCCATATCTGGAATGGCTGGTAACTTAGCTAAATCATCTCCTCTTAGATAATCCTCAGCATTAAAAGAGCCTAGAATGACCGATGTTGTTTCATGCTGATTAGTCAAAAAATCCCCTCCTTAAGCATCTTTTAGCATGTTACGGTGAATAAATTGGCAGAAAGCATCGATCGAACCAATATCTGCAAAATTAAAATCATCAAAGTCAATTTCAATATCGTATTCATCTTCAACCATTAACATGAAATTCAGCATCTGCAAAGAATCCATGCCTAACGCATTTATATCTGTTGCACCTGATAACTTGTCCACCAACCCTTCATCGTCCTTTACTTCTGCAATAATATTAATAATCATCTCTTGCATACTGCTCATCCTTCCTCTATGTAATTTTTTTCTCCATATTCTACAATTAATCACTATGTCATTTAGCTTATATGAGATATATCTGATTCTCTACCTTCGCCCATGGGATTTTTTTCTATAATAACGAGTGCATCTGTTTGAGGATATCTTAGATTATAATTGGACATATGAAGTTGTCTGTGGCTGGTCATCTTGGTCATGATTAGTCCATGGGGTAATGATTTCTGAATACGTTTCTTCATGGCTTCCTCAGTAAACCGCCAGATAACACCATCAATAGACGAATTCACCATGTAACCTGAAGACATATGTTTCACTACCTCCTTGTTTTCCAATATAATCGGATCTGTTACAATGATCTTCCCACCATCCTTTAGAAGTCGCTCACACTCTCGAAAAGTCTTCTTTTGATTTCTAATATGATGAAAACACCTAGCAAAGATAATGATATCCACACTTTTATCTTCCAAGGGTACATCGTAAATCCCTGCGTGTAAGACATCTTTAAATCTCTTTTTCTTTAGTCCATATTGTAAGGCATGTTCATTCACGTCCAGATTAATCCATTCAATATGAGTCCCTCGGCGTTGATGTTTATTTAATAGCCCTGTACCACAACCTACCTGTAAGACTCTACCCCATAAGGGGGGTAAAATATCATAGACTTTCGTTGGCATGGGATAGTTGAGAAAAAAAGTACCTACGTCGTATAAAAAAGGATGCTGTTCTGCCAATCTTACATACCAACTGACATACCTTGGATTCTTCTTCATCTGCTTTTTATAATCCCATTTATTCAGAGCATATAAGGGATAGAATAAGATGAAGAAAAAGACGTAGGATACTCGGATAAAACCAATCATAAAATAGCTGTACATACATCTCATCCCATTTCCTCCTTAACTCTATTGACCTTTTTTTGATACAAAGTGATAATCTCCTCCATCACATTAGCCATTTGATCAATAAGATTACTGGCTTTCTTGCTTATAGGTTCAATCATCTGTCTCTTGCCACGAATCCCCATCTTATAGATATTCAACATGGTTTTCTTCCACTCCATATGTTGAGAATGGATGGTTTGTAATAACCGCTCTTTTACAACATCTTCATAACCATCATACGTATCAACCAAATCATATAGATATTCTAATAGGGTCACTATGGAACCCATGCGTAAACGATAATAGATCTTTCCACAGACATTCTTGAAATCTATATCTGGTACGCTATCTAACAGGAGCAACTGTTTCATATATTGGCTATAAGCTGCTAAACCTATATAGTTGCCATCTATCTGTAACCCTTCTGCTAAAAAAACTTCCATTTGTGCTATGGCTAATCTATGAAGTTCTTCTATACCTAGTGCTTCTTGATACATATTTCCCTCAAAATAAGCCCATCCCCATATGCCTCCTAATAAACGCTCTATAGAATAATCCCCTTCATAGGTATGAATGTTACCACCATCATCTAATAATAAAGTATCACTTATAGAGGTATTATGATTTTTTATGTCTATTTCATTGAGAATGATCGCATGGGTACGATTAGGGTTATTGGCATAGATTGGGTGATAATCTAAATACTTGCTATGAATGAATACCACCACAGCCCCACCTACTTGCAGCCCTTCTTGTAGTTCTTCTAATACCTGTTCTTCTTGCAACTGAAAGCAATAATTTACTGGTATGCTGAATACTTTTCCTAAGGTAGATAATACCTGGCTGTTATAGGTATCCCACTCAAAACAAAACCCACTTTTATAAGATAACTGCAACCCATTACCTACAAAATAGGTCATAGCTTCTGTTATATTGGGCTGCTCTTTCCTCAACACGTGACACAAACTTGCAAAATAACAGTGTTTTCCCGATGCATCCTTATCCTTGTTCAATTGATTCATCTTCACGAACCTCTTTCGTTATCATCTATACTTGGTAAAGCTTAGAGCAAGTGTCATTCGCCTTTAGAAGAGAGGTATCTCATGACCAGTTGATTCAACTTTCTCAATGTACCTAACTCTTCAACGATCAGATCATCATCTTCAATCTCAATGTCATAAGCATCTTCAATAGCTACCACCACTTCCATGGTGCCTAATGAATTAAGACCATGCTCACTTAATAATTCATCCTCTTCTATAGCTGCTAATCCAATTTCATCAAGGTTAAGCCACTTATTAACGATAACCTTTAACCGATCTATATGACTAGACATATACATACCTCCTCTCCCATTATCCTGCTGTATGATTTGAATCTATTGTAATCTCCTTGTCATAGAGCAAGGCTATTCCTTCTTCAATAGGCATATCTTCAATGGTAAAATCAACCACAGGAAACCGATCCAAGATGTCTTTTGCATGTTGATTAATATTTTGCTTGTCCACCTCAATCTTCACATCATAACCATCATAGGACTTGATGATACCATAATATGCTAAAACATCTTCCTTTACATAGGTTTCAAATTGTAATGTAATTACTTTCTTATGAGCAAATAACCCATTCACTTCTCTAAGCTTACCATCATAGACAAGATGCCCTTGATTAATAATGATAGCTCGCTTACACAGGTCTTCAATATCATGCATGTAGTGACTTGTTAAAATAACAGTTGTCTTGGTTTGCTCGTTATAATAACGCATGAATTCCCGTATCTTTTTCTGAGACAACATGTCCAGACCAATAGTGGGCTCATCTAAGAAGATCACCTTTGGTTGATGAAGAAGAGAAGCAATAATTTCCATCTTCATTCTTTCTCCTAAAGATAGACGTCTAACTTGAACATCTAGTAATTCTTTCACATCTAACAACTCAGCTAATTCAGACACCATATATTCATAAACGCCATCTTCAACTTCATAGATATGCTTGTTAAGAAAGAAGGATTCATTAGCAGGAAGATCCCACCAGAGTTGACTTTTTTGCCCCATGACAATTGAGAATTGTCGTTTGAAATCTTTTTTGCGTTCCCAAGGTATATAGCCCATGACAGATGCCTTACCATCTGTTGGGTAGAGTATACCTGATAACATTTTAAGGGTTGTTGTCTTTCCTGCTCCATTTGGTCCTAAGAAACCTACAATCTCTCCTTCTTCTATTTCAAATGAAATATGATTCACGGCTTCCTTTTCCCATGTTTTTCGATGGAATAAGTTGCCTATGGATTGTTTCACACCTACACCTTTTTTATAATACTTGAAGGTTTTACTAAGGTGTTCGACTTCTATAATCGCCATCTACATCCCCCATTCTTAAACTGTACTTGATGTCAGTTGCGTATCTCCTCTAATATGCGGGTTAAGATAACCCGCTCATCTTCTACCATGGTATCTAACATATCCATGATACGCTGAATAATATGAGGATCTTTCCTTGCTGCAAACTTCATCATCATATTGCGCATCTTAACAGACTTACGTTCAATGACTTCATAATCCATGTCATATCCCATATTACTGCTAAGATAGCCATGTTCTATCATATATTGGATGCGCCTTAACATGCATTTTTTATGTTCCCATACAAGATGCAAGTTACGAAAATCACACCAAATATCTTCTAACATTAAGCGCTCTAAATATCTTCTAAGGCGCTTATAAACAGTCATGCCATAGACATAATCCTTCCCTGGATTTCGGAAGATTCGGTGGCGCTCTATGGGGTTTCTGCTATTTAGGTAATCATCCAGTTGTTCGGCAACTAGTTGACAATCAAAGTCGTAATGTCCACTTTGACGTTTTCGAAGTAATACAAGAGGGTCATAAGGTGAGTCCATAGGGTAAGCTTGATCAAATGTGTCATAGCTTACTTTAGATGTGCGATATTGGCCTTTTTCATCAAAACCTATTATGTCATAACTTTGGTCTTCTTCATGGTAGCCAAATATAAGAATAACGTGACGATAATGTTCAATCTGAAATGATTCGCGATGGGGTATGTAATAATCATCTGCGTGGGTATACACATAATACTCTTGGTCTATACTGGATTTGATAAAGTCTCGTAGGGCTATCTTATTTGCATCCAACATGACCTTATTCATCATCATGCTCGATAGCCAATAGCAACCTGACCATTCGACACCTGTATCATCAAAACTAAAATCAATGTTGTAATGACTCTCTACATCATCTATGCATAGTAATTGGATGTAGTGAGAATAGAACCAAGGCAGGCAGTCATCATCTTGAAGTAGAATAGCAAGTGGATAGGCAATGTGTAAACGTACGATAATAGGTGGGTCAGCTAATGATAGTTCTTTTCCTTGCATAAGCATCCCTCATTTGATTTAATTTTTGAATAATGACGCTAATCAATATTATAACACCCATTCACACTATTGTACAAACATCTTCCTTTTCATTAATTAAGCCATTACAATAGGCTGTTTTGTTTTATTTGCCTTAATCTTCCTATCATTCGCTATTAATATATCATTTCATAATATTTATTCAATAAAAATATAATTTACTTAGAAAAAGCCATCTTTCACCCTAACATTTAGGGTAAGATGGCTTAATATCTTTATTTAATTCAACTTCTCTAAGAAAACATGGTACGAAAATCCTGTAAGCTGGCATGTTTCTTTTAGTACCATATCACTATCTACTAACAACTCGTGTAACACTTTATGCTGCATCGCATCTGGTAACTGAATGGACTTACTTTCTTTGGAACGGTTAATAACCACGTAGATGGTTTCTTCTTCATTTGACTTCTTGTAAATCAATACATCTTCTTCATCATTAGGGCTTAACCATTCTATAATGCTACTATGACCAAGGACTGGATTCTCTTTTCGAATGGCAATCAATTTCTTCATAAATGTCAGCATGTCCTTATCTTGCTTCTCTTCATCCCATACCATACAACGACGACAATCAGGATCTGTTCCACCTGTCATCCCCACCTCGTCACCATAATAGATAGATGGTGTACCAGCATGGGTAAACATAAATAGGTACGCTTGTTTAACTTTTTCTATCTCTTCCCCAGCTATATGCATCACACGTGCTGTATCATGACTATCTAAGAGATTATACATGGTTTCATTAATATTGAACGTATAGGTAAAATTAGTACGGTTAATAGCCTCTTTAAATTCTTCTGTACACATAGTATCTGTTGCAAAATAGTCCAATATTGCATCTGTTAGAGGGTAATTCATAACAGAATGAAATTGATCCCCTTGTAGCCAAGGCGTTGCATCATGCCATATCTCCCCTAGTATAAAACAGGATGGATTAATCGTAGTTGCTACACGTCTAAATTCTCGCCAAAAATTATGATCCACTTCATTAGCCACATCAAGGCGCCATGCGTCCACGTTGAAGTTCTCTGACCAATATTGAATAACCTCCAATAACATGGCTTTAACTTCTTCATTCTCAGTATTGAGTTTAGGCATCAAAGGTGTAAATGAGAAAGTATCATAATTCAATGCTTTATTGACACCTAGGTCTTCTGTCTGTTCTATAACTGGATAATCTTTTATGTGAAACCAATCACGGTATTTGGATTGCATACCATGCTTAACTACATCTTGGAACTCTTCAAAATAGAAACCACAGTGATTAAATACAATATCCAACATGACTTTAATCCCTCTTTTATGGCATTCATCTATGAGCTCCTTAAATGTCTTTTCATCACCAAATTGTGGATCTATTTTAAAATAATCTATGGTATCGTATTTGTGATTAGACCCTGCTAAAAATATAGGATTCAAGTAAATTCCATTAATTCCCAAATCAACTAAATAATCTAGATGATCAATGATTCCTTGTAAATCCCCACCAAAATCATCATATACATTCTCTATAGCATCTCCCCACGGCTTTGTTCCTTCAGGGTCATTTGACGTATCACCATTCCAAAATCGCTCAGGAAAGATATGATACCAGATTGTATCTTTTACCCAACTAGGTACTTGATAAATATCTATTGGATTAATAAATGGAAAAGCAAAATAATTAGATACGTTATATAATTCTATGTCTGTTTCACCATGTATGTTCACTGTTTTTCTCTCACCATATAAAACAGTATCTTCTTGATCTTCAAGTAGAAACGCGTACTTCACCCTTCGCCATTGTGGTGATATACTAGCAAACCATAAATCGTATGCACCATCTGAACCTATTTTTTTCATCACCATTCTTGTTGTATTCCAACTACTACTAGATAAAGCTAAGTTTCCTGATATACTATTATCCTTATAATCATATGGATCACCATATATAAGTGTAATCTTGTCCACATCATCTTTTTTCGTTCTAATTTTAATATGTAATGTATTGTTATCATAAGCATAAGCATCGTTGCTCTTTGCCTTATGAAATATGGCACATCTCTCCATCTATATCCCTGCCTTCATATAAGTCAATTTTATTGTCATTTTTTGTATGCGCAACCGTTTGCGCTTTTGGGAAACATTATATCATTAGAATCTAAATATGTCAATACTATGGATATCTCAAAATAAGGCCATTCCTACAGGAAAGTATGGTACCTTGCAAGCAAAACGCAGTACTTTCCTATACCACAAAAAAGTAGCCATTGCGCATCTAATACCCAATGACTACATCATCTATTCTTTTAAGGTTCTAACAAAAGCGATCATATCCTGTTCAGCTATTTCTGCATCTTCTCCATCTGCGTGAATCTGTATTCTATCCCCTTTTATGATCATGGCCATCATAATACTCATGATGCTTTTACCATCATATGTCTTACCATCTTTGATAACTTGGATGCTTGACGTATATTTTTTAGCTAAGTGAACAAAAGCACTAGCAGGTCGCGCATGTAATCCTGTTTCATTGTTTACTACTACACTGGTCATTTGCAAACACCTCTATCATATAGATTGTGCAACGGATAGCTTGCATATCTCATCTTTTATATGACAATGCTTATATGTAATTTTTATATTTTTTACGTGATCAATGGGTGTAATAATAATGGGTGAAATAATGTCTTTTTCTTGATCTCTAATGTATTGAAGATCCATTTCTACTAATGGCTGTCCAAGCTTTATTGCCCTACCGGGTTCCACAAGACGCTTAAAACCCTTCCCCTTCAGTTCAACTGTATCAATCCCCAGGTGAATGATTAATTCAAGCCCTTCACTGGTTTTAATCATAATAGCATGATTGGTAGGAAATATCTGCATTAAGCGTCCTTTACATGGGCTACATACAAGACCTGCTGAAGGTATAATGGCAAATCCATCCCCAATAATTTTCTGTGAAAATACAGGGTCTGGTACTTCCTCTAATGGTACGACTCTCCCTTTTATAGGTGCATGTAACGTCATATCATGCATCTTCTTTCCCTTAAAACCAAACATGATCTGTCCTCCCCTACTATAAGATGCGTATCAAGTCGATAACTGCCCATCATCCTTTATTCTCTATATTAAATGTTATCGACTTGATCACATCTCCAAATTTAATCTGTTAGCTATAATAATTCTTTAATCTCCTCAGCAATAATCTCTGCTTGAGTACCTACGATAATTTGGATATTACGATTATTAGGCTTAATAAGACCACTGGCACCAAGAGCCTTACAGGCTTCAACAGTTACTGTTTCATTATTCTTCAGCGTAAGTCGAAGTCGTGTAATACAGGCGTCAACTTCAACAATGTTGTCCCGACCACCTAATACATCAATGTATTGTCTCGCAATCTCTTGAACACCTTTTTCTTTAATAATACGCTCATCACCACTTTCATCATCTGTTCTACCTGGTGTAGGTAGATTAAGTTTCTTGATGAGCAGAACGAAGATTAAGTAATAGGCAACCCCCATAACAATACCTACTCCTAATAGCAAGACTGGCTTGGTTGCTATATTGAAATTCAAGAAGTAGTCAATAGCTCCAGCCGAGAATGCAAAACCATGTAAACATCCTAATAACTGACATATCGCTAAGGCAACACCTGTTAAGATAGCATGCATGATATATAATACAGGTGCAAGGAACATAAACATGAATTCAATAGGTTCTGTGATACCTGTTAAAAATGATGTAAAAGCTACAGAAAGTAGCATGCCTCCAATGACTTTTCGGTTGGATTTCTTGGCTGTGGTGTAGATTGCCAATGCTACAGCTGGAAGTGCAAACATCATTATTGGAAAGAAACCGGCAAGGAAGGTACCCGCTGTTGGATCCCCTGCCAAGAAACGGTTAATTTCACCTGAAGCACCATTATATGTGCCAAAGGTAAACCATACAAAGGTATTAACAACATGGTGAAGACCTAATGGGATAAGTAGTCGATTCAATAAGCCGTATAAGAACACACCTACAGTTCCAGCCCCAATAATCCATTCTCCAGTCGCATTGAATCCAGATTCAAATGCTGGCCATACAAGGCCAAGAATTAGACCAACAAAGATACTCACAATCGATGTCACAATAGGAACAAAACGTTTACCACCAAAGAAAGCTAGCCAATCAGGTAACTTCGTTTTATAGAATTTGTTGTACAATAATCCTGCCATAATACCTGCAATAATACCCATGAGAATATTATTATTCAAGACATAAGCTTCTTCCGAAATTCCAAATAACACAGATGCCGCTGGTGTTACTTTTGTAATGGTGAAGTAACCAACTAGACCTGCTAATCCAGCTGCACCGTGGTTATTCTTAGCTAATCCAAAAGCAATACCAACCGCAAATAAAATTGCTAAGTTACTAAAAATAGCATCTCCAGCTTGTGTCATAATGTCAATTTCCCACAGAACACCCAGTCTCAAAAGTAGCGCTGTTATGGGCATAACCGCTACAGGTAACATTAATGCCTTTCCTACCTTTTGCAATGAACCAAATGCATTTTTCATGATACCCCTCCAATTTTTTGAGAATTTCTCTAAAAATCCTCTTAATAATCATTCAAAAACAAGTAGGATGCGCAGAACTTGTTTTTGATTACACGTTAGTAAGAATGAATGGCATCGCCTACGTAAAACATTTCAAGAAAAATAGAAAGGGAACTTTCAAATACTACAAAAAAAGCATGGGTTCAATCATAAGAATATCTTTTTCTTATTCATCAACTCATGCCTAATCGAATTAGTTACACGCTATGTCTATTCAGTTCTTACTTCAATACATTATATGGGGGTGTCCAACTATTTATGTCAATTTTTTAGGATTACATGATATATTTTTAGCCAATCTCATCTAGGAAATCTCATCAAAGCTTAATAAAATGCTCGTGATTCTATTGTTTCTCCAAGTTATCATGCACAAATAAGAGCAAACAACCAGCAGTGGTTCGTTGCGCCAAGGGTAATGTATAGAGGGTTTTGTGGTAGAATTGATGTTTGATATTCGGTATCTTCTTCACCCATTTCTCTATCCTTAGGGCTTGCATAGCATTATGCTCCACATATGCTTCTGGTGATTTGAGACGTATAGGAGGTTTGGTGGCTACATATTCCTTCACGAGGTCATGGGTGTATTTCACATAATTTTCGTATTGCCGATGACCATTCAAGAGCCTAATCTTCACGTGTTGACTAATGGTAAGGTCCTGAATGATATGGACACATGCTCCTAGATAGAACATACTATCATTCTTTTTACCAATCTCCCATAACCTTAGAGCAATATTGTAATAATCCATGGTGAGGTCTAGGGAGTTTCTATGACCAAATAGTCCTCGTTTCATATGAGGATTATAAAAGTGGGTAACGCTTTTAAAATCTTGGTCAGCCCAAACAGAGCCTTTATCAATCTCCTTAAGATACCTGATAAAAAAGCGATATTCTTGTTTATAACCATGCTTTTTTAATAATTCAACAGCATGATAATTATTAAATACATGTACTTCACAATCTGTAGCGATGAATAGCTTTTTAATTGGATTTACAATTTTAAGAAATCGTCTTAATGATCGTCCGTAGTAGTTTTCAATTTTTTTCTTCATGGTCTCTTCCTTCTTTATCTGTTAGCTAAAACAAGAGTGACTTCGGTCATGTTTAGAATTATTATACCCAATAGAAGGCATGGTTATCATAAGATATTTTACGATTTTTTAATAGCCACAATAGAATTTTATCTATACTTTATGCTATTTTTTAATGATGAGAAAGGATGACACCAAGTAAGATGCCCAATATGATGGCTAGAGAAATAGATCTGCCTTTCCACTGGTTCATGGATTTTACGATAATTTCTCCCGTAGTCACATACAGCATAATACCACCAGCTATAGCTAATGACAGAGATATGTATATCTCTGATATGTTACTGAGAGATATGCCTACAATAGCACCAAAACCCATGAATAGACTTATAATAATGATAATAATTAATGAATACCATACGCTAACCTTACTTTTTTTCAGTGGCAACGCAATGATCATACCTTCCGGTACATTATGTACTAATATAGCAAAGGCAAAATAGAGTCCTTCTTCTGGCGAAAGTGAAAGCATCGACCCAATGGCAATACCTTCTGGAATATTATGAATAGAAAAGGCAACGGCTAAGAGAATGGCACTTCTTATGTACATATTATGATAATTTACAGGCATATGTTGATGATGGTTATGATCCAGATAGTGTTCAATGAGAATGACCATAGCGATACCTACGCATATACCAATAAGACCAACTTCTAGTCCGCCTACTTCAAATGCTTTTGGTAAGAGTTCAAAACATACGATGGATAACATAAGACCTGCGGTAAAAGCAAGCATCATTCCTTCAAATCGCTTACCCTTGTTTGATAATGTATATGTCAAAAAGACTCCTAGTGTTAAGCCGATGACACCTGTACTTAAACTAACCACAAAAGAAAACATATTTCCCATAATCTCACCTCTTAAAAAGTATATTATGGAAACCATAATCTAATGCATCTTTAATCATTCTTTTACGGCTAGTTAATAAACAAGCTCTATAATGTACTTATCAGCTTAGAAAGCAGAACTTTCTTATTAAGAGAACTAATATTTAAGCTGTTCCTTAATTAACTGAGGAGGTTATATAGTGAAAAAATTAATCATCATAGCTTCAATGGTAGGTGTTATACTTACTCTACTGAATAAGTGTAATAAAAAAGATTCATATTGCCAAGCTAGGTAATATGAATCTTTATTTTTCTTTTTTCTTCATCCACCACTCTATTCCGCTAATGAATAAATACACGATAATTAGAATGATACCAACAGTTAATATATTATTATTATCATCAACTGGGCAAATGCCAGATGGTAATTGACTTCTATCATAATAGGTTTTTCCCAGTGCAAAGACAGATACTGCAATGGCACTATAGAATACGATATTGGATAGTAAGTGCAAGTTTTTTTTCATGCCTTCCACCTCCTATCCCTATTATAAACCATATCAAGCCTTAACACAAAGTCTTTTTTATTATTTCCATAAGATTCCCATTATGCGGAAGCGATGTAACCAACAAAAGTAAGCGCTTTTGGACCGAAGTAATGATCCACTTGCTCCATTTCTTTAGTAAAATACATGTTTTCTTGAATTTCCTTAATGTGGGCTGATAATGAACCCCCCGTCAATGTTTGGTAGTTCTTTCCATCAAAATATCGTGCTAATCGTATCTCACCACCAAAACTACCCGAAACACTTTCCACATCAAATGATGAAAAGGAGAGTATTTCAATATGAGGTTCTTTTTTCATATCTTCATAAGCCTTTGATCCTGATCCTACTTCTATATTTTCAATATGACCTGTTGGCTGGATACCTAGATACTGGGCATATTGATTACTTCCATGATAACCATTAAGAACCCCATCTGTTATGAGATCAACTTTAGATAATACCATGCCATCTCCATCTACAGGTGCAGATTTTGTTGAATTCGCCATCATTGGGTTAAGGGTAATATGGACATAATCACCTTTTACATCGCCTTGAATTGATTTCCCAGGTTCAAATTGTGATATGCCTTCATATACGCTCATAGCATTAGCATGTCTAACATAATAGTTAAGGATTTCTTTCGCTTCTGCAGCCCTTAAAATAATGGGTATATCTTTTAAAAGCGGCATGGGTTTTGCTTGGGATTTACCTTTTGCGCGCATTAATTGTTCCTCAATACGTTCTTCAATTGCCATATCAACATCTGTATAGTGATACTCATCGTAGATTTCGACGTCTTGATTGCCTTCTTTCCATTGGGTAAGCACTTCTAGTACACATTCTTGGTTTTGATAGGACACATCAACACCTTTTGAATTCATAATACGATGATAGGTATGATTCACAAATATTTCGGAAGAATTAATCAAACCATGTTCATGCTGGTCTGGTTTATATAACTTATCACTTATGGCAAGTACACCTTCTGTTAATGCTACCTTCGATAGTTTATCCGGTGCGGTAACTTGAGTCTCTGAAGGGTCTACTAACTGAAAAGCTTTGTTTTTAGCAAATCGAGCAGAAAATGTAGCATTCCTAATCACTTGGTCAATCTCTTGCTCGTTCATGGTAGGATGAATGCGATAAGTTGCCATACCTGTGAAGGTTTTACCCCCATCTTCTACATTTACATATACAGTGATACGATAATGCCTCACGTCTTTCGAGCGATTCATATCAATGGCTTTCTTAATAAAAAACAATTCTTCGGATATGGTATGCGTTTCATGAATACTCCAATCCGATATATCATGATTCTTCTCTAATAAACCTTTAATCACATTAATCATTATGATAACCTCCCTTTGGCTTTGATATATGGTCCACCATCAGTGGTTTTTACAATTTCTTTATGTCCCTTACCACACGCACCACCACCACATATTACAAAATCCTTAGACATCATGGTAATGGATTGTAGAAGCTCTGGAACATAGCCTGTAAGATAAACTGGCGATACGATTTTTCCTGTTAATTTTCCATCTTTGATTTCTCGACCAAGGTGAACAACCACTTGAATCCCCCAATTCTTAGGGTCTTCCATACCACTCCGTAAGTTTTCCAGTAAATAGCCATGTTTAATGGATGCAATCATATCACTTAATTCATCCTGACCTTTTTCAAAATATGAATTGGTCATTCTTGCATAAGCTTTTCTCTCAAAACTTTCTCTTCTACCATTTCCTGTAGGCTTAGTTCCTAAGACATTTGCTGACAATATATCCGATATGCCTGATCTTAATATGCCATCTTCTATGATGACTGTATCATTACCAATGGTTCCTTCATCGTCAAAGAAATAGGTTGCTGAACTGGGAAATGATTTTACACCATCTTTCATGGTCACCATATCTGCAGCAACTTTCTTATTCATGTATTCTGGTGCTTTTGCACGGTCTTTTACAAACATGTCTGTTTCCACACCATGACCAAAAGCTTCATGAACAATCACCCCTGTTACCTTTGGACTACAAATAATATCATATTCACCAGGCTCAACACATTCTGCATTAAGCAAAGCTACAGCATCATGAACAACACTCTGACTCTTTTCTTCTAGCTCATCCAATAATTCAACGCCTTTAAGTCCCGATACCGTATCAAAAGTATATTGAACCATATCTTCACTCTTAGCAAATGCAACAAAAATGCCCATTCCATATGTATACGCTTGGCTGAGTTCTTTATTTTTAGATATGAATACCTTAGATACTTGCGTCTCATGATAAGCAACTCGAATATCAATAAGTTCTTCAGCCATCTCCATGCCTTTATCCTTAATTGCTGATAATTTCTCCAGTTTCTCTTCTGCAGACACAGAATCTGGTTCAATCTCTAGTTCACTATAGAATGCTTTTTTAATGGTCTCTTCTTCTAACTTAGAATATGTATTAACAGTCTTCCCTTGTTTCTTTAGCCTCTGAAATTTGGTTGTACCTACTGCTAAGATATCGTCATAGATCTCATCCAATAATGCCTCCGAAAATTCATTGAATGAGTGTTCTGAATAATTCGTTCCATTATAAACGCGAACCACATAGCCACACTCTAAAAAGAATTCAGAATCCTTTACTGATTCGCCTTTGCTTGTTGTACTATATATTCTACTGGATACATCTGAACCCAGTATGGATACATAGTCAAAAACCTTATCTAACTTATCCACTAATGTTCTCATTAGCTTCATATGCCGTTCTAAGTTATTGGATAATTTTACTTGCATTTTACCATCTCCTTATTAAATTATTTACTAATGTCCAACCCCATGAAAAAATTTACCATAATTTGAAATTGACATTCATTCACATCTGTGTTATGATATCTGAAATTAATCTCTTATAGAGAGTGGCAGAGGGACTGGCCCTGTGAAGCCCGGCAACCTGTACCATGTACAAGGTGCTAATTCCATCAGCAATAGCTGAAAGATAAGAGGAGATAAAGACGACATCTTATACTCCTATTCATTTATAGGAGTTTTTCTTTTATCCTACTTTAATTAACTGTGAGCTGTTATCATCAAGATAACGTTTAGATATGCTATTCTTATTTCCATTAAGACTAGAAACATATCTGCCTCACTGATTCATTTTTCTCTATAATTTGATTAAATGTATCATTTTTAAGATACCTATTCATGGTGTTAGCTACTACAGGAATATTATAACAATTATGAAGATAAAAAGCTAATAAAAAATATGATAAGTATCTTTTGTTACTTTACAAACAACGCTTTAATACTTTACATTAAAAAAGGAGAGATGAACATGAGTAGAACATATAATTTTGATACCATCCAAGTACACGGGGGACAGCAAGCAGACCCCACAACAGGTGCTAAAGCAGTACCTATATATCAGACAACATCTTTTGAATTCCAAGATTTTGACCATGGAGCTAATCTTTTTAACTTGAGTGAGTCTGGTAATATTTATACACGGATTATGAATCCTACCACTGATGTATTTGAGCAACGTATTGCTGCTCTAGAAGGTGGTGTTGGTGCTCTAGCAGTGGCTTCTGGTTCAGCTGCTATTACTTACGCTATTACTAATATCGCAGGAACAGGTGATGAGATTGTGGCTGCCAATACTCTCTATGGCGGTACATATAATCTATTCGCCAATACATTACCTCGTTTTGGTATTACAACCCATTTTGTAGACCCTGATCATGCAGATAATTTTGCTAAAGCAATAACGCCTAAGACCAAAGCTCTCTATGTAGAGACTATCGGTAATCCTCGAATCAATGTTATTGATATTGAAGCTGTGGCGAAAGTGGCTCATGACCATCATCTTCCATTAATTATTGATAATACGTTTGCTACCCCTTATTTGGTTCGACCCATTGAGCATGGTGCAGATATTGTGGTCCATTCCGCTACGAAATTCATTGGTGGTCATGGTACTTCCATCGGTGGCGTCATTGTGGATTCTGGTAATTTTGATTGGGCAGCTAGTGGGAAGTTTCCTAGTTTTACATCCCCTGATCCAAGTTATCATGGCATTGTTTATGCTGAGGCACTTGGTAATTTAGCCTACATCGTAAAAGCTAGGGTAACATTACTACGAGATACAGGAGCAGCTATTAGTCCATTTAATTCCTTCTTATTCTTACAGGGATTAGAGACACTATCATTAAGAATGGCGCGACATGTGGAAAACGCAAAGAAAGTTGCTGACTTCCTTAAAAATCACCCGAAGGTTGATTGGGTCAATTATCCCAGTCTTGAGGATAATGCCTATAATGACTTAGCTAAAAAGTATCTGCCTAAGGGAGCTGGAGCAATCTTTACTTTTGGTGTAAAAGGTGGTATAGAATCTGCTAAGACTTTGATTAACAGCTTAGAAATCTTCTCCCACCTAGCTAATGTAGCTGATGCTAAGTCCTTAATTATTCACCCAGCAACAACAACCCATCAACAGTTAAGTGATGCACAACAAACGGAAGCAGGGATTACAAAAGATATGGTGAGAATTTCTGTGGGGATAGAGGATGCTAGGGATTTAATAATTGATTTAGAGCAGGCGTTAGAATTGATATAATTTGACATAACAAACCTCTTTGGTTATATTTTTACCAAAGAGGTTTATGTTATCTTTTTATGAGAATAAATTAATGGTTATAAAACTCAGTTACTGTTATACCATTAGAACCTAATGGTTGTTTATGATCTAGTCCAATAAATTTTCCTTGACTATTTTGCCATAAAGCTGATTTCAAGAAATTATATTTCACTTCATCCCAGATTTTAAAAGAATGGTCAACTAATCCTCCCGTATCCCCAGAGTTAGCATTGAAGCACCAGAAGGTATGATGGATTTTGTTTTGGATCATGAATTCTCTTATAGCATGCATCCAAATGCCATTGTCGCCACTTAAACTACCGCCCCATTCTCCAACAAATAAGGGAGCTATATTATCTTCCATTATATAAGCCCAATTGTCTTTCCAAACATCTTGATACAATGTGCTTTTATTAAACCCTGGATAAAACCATTTTTGTTTATAAACATCTGGTCCATAATCATGTGGTGAGTAAACCAGTTGGTTTTGACCTTGTCCAAGGTCAATAGGATAATCTTTCACACCTCGCAAATTACCACCCCACCAACAGCCATAATAATTTTTTGCATTGTTACTGGAATAATTAAAGCCTTCCTTCGGATAGGTCTCTATACCTTCTACAATAATTAAAATATTAGGATTAATGGCTAAAATTCTATTGGCACAGGTTTGAGCTGCTTTTTTCCAGTTATTTATTGAATTGGAATTGTTCCAAATAGCTGGGTTATCATCTTGGTAAGCTTTTCCGTGAGGCTCATTTTGCAAATCAAATGCAAGGATCGTATCGTCATCTTTATAGCGATTTGCCACCCATTCCCACGTTTCATAGAACATTTCTGTTGTTATATTGCCATGATACCATAGAGGGTGAAAGTGTCCCATAGCATCTGTTTTAGCACTATGAACATCTAACATCACCTTCATGCCATTCCTTTTACAGACTTGTAAAAAAGCGTCAAATATTTCAAGACTATTTTTACCCTCTAACTCTGGATTAGCATATGTATTAACATTCGGATTTGGGAATACTCCCGTTGACCATTGATGAAGAATCTCTGTGGATATGGGGACTCTTATAATATTGATTCCTCTATTGGCCATTTCATCTAAGGCTTTTTTCATATTACAGGACCAAATACCATCAAAACAATTGGTTCCTGTATTGAAACCAAACCAGTTCGTTCCTGTTAACCAAACAGGATTCCCATGTTGATCTACTATTTGATTTCCTTCAACATGTAACCAATCATCATCCCCTACTATCCCTATGGGCTGTGGTTCGTGTGGCTCTGCGGTAGACCCATCAGGCTCTGTTCCAAAACTCAAAATCCCATTGACATAACCTGTTATTTTTACATGTTCCTTATAAGTTGTGAAGGACGGATTAAAGGAATAATCATCTTCTTGGTTATACGTTGACCAATTGCTCTTATTAAATCTCAACTGCATATTCCCTGTATTTGATCCAGCCTCAATTACACCTGCTGATTCCTTAAAACCTATTTCAACATATTGATTTGTAAATTTATGAGTTAAATAATTGGGGGGTATTGCAGAATAGTCACAATTAAACGCATTGTCTGCATCATCATCTAATTGAAACCAGTAGCGAATTGTAATGCTTGATAACTGAATTGGATCTGACGTGTTGTTTTTAATTTGCAAATGAGGCTTAATAGCACTTGTTATTGTGTTAGGCTCACTGCATCTGTAATATACGGAAATAGAAGTTTTAGCATATGCTTTGGAATTAGGTCCTATTATTAGTAATAGCATTGTACACAAGAAGAATATGATACCTATTTTGTTCATATTATCACCCTTTAGCTTAAATTGAAGAACCACTCCTACATTTACTTTTGATGGGTAACTTAGGTGTATTATGGTTACAGGTGCCACTATCAATTGTGTTTAAATTTCAATGGAATTTTCATATTTCATTTTTAGATCTTAAATGAAAACTTGAGAAGTCAAGCAAGAATTTTTTACATTTACATTATGAGACGTGTCAGTGTCCTTAAGAAAATGTGAGGGTTCTTAGTGGTATAATATCACATACTGTATCATTTTTCTATATATTTATTTTATTTTGTATATTTGTCTAATTTCCGAGTAATATTTTTGTATATAGTTTATACTATTTGTTTTTAATTTATATCATATAATATATTTTTTCCCAAATTCTTCTTCTATAATTCATCAAAATAAGCACAAAGAAAAAACAGATAAAAGTTAAAGAACTCTTATCTGTTTAAATAAACAACTTTATTACTCGAATGGTTTATGGCGTATTCGGGTCTTGTGTGGGTGAGAAGCTATAATTAGATCCAAAATTATTATCCCAGTACGTTATACCATTTACCGTATACTTGATAACATACTCTCCACCCGTGCTCCAAGGGATATAACTGTTCTTAATGGTGTTAAATTCCCACACCTGCACATCTGTCTCATAGGAAGGTTGGTAATAGGCATCTGTTTCATGAAATGTTTGCCAACCATCTGTTGAATAACGTACTTTGACTATTTTATCATAACCTAAGTCTTTTAAGACAATAGAGCCATAGATGGAGTTGGAAGAACGTCCAGCCTTATCTAGCTTAACAACACTTTTGGATAAAATATTAATATAGTTGGCACTTGTACTACTACGTTGAAGAAAATAATCATTTCCACCATTATTATCCCAGTAGGTGTTGCCATTCACTTCATATTTTATAGCAAATTTACAATTGTATGTATACTGGTGTGCAGGTGAATATGCTTGAGTTGGTGTTGAATACGTCCACACTTCTGAACCATCTGCCAAGGTTTTCAAATAAGTTGCAGATTGATCTAACCAATTGGTACCATCATATGTATAATGCACGGTAACATTTTTATTGTAGTCTAAGTTATTGATGTATATGTATCCAGTTGTATAATACCCTGTAATTTGTCCTTGATCTGTATAAGTCGTTATTATTTTTGAAGAGTACAACTGAACATTCGTCGTATCAGCCTGAATATTAAGTCCGTTAAAAGTCAGCATTAAGGTAAAACAAATTATGAAAGCAATCACATTTTTAAAATACCTTTTTTTCATTTGAATCCCTCCTATTTTTTGTGGTAGTGCCAAGTTGACACTACTATGTTGATTAATTTTTATTTTAAGGGTTGCATCGTTTTCATTTAATAACAATGCCCCTTTAAATACTCGTAACGGCATTTTAACTTTTATAACATGTTTTGTTTAAAAATTTGACTATATATAAAATACATATTAATTTAAACGTTTAACATAATTATTAAAAAAAATTTCTGTTTTATTAGCTTAACGGTCTATTTTTTGGTGTTATTCTTAGTTTCATTATATATTATTTGAATTTTTATTGCAATACCCAATTTTATTTCTTTGTATTTTGTTAAACGTTTAATTTTTTTTATACATATGGCCACTACTAATTTACTCATTTATCTATTGGGCAATATCAATAGGTCTAATACAATATTTCTTCATCCTCATCAATCGATATAAAAAATAGCAGAAAGTACAATTCTCATTGTATCTTTCTACTATCTATATTAGGAAATCTTCTCTTCTTTTACATCTTCTACAACTTGACTTACTTCTACTTTATTAATACGATTATTCTCGACATCAATAATCTTAAGGACACAATCATCTATAGTAATGGTTTCATTATTGTATGGAATCGTGTTTATTTGCTCTTGAATAAAACCACTTATTGTTGTAGAATCTGATGACATGTATCTGGTTTGAAATTTCTTATTGAATTCCGTTAATTTCATGATACCAAATACAATGGTTTTCCCATCTTCTATGTCAAATGTCTTCTCTTCTTTCACATCATACTCGTCTGCAATGTCACCAACGATTTCTTCCAGGACATCCTCAATGGTTACAATACCAGCAATCTCGCCAAACTCATCTGTAACAATGGCTACTTGTCTTTCTTTTTCTTTAAAAATGCCTAATAGGTTTTCCACGATCATTGTGCAACTGATAAAAAATGGTTCCGACATCATTTCTAATATTTTTATATCATCTATATGATCAATGTAAGCGATATTCCTTACATGTAGAATACCTATAATCTTCTGTTTGTTATCGGATACACATACAGGTAAATGTGAATATCCTTTGTCCATATAACCTCTAATATGTTCAATGGTAGATGTTTCATCTATGTAACAGAGATCCATTTTATGTGTCATGATATCTTTTACTTTTAGATTAGAAAGATTAAGAACACCTTTGATACATTCATTTTGTTCTTTATTAACCCCACCTGTTTCAAGAGAAATATCAGCCATAGCTTGCAATTCCTCTTTGGTGACTAAGTTCACGACTTTCTTCTCTTCTTCTTCATCATGGGTCTTAGTGGTTATTCGTGTAATAAACTTGTTAAGTGGTTGAGCAACTGGTCGTAATACTTTGTATATCAAGTATAGTGGTTTGGCTATAAATTGCGCTACCTTTTCCGGATTCTGAGTTGCTAACGTCTTCGGTAACACAGCTCCAAAAATTAAAATAACGATTGTCATAACAACTGTTGCTAAGATCGGTCCAAAATTTCCCATATTGACTTTATCTAATAACTTCACAAAAAAAGCTGTTGCAAGTGAAGCTGCTGATATATTTACAATGTTATTACCAAGTAAAATAACGGCTAGTAACCGCTCTCGACTACTTAATAACTTAGCGATAATATCCACATTTTTATCCTTGTTCTCAACCATCACCTTTAGCTTAGAACTTGTGATGCTGAACAAAGATATTTCTGATGCTGAGAAAAAACTAGAACCTCCTACTAATAGTATTAGAAAAAATAACTGGGTCTGCATACACTACTCCTCTCGTTTCTATGAAATTTTCTATATCCCTTCCTTCATTTTTGCCTAATCATTATTTTAAATCTATTGGAACGTTATGTCAAATAATAATCTTAGTTTTTTATATTTCTAATAATAACCTTAGTTTTTATATTTCTAATGCATACAGTTCGTCTACTTTTTCTGTCATAGTCTTAACACAATCACCTACCGCTTGATTATAGATAACTGGTCCAACCTCTTGTAAGATGAATTCCATCATAAGTATAGCTGCAAGATCACCGATTTCTTCATCTCTTTCTTCTTGGAAAAATTCCTTAATTAATCCTTTAATAATGTCTTGTTTTTCTTTTGATAATTCAATTTTACTTTTCATTGGTATTCTCTCCCTTTTATGTCTTAGTTTAATAATTCTTCTATTACATCTTGAAATTTCAATATAGACACACCCAGTGGTGGGACTTGTATATCCAGCGCATGTTGGCGCCCGTCCCAATCCTTATCTATTGTATCTAAAACACCTGGATTAACCACCCCACTTCCACCATATTTGACAGCATCACTATTCATGATTTCTCGGTACATGCCTGAGTAGGGCACACCAATGCGATGCATTGTTCTAGGAACAGGTGTAAAATTACACACAATAATGAGGGTATCTTCTTTCTTTTTACCTTTTCTTAAAAAAGAAACCATACATCCTTGCTCATCACAACAATTAATCCACTCAAACCCTTTTGATGTAAAATCATCATACCAGAAACCTACTTCTTGTCGATATAGATGATTGAGATCTTTTACATATGTTTTCATTCTTAAGTGACTATCATAATCTAACAGATGCCAGTCTAAACTCTTCTTTTCACTCCATTCATCGAATTGAGCAAAGTCATTGCCCATAAATAATAGTTTTTTACCAGGATGAGCGAACATAAAACCATAGGCAGCTCGTAAATTAGCAAATTGTTGCCAGTAATCACCAGGCATTTTACCAATCATAGAGGCTTTTCCATGGACTACTTCATCATGAGATAAGACTAACATAAAATTCTCTGTATAGGCATAAACCATACTAAATGTTAAGTCATGATGGTGATATTGACGATGTATAGGATCTTTTTCCATATAGCGAAGAAAGTCATTCATCCATCCCATGTTCCATTTCAAACCGAATCCTAGTCCTCCTAAATAAGTAGGTCTCGATACACCTTCCCAAGAGGTAGATTCCTCTGCAATCATCATAATATGAGGGTATTTCTCATACACAATGGCATTCATATGCTTAAGAAACGCTACTGCCTCTATATTCTCTCTACCGCCTTCATGATTAGGTATCCATTCATCATAACCTTTACCATAGTCCAAGTATAACATGGATGCAACTGCATCGACTCGTAGTCCATCAATGTGATATTTATCAAACCAAAAGAGCGCGTTAGCGATTAAGAAATTACACACCTCATGTCGCCCATAGTTAAAAATCATCGTACCCCAATGAGGATGTTCACCTTTTTTTGCATCCTCATGTTCATAAAGAGCTGTACCATCGAAATAGAATAAACCATGTTCATCTCTTGGAAAGTGTGCTGGCACCCAATCAAGAATAACACCGATACCGTTTTGATGGCAATAATCCACAAAGTACATAAAGTCATCTGGCGTACCATAACGACTGGTAATGGCATAATAGCCTACCACTTGATAACCCCATGAACCATCGTAAGGATGTTCTGCTACTGGTAACAATTCAATATGGGTATAACCCATTTCTTTCACGTATTCTACTAACTGATGAGCCAGTTCCCTGTAATTAAGAAAACGCCCGTCTTCTTTTTGCTTCCAAGAACCTAGATGAACCTCATAGATTGATACAGGGCTTTTAAGCGGATCCTTATAACGTCTAGTCTTGAGCCATGTTGCATCTTCCCATTGGAATTTCTCTATATCAACAATCCTAGAAGCTGTATGAGGACGTTTTTCAGCGTAAAAACCATAAGGGTCAGCCTTCATAAGCAATTCCCCATATTTTGTCTTAATCTCATACTTATAGATTTCACCTTCCGCCAAAGAAGGCATGAAAAGCTCATAGATTCCCGAATGACCAAGAGCACGCATAGGGTTCACACGCCCATCCCAATGATTAAAATCCCCAACGACGCTAACACGTTCAGCATTGGGTGCCCATACGGCGAATAGAACACCCTGTGTTTCATCAATTTCTGTCAGATGAGCCCCAAGCTTATTATAGATTTCATAATGGGTTCCTTGCCCATATAAATGCAAGTCAATGTCTCCTATTTGTGGGGCATAGTTATAGGGGTCTTCCAAGTACCATTTATGTCCTTCTAGATTCATCATATAATAGCGATAGTTAATTTTCTGTTCTACCTCAATCGTATAAAATCCTGCATGGTGTATTTTTTTCATTTTAGTTTTTATGCCTGTATTAAGATCTTCTACATGGATTTCTGATGCAAAAGGCCAAAATACATTAATATAATAGTAGTCTTCATACGGATGTATACCAAGTATGTGATGTGGGTTCTGGTGGTTTCCTCGGACAATAGCCTTTAGTTCATCAGCCTGAATATATTCTTTCATCTTAATCACCCTATTGCTTTATATTTTATCATGAGTTAAGGATAATATAAAATTAAAATTCACTTAATTTTTTTCCAATACCCATGAGGCTGTAAATAAGTACAACCTCTTATATTCTACGATTAAATTTTGAATTTATGCCTATTATTTTCATACATTGATTTATTACATTGATAATCTATTTACGAGTAATGGATGCATGATAAGAATAGACGTACACTTTAAAGTATTGACAAATTCGGGGTGAAAGATTCTTAGATTATAGAGGTAAAATTGGGATATCACTTTCTATTAAATGCGTTACTATAATAAATTCAAATATTAAATAGTGTACACAAAAAAACAGCGAGTTCTTAACTCACTGCTTTTTTATTAACTTTATATTTTATTAATAACCATTAATAAATTCAAGTAAATCATTATCTTTATCTAAGAAGATTGTTGTATCTTTAATATCTTTATAGATGTTCATTCTTTGAATAAACTTGTAGAAGCCTAAGTCTTTTTTAAGTGATTCTTGATAGATTTGAATGGATTGCGCATCACCATCTGCTTTTGTTAAGGCTGCTACTTCAACAGCAGTTGCGATGAGTTCTTTTCTTTGGCGATCTGTTGTTGCTTTTGCTTTTTGGTAAGCTGAATCACCTTCTGCAATGAATTTTTCGCTTTCCTTCTCAATTTGCTTTGACATTTTCGCTTCTATACTTGGTACGTTGTCTTGTGGGAATGTCTTTCTGTTAACCCCAACGTCTGTCACGTAAATACCAAATTCTTTTAATAGTTGGGTATTCAAACCATCTAATTTTTCATCAATGTGTTGCTCTAAAACTTCATTTTGAAAGAAATCATTAAATATAAGTCTGTTGGCTGATTGGATAACAACTGGATATAACCTTTTATCCATAACTGAGTTAGCTCTATCCACAGAAATAACAGCTTGGTTAAACTTTGCAGGATCAATAATACGATATTGAGCATACATCTGAATATCTAAGGACCTATTATCTTTCGTATTAATTTTTTCTTGTCTAGATTTATAGGTTAAATATTTTGAATCATATTTTTGAACCTCTTGAAAAAATGGTATTTTAAAATGTAAACCTTTGGAGATATCTATTGTAACTTCGTTATTTTTATTAACAATAAGATTATTTGATACAGTATCCGCATCAGGCGAATTTATAATGACAGTTTTTATTTTTCCTAGTTGCTTGATTACAGCAACTTCATCTTCCGATATAATGTAAGCTGATGAACTCACACCAATTATAGCAATAAATAATATAACCAAAAAGATTATCTGACCTTTTTTCATTGTCCACACCCCCTAATTATCTTTCTTACTAACTTGTTGTTTTATAACATCTTCATTATCTAGATTGAAGAATTTATAAATATCTGACTCATTCGTAAGATCTAAAACGATGTTATTCTGAGTAACAAAGTTTTGCATCGCTTCAACATAATACTTTTCTTTAACGATTTCCGGATTAGTTAGATATTCTTTGTAAAGCGCCTCATATTGGGCTACAGCGGCTTTTGCATTTGCAATAACTTCAGCTTTATAACCAAAGGCTTCTTCTTCTAGTTTTTGCGCTTCTGCTTGAGCTTGTGGGATTATTGTATTGTTATATTTTTCTGCTTCTTCTAGCTTACCTTTCATGTACTGATTAGCATTCTCTTTTTGACGATAAGCTTCATCAACAGCAGGTAAAAGTTCTACATTTTGTGTCTTGACAGTCGTAATGTGAAGCCCTGCTTCATAATTATCAAGTTTCATTTGTAATTCTGGTAAAATTACATCATCAATCTTTTCTTTATTTGTTCTTGCATCATCTAGCGTAAATGTTTGATAACTATTACGAACAACATCCTCAAGAGCTAAACGTAATGTTCCTTCTACATCATCTACCTTAAATAGATAATCTGTTGGATCATCAATTTTGTACTGCACAATAAGGCTTAACATAATCAATGAAGCATTGTTATTGGCACCATCTACGATTACCTTTGCTTCATCATTAGACGTTATATACTCAGGGTTTGTATTTTTTGTTCCTGCTAGAGCTGTCTTATAGCCATACTCCATTTCAAATATTTTTTCAGTGGGTACTTTTCTAACAGTATCTGCTATAGGCATTTTAAAATGCAAACCTGCACTAGTCTCCACCTTAGACACTTGCCCAAACCGTAGGACAACTGCATTCTCTCTACTATCTACCATATAAAAACTATTTAATCCCAAAAATACTAATAGTACTATAATGACGATTGCTACTATTGATTTCTTAGCTCCTTTTTTAAGCTTATTAAAATTAACATCAATTACATCTTTATGATTCTGATTATTAAATTGATCACTCATATGTTACTCCCTCCTTCATGGAAATGATATCATTATAACATAAGTTCTATATATATTTATGAACAAACTGTTAAATTTATCTTTTTGACAAATACTCCCCATATTCATTGTGCATTATGTCATATTTTTAATGCTCCCACAATAACTAATACAGCATTTATTACAACGTTTTTTATGAATCTATGTTCATTACACTTAAACAGCCAGCATACTGCTGTATGCTGGCTATGTATCATCTCTTAACATATACGTCTATCTTAAAAATGTATAATTCCGAAATATCATCCTATTTAATTACTCTTACCTTGACAATACCTTCAATGGCTTTTAATTCATCAACGATTTCATCCGTAATCTTGCTTTCTACATCAATAAGGGTATAAGCCCAATCTTTCTTACTCTTATTAATCATATCCGCAATATTAATATTCTTATCAGCAAGAGCTGTCGTAATGTTACTTACCATATAAGGTATGTTTTTGTGGTTAACAGCTATTCTTCCTGCAGATTGGCATACCCCCATATCACAAGATGGATAGTTAACAGAGTTGGTAATGTTACCATTTTCCATATAATCCTTTAACTGCTGAACAGCCATAACAGCACAATTAACTTCTGATTCAGGTGTGGATGCACCTAAATGAGGAATACAGATAGCATTAGGCATTTTAAGTACTTTCTCATTGGGAAAGTCTGTTACATATCTTGCGACTTTACCTGATACAAGTGCCTCAGCCAAGTCATCTTCATTACAAAGCCCTGCTCTTGAGAAATTCAAGATACGCACTTGATCTTTCATGCATTCAAGTTTCTCTGCATTAATCATACCTTTTGTTGCGTCCATCAAAGGTACATGTAATGTCACATAATCTGCTTGCGCCAATAGATCATCTAAGCTATCTGCTTTCTGAATCATACGACTCAAACTCCATGCTGAATCCACTGATATGAATGGATCGAAACCTAATACTTTCATACCTAGTGATTTTGCTGCGTTAGCAACTAATACACCTATGGCTCCGAGACCGACTACTCCAAGTGTTTTTCCTTTGACTTCTGGACCTGCAAAATTAGATTTTCCTGCTTCCACAAGCTTTGGTACTTCTTCACCTTTTCCATCTAAGGTGTCTGCCCACTTAACAGCGCCTACAATGTCTCTTGACGCAAGAAGCAATCCAGCCATAACCAATTCTTTAACGCCATTAGCATTGGCACCTGGTGTATTAAAGACAACGATACCTTTTTCTGAGCATTGTTCAATTGGAATATTATTGACACCTGCGCCTGCACGTCCAATGGCATCTAATGTATCTGGCAAATCCATATCATGCATTTTATAACTTCTAAGCAGTATACCATCTACGTTCTCTTCATCGACTATTTGATACTTGTCTTTCATTAAGCTAAGACCCTCTGTAGCAATCTTATTTAGCGTCTTTATCTTAAACAACTTAAAATCAATCCTTTCTGAATCTGTTGCTAAAGATACCGCTTAGAAATTATGATAAACCTATATTTATTCTGTTCTTAGGGTATCTTTAGTTATTCTGCATGCTCCGCTTCAAATTCCTTCATGAATTCAACTAACTTTTTAACACCTTCTACTGGCATTGCGTTATAGATACTTGTACGCATACCACCAACTGAACGGTGACCTTTTAAGTTAACAAAATCACGCTTACCAGCTTCTGCGATGAATTTTGCATTGAGTTCATCTGTAGGTAGTTTGAAAGGTATGTTCATAAGTGAACGATTCTCTTTCACAACTGTTCCTTCGAACATTTTACTACTATCTAAGTAGTTATATAGAAGTGAAGCTTTCTCTTCATTTCTTACTTGGATAGCTTTTATACCACCCTGATTTTTAATCCATTCAAATACAAGACCTGCTATATAGATACTATAAGTAGGAGGTGTATTGAACATAGAACCTTTATCTGCATGTGTTTTGTAGTTTAACATGGTTGGTGTTATATCCATGGCATTACCAATTAAGTCTTCACGGATGATAACAATGGTTACACCAGCTGGTCCCATGTTTTTCTGTGCACCTGCGAAAATGACACCATACTTAGATACATCAACTACTTCTGATAAAATATCAGAAGACATATCTGCTACGATAGGTACATCGCCTGTGTCTGGTAGCTCACCAAATCTTGTTCCATAAATTGTATTGTTACTTGCCATGTAGAAATAGTCAGCATCTGGTGTAAATTTGCTTTTATCAAGTTTAGGAATGTACGTATAAGTAGTATCCTCTGAGGATGCCAATACATTTACTTGACCATATTTTTTAGCTTCAGCAATAGCTTTCTTGGTCCATGCACCTGTGTTCACAAAATCTGCTTTGTTGGAACCATTCATTAAGTTAAGTGGAATCATAGCAAATTGTGTAGATGCTCCACCTTGTAAAAATAGAACCTTGTAGTTATCAGGAATTGCCATGATTTCTCTTAAAGTAGCTTCTGCACCATCAATAATCTCTTGATAAGCCTTCGAGCGATGGCTCATCTCCATAACTGACATGCCAGTATCACCATAGCTTGTCATTTCTTTTGATGCTTTTTCAAGTACTTCTAAAGGTAACATGGATGGTCCTGCTGAAAAATTATAAACTCTCTTCATTATCTCATCACTCCAGACTCAATTTTTTATATGAACTTCTATACATTAAAAGCCTAGCTTGTCACATATAGAACGTCATATGCTTCTTCATGTCCTTGCAAGACAGACACTTTTTTCTTACTTTCAACAAAATATTCATATAATTCAGCATACTAAATATTAGGTGTATGCATCCTCCATATGAAAGATCATCACATTAAAAGTCTTTCCAAAAATATTTATCTCATTAGGGTCATACGCTTTAATTTAGTATGTTAAATCGTTAAATATACTATATTACAAATAGTAACACCCGTCAACTATAAAAATAATCATAGGAAGAATTTCTTTGCATTGTTAATTAATTGTCTTAAATTATTAAATAAAGAAAAGAAAGTTCATGTTTATCGTCTTTCAATCTATAGATATTCTAAGGTGAAAAACCCTCAAAAAACGAAGGTTTCCAACCCACCTAACAATGCTAATTTCTTACAGTTATTTAATCAAATTTCGGGTACATATCCAATCATCAGACTGGTGTATTTTATAATCGAAAGAAGATATACAGCTATTAAGTGCGTGTCATACAAACTTAATTCTGCATATCTTCTGCCCGTATATTTTAGCGTCTAGAGTATGTTTTTATGATATCGATATATGAATCTAACATATCGAGTCAACATATAACTTTTGAAGAGAGATTATGGGCTATTCCACCATAACGTTATCAATTGGCTTTCCTGGCGCTACCATTGGGAATACCTTGTCATCTTTATCAATCATACAATTGATAATGACTGGTTTAGTTTCCGCTAAAGCTTTTTGAAGAACTTCTTCCACTTCATCTTTGGTTTTAATATCAAAACCAACAGCTCCCATGGATTCAGCAAGTTTCACATAATCAAGATCCTGATTAAGTGTTGTAAAAGAGTATCTTTCGCCATAGAATAAGGTCTGCCATTGTCTAACCATACCTAACACACCATTGTTAATAACAAATACGATAACTTTGATGTTATGGCGTACAGCTGTTAACAATTCATTGAAGTTCATACGGAAACTTCCATCTCCAGCGATATTGATAACTGTTTTATCTGGATTACCAACTTTAGCACCAATACAGGCACCGAACCCATAACCCATTGTTCCAAGTCCACCAGAGGTCAAGAATTTTCTTGGCTCACTGAACTTATAGAATTGCCCAGCCCACATCTGATGCTGGCCAACTTCTGTGGTGATAATAGCTTCACCTTTTGTTAATTCATCAATCTTTTCTATAGCGTATTGTGCGCTTAATCCATCACCAGGATATTTAAGAGGGTATTTGTCTTTGATCTCGCCCACTTCGGCTAACCACGCTTTATGGTCTTGTTGATCAAGACGTTCATTAAGAACGCGTAACACCTTTTTAATATCACCCATAACAGAATGATGACTTAATATGTTTTTGTTAACCTCTGCTGGGTCAACATCTATCTGAAGCACCTGGGCTCCATTAGCAAATTTGTCCGCTTTACCAATAACACGGTCACTGAACCTTGCTCCAACAACAATCAGTAAGTCACAATTCGTCACACCAATATTACTTGCTTTTGAACCGTGCATACCGATCATACCTGTATAGAGTTCATCTCTTCCAGGGAAACCACCAATACCCATTAAGCTACATGTAACGGGGGCGTGTACCTTTTTGGCAAAACTCTCTAGTTCTATAGCTGCATTAGAAATAACAACACCACCACCTGCATAGATATATGGCTTTTTAGATGCCTTAATGAGTGCTAAGGCTTCTTCAACAGACTCTTGGGTAATGTGCTTAGAACACCTTTTTACTTCTTTGGGTACTGCTGCTTCATAGTCAGCTTTGTTAATGGTCACATCTTTTGGTATATCAATGAGTACTGGTCCAGGTCGACCTTCCTTGGCTACGTAGAAGGCTTCTCGCATAATATCCGCTAATTCATTCACATCTTTTACAATATAATTATGCTTCGTTATGGGCATGGTCACACCTGTTATATCTACCTCTTGGAAGCTATCTCTTCCAAGTAGGGACACAGGTACGTTTCCTGTTATTGCAACCATTGGTACCGAATCCATATAGGCAGTCGCAATACCCGTTACAAGATTAGTTGCACCTGGTCCTGATGTAGCAATTACGACCCCGACCTTTCCTGTCGAGCGGGCGTAACCATCTGCTGCATGGGCTGCGCCTTGTTCGTGTGATGTGAGTATATGTGTAATGCTATCTGCATTCTTATAGATTTCATCATATATATTAAGAACAGCACCACCTGGATATCCGAATACGGAATCTACTTTCTGTTCTTTTAAACATTCAATGACTATTTCTGCTCCTGTTATTTTCATGTATGTCATCTCCTTTCTATTCTAAAACAGCTCCTGTGCTTGCTGAGGTAACCAATTTAGCATATCTTGATAGATAGCCTTTCTTAATCTTAGGTTCTTTTGGCACAAAAACTTGACGTCGTGCTTCTAGTGTCTCATCCGATACCTCTAGTTCTATTGTACCTGCGCTTATATCAATGGCAATGGTATCGCCTTCTTTAATAAGACCAATATTACCACCATTTGCTGCTTCTGGTGATACGTGACCAATAGCTGCGCCTCTCGTTGCACCACTGAATCGTCCATCTGTTATAAGAGCAACTTCTTTATCAAGTCCCATACCTGCAAGAGCTGATGTTGGTGATAACATCTCACGCATACCTGGTCCACCTTTTGGTCCTTCGTAGCGAATAACAACCACATCTCCACTATGAATCTCGCCTTGATAAATAGCTTTAATGGCATCGTCTTCTGAATCGAATACTCTAGCTGGTCCTGTATGGTGTAACATTTCTTTGGCTACAGCTGACTTCTTCACCACGCAACCGTCAGGTGCAATATTACCTTTTAATACAGCAATACCACCTGTAGGGCTATAGGGTTCATCTACTGGTCGAATAACTTGCTCATTCCTATTGACAGCTTTTGCAATGTTCTCTCCCACAGTTTGACCTGTTACGGTCATGAGGTCTGTATATAATAAATCCTTCTTATCTAATTCTTTCATCACTGCTTGAACGCCACCAGCATAATAGAGATCTTGAATGTGGTAAGGTCCGGCAGGACTTAATTTACATAGGTTAGGTGTTTTGCTGCTTATATCATTAGCAATATCAAGATTCAAATCAACTTCTGCCTCATGAGCGATAGCTGGTAAGTGTAACATACTGTTCGTACTACATCCCAGAGCCATATCCACTGTAAGTGCATTATGGAATGTTTTCTCATTCATAATGTCTCTTGGCTTAATGTCTTTCTCTAACATACCCATAACGGCCATACCTGCATATTTCGCAAGTCGAATACGTTCAGAGAAAACCGCTGGTATGGTTCCATTTCCAGGAAGACCTAAACCCAGTACCTCTGTTAAGCAGTTCATACTATTAGCTGTAAACATACCGGAACATGAACCACAACTTGGACAGGCATTATTTTCACATTCATAGACTTGTTCTTTTGTCATTGCTCCAGCCTTATGGGAACCAACTGCTTCAAATACGCTGTTAAGATCTAAATCGACTCCATTCTTATTAATGGAAATCATTGGACCACCACTGACAACAACCGTTGGTAAGTTCAGCCTAGCAGCTGCCATGAGCATACCTGGCACAATCTTATCACAGTTAGGAACCATGACCAACGCGTCAAAACCATGAGCCATTGCCATAGCTTCAATGGAATCTGCTATAAGCTCCCTTGTAACCAAGGAGTAATGCATACCCACATGTCCCATGGCAATACCATCACATACACCAATAGCTGGGAAAGTAATAGGCGTTCCACCTGACATGAGTACACCTGTCTTGACTGCATCTACAATGGTGTCAAGATGCACATGACCAGGAACAATGTCATTTTGTGAATTAACAATACCGATTAAAGGTTGCTTTATTTCTTCATCTGTATACCCCATCGCTTTGAATAAGGAACGATGGGGCGCTCTTTCAATACCTTTCTTAACACGATCACTTCTCATATCTATCACCCACTTTTATAGCTTATTTACAATTAAGCTGCCCATTTCTTTTGTGCCAACTAATGTCATACCTTTACTCATAATGTCCCCTGTACGGTAACCATCTTCCAGTACATCTTCAACTGCCTTTTCAATGGCTACAGCTTCTTCTTCAAGGTCAAAAGAATACCTTAACATCATAGCAAGAGAGGTAATGGTAGCAATAGGGTTTGCTTTATCCATTCCTGCAATATCAGGAGCTGAACCATGGATTGGCTCATACATACCAAGCTTAGACTCTCCAAGACTTGCTGATGGTAACATACCAATGGAACCTGTAATCATGCTTGCTTCATCCGATAAGATATCTCCAAACATATTACCAGTAAGAATTACATCGAATTGTTTAGGATTAATCACGAGCTGCATAGCACCATTATCCACATATAAATGATCTACAGTCACTTCACTGTATTCCTTAGCTACTTCTTCAACAACTGCTCGCCACAATCTTGAATTTTCTAGAACGTTGGCTTTATCAATACTGGTTACTTTCTTATTACGCTTCATGGCAATATCAAAAGCTACCTTAGCTATACGTTTTACTTCATTGACACTATACATCATGGTATCATATGCTTCTTCACCATTAGGTCCGTTATCTCTACCTCGCTTACCAAAGTAAATGCCACCTGTAAGCTCTCTTACGACAACAAGGTCAAGACCATCTTCTCCAATAATTTCTTCTTTTAATGGACAAGCATCACGCAGTTGCTTGAACATGGTAGCTGGTCTAATATTTGCAAATAATCCCAAAGCACTTCTAAGTCCTAATAGGGCTTTTTCTGGTCGCTCTTCACCTGCTAAATGATCCCATTTTGGTCCACCAACAGCACCTAGAAGTACCGAATCACTTTCTTTACACACCTTAATTGTCTCTTCTGGTAGTGGTTTTCCAACTGCATCAATTGCAGCTCCACCTGCTAATACTTCTGTATAATTAAATGTATGCCCATACTTTTCACCAATCTTATCAAGTACTAACTTACCTTGCTCTACGATATCTGGTCCGATTCCATCTCCTGGAATGACCGCTATATTATAATTCATGAATGTCCATTCCTTTCTTACTATATTAAGGAAGAGAATTGTATCGATGTTACCAACTCTCTTTATTCAAATATCTCAGAAGATATACCAACCATTAAATCAGTATATCTTCTTGTTATTAATCCAACTTACTTTTACTTTTTATTTTTAATATAATTAATCAAACCATCAGCTTTTATAATATCTTGCATAAATCCTGGAAAAGCTTCACCTTGATAGGTCTTTCCTTTTGTCACATTGGTAATCTTACCTGTATCAAAGTCAACTTCAACTTCATCACCAGCATCGATACCCTTTACTGCCTCTTCGCATTCTAATATTGGAAGCCCAATATTAATAGCATTTCTATAGAAGATTCTTGCAAAAGTACTTGCTATGACACATGAAACACCTGCTGTTTTGATGGATAATGGTGCATGTTCTCTTGATGAACCACATCCAAAGTTTTTATTCGCAACGATAATATCACCGTCTTGTACCTTCTTAACAAAATCTCCGTCTATATCTTCCATACAATGAGCCGCTAGTTCTTTGGGGTCAGATGTATTCAGATATCTTGCTGGCATGATAACATCTGTATCCACGTTATCGCCGTATTTAAAAACTTTACCATTTGCTTTCATTCTATCACCTCACGTCCAATATTCTATAATTCTTCAGGTCCTGCAATACGACCAAGTATCGCTGACGCAGCAGCAACAACTGGACTTGCAAGATATACTTCCGATTCTACATGTCCCATACGACCTACAAAATTACGATTCGTTGTAGCAACCGCTCTTTCACCAGCTGCAAGAATACCCATATGTCCTCCAAGACATGGTCCACATGTCGGTGTACTGACAAGAGCTCCTGCTTCAATAAATATACGAAGTAAACCTTCTTCCATGGCTTGAAGATATATTTTCTGAGTAGCAGGGAATACAATGGTACGAATACCTTTTTGTACTTTTCTTCCTTTTAATAAGGCTGCTGCTGCACGTAAATCTTCTATACGACCATTCGTACATGAACCAATAACGACTTGGTCAATCTTCACATTACCCACTTCATCAATGGTACGTGTATTATCAGGAAGATGTGGGAATGCAACCGTTGGTCGAAGTTCATCTAATTTAATCTCATAAACCTGATCATACTCTGCATCTTCATCTGCCTCATATACTGTATAAGGTTTGTCTGAATGATCCTTTACATAGGCAAGGGTCTTATCATCTACTGGGAATATACCATTCTTACCACCAGCCTCTATAGCCATGTTTGCCATAGAGAAACGGTCATCCATGGATAAATGATCTAGACCATCACCAACAAATTCCATAGACTTATATAATGCACCATCTACACCAATCAAACCGATAATATGTAAGATAATATCCTTACCACTTACCCATTTTGCTGGCTTACCTGTTAAGACAAATTTCAATGCAGATGGTACCTTGAACCAGCACTTTCCGGTAGCCATACCAGCCGCCATATCTGTACTACCAATACCAGTCGAAAAAGCACCTAGTGCCCCATAAGTACAGGTATGTGAATCAGCACCAATAACAGCGTGCCCTGGAACAACTAACCCTTTCTCTGGAATAAGGGCATGCTCAATACCCATTTCACCAACTTCAAAATAATTCTCAACCTCTTTTTCAAGAGCAAATTCTCTTACACACTTACACTGCTCAGCAGCTTTAATATCCTTATTAGGTGTAAAGTGATCAGGTACAATGGCCACCTTGCTCTTATCAAACACGCCTTCTACACCTATTTTCTTGAACTCATTTATGGCAACAGGTGTTGTAATATCATTACCTAAAACCAAATCAAGATCCGCTTGAATTAACTGTCCAGCCTTCACTTCATCAAGTCCTGCATGAGCAGCTAATATCTTTTGGGTCATCGTCATTCCCATCTCTATGTCCTCCTAACTCACATTTATCTAAATAAACGCTTTTATTTTCTTTTCTAACTCTCTCAATAACTTTACTTCTATGGAATCAATCAGTGCAATCAAACTTGCACCAATAATATCTGTCGACACACCTACCGTACTCCACTGGTCCACACCATCTGTTGATGTAATCAGTACGCGAACCTTGGCCGCTGTTGCTTCTTTTGTATCTAACACACGAACCTTGTAATCTGTAAGATGCACCGAATTAAGTTCTGGATAAAACACCTCCAAAGCCTCTCTAAGGGCTTTATCTAATGCATTGACAGGTCCATCACCCTCGGCTGCTGTCATCTTCACATTACCATCCACGTTTACCTTAACCATGGCATAAGCACTAAATTCTTCATCCAAGTTAGGTTTTTCACCGATAATTTTGAAATTCTCCAATTCAAAAAACGGTTTGTACTTACCTAGATTCTTACGGATGATCAGTTCAAATGTACTCTCGGCGCCTTCAAATTGGTACCCTTCATGCTCTAAAGCTTTTAAACGATCCATAATCTGAATAGTTTCTTGGGAATCCTTCTGTATATGAGGTACTACTTTCTGTATCTTCTTTAAAATAGTACTTCGTCCAGCAACCTCTGACATTAAGAATCTTCTTTCGTTACCCACTAGCTCTGGATTGATGTGTTCAAAAGACTTGGAAGCCTTATTAACACCATCAATATGCATACCACCTTTATGTGTAAATGCTGCTCTACCTACATAAGGTTCTTTATCATCTAGTGGTACATTAGCAATTTCAGCTACTTTTCTAGCGACAACTGTTAATAGCTCTAAATTCTCCTCTGGAATACAGACATAATCATTTTTGACCTGTAGATTTCCAACGACTGTTGATAAATTGGCATTTCCACATCGTTCTCCAAAACCTACATACGTTCCTTGAACCTGCCTAGCGCCAGCAATAACTGACATAATCGAATTAGCTACTGCCATACCACCATCATTATGACAATGGATACCTATCTCGAATTTAAATTTATCTGCAACAACTTTCGTAATCTCATATATTTCATTAGGCATACAGCCACCATTGGTATCGCACAGTACCAAACTATCTGCTCCACCATCTACAGCAGCTTGTAAGCTTTTTAATGCATAGACTGCATTAGCCTTGTAACCATCAAAGAAATGCTCTGCATCAAATACAACTTCTTTGTTATGGCTTTTAAAGAATGCGATGGTTTCTTTTATCATCTTAAGATTCTCTTCTAGAGTGGTATTGATAATATCTGTTACATGAAAGTCCCAACTTTTACCGAAGATTGCAACAACTGGTGTTTTAGCAAGTAGCAGAGATTTCACATTCGCATCATCTTGAGCAGCTATGTTACGTCTTCTTGTGCTTCCAAAAGCCGTCAATTTGGCATGTTTTAAGGTCAATGTTTTTACCCGATCAAAAAACTCTAAATCCTTTGGATTGGAACCAGGGTTACCTGCTTCTATATAAGAAACCCCTAATTCATCTAAGGCTTTTACGATCTTTAGTTTATCTTCCACGGAAAAAGAAATCCCTTCAGCTTGAGCACCATCCCTTAGAGTGGAGTCGTATATATTCACATTATTATCCACCTGAGTTCCTCCTTACTTACTACTCTTTCCTTATCTATTCAACACCTAACAACTACATGGCGTCTAATGAACTACAATATCTATTTAATAGGAGAATATAACAGGTTAAGCAATCCATTATATTCTCCAAAATCTCTAGCCACAAACATACTCATGAAAGCCTCATATTTCAATTACTTCATCCAGCTCATCATTTTTCTAAGTTCTTTACCAACTTTTTCAATTTGATGTTCAGACTCCATTCTTCTTCTAGCACCAAATGCAGGTCTGTTTGCTTTGTTCTCTAAGATCCAATTTCTTGCGAAAGTTCCATCTTGAATCTCCGACAACACTTTCTTCATCTCTGCTTTTGTATCATCTGTGATAATACGCTTACCGATGGAGTAATCACCATACTCAGCAGTATCACTGATGGAGTAACGCATGTAAGATAAGCCACCTTCATTAATTAAGTCAACGATCAACTTCATCTCATGCAAACACTCGAAGTATGCACTCTCTGGTTGGTAACCTGCTTCAACAAGTGTCTCAAAACCAGCTTTGATAAGCTCCGATACACCACCACATAAAACAGCTTGCTCACCAAATAAGTCTGTTTCTGTCTCTTCTTTAAATGTTGTTTCTAGGATACCTGCTCTAGCGCCACCAATACCTGCCGCATATGCAAGAGCTAATGCCTCTGCACCTGTTGCATCTTGATGTACAGCAATAAGACATGGAACACCTTTACCTTCTTCATATTGACTTCTTACTGTGTGACCAGGTCCTTTTGGCGCTACCATGAACACATTAACGTCTGCTGGTGGTACAATCTGTCCATAATGAATATTGAAACCATGTGCGAACACAAGTGAGTTACCTGCTTCTAAGTTAGGCTCAATACTCTCTTTATAGAGATCACCTTGCTTCTCATCATTTACAAGAATCATAATAAGATCGGCTGCTTTAGCTGCATCTGCTGCTACTGCTACTTTCAATCCTGCATCTTCTGCTAACTTCCATGACTTACTTCCTTCATATAAACCAACGATCACCTTTACACCTGATTCATGTAAATTAAGAGCATGCGCATGACCTTGACTACCATATCCAATTACTGCTACTGTTTTTCCTTCTAATAATGCTAAGTTACAATCACTTTCATAAAACATTTTTGCCATTTTATTTTCCTCCTATTAGTCTTCTTATAAATTCATTATATTTTCTTGTATCCTTATATCGATTAGTTGTTAATTGACTTATCTAAATAAGCCAAAGGGGTTCCTTGCTTCATCCTATTGTTATATCGTGTTGTTAAAGCTTAGCGTTACCTCGCTCTAGAGCCGTTAGACCCGTACGAACAATCTCCTTGACGCCGTATGGCTTTACTAAGTCTAAAAAAGCTTCAACTTTTGTTTGGTCACCAGTAATTTCTATACCTAATGTTTCACTAGATACATCGATGATTTTTGCTCTAAATATATCAGCGATTTCAATAATAGAAGCTCTTTGATTATCGCCTGCATTAATCTTAACAAGTGCTAGCTCGCGATAAACCGAAGATTCTGGTACCAATTCCTTTATATGTATAACATCAACTAATTTGTTTAGCTGTTTTGTTATCTGTTCAATGATGAGGTCATCACCCCTTGTAACAATCGTCATACGTGAGTACTGGGGATTTTCTGTCACTCCTACGGAAAGACTATCGATATTATAACCTCTTCTACTAAACAATCCAGCGACTCGGCTAAGAACCCCCGAATGGTTAGTAACCAAAACTGATAAAACATGTCTACTCATAATTATTCCTCCTTCCGATTTTCTAATATACTTCATTGATTTTTCATTTAATTAACGTGATAAACTATCAAGTTAGAGAAGTTCCCTTCTCTGTGAAAGTTACAGGGGTATCAGCTTCATTATTACATTTACTATTTCCAAATGTATATATAAAAACGCCCCTACAGATATAAATACTGTAGGGACGAGGATACCACGCGTTACCACCCTAATTGCCTTAAAAAAAGGCCTCTCAAAGTCAGGTTCTATAAAACCCTAGCCTATAACGGGACTCCCCGATAATCACTTACTCGATTCAGTGACACTGCTCAGGAGTGATCAATCATATAGCCGCAGTACTGATTTTCACCAACCATCAGCTCTCTAAAACCACTTATGCTTATCATTTCTCTCCATCACTGCATTTGTCAGACAATTGAATTTTTAATTGATAGTATTATATCAAGATACAGCTTAGATGTCAAGGTAAAATTAAATTATTTTTTGTATTTTTATTCCTTATGGTGAATATTTATATATTCCAATTTAAGGATACGCTAATATTGATTCTTTTGCACAATAAGACTAGCTTAGCTTCTAAAAAATAATGTATATTTTGAGTGCATAAATGGTTTTATACATGTATATTCAACTTTTGTATGCATAAATTTTTTTTCTTAGCTTGTTCACATGAGGTGAACACAAGTCTTTCTCAGGCATATTTCCATGAACAATCAGAGCCGTCAATCTTAAGGTTTTCTTGCAAGCGCTAAATCAATGGTATCATAAATTGTAATCAACCCACCCAATTCATCTATGGCACTTTTGATTTCAGCAAAAAAATTCTTTCTTTTCTCTTCTTGGATTACAATATGATCGGAGTAAGTTCCTAAAAGTAAAACATAGTCATCTGAAGTAAAGGTTCTTGTTCTATAATACATCTTATATTCAGTATCGATAAACCCATATTTCTTAGCAAGGAGGGCACGATTTTTTGCGTTATCTTCGCTGTATTCCTTATCGCTTAATGTCTTCGGCATATAAACATCATATACTTTTTGTAGCGCTTCATGCATCCCAGGTCTGCTTTTGTCTTTATAAGGGTGATTGGCAAACCGTGCAAATACACCTCCGCTTTTTAGCAAATTAAAAGCCTTTCTATAACCTATTTCCTCAGGTATCCAGTGGAAAGCCGATGCAGAATAAATTAAATCAAGTGAATGATCTTCACACTCAAAATCCTCAAACTTAACATTTACAACATCAAATTTTCTGTAGCAGGTGAATTTCTGCTTTACATATGTTGATAATTCATCGCCATATTCTACAGCAGTTAAGAAACAGTCTGTTTCAAGTATCGGACGTGTCGCTTGTCCTGTTCCGATTCCTATTTCAACAGCTTTGCTTGACGCGTTTATTTTTTTATAGGCAAAAATATCCTTATATAACTCTTCTACATACGTAGGACGCCATTTGTCATATTGCTTGTAAACTGTGTTAAAAGTCCATTCAAGTCCTTTGATAATCGGCATAATTGTACCCTCCTGTTTTTGTATACCTTTTGCAAAAATAATAACTATCCTCTGTTATTAAAAACCAATAGTCTTATTTGAAAGCTCTTCTAATGCTTCAAAATTGATAATCTCGTAGTAGGAATCATATTTTTTTAAAAGTCCGATAGTACAAAATTGAGTTAAGACTCTTAATAAGTGACGATAACTCGTTGCAAGTAATTCAGATAATAAGGTGAGATTCTCATGGAATCGCAAATCTTCATTAGAGGCTAAAATGTAAGTGGCTAACCTATTCTCTAATGGATACAATAAATTAAATGAACAATTTCTAGTGTTTCTTGAAAGTTTAGTTGCAAGACTAGAAGAAATATAACGAAGAAAAATATTATCATTCATTAAATAAGTTTTAACCACAGAAAGTTTAATACCTATGCAATAGGCATCGGTTAGTACTTGAACATTAGTTGTATAGTTAGTGTTTGTAAAGAATTCAACTTCACCTATGATTTCAAAATTTTGATAAAAACACAACAATAGTGATTTACCGTTTTCTTGTGAAGAAAAGACTTTTGCTTTTCCTTTTACAAGAAAAAAAATATAGTTAAGAACATCATCTTCTTTACATATAAAATCACCTTTTGGGAAATGAGCAATGAACATCATTTTTTTTATATCTGTACTAAAAACATCCGTAATACTATGTTTTTCAAAAATATCATTGATTAGTGATTCATCTTTTATTATTTTCATTGAGAGTATCCTTTCAATCTATTAAATTTATTATGACAAATGTCATAACAAAATACAATAGTTTCAGTATAGAATTACGATGTAATTGCGAAATTAAAATAATTAAGAGAGAGGAGATGATCCTATGAAAAAAATTAAGTTGAAAGATGGAATATATATTTCCGATAAGGAAAATTCTTCAGAGTTATATGAACTTATTGGTTTAACTGCTCCCATTAACTACGATAAATGCAGTCTTGCATTAACAAAACTCGGTAGTAATGCTCAGATTACAAGACATACGCATCATAAATCTGAGGAAATCTATGTATTCATTAGTGGCTCAGCAACGATGAAGATTAATGATTCAGAATTTGAAGTATCTGAAGGAAGTACCATTATGATCCATGCAAATGATATTCATGAGATGCATACTGGTGTTGATGAAATGGTCGAATTTTATGCAATTACAATTCCCCCATATAAACTAGATGATTTTATTGTTGTTTAAAAGAAAGCGGGTGTTTTTATGAAACAAATATCTTATAGTTTTAGAAATAAAAAAGTACTGGTTACTGGTGGAGCAAGTGGTGTAGGCTACTGTATTGCTAAAGAATTTTTACGAGCTGGAGCTGATGTTTGTATTGCTGACTTAGCTCCTTCAAAAGATTTAATAGGTAGTTTTGGTATAGATAATGGTAACATCATGGTTATTAAGACTGATGTCACTGATTCTGAGTCCATAACCCATATGATTACTACAATAGAAGCAAAATATAAAACCATCGATATTCTCATTAATAACGCATCAATCTATCCTGTAAGTAATTTTTTAACTTTAACAGAAGTTGAGTGGGATAAAATGCTTTCGATTGATTTAAAATCAGTGTTTCTTTGCACTAAGGTAGTTTCTTCTTTAATGATTAAAAAAAATAATGGTGGAAGTATTATAAATATCGGTTCCATAGATGCTCTTCATCCGTCTAAAGGGCATAGTCATTATTGTTCAGCCAAAGCAGGCGTTCATTCATTCACCCTTTCATCAGCTCAAGAATTAGGCTCATATGGCATTAGAGTCAATACAATTTCACCTGGACTCATTGACAGACCAACTTTAAAAGAGCAATGGCCAGACGGTTATATGCGCTTTACTAATAAAGCACCTCTTGGAATCATACCCAGTGCTAAAGACATCGCTTATGCTTGCATGTTTTTATCAAGTGATTCAGCCAAGTGTATTACAGGTATTGATTTACCTATCGATTCAGGAGTACTCACTAGCCCGCCGTATTAATTTAATATATATAAGTTGAGGGGGCCAGTATAGTACTACTCCTTAGAAATTATTTGTCAAATACACAATAGAAATTATTTAAATCAAAAGACGATTAATCCTTCTATCAGATGAACCACTATCACGTGCATATAATTACACTTTCCACTCAAGAATCTTATCCAAAAACCCTTTCAATGCTTTTGACTCAGGTTCTTGAAATAGCTTAGCACTCTTCCCACTTTCAATAATACGATTATTAGCAAGAAACATAGCCTTTTCACAGGCATTCTTAGCAAAACCCATTTCATGGGTTACAATAATGGTCTTTAACCCATTCTGTTGAAGTTCCCCAAGCATATCCAATACATCTGCGGTATACTCGGGATCTAGTGCAGAAGTTGGTTCATCAAGTAATAGAAGCTTTGGGTTAATGGCAACAGCTCTTGCTATAGCTATCCTCTGTTGTTGTCCACCCGAAAGCTGATGAGGGTATTTATGGGTTTCACCTGATAAGCCAAATTGGTTAAATAATCCTTCTGCTGTTTTAATGGCATCGCTTTTATTGATACCAAATGTATAGATTAACGGTAAAATAACATTATTCATAGCCGTTAGGTGTTCAAATAATCCTTTTGTTTGAAAGACAAAACCAATCTCTCTTCGATAATGTTGTAATGCCTTCTCTTGAAAATCAATTAAGGTACCATTCACGTATAGCTCTCCATCACTTGGTGTCAGAAGCCCACCTAAAATACGTAATAAGGTGGATTTCCCTCCACCTGATGGACCAATTATCGCCAAGGAGTGGATGTCGTCTTCATAATCGATATGATCTAGTACCATCATTTCTTCAAATCGCTTGCAAATATTATTGAATTTTATATGCATATTTAACCCTCCTCTCAGTGATACCTGATAATAATGAGACGGCGAAGGTTAGTATGAAATATAGTAGACCTATAAAGATATAATTCTCAAACATCCTAAAGTTATCTGCCGATATTTCTTGAATGGTCTGGGTAAGCTCAATAATAGCAATGACTGATAATAGGGATGAATCTTTGATAATCGATGCAAATTGTCCAGCGAGAGCCGGTAGTATTCTTGCCATTACAATTGGTAAGGTTACTAATCGAAATGTTTTTCGTGGTGTGAGACCAATAGCTTTGGCTATCTCATACTGCTTTGCATCAATACTCTCTAATCCACCACGGATAATCTCTGAGATATACGCCCCCTCAAAGATAGACAATATGATAATACCTGCCACGTAACGGTTATTCACACCCCAAGCCGTACCAATTATATAGTAAAAAAAGTAAATCTGAACCAATAAAGGGGTGCCTCTTATAAGCTGTATGTAAACTTTACACAAATACCGAATAGTTAATATCTTAGCCTTCTGTCCAATAGCTGTAACGATACCTATGATGAGACTTACGAATAGACTACCTATGGATATGATAAGGGTAATTCGAAACCCTTGCCATAACCGTTGTTTATATTGTAACAATGTTGTAAAATCAAGTTCTAAGCCAATAGATTTTATGGATAACCATAAAAATCCTATCAAAATCCCCCCCACCAAAATCATACTAATTACTTTATTGATGGTTGTCGGCTGTTTATCTCTTATATGTCTCATATTATCTCCTTAATCAAAGAACCAAGGAAATCCTAACGCATCAAAAGTTTCCTTTTCTTCTTTCATATATCTGTCTGTTAGTTCATCAAATCCGTCGTTAGACTTGTATTCTGCGATAAAGTCGTTTATGGACCCAAGCAATTCTTTATTATCCTTTTTAACAGCCATTCCCCAACTCTCACTATCTTGAAAAGGTATCAAAATAGCTTCTGTTATTTCAGCATTCAACTGATTTTGACGATATATGGTCAGTTGGTCATAGATAAAAGCATCTGCTTTCTCCTGAATCACTTCTGTGACGCATGCATTCTCTGACGAAAATGCATTTACCTTAGCATTTGCCAAATGGTTTTTTGCATAGATATAGCCTGTCGTTCCTTTTTTAACAGCAACTACTTTACCTTCTTGGTTTAAGTCCTCCATACTCTGTACACCCGATTTATTATTAACCAATAAGGCTAGATAAGAATGAGCATAAGGGTCTGAGAAATCAATGATCTTACCCCGCTCCTCTGTGATGGTCATTGACGAAATAACCACATCTATTTTCCCAGTCTGTAGTGATGGGATAAGACCATCCCAATTGGTATTCTCAATCTTAACAGGTCGTCCTAGATATTCACCTAATGCTTTTGCTAGGTCTACGCTAACCCCTATTGGATTCCCTTCTGTATCCTTGGTTTCAAAAGGAGGATATGCAAGCTCCATGCCTACAATTAAGGTATCTTCTTCCTTAGGTGTACTTTCTTCTGGGGTTGTACTCACTTTCTTGGTGGAACAACCCATTAATAATATACTCGTTAGCATCCCTACACTTATAACGAACATTAATCTTTTCATCATGATGTAACCTCCTATTTAAAATTCTGTATAATCTGTTGTAGTACTTGTCTAAATATAATAATATCATGTTCACTAATATGCTTATATTGTTGGCGATATAATTTTTCTGATATCTCCATAATGATGGCTTCAAGTTCTCTTCCTTTGCCAGTAAGGGATACCCGATTGGTTCTCTTATCTCCAGCATCCTTATATACCTCAGTATAACCTAGATGGTTAAGTTTTTTCACCAAGGTTGTTATCGTAGATGGATCTCTGTTAATTCTATATGCTAGTTCACACATAGCCAATGACTCATGTTTTAAGAGAGCTATAATAATATCACCATGAGATGGTACAATACCGTATACCCCTTGTTCTTCTAACTCTTTTGTAATAAATTCATGTAATTGTATCCTTGCCCTTCCTATTAAGTACATTGTATTATCTGTGCTCATTCATCTTACTTCCTTTCTAACTTATATACTTGGATATCCAAGGACTCTAATAAAAAAAATACTTGGACATCCAAATAGTATAACCACCATTATACTTGGACATCCAAGCAAAGTCAAGTTAATCCATTAACTTATTAATGTTGATAGATTAACTTGATGCTCTTGTTTTTCTATATTTCAAGACAGTCATAAATACTGAGATTTACCTTGTTAATTCATAGGCTAACTTCACAGCTGTATTGGCATCTTCACTATACCCATCTGCTCCTATTTCATTAGCATAATCCTGGGTAATAACTGCCCCGCCAATAATGATCTTTGCTCTAAGTCCTTCTTCCTTCACTAATCGGATAACATACTCCATCTCTAACATGGTCGTTGTCATAAGGGCTGATAACGCAATAATATCTGCATCCACTTCTTTTGCCTTTGCAACGATTGCTTCTCTTGACACATCCTTACCAAGGTCATAGATTTCAAAACCATAGTTTTTTAACATGAGGGATACAAGGTTTTTACCGATATCGTGTATATCTCCCTTAACTGTAGCGATAACCACTTTCTTTTTAGCACCTTGTTGATGTTCTTTTTCATCTTCTAGTAGAGGGTCTAGATAATCCATAGCCGTCTTCATGGCTTCTGCACTCATAATCAATTGAGGTAAGAAATAGGTCTTATCTTCGAACAATTCTCCAACTTTGGTGATCGCAGGAATCAGATAACCTTCTATGATTTTTTTAGGTTCATGACTTTCTGCCACTGCTATTTTAACACAGTCTAATATGCTTTCTTTTTTCCCTTGAACAACCATATGATGAATCGTATTTAGGATATCCTTTTCTGTATCATTCTTCTGATCAATCGGCTTTATGACTTCAGGTGCTTTGGTTTCTTTTTTACTTTCATTAAATGACTTGATATATTCTAGGCTATCTTTATCACGAATGGATAACACGTCACATGCTAATTTCAAATTCATGAGTAATTCATCTGATGGATTGGCAATAGCCATGGTCAAGCCTTTACTAATAGCCATGGCAAAAAATGCTGTGTTGACGAGTTTTCGCTTAGGTAGTCCAAAAGAGATATTAGAAAGACCCATGATGGTTCCAACACCAAATTCTTTTGTACACCATTCAACCGTTTCTAATGTCTCTACTGCTGCTCTATGATTGGACGCAACAGTTGTCACGAGTCCGTCAACGATGATATCTTCCTTCTGATAACCAAGAGCTTTAGCATGAGCATAGACTTTTTCTATAATACGATGTTTCTCATCTATATCTTTGGGTAATCCTTTATCACTTAATGGTAAGAGAACAAACATAGCACCGTACTTCTTAGCAATAGGCAATAATCGCTCGATCTTATGCTGTTCCAGTGATATTGAATTGACCAAAGCACGTCCTGGATATATTCTTAGAGCCGCTTCAATGGCATCAACATTGGAAGAGTCAATACTTAATGGGACTTTTACAAAAGTAGATAATTGCTCTACTGCAAGCTTCATAATCTCCACTTCATCTATACCATTCATCCCTACGTTCACATCAAGTACTGTAGCACCCTTTTCTAATTGATCCCTAGCAAGAGTCACCACGTATTCCATGTTCTTATTTCGCAATTCAGCTTGTAATCTTTTTTTACCTGTTGGGTTGATACGTTCACCAACGACAATAGTAGGTTCTTCTTGCCCAATAGTAACTGTCATTCTCTCAGAAGTAATTCGGCTACCTTGTTTCTCTTGCCAAGATAATGGTTTACATGCTCTAACTTTATCCGATAATTGACTAATAAAATCTGGTGTTGAACCACAACATCCACCAATGATGTTGGCTCCTGCTTCCACTAACGCTAATCCATGGTTAGCAAAAGTCTCAGCATCCATATCAAAAGTTGTCGCACCGTTCTCATATTGCGGCAGACCTGCATTAGGCTTAACAAGTAGAGGCACCTTAGCATAAGGTTTCATAGCTTTTACTATCTCGATCATGTCATCCGGTCCTGTTGAACAATTACAACCCACTGCGTCCGCTCCTAAATTTTGAAGGGTAATGACGGCAGTTTTAGGATCTGTACCGTTTAAGGTATAACCATTTTTTTCATAGGTCATACTTACCATAACAGGTAGGTCACAGGTTTCTTTTACAGCTATAAGAGCTGCTCTTGCTTCATTAATATCCATCATGGTTTCAATAACAAATAGGTCAACACCTGCTTCTGCAAGGGCTTTTACCTGTTTCTTATAGGATAAGACGATATCTTCAAAATGATAAAGACCTAGAGGAAACATCTGGGCACCTGTAGGTGATAAATCACCAATAACCCATCCCTTATCACCTACCGCTTCTCTTGATAGCTGAACCAAAGCTTTATTCATAGATTCCAACTCATCTTCTAGGCCAAATTCAGCTAATTTGATAGCATTACAACCAAAAGTACAAGCATAGACACCATGTGAGCCTGCTTCTCTATAACGTTGATGAAGATTTCTTATTACATGTGGGTTCTCAAGTACCCATTTCTCCGGACATACGCCTTGAGGCATGCCTTGTTCTTGTAACTGTGTTCCTGTTGCACCATCTAATATGAAAAGATTCTTCTTTAAAAACTCTCTAAATGCCTGTTTTGTCATTTTTCATCAACCCTTCCCTTCTTTTTACATTTTGAATAATTTTGCTCACCATCTCAAAACGATTAAACGGTGTCATCATATATAGCCCATCGGCAACCGCTTTAATCTTCCTAGCCATATCAGTAGCAATGCTTATACCAACTTCTTGAGCTTCTTCTCGGCTCATATCTTTGGTAAACTGACTACATATGGCTTCTGGTATCTCGATACCTGCAATTTCATTATTAAGAAATCTAGCATTTTTATAACTAACAAGGGGCATGATGCCACCTAATATTTTAATATCAACTTGTTCCTTTATTTGACGCAAGTTATCAAGAGCTCTCTCGTCATAGATGGGTTGTGTTAAGAGATACTTAGCTCCTGTTTCTTGTTTTTTCTTAATTCTAGGAATAATCCGCCTAATATCTTTCACATTAAGATTCAGTGCTCCACCATATATAAAAGGATCTTCTGCTCCTAGTGCTTCATTTAATTCTTTTACCAATGCCATTAATTTAATGGAATGCAAATTAAATACACTAGTTGTTTCGCTTCTTTCTTCACTTGGAATAGGATCTCCTGTCACTAATAATACGTTACGTATCTTTTCTATATGGGCACCTAGAAGAATGGATTTTAAGCCGATGACATTTTTATCTCGACAGCATATATGAGGCATTACATCAATGCCCGTCTCACGATGAATACGACTACCAATAATGACAGAATCGGCTCTTGGTCTTGATAAAGGTGAATCAGCTATGGTAATAATATCGATATCTTCTGCTTTTAATTGATGAGCACCTTCCATAATACGATTAACACCATTATTAAAAGGTGGGTCTAATTCCACAGCAACAACAAACTCACCTTTTTTCAGTTTTTCAAAAAATTGATTATTCTTTTTAGCTACGTGCTTTCTTTTGATTTTATGCATCTGTCGCTTTATAGAAACTGGGTTATAGTCGCCATCTAGGCAATTTACGAATGTCTCTATATGTTTAGGTGTCGTTCCACAGCAACCACCTAGAACTTTCATGCCTAATTGACGAATATCCATCATAGACTCTGCAAAATACTTAGCGTTGTTGCGGTATACCGTTCTTTCAAATATTTTATCCGGATAACCTGCATTAGGTATGGCAATAATATTCTCATCTTCTAAGTCTAATGTCTTGATGACTTTGTAGAGATGTCCAACACCTATACCACAATTAAAGCCATAAGCAACCAAACCTGGTACTTGCCTTGCGTCATCGATTAATCGTCTAGCACTAATGCCTTCCTTGGAGTAACCAAAGGCATTAACACTAAATTGTGCAAGAATCTCTGCTTCTTCATTTTTAAGCATAATATAGTCTGCAAGGACTTTTATATATTTAATACTGGAGAAGGTCTCAAATACGAATATCTGGTTTCCTAGTTCCAAAAAGGTATCGACTATCTTCTTATACTCGTCGACGATTTCTTCCATGTCACGCTCTTTTTCAGGGATAGGTCCGATGGAAGCACCTATAAAAACCTGTTGATCCTTCGTACACCTTTTTGCTATTTTATAACCTTTACGTATCACATCCATAACCGTCTTTTCATCACATTTCAAGTTAGCGGTATTGGCAGAATAGGTATTGGTTCGTATGAGTTTTGCTCCAGCTGCTATATATTCTTCGTGAATTTCTTGTATAATATGCGGATTATGTAGATTGGCTTTTTCTGCAAGCGTTGTATCCTGAGCAGTCTTCATCGCATAATACGTACCCATTGCTCCATCTACAATCAATATGTTATTTTTCAAATAATCTCTTAAATGCATCTAATCACCCTTAAAAAGTCATATTTCAATATATAACTTTTATTTTTTATACTCTATTATAATGAATAACACCTATTTATACAAGTATTTATTTAACAGGTACTATAGTGACTAACTGACATGAAAGATTTTATAGAATAGAACTCATCTTTTCTTATAACTTAAAAAGCTACCTGATCAAAATGGACCAAGTAACTCTTTATTGCTGCATTGTAACTATCTCAAGTTCTTCTTTTCAGGGAAATATTCAAGTATCTCATACGGTATGCATTCCTCATATCCAAGTTTCATTGCAAGTCTCTTTGATATAATATTTGCTGAATCCCATACAACTTCAATATGATGTTCGACGCAGTACTGCAACATACAAGCACTAATAATAGTTGCAAACCCTTGATGACGATAGACTTCCTTTGTATTCACTTGAACCTGTATTTTGTCGCCTGCACGTAGGTAAGCGCCTACAGCTGCACATATTTCCTCATCTTTTGTAATACAGAAACAACAACCCCGATTAATAAAATCGTGTAGGTCCCTATAGTGATGTTTATAATACACTTCGCCTAATTCTTCTAGACGCTCTACCCATTCCATGCTCATTTTACGAACTTTATAACCCTTTTGCATATCTACAGATATATTGTATAATGTTTCTTTATTAAGGGAGGTATATGGAAAATAGTATCTTGTACGGCTATTAACCTTTTCGCCATAAATCTCTCTCACTAAATCTGCCCATGGTTCTGGATAAGCTAATACTCCTGGCTGCACCTTTTGTGCTTTCACCAAATCCACAGCAGATTCATGTGTTGAATCACCACTGTAAATAATACAACCACCAGTGAACGCAAGGGCAACATGAGGCTTTTGGCGGTCATCAACTAATATAAAACCATAATCTAATGCCGTTTCAAGAAATACGTCCCATCCAAAAGGCACTTGTCCAAATAATGTCTTCACATTTATATAGTTATCTTTCGTTAATTTAATCATTGTACCCAAGTCAAATCTCTCCTTCACTCTATCATAATGTAATATTTGTATACACTAGTAAAGTTGTCAAAGGTATCACCTCCTCTAAGATATAACAATAGCTTGTATAAGAAATACTGTTTCTTCCCGATCATTCAACTCGTCTCCAGATATAAATACTACTTGAGCGTTTCTAAATAATCTAAGAACCCGATGAAACAGACCTAAAATCTGTGTCAAATATCGCACGGCATTTCGTAGTATCCATGGATGTGTCAAGGGCTATTTCCTCAGCCCTCGCCTTATCTATGGGTATTTTGTTTTCTATAATATAAGTACTGTCCAATCCTAATTGTTGAGCAATGTTTTGATTAAAGCTATAATAACTCTCTTTTGTTTTTGGACCAGTATGAATGATTCCTCGATAGTCATGATTCGATAATTCTATTATCATATGGGTTAAATCCTCAATATGCACAAAAGTCTTATAGAGATTAGAAGCTCTATAAATCTTTTCTTTTCTACCAAGTTTATTCATTAATTCTGTAATACGCTTATCCCAATTTCCCAATACATTTCTCCCATATATAGGTCCTGTTCTTACAATAACATGATTGGAGTGTTTAGCCATTATGTATTTCTCTGAATCAATTTTATGATTGACATATCCTGCTAAGGGGTTACGCTGATAATAATCCATAATCGTATCTTCTTTATAGTTTCCTTGTCCTCCAACAAAACCATCAGTAGATAGATAAATAAACCGAACATGAGGTGTTATAGCATCTAACACATGACACAATCCATCAAGTACAGCATAGTTACCATCTTCCTTAATACACCAAATAATGACCTGAGGGGCGTATGACGTTATAAATTGATTAACCGTTTCTTTCTCTAAAACAGAAAGTTGTATTAATCCTTTTCTTGGATTGGTATTGAAAGTACCCTGTACATCCTCATCTATTCTACAAAACTGTTGATACACATTTTCCCCTAGGTAGCCACTAGCACCAAGCACTAATATGCGCATACTCTCCCTCATTTCTTCACACGCTCTACTCATTATATTTTATGCGTCCATTCTAAATGTAGTAAATGTAAAATAAGACGATAAAATAAAAATGATACCAACGATGACTACCATAGACCAATTCAACCAGTCCATTAGCAAACACAATTAGTCATTACCGCCAGTATTACTCTGTTGTCCTTGTTTTTCAGCTATACGTTTTACATTCTTAATCTCAATGCCAGTTTGATGATTAAGCTCAAGGGTTGCCAAACATTTCTCACCTGTTTGAGGCAATGTAATGGGATAATCCACTATTTTTTCATCCTTAAGCAACTGTCTGATAACATCTTCTTCTATGGTTTTCTTACCATACCGCTCTAACGTATTCTTCCATATGGAATACTTGCACCCATTACGCCACTCTGTACAGTAGAAAGATTTACTATTCTCAAGTATTTTCCCTGTTTTACAGACTGGGCAAGTACCCAAACCACTAATTTTCTTTTTTTTATTTTCGGGGATTGGTTTACGTTCGAACTGAACTTTACCTCTACTTCTGCTTGCAGACTGTACCAAATAAGCAACAAAACGTTCAATACTTCCCATAAAACGGTCGGATTCCAATACACCCTTATTAATACTGGTAAGCCCTTTTTCCCATCTACCAGTCGTTTCTGGTGACTTTAGCTCATTTGGGACAATCTGTATAAGTTGACATCCCTTTTTAGTAGGAATAAGTGTCTTTCCTTTTCTTTTTAAGTACTCTACTTGAATGAGCCGCTCAATGATACCTGCACGTGTGGCAGGTGTACCAAATCCAGATTCTTTCAATTGCTCTTTTAATGTTTCATCATCTGTAAACCGCCCTGCATTTTCCATAGCACTCAATAAAGAACTTTCTGTATACGCTTTAGGTGGCGTTGTTTTTTTCTGCAACTTTTCTGCATCAACCACTTTTTTCGTATCACCTTTTGCAAGCTTTGGCATAATCTGCTCTTTATCATCTTTTGAAGCGGTATAGAGGGCTTTCCATCCCTTATCTACAATCACTTTACCAGACGCAACGAACTTCTCACCTTCAACATCAAATATAATTTCAGTTGTTTCATATTTATAATAATCGTAAAATACAGCGATAAAACGCTTCACGACAAGATTGTATATATTCATCTCATCAGGAGATAAATTGTTGGTTCGTGGTACCACGTCCGTAGGAATAATAGCATGGTGGTCTGTTACTTTTTTATTGTCAATAATCCTCTTGGTGAATTTCAAATCTCCTTTTTGTAGCACAGGGGCAATTGCCTTATCATAAGGTGGTATATTAATCTTCCTCATTGTACTCTTAACTTTTGGCTTCATATCATCACTAAGATAGCGACTATCTGTTCTTGGATATGTAATCAGTTTACGCTTTTCATACAAATCTTGGGCAATGGTTAATACTTTCTTAGCCGTATACCCATATTTTTTATTACCATCTCTTTGAAGTTCCGTTAAATCGTATAAAAGTGGTGGTGGCTCTTTTTTTAGCTTCTTGGTAACCTTCTCAACAATCCCATCTTTGTTCAAAATTGTATCAACAATTTTCTGAGCTTTCTCCTTATCAAAGAGCTTTGTATTTGATGGCTTATCATCAAACCATATGGCTCTAAAATCATCATCAAATATGGCATAGACTTCTTCGTACTCTTTGGGAACAAAATGATTAATCTCTTCATAACGATTAACGATTAAAGCCAAAGTCGGTGTCTGAACACGTCCCACACTTAACAATACATTATTCGAGGTTGTATAAGCCCTCGTTGCATTAATTCCTACTAACCAATCTGCTTCAGAGCGACATTTCGCACAATAGTAGAGGTTATCATATTCTGTACCATCTTTTAACTTATCAAAACCATCTTGTATGGCTACATCTGTCATACTGGATATCCATAATCTTGAAAAAGGTTTTTTACAATCTATAAAATCATATATGTATCGAAAGATCAATTCGCCTTCTCGTCCACTATCCGTGGCACAGATAATGGATTCTACATCATCACGCTTTATGAGCCTTTCAATAATTCTTAATTGTTTTTCCGTTTTATTATAAGGTTTAAGTCTTATACCCTCCGGTATAATGGGCAACTGGTCATAACGCCATTTCTTATATTTCTCATCATAATCTTCTGGTTCTGCTAAAGTAATCAAATGACCAACAGCCCATGTGATCACATAGTCTTGTCCTTCTATGTAGCCATCTTTTCGTGAACTACATTTCAATACTTTAGCAATATCTCTAGCTACTGATGGTTTCTCCGCTAGGACGAGTTTCTTGCTCATTTCATACATTCCTTTCGACTCTTTTCTATGTAGCATTATAGCATATTAAGTGTATAATTACCAATTTGCCCCATACAAAGGGTGTGTTTAATTTGTGTTACAAAAATTTTATAATTAATAGTTAAGCATTAAAGTTTTAGGTGCTTTTGACACTATAACTCATTTAAGGGTTTAAGGCTGGTACCAGTGGTAGATAATGGGTTTAACTTGCCTTTCCCTGACGGCCGGTCTGCGTTAAACCCATTATATACCACTTTCTCTCTCATGCGTATCATTTTATTTAGTTAATCCTTAGTACTAGCAGTACCTATGTTGTTTTTTCTCTCTAGCTAGTATGAAAAGGGTAGTATAGTAGAGTTAGCGCAGACCGGCCGCCAGGGAAAGGCAAGCTAAATCTACTATATTACCCTTCGGTAGTAGCCCTAATATCCTCAAAAAAACCTTGCTTTGCTACCAACTTTTAGAAACACAATGGCTTATATTCTATTACTTTTACCTTTAATTGTTTGTAACACGAAATATAAACACACACCCATGCAACGAACAAGCTATAAACTTGCATGTTATGGCATCAACACGCTTTCATCTAGTTATCAAAACCACTGACCGAAACCTTGGAGCCAGCACAAACACTACGCCTACGGCGTTTGGTATTAATTAAGAATACATTTTATTATGAAATTCTTTATGCTATAATATCCCATATAAAATCTATTGGAGGTTACTATATGGCAAAATTTGAAATACTGTGTGATAGTGCTTGTGATTTGCCTGATACATTAATTGAAGCAAAATCTATTGACATAATACCATTTTATATATCCTTTGATCAGGAGAATTATTTACGCGAACGCGTAGACATTACATTAGATGAATTCTACGAAAAACTCTATCATAACTTTCCAAAAACGTCATTACCTTCTGTTCAAGACTACATTAATAAATTCATGCCTTATGCAAAAGAAGGTAAATCTCTTATTTGCATGACTCTTACTTCAAAGTTTAGTGGTTCATATCAATCAGCGGTTAATGCTCGTGAGATGATTTTAGAAGAGTACCCAGAAGCTAATATCACTGTACTTGATTCTCGTTTGTGTACTGTCTTACAAGGTTTACTGGTACTCCAAGTAGCACGTATGCGAGATGCTGATTTATCCATGGAAGAAACTCTAGATAAAATAGAGACACTTATTCCTACAGGTCGTATTATGTACACCATTGGTACTTTAGACTACTTACAAAAAAGTGGTCGTATCGGTAAAGTAGGAGCTTTAGCTGGCAATATTCTAAAACTTAAGCCATTGATTGTTGTGCGTAATGGAGAATTACATCCTTATGGTACCATTCGTGGCAGAAAAAAAGCCTTAAGAAAAATTATTGATATGACAACAGACCATTTTAAAGAACTTGGTGATTCTCCAAATTGTTATTCCTGGTGTATGGCTTATGGGGCTGTTACAGATGAATCTTTTAAAGTTGCTGAACAAGTAACCAAAGCATTGAATATTTCAGGAGAAATCTCTCTCTTTAGAGTTGGCTCTACTATCGGAACAAGCTGCGGTCCCGATCCAGTTGGTGTTGCATTTATTAAGAACTACGAAGAAATTTAATAAGCCTTGATTTAATAATATAAGTATAGTATAATTTTATTAGTTTAAGGGAGTAGCTTACAGCAATTTGCTGTAATCAGTCGTCATGACGGTGTAAAAGCCCGGCTGATTAGCATTTAATAACCTAACTTACCTATACATCAAGGTTAAGTAATGATTTAGATGATAGCGAGACTTTTACTGTATTTTTACGGTAGGAGTCTTTTTTTATTGCGTGAGAAAATGTCCTAAATATTATTGTCCCAAGCATCACATGATGATCATATACTATATGGTCGCTTGGTCACATAGTTCTACCGTAATTCTTAATAATCTTTAACACAGGAGGATATGAAACATGAAAGAAAACTTACCCTATTTATTGTTTTTACTAGGATTCATTATGATTATTAAGGGAAGTGACTGGTTTATTGATGCTACCATATGGATAGCAAAAGTCTTACGTGTACCTAATATCATTATCGGTGCAACGCTTGTTAGTATCTGTACCACATTGCCTGAGGCCATGGTATCTGGAAGGTCTGCCATAAGTGGGAATGCAAGTATAGCATTTGGTAATGCACTTGGCTCTATAGCATGTAATACGGGATTTATCTTAGGCTTAACAATTATCTTATCCACCCCAGCCATACTCCAAAGAAAGAAACTCCATCAAACAGGACTGTTTCTTGTCTTTCTACTCGCACTACTCACTACTTTTGCATTTGCCTTTGGAGAAATTTCTCGTGTGACAGGTTTTATGTTTCTAGGTATATTGGTTCTATACCTCTACAATAACATTAAAGATGCTAAAATGAGTGCCGCAGAAGTTGCTGAAGACAAAGCTATTGAAGTTACAAAAGGCATTATTGCCAAAAATACCATCATGTTCCTTGTTGGTATTACGTTAACCGTTATTGGTGCAGGCTTATTGGTTAAAAACGGTGAAATTATCGCTCAAAAATTAGGGGTACCTGATATTATTATCGGCGTTACATTAACAGCATTTGGTACATCATTACCTGAGTTGGTAACAGCCATTACGGCTATTGTGAAGAAAGCTCATGATATATCACTAGGTAATGTATTAGGCGCTAATATTCTAAATATTATTTTGGTTATTGGACTATCATCCAGTATCCTTCCATTCGAAATTCAGCCTAGCTGGTTAAACTATCACATACCATTCGTATTCGGTATTGTTTTATTACTTGTCCTCTTCTCTTTCTTAAATAAAAAGAAATTCAGAAGATGGAATGGTGTTCTCTTGGTAGGTGTCTATGTTGCATATATCTACTTCCTAGTAGCAGGTAATATGCTCTAAAAAATGTCAACTTTTGAAAGTTGCCTAGTTCTTGGCTTAAAGCAGCAACGACGAAATCAGTAGTTTTTAAAAAGTTGAGAGGGAATGCATAATCTAACCTTTATGCATTCCCTCTTATTTTAATTAAATTATTATGGAGTAATAATTTAACAAAACGACTAATTCATTTCTGAGATCATTTCAGCCTTTTTGTCTCCAGATATATAATATACCAATCCAGCAACAATCAGGATGCCACCGATAACTTTACCCTTTGAAAAGATATGCAGGTTAACATAATCGATTAAAATACCTGTTGCCATCTGTCCTAGGAAAACAAGAATTGTAACATAAACAGCTGATATGCGATTGATCAAAATATTATTCATAATGATAATACATGAACCAACAGCTCCACCTAGGTAAAAATACCAAGGTGCTGAATTTATATTATCTAATGACAGTTGTCCAAATGATCCATATACGATTAAATAAAATACAAGTGAAGCTACTAATCCAACGATATAGTTGGTAAGACCCGATTGCACTAACCCAACTTTTCTGGCTAGATTTCCATTAATCGAAATCGATATAATAACTAAAGCACCTGCTGATAATGCCATTGCAATGTACATGGCGAATCCTCCTCAATATAACCCATCCTCGGTAATGGTGTCCTATGACACTTTACCATCCTCATATATGTTTAGATTAATATCATAATAACAATACCAATGCTCATAATGATAATACCTGTAATCTTCTTGAAATTAAGAGGGTTAACCTTGACACCTAATAATCCAAAATGATCAATAATAGAAGAGGCCATTAATTGTCCCAGCAAACATAAACCTAGTGTTAATGCTGCTCCAAGCTCAATGAAACACATATTATTAAATGTCACATTAAATATGCCTATAATTCCAGCAGTAAATAAGAAAGGTGACAATCCCTTAATACTTACAAATTTTTCTTTCTTTATAATAAATATAATACTCGTTCCTAAAAGACCTATTATATGGATAATAATTAATGCTTCATTATTACCTATGGCCTCTGCCAACAAGCCGTTGAAAGATACCATCAGAGCTATTAAAATACCATTCCATATAGCTAAAGCTCTATACATGTCGTTAATCTCCTCTTTTTTATACTCATTTGCATAAAATATATACTTTCATGACCCCTCATGGAATATACGGTAGCAGATAATATCCCATTTACGCAAAAACTTGATCTTATACTTAACATAATGTGTTAAAACCTTTATCGTTTTATACAAATGAGTATTTACAAATTCCCCTTAATACGATATCATTTATTTGAACTAAAGTAATAGGACATATGTCATACGAGGTGATTTTTTTTGAAAATTTACAAAGAGGATAACTTATTAGAAAAATATAATCAACTTTATAACCTTGCCCATATTATGGGGGAGGGCTATCATGAGTACTATGCATTCCATGCTTATGATGCTGGTGAACTTATGTGTGAAGTAGGCGAACCTGTTAAATATTTTTATATTTTCTTAAAAGGTAAAGCCAAAGTCTATACAACATCTGATGATGGACGCGTACTTCTCCTTCAATTTTATCATCCTGTAACCAACTTTGGGGATATCGAAATACTTAATGATACACCTTATCTTAGCCATGTTGGAGCAATTGACAACTGTTTATTATTAGCTTATCCTGTACAATATATTCGAAAAATCTGTCTAGAACGAGCAGCTTTCTTGAAATACATATGTCTAGATCTAAGTGAAAAATTTGATGTAAGTTCCACAAAAAGTTCTTATAACCTTTTATATCCACTAAAAAATAGATTAGCAAGCTATCTTATAGAATATCATTCCATTAATCCATCTGATGATATGCTCATTCTATCTGAGACTTATAAAGAGATTGCTGAATACTTGGGAACAAGCTATCGTCATCTTTATCGTTCTCTGAACCAGCTTAAAGAAATGGGTATTTTAGATATCCATGGAAAAAATATTAGGATTCTTGATCATAAGGCGTTACAAGCTTTGAGTAAGCTTATGTAGGGATAAGTTTAACAACTGTTTATTTACAAAAAAATAGTGAACTACCTTATCTATATGATTAAAGGTAGTTCACTTTTATATTTTCATCTATTTCTTCGCTAATTTCGCCAATTCTCCAGTAATCACTGGGATTATACCTAACCCTATAGCAACAACCAATTGATTAAGACCTAAAGAATACGTACTAAATATTGGCTGTAATGCTGGAACATAAACAACAATCACGAATAGGATTAAAGCAATCATAACTGCATAATTCAAGTACTTATTTCCTAGGAAATTCATCCTAAAAATAGATATGGTTTCTGAACGAGCTGAATATGCACGAAGCATCTCACCAATGATAAGTGTTACAAAACAAAATGTTCGAGCAATGGTAAGCTTTGTATCACCATCAACATCACCTGCCAAGACAAATCCCAGTTGATAGGATACCAATACGGCAATGGTAAGTCCTATGCTTTGGAAAGCTAATGCAATGCCCATAAATCGATCCACAATAGGTTCTTTTGGATTTCTTGGTTTATAACTCATGATGTCTTTTTCACCTTGTTCAAGACCAAGTGCAAAAGCTGGGAATGAATCTGTAATCAGATTGATCCATAATAATTGAATAGGTACTAATGGCACTGCCCATCCAGATAACATAGCAATAAAGATAATTAGAATCTCACCGATATTACAGGATAGTAAGAACCCAACAAATTTTCGAATATTACTATAAATAACTCTTCCTTCTTCAACAGCATCCACAATACTTGCAAAATTATCATCTGTGAGAATCATATCTGCTGCTTCTTTCGATACATCTGTACCAGTGATACCCATGGCAATCCCAATATCTGCTTTTTTTAGAGCTGGGGCATCATTAACACCATCTCCTGTCATAGCAGCAATGTCACCATTAGCTTTAATGGAGTCAACAATTCTAACTTTATGCTCAGGTGATACTCTTGCAAAAACACTGATCTCTTTTACCTTTTCTCTGAAATCTTTATCTGAATAGTCATTGATATAGCTGCCTTCCATTGCTTGGCTTTCATCATCAATAATTCCTAATTCTTTGGCAATAGCACTTCCTGTTATAATATGGTCACCTGTTATCATAACCACCCGTATACCAGCTTTTTTACATAGTTTCACAGCTTCTTTTGCCTCTTCACGTGGTGGGTCAATCATACCTGTTAAACCGACGAAGGTTAATGCTTGTTCTTCCTCTTGTAACCTTACACTTTCATCAACTTCTTTGTATGCATATCCTAAGACTCTTAGAGCATTCTCTGCAAAACCTTCATTTACTTTACTGATATTATTTTTCATATCTTCTGTTAAGGGCTGGCATACCCCATCAATCATGATGTTAGCACACCTTGATAAAATAACATCTGGTGCACCTTTTGTAAACATGGTGTGCTGTCCATCAATGGCATGCAAGGTGGACATTAACTTTCTGTCTGAGTCAAAAGGAAACTCTTGTAATCTTGGATATTTGACGTTGAGTTCATCTTGATCATATCCAACTTTTGCACCCATTACAATAAGTGCTCCTTCTGTTGGGTCTCCAATAATTTCTTGATCTCTCAATTTAGAATCGTTACATAACACGCTTGTCATCAGCATTTTTTCTAAGAAAGACACATCTTTGTCAGGTCCTTCTATGTTACCTTCTGTAGCGTATCCTGTTCCGGTCACATTCCAATGATCTATTCCATCAAAAACCTTTACAACAGTCATTTTATTTTGAGTTAATGTACCAGTTTTATCCGTACATATAACGGTTGTACTACCTAGTGTTTCAACAGCACCTAAGCGTTTCATAATGGCGTGTCTTTTAATCATCTTTTGCATACCCATGGCTAGAACAACGGTTACAACTGCTGGCAATCCTTCAGGTATTGCAGCAACTGCAAGGCTGACAGAAGTCATAAGCACCTCTAACAAATCTTCACCTCTAAGAAGCCCGAGAATAAAAATAACAACACATACTGCAATACACACAATACCTAACATTTTACCAAAACTATCTAATTTCTTTTGTAATGGTGTTACTTCGGTACCAGCCTCATTGAGCATGCTTGCTATTTTACCGATTTCTGTATCCATACCCGTACCCACTACAATACCTTTGCCTCGACCATATGTAACAATTGTACTCATGTAGGCACTGTTTTCTCTATCAGCAATATGAGTTAATTCATCTAGAATACGTGTAGCATCCTTTTCTACAGCTACAGATTCACCGGTAAAAGCAGATTCATCAATTCTTAGATTGACACTATCGGTTAAACGCAGGTCGGCGGGTACATAGTCACCAGCCTCCAGCATAACCACATCACCTGGAACGAGTTCTTTTGAATCAATGATAGCAATTTTGCCATCACGCATAACTTTGGCTTTTGGTGCTGCCATTTCTTTTAAAGCATTCAGAGCATTATTTGCTTTATTCTCTTGAACAATACCAAGAACTGCATTTAGAATAACGATACCAAGTATAACAATGCCATCTACAACTTCACCTATTGAAATAGATAATACACTAGCTGCTATCAGAATAATGACAATAAAACTTTTAAACTGTTCTATAATCATTAGCAACATGGAAGGCCCTTGTTTTTCTTTTAAGCTATTAGGTCCATATTTTTCTAGGTTTTCAGTGACCTGTTTCCCTTTAAGACCTCCTGCTATATCTACATTTAATTCCTTTGCTACATCCCCTGCATCCTTGGAATAATAATTTTTCACACTATATCCTCCTATCTATTTCTGCTTACTCTAATCCATCTCTGTTGTCATATCTATAAGTCTATATACGATAATACCAAATAATTCCACAAAAATAAAGACGTTTTACCAAATAACTTTTATGATGGTTATTCTTCAAAAAGTAAGAATGACTAATTTTACTACAAGATATCGTTGTCCAAATAACGTTGACAACCATATCTTGTAGCAAAAGTCATATAAACTACTTTTCGCGGTTAACCTTAATATTATTCTGTTCAAGGCATAAGATAATTATGTACAAAAATGATTTTACAATGTGTAGTACATGCCTAGATCTTCCAACTTTCATCTCTACAAACAAAAAGAACCGCATTAAGCATAAGTCCTACTGTAATACGGTTCCATATACATTATTTTGTCACTTAGAACATTGGTAAATTATCCAAGTTATTATCCTCTTTACCATCTGGATCAGCTCGAAGGAACTCAACACCATTTTTAGCTTTACCTACATTAACGCCATCAATCTGTTCTTCTCTGGTCATACGAATGGCATCATCAATGGTATATGCATTGCCATCATTCAGCATGACATCTGTTATCTTGCCTTCACCATTTTTTCTGACTTTTGTAATTTTAGCTTTTTCCATAATATATGCCTCCTCATATTATTAAGTCGTATTATAGTAATATCATTTGCATATATGGGAAAATTATGCATAAAACACGAGAAAAACAAACTAATCCAAATGACTCATTTATTTTTATGGGAGTTAACTAAACAAATCTATAAACCTTGTAGAATCAGAACCTTGTACAAATATTCATGCATTCCATCCAGGGCTTATTGTTATTAATGAACAAGTTACATTTGTTGTATTTGTTACTTCTGCATGTTTAGCAACTCATTTTTTCTTTATTTTCCATGAATATGATAAATTAGAAGTTACTTAATAAATGACAATTTTATGTATGTTTGGTTAATATGTAAATATTCTACTTTATTTTTATAGCATGTTACTCTATAATGAATGAAGGGAATTGAACACTTTTTTATTACACATATCTATTATCGAAAGTAGGTGAAGAATCAATGTTCGATATTGAAGATTGTGTAGGCTTTCAAATAAGTAATGCTGCAAAAGTAATGGAAGAGCATATGAATAATCAACTTAAGTCACTAGGAATTAGTCGCGTTCAATGGATAGCTCTTTATTACATAGGTTTAGAAAAATCTATTAACCAGAGTTGTCTAGCAAAGAAAATGCGTATTAAAAGTTCAACAGCTGCATGCTTAATTGACAGAATGGAAAATAATCATTATGTTAAAAGAGTTAAAAATACTAGTGATAAGAGGATCATAAAGCTTCAAGTAACTAAAAAAGGTCGCATGCTTAGAGAACAACTTCAAGACATAGCACAAATGACATGCGAAGAACTCAATAACAAAATTCCCAAAGAAGATTATATGACGTTTATCAACATTTTAAAAAACATCATAGACAGTACATATTATAAATAGGACTTTGAAACCTATACAAACAAGACATATGGCTTTCGAGCCCCTAAGTGCAAGCTGTTGAAAGGTACCGTACATATGATTTAAGGGTGTATATACATACTGCTGATGTATATACACCCTCTATTTTTCATAATAATCATACTATATTGTACGCAAATCCTCTATTTGTGCCCTCGATACATGTGATAGGCTATTCACAATACACCTTATTCACATAATCAGATGTAAACAGACTTAGAACACTACCATAAGACACAGAAAAGCTTATTACGTCACCTACTTGATACATCTGTTCAGCATTTGTCACATCCAGTATCATATAATCACTACTACCACCTAGAATATTAATTCCTTTATCTAAGGGACTAATATCGCCTGGGTTAACATCTTGCTTGCCAATGGCACATATAGCTTTCTTCCGTATGCCATGGTCTTCAAAAGTAGGCACATGACCGAAAGCATCCATACCAATAACACCAATAGGTACAGACGGCTTATCTTGCAACTCTACAATTTCACATTTTAGTGTCATGGTATCCTGTGATGTACCTTTAATAGAATGTCCAAATGCTGTCTCTCGACCGAGTACTATGGATTCACCTAACCTTAGCTGATTAATACCCTTTGGTATCTTCCCTGTTTCCAGTAAATAGATACTGCTGGAATTACCTCCTGAAACAACCCTTAAGGGGATCTTATACGTATCCTCAATATAAGACTTAATAGCTAATAATCTTTCTAGATTATCTTTCTCTGGTAAAATGCCACCATAACATGTCAGATTGGTACCTATCCCAATTAGATCAATATGATCCATGGCTAACACAGCCTCAATGGTATCTACTAATTTTTCCTCATCAAAAATACCTTCACGGAGATCACCTAAGTCAACCATCAAGATAATCTGATGTCTTTTTTGCTTTTTAACAGCTTCTTCTGATAAGGCTCGAATTGTTTTAAGTTCTGAATTAAGGGTGATGTCCACGTGGTCAATAATTGCTTCAATTTGACTGATCATCGGTAACCGCAACAATAGTTTAGGTATATCAAAATGCTTAAGTTTGACTAAATTCTCTATTCTAGAGTCACCAATAATACTAATACCACCTGCTATCATTTGTTCAACGATTTCTTTCTCTGCACAGAAAACTTTTGTGACCCCAACCACATCAATATTATATTCATTACACATATCCACTAAGGTTTGTGTATTGCTTCTAATCTTATTCAAACTTATTTCTACTCTTGGGTAACTCATCATAACCTCCCGGCAAAAAATGACTTCGTAAGAAACTCTATATTAATATATATCACTAGTCATTCATCATATCTATGCTCTGTAATAATAAACTTAACGCTTCCTGAGGGTATTTTTTTGACATAACGCCTAAAGAAGCCATAATATATAACCGATCCACTAAAATCTTGACACTACGGGATGGTAACAACTCATCTCCCTTTCCCTTCAACATATTCTCTAGAATCTCAATACCTTCAAGTCGGGTTAGAGCACCACCAGTACCAATGACATATTTCACATTGGTTAAATCCTTACCTTCCGCAATAGCTTTCTTTCCACTAGGTCCATAAAGATAACGTATCTTACCAGCATGTCGCTTAATTGCAGTGGTACTGGCTTCTAACGTCAGATGTCGAATAAAAGCTCTCTCCAAATCCGTCTCTGGTATAGGCTTATAGTGCTCGATAAGCTCATCTAAGGCGTCTTTGGATAAGGTCATCTTACGTTCTAGCTCATCCCTTGATACAAGATCGATCACATTGTGAACATTGACATAAACACCCAAATCACCCTCAACTGTACGCTTTGCCATTGGCTCTGGGTTAACAAGAATATGCGTAATCTCCTCACTACCTAGTGTTACTGAATGAACATCTGTTGTAGCACCACCAACATCTACCACAACAAGATCACCTATCTCTTTTTCCAATAATTGAGTGGCTTCCATCACTGCGCCTGGTGTAGGCATAATACTTGCATTCACTAATTCTCGTACCTTTTCCATACCTGGCGCTTTGGTGATATGCTCTTCAAAAACCTCTTGTATCTTTCGTCTCGTAGGCACCACATTCAATAAATCAATTTTAGGGTACACGTTATCCACAATATAAACCTTACGACCAGCTTCTTCAAAAATAAGTTCAATCTCTTCTTTATTCTGACAGTTTCCTGCATAGATCACTGGCGTATCCTTCAATTCTTCTTGCGAGGCAAGCAACTCTGCATTATAGAGAGCTGTATCCCGCTCGCCATAATCCACACCACCAGCCAGCAAAATGATATTAGGTCCTATTTCACGAATACGCTTCATGTCCGTTCGTCTTAATTTACCAGAGGTAATGAACTTAATATTGGCACCAGCACCTAGAGCCGCTTCCTTTGCCGCCTTAACTGTCATATCATGAACCAATCCATGAACTGTCATTTTCAAGCCACCTGCTGCACTGCTAGTAGCGTAAAAACAATCGTATGTCAACTGAGGCACGTCAAGCTTCTGCCTAAGATCTTCAAAAGCCAATTTTAAACCAACTGTTACATCTCCCTGAGTCACTGTCGTATAGGATTGCCCCTGTCCAATAAATCTTGGCGTATCTGTACCCATCCCCATAAAAGCGTTCACAACCGTTGTCGTACTACCAATCTCAGCCGAAATGATATCTACTTTCATATGTTCATTACCTCCTTTCATGTGCTATATTCTTACATCATTTTTTTATACTGTTTAACCATAAATGTAGCTACATCAACACCCTTACTACCTCTACCAAATCCAGCATCCATACCATTCTTTACTGCTAACTCTGGGGTCACTTGCGTACCACCACAAACAAGAATAATATCATCACGAATACCTTTTTCCACACAATAATCATGAATTTTCTTCATGTTCTTATAATGAATCTCATCATGACTAATAATGGTAGAAGCTAAGATAGCATCTGCATTTAATTCAATAGCGGCATCCACTATTTTTGCCACTGGAACAGACGTACCTAAGTAGTGACACTCAATACCATACTTCTCAATACCACCATGTTTAATATCAAGGATTTCACGAAGACCTACTGAATGTTCATCTTCACCAATGGTTCCAGCAACAACCTTCATAGGGTGTTCTTTTATAAATCCTCTAATCTCTTCATCATCCATAATAATGGGTTTAGGCGGTATAACAAGATCATTCACATCAATACTAAAGGGTACTTTTCCTTTAATCTCTACACGTGTACCTTCAGCTAGTTGCATGACTTCCTTATGAATCACTTCTACTTCTTCAAGATTCATTTTCTTACCAAATTCCACTGCCGCAAATTCAGCCGTGCGCTCATCAGTAGGTAACATCATGGTAATAAAAACAGTACCGTCAGCCATCCATTCCATTTCAGGTTTAATTTTAGACGTTTCTCTAAATTCTTTTTTAGCTTCCATACGTTTATATACATTATCTTCTTGGTCTAATTCATCAATGTATACAATCTTACTAGGATCTTCTAGTGTACAACCATCAATGAGTTTTGATGGGTTATCTACTGCCTCTTCATCATATTGAGCAACATTGTTATAGCCAAAAAATGCTGTAACAGGTGCCATATAATCTTCATCACGGCTAATGACTGTTCCTGCACCAATACCACCATTTATTTTTCTAGCAATACCGTCATCATTTCTCTCTGGATATTGTCCAGAATCCACAAAAAATCCAGCTTCCACAGCTTCAAAATAGCCACCATTTTCAAGAATTTCTTCCATAAATAATACGGCTCGCTCTTTTAATTCTCTGATTTTTCCTGCTAGGAATCCTTCATGCCTTTTAATCTCTACCATGTCCATAAGACCATCCATACCTACTAATGCCTGCTTAGCTGTATTGGTACCTTCAATATTATAGATATGCCAAGGCACGTTACGACCTTCATCAGGTGTTATCGTCGATTGAATATCAGCACTTGTTAATTTAGAAATCAATAAATTAAGTGTATGGGTGACTGTCGCTTCTCTTGTAGAAGAACCCATATACTTGGTATTTTGCTGTGCTCTTAATTTATAACCTTCAAATAGCTCTCTAAGGGCTATGGCGTAAGGTAAATCCAGCTTCATACAGGGTGCTGGAGGTGCTGTAGGTGGTACAGAAGATAAACAAATATTCTCTTGCTTCATGCCACATTTTAATGAGAATATTGAATTAAGACCATGCTGTACCATTAGCTCTGGCATGACTTTCCATGCTTCTATGGCTGTTGCATTGGCATTATGAGCACCATCGATTTGAGCCATATCTGCCCATGCCATGGTTGCTTTTGCGTTGGCTGCGTCTACGAAGGAACGTACCATATTAATATTACGATAGAGTACATTATACTGAGGATCTTGATGTGCTCCGTTAACCCCTTCTTCAGCAAACATAACAGCGATTTCTGGACCTGCAACACCACTCACGTAAGAATGATAGTTAATAGGTCTTCCAACTTCATCTTCTATATAATCTAAAGCTTTACGTTGTGCTCTTACTTGTTTTCTTGTAATGGGTATACCACCAATACCTTGTGGTGTCCCTTCTATTAAACCATCAAAATGACTCTGTCCTGCCGTACGAATAACCATGAGATGGTCTGCACCATGCCATGCTGCCATACGCATACGACGAATGTCATCTTCAAATCTACCTGATGCAATCTCCGTTGTAATCACACAATCAGGTTGAGGGTCTATATCGTGAAAAGAATGAGCTGCTGGAAGTGGTTCACTCTGTTTAAGACATTCACTGGTATCTGAATAAGTAAATGCACCAATCTTACGTTCTTCGCCCGTACCTTCGCGCCAATGCCAACCCTTTCTACGAGGTACATAATGCTCTAAATCCTGTAAGATATAGCTTATATCTAGTTTTTCATTAGGTTTTAGCTCCATTTCTTACTTTCCTCCCTCAAATACTCGTTCTAAATGAGCCATTAGTTCTTCATCATTATTGGCTAATCGAATACCTGCTTCTCTTATTTCTATATCCTTATCACGCGCTACTCTATATACGAGATGTCCTGCTCCTTTTCCTATAAGGTGTCTTTTCTTTTCCATTAAAGTAGAAACAATTGCTTTGGATTCAATACTCGAAAATCCCATGCGAAGGAGAACAGAACGCTCTATAGAAGGTGACGTATTATTTTTCGCCATCTCAATCATTGGATCCACAATCTTACCTGCTAGTTCCCAGAATCTCTGCTCCAATTCTTCTTCCGTCAAGTTCTCTAAATGTTTCCTCCTTGATTCATAATCATCCAGTCGACTCTTACCCATCAAATTCCTCCTTCTTTCTTTATTTCTTTTATCATGTCTTGTATTTCTACCATATCCATCTTCGTTTCAGAAGCAATATATTTAAGTTCTTCTGCTGTAAAAGCTTCATCTTTTAATACATTTTTTATATAAGACTTACGTAGTCTAGCCATGGACAGTTCTTTTGTCTTAATCAAGCTAGGATGCTCTGGTAGAATAATAGTTTCACCTGGTATTTGATCAATAGGATCACCAATCTCTACCTTTACCCCATTTTCTTTAGCAAAAGATAACTGAGCCGCTACATGTTTACCCGCTCCTGTATACTCTGTTTCTTGAACCACGATCATCTGGTCTTCATCCATCAGTGCGGCAAGGTAAAAGGCAGCTGTAATGGATGTATTGCCTGCTGGACCTCTCTCAAGACCTTCAATCATGGCTAAAGCTTCTGTCATATAGAACACTTCACCTTGAGATACTGTTACGTAGCGATCCATGTAACGTAATGGCCTTGCTGCTGACCTTGGCACATCTGACCGATCAGGGTTCGTGGCAAAAGGTACGCCAAAACCTGTATGACCCGTGGTAAATGACTTACGATTAAACTGTCCATTACTTGCCATATGTAAACCTTTTAAGTCCACACTTGCGCCAACAATAGTCGTATTATCCGCACCAGCTTTTATTAATCCCCGTGCTGTACCTGTTAGATTGCCTCCGCCAGCATTGGTAACCACCACCATATCTGGCATTCTACCTTCATGCTCACGGAACCAGGTAGCAATTTCGTACCCTAGTGTCTCAACACCAGCAATACCAAAAGGCGTATAAAGTGATGCATTGAAATAACCCGTATCTTCAAGTGTTTTTAAGAATGTATAGAATAACTCAGGACCTACCGTTAACTGAATAACTTCAGCACCGTAAGCTTCACACTTACGTGCCTTTTCAATAATTTCTGGTTGACCTTTTTCTTCACTATCGTAGCATTCTTGAATGATAATACATTTTAAGCCTTGCATAGCTGCTTGACTAGCTACTGCAGCACCATAATTACCACTGGTTGCAGCAATCACACCTTTATAACCAAGTCGCTTGGCATGATAAACAGATACAGCTGCCCGTCTTGCCTTGAAACTTCCAGAAGGATTAGCTGCTTCATCTTTTAAAAAAATTCTTGCCCCTTTTCCTTTACCGCCAATTTTCCGTGCAAGCTTCGTAAGGTTCTTTAATTCATAGATAGGGGTATCTCCAACACTGGCGTTTCTCTCAATTTCTCTTACTTCATCCAGACTATAACCCGTCTTTTTCATCATGCCTTCATAATCAAAAACAATACCGTCTCTTTCAAACTCAGCATAGTCCATCCCAACAGCGTGTTTCATGATGTCATTTTTTCTCGCCATGACACTTTCATAACTGGCATCTCTATTCATTAGGAGCACCTCCTAGAATATCTCTAAGCTGATTACCTATATAACTTAGTTCAGGTACATACTCACCGTAAGTATGTTTGTAGCTGGGATTAATCGCTACTAAATTTCCTTGTAATTCTCTTCCTATATATGTCTTAATGGTTACTTGATCATTAATCTGTGCTTCTTCATCTAATAAGAAGCCTTTAACCCACATGGTTAATGGGCATTTTTTTGTATCCTCTGGTAGATGCTCTGCTCTCTCGTGAGGTTCTAAAACCGTATTTGATATTCTTACCCAATCGCCTTTTTTAGCTACGATCCTAATCACCATCCTTCATGATATTAATTATATTTCACGCTACTCTAGTCTTCAATAAGCTTACGCATATCACCCATAATTGCCCTTGGTACAGGTAAATCAATCATGGTCTTAAGTCCAGCTCTAGCATTAATAACATGTGGAATCATGTTTACACACATGGCAATAGTACCGATACCACCAGGAACTTCTGGCTTAATAGCCATATCAACATTTGGTACACCTTTAATGCGTATATAATCACCCGTACCTACACCTTCAAGTTCTGGCTCAATTTGTTGTGGGTGAATCATGTTGATCTTTCTTTCACCATCAACCATACCGTGCCCACGCATATTAACACCGGCTACATTACCAGCTTCAACTTTTGCAAAAGGTGTTTCACGGTATACCTTGGATATAATCGGTTCACTGGATTGTGTTATGGGACCATCTAAGGACCAGCCAATAGCATCTGTAATCATACGAATCGATTCTGCGAAGCCGACGTGACCTGCTAGTGAACCATCTTTTGTCTTTTGTTCAAATTCGTCAGGGGTTATACCTACACCTTGTTCTTCCATAACTGTAGGTCCAAAAGGTGATAAACTATTCACACGCTCACATTCGATTGTTTCAACTTCTGCACAGGCTCCTGTTAACACCACTGCTAATAAATCCATAATCAGCCCAGGATTAATACCTGTACCGAGAATGGTTACACCGTTTTCTTTTGCAATACGATGCATCTCATCAGATAACTCTGGTGACTGAGCCCTTGGATAAGCCATCTCTTCAGCTGTAGAAATCACATTAATACCACGTTCTGCTATCCACTTAATCTTATCAAAAGCACCTTTTGTATAAGAATCCGTACATAACAACGCCACATCTGCACATTTTGGTGTCACCACATCTTCAATATTGTCTTTGATGACAACATCTGGTCGTTCACCCTGCACAGCACCTAACACATCATACATACTCTTGCCAACTTTATTAGGATCTCTATCACAGACACCCACAATATCGACACCTTGTTTTTTTAATAGCATATCTGCCATGCCGCTTCCCATAGCGCCAAAGCCCCATATCATAACTTTAATATTTTTCATATTTCAATTCCTCCTTACCTTACTTCTCCTTGAAACTGCTCCTATTTTCTGTATGTAAACCCTTACTTTTATTAACATACATCATCCCTTATACTATTGTCCAATTATAAAAGACTTACCCTTATGGTAGGTTTAGCATAAGACTCTTATAAAGTGGTAGCCAGACATTCACCATTGAAATGACTTAGCTTATAATATAAAGGATGATTGTTGCTACTACACATTCTCTCTATTTCTTTATAATGTAGCAACCATAACTGCTTTGATTGTATGCATTCTATTCTCTGCTTCATCAAATGCAACAGATTGTTTACTCTTAAATACTTCATCTGTAACTTCCATTTCCTCTAAACCGTACTTTTCCTTAATCTCACGACCAACGATAGTTTCTTGATCATGGAATGCAGGTAAGCAGTGCATAAATATAGCTTCTGGGTGAGCCTTATCCATCATATCTTTATTCACTTGATAAGGTTTTAATAACTTAATTCTCTCTTCAAACTGCTCTTCTTCACCCATGGATACCCATACATCTGTATAGATAACATCTACGTCTTCAACACCTTCATCTACAGAGTCTGTTACTGTAATTGTTGCTCCAGATTCTTCAGCATAATCTAATGCCTTAGCTACTAATGCATCTTCTGGGAATAGGGATGCTGGTGATACAATACGGAAATCCATACCTACTTTTGCAGCCCCAATCATTAATGAGTTGGCCATATTATTTCGTCCATCACCTACGTAAGCAAACTTGATACCTTTTAGGTAGCCTTTATGTTCAAAGATCGTTAAGAAATCTGCCAATATTTGGGTTGGATGGAACTTATCCGTTAGTCCATTCCATACAGGTACGCCAGCGTTCTCAGCAAGACCTACCACTGTATCATGACTAAATCCTCTAAATTGAATACCATCAAACATACGTCCTAGGACTTTTGCTGTGTCAGCAACAGATTCTTTTTTACCTAGCTGGATATCACCTTTTCCAAGATATTCTGGATGAGCACCTTCGTCAACAGCTGCAACCACAAAAGCACATCGTGTTCTTGTAGAAGGTTTCTCAAAAATTAAGGCAATATTTTTTCCTTCTAAGTTACGTGGTCTGATACCTGCATATTTTTGTCTTTTTAACTCACTTGCCAAATCAATAAGATACTCGATTTCCTTCTTAGAATAATCTTCTAAAGACAATAAGTGTCTCCCTTTCAAATTAAATGCCATATTTCTTCATCCTCCTTGTATAAGTGGTAAACTTCTGACGCTTTTACCCTATGTTTAATTTAAATATTTGTATGATAAGATATTTAATTGATGTCTTCTCGGACGATAGGCATACTCATACACCTTGGACCTCCACGCCCTCTTGAGAGTTCGGAACTATGAATGACATGTGTTTTAACACCATTCTCATTCAAAATTCTATTGGTGACATAATTTCTTGAATACACCACAACCTCACCCGGTGCTATTGCAAGTGTATTGGAACCATCATTCCATTGTTCTCTAGGACCATCTATTTTATCACCACCAGCACAACGAATTAATGTTATAGAAGGTAGTTCTAAATATTTCTTTAAGATATCCTCTAAGGTTGCATTCTCTTCATGAATCTGCACCTGATTATCTTCCTGTTTGGTTATTGAATAAACCGTTAAGGGTCCTTCAATCTCATGATGAATGGTAAACTTATCATAATCAATCATGGTAAAAACCGTATCTAAGTGCATAAATGCTCTCTTCTTCGGTATATTGAAAGCTAGAATTGTTTTAAAGCTTTCACCTGCATTAAAAATATTTTTAGCCAATGTCTCAATAGAATGCGCCTCAGATCGTTCAGAGATACCAATAGCAAGTACATCTTTATTTAACACAAGAATATCTCCGCCTTCTAAAGACGTTTTGTTATCACGATTATATAAAAAAGGAATAGCTGCATCCTTAAACCTAGGATGATGTTTCATGATATATTTCATAAATAGTGTTTCGCGATTTCTTGTTTTTGTACGCATATGATTGAGTGCTATACCACTACCAAGTATAGCTGCTGGGTCTCTCGTAAAATACAAGTTAGGCATTGGATCAATAACAAATGGATATGCTTCATTGACTAAATAGGCTAAGGACCCCTTTGGTATGTTGGATAATTCGCTTTTCCTAATACCTGCCATCATTTTTCGTATGAGCATAGCATCATCTTTTCCATCAAAATACTCAAGTAAAGTATATTTCATACTATCATCGTATATATTGGCTTCATCAAGAAAATCGTTGATAAAAATGTCTCTAACTTTACGATCTGCAATAGCTGTAGCAACCAAATCCCCAAGATATAGTACTTCAACACCTTGTCTTTTTAGTGTTGATGCAAAATAGTCATGTTCACGGATTGCCTCTTTTAAATATGGAATTTCATCAAATAATAACTTTTCCATAAGATTCGGCGTTAGGTTCTCAAGTTCATTAGAAGGTCTGTGAAGAATTACTGAAACAAGTTTCCCTATTTCAGATGTTACATGGAGTGGATTATCGTAAGACATTTACTTCCCCCTTTAACATAGTATTGTTTGTGTTCTTATATAAGCTCTCAAGGAAATAAAAGTATGTTTTTAGAGCTTCCATAAAACAGGGTCTATCTGTCAGAAATATAGGCTTTTACATACCTATTATCACATAATTATCCATCAATAACAACCTTATTTTTTCATAAAAATTACCTTAAAAATTTTACGAATTTATATACGTTGTACTTCGGATATTTATGCAATTAAAACCCTTTATTTATGGGCTTTCTAATAATTCTTACGATTAATTATTAATTTTAATAAAGAAATTTTTCTTTAAATATTTAAGCATTTTTATACTAATCCCATTCAATTTCATACACATTTTATTCATTTGCTTTATTAAAGCAATAAGGAAAAATAAAAAAAATGATCCTTCTAATATAATAGCTACCTAAGTCAATCTTTCAATTGAAATAGGCAGCTATTTTTACGATACTAGAGCTCCTTCTTGTATTAGATATATTCTGGTTTATAAAAAATACGTCTAAACATATCAATATATGCGATAACCTCATTATACATTAAATCCAAATCTAATTCTCCACCTGTAACTTTCAGTTTCCTCATTTCATTGGTACTGAATTGCTCTAATGTGCTTTCTATCGTCGCCATTATTCTAGATAACTCAAGATCTTCTCGAAACAAACTAAAATTCACATTATTATAAATATTGTTTTTCAATTCTAATGATCTTGGGTCATTCTTAATATCTAAATCCTTCGCTTCTTCAGCTGTATCCATAAAACAACTAATGAAGAAATTAAATAGATTAGGATACTTGCGCATTAATTTAATCTTTATAAAAATGGTCTTTTCAAGAAGTAACAAAAGATCTTTTTCTTCTAAATCAATCTCACCATCAAATTTTTCTAAAGCATAATCAATGGTATAGTTATAGAGGAAATTATATAATCCTTTTTTGCTATCAAAATAATGAAACAGTAATCCCTTAGATATCCCTGCATTTTTAACAATATTATTGGTAGAGGCTCTATCGTATCCAAAAGAGGCAAATTCATCTAAGGCCGCATTGAGTATTCTCCCTTGCTTCTCACTATCCATTTTAAAAAACTTCTCGTTCATGTTTTATTCCCCTTTAAATCGTACATTCTTTGAGCAGGCTAATATAAGAAGAATAGGATTACTCATACATATGAGCTATCCTATTCTCTAAAATGATAACACTACTAGGAGCGTAAATCAACGAGTAAATTAAATTTTAATGAAGATTTTTTGATATCTCTCTTTCAGAACCTTCCTTATAATACTAAATTTACTTATAATCCAACACAACCATTTGATGACAATCAACTTTTGGTACCGTATAGGTTGTGCTATGACCATCGTTTTCAAAAGGGATTTCTTCCATAGATGGTGCTAGATAAACCCTTTGAATATCTTGTGGTACAAACACTGTACTTTCTATATCATAAACAGGAACAATATCTTCAATAATCTCAACGCCTTCGCCTCGCTTAACAGGTGTTGCATAGAGTAGATGTTGAATATATCTTGACTCATGCTCTTGATGTTGTAACGATGTAACACCTTGGGCTTTTAAGGTCGTGGTTAATGATTTCTTTTCCTCAAGTAATAAATTAAGGGTATACATCATCATATCTTTTAATATCAAACTACCTTTTGTTGCATAATCACAGAATATGTGCCATGCAATATAAGCACCCGTATCGCTTAGAACAATACCTGGTGAACGTTCTCCTGGATGATTGGGTGTATGGAAATGAGATGAAAAATGCAAACAATCGCGATTAAAATATGAATCTTCTCTTTCAGCAATGACGTTACCACCCGTTAACTTGATTCTCACACCTTCGCTATACATAACAAAAGCTGTGCTGCCTAAGCCATGATAATCAAATGCAGGAACCACATAATCAGGCTGATAAGGGTTCTTGCCCTCATACGTAACACCAAGATCTAAAGCAAATGCTTCCTCTTTTTCATCTAACCCTGATTTACCCGTTGCTAATAGCTTACCGCCACCTGCAAGATATGCTTTTATTTTCTTTTTAAGTACGGAATCTACCAAAATAACATCAGGCAATATAAGTACCTTATATTGAGAAAAATCGGTTTCTAAATCAATCACGTCAAATAGATATTTGCCTTCTAAAAGCATTCTTACTGCCCCTGAATCAGCTTTACTAACCGTACCATTTACTGATATGGACTCTTTTTCAGGCATACATTCAGCTGATAATAAACCGACATCAGCAATATTCTTTACATCGTCACACCAAGGTTCCTTTTCCTCTACCTCTTTGTAAGCTTCACCTATAAGACCATAAGTAACGTCATCTAAAGCACCTACTGGATGCATCTGGTCCCCGACACACATCTTAGCACCATTAGCTAAATTAAGTGCTGCCTCATAACGAAGTGCATTAGGGTGCTTGAATCCTCCAAACTCACCCCATGTTGTATGGAATTTACCTGTCATACCTAAGAATTCTTTCCCTAGACCTTGTACATAACGAGCTGATAATGGAAAATGATCATAACCCCATCCACCCGTTGGGAGGGATTCTAACTCGAAATTAGTAAAATAATCAAATATATCACGACGACCTTTGGCAACATGACCGCTGTTATGGAATATCATCATATCTGGCTTTATACTTTTTATGGCCTTTTCCACACGCTCCAAATAGTTAATGTAAACTCTTTCACCTAGTTCCTTAACAGCTTCTATGTCCCGTGGGTCCTTGCCTTCTTCTATCAGTTGGTTCCTACACGTCTGACAGTAACATTCGCGAGGTCCAACAATATCTAGCCAAATACCTTCAGTTTCATAACGTGTCGTTACTTCCTCTATTTGTTTAATTAATTGTTCCAGATAAGATGTGTTCATGCATAACTCATGATAACCTGCCTCTGTAAAATCCCTTGCCCAAGTAGTGCTCTGATTACTATTTCTAAATAACCACTCTGGACGTTTAGATGCCGTAATCTCATCAAGACCTGCTGATATGTATATCTGAGTTTTTACACCAATCTCAGAACAGGCTTCAAGCATATCATCTAGAAGATTTCCCTCAAGTGTTGGATGCGTTGGCGTCACACCGTTTTGATAATATAACCATCCGTGGTGACATTTTGCAAAGATATTAATGGAATTTACATGACCAATACGTAAAGCTTTTTGAAATTGTTCTTTATTAAATTGACTGCCTACTCCTGGAATTTGACCTGCTGTATGAAAATCTAAATGAATCTGTCTAAATGGCATTTTGCCCATAAAAATTCCTCCTTGTTATGATTTCATCTTGTATAGATAGTATCAAATTTTGGAGGAATATGCTTGAATATAATTATCTTATTTTTGGATGATATTAACTTTTGTTTTAATCTCTTCATCATATTGACGGTATTTCCTAAATTGAGATGGTGCCATACCTGCATACCTTTTAAATTGGTTAGAAAAATGGCTTACATCCGTATAACCTACTTTTTCAGCTACCTTCGAGATATGCATTGGTGTATCTAGAAGAAATCGCTTAGCCTTTTCAAGTCGTTGATGCTTCACATAATTCATAGGAGTATTCCCAAGATGGGACTTGAAGAATTTAATAAAATAATTAACTTGCAAATGAACGATATCTGCTAACTCCTCAACGGTCATTGGTTCATTAAGATGTTTATCAATATAAGCTAATAGCTGCTCTAACTTTTCTATTGATGACGATTGAAAAATCTTCAACTCTTTTGCATTGGTCGTTTCCATGAAGTAAGCAATAATCTGTAATAATATAGCTTTGGCTTTCAGTATGGCATCAATGTTTTCTACACGGTCATACCTTACCAAATCCTGAAATAACTTTAATAAATAAGACTTGTCTTTTTCAATTTTGATGACATTGGGTACATCAAATATATCAAAGATATTTTTTTGTCCGATTGTCGCTGTGAAATGACACCAGTATTTTTTATAATAATTATCATTAATATAAGAAAATGCGTGTGGCTTATTAGCAGGTATAAAAACCAAATCATCGGTTTTAGGAAAGATACTTTTATCTCCTGTCTCAACCCATCCATTCCCATCACATATAAAATATAATTTATTGTATTCAGGCATATGGCGTTGTTCACGCCAGTTTTCATCACATTCAATGTAATCGGCTATATATAAATTAACATGTAAATTTGATAAATATGCTTTACTTAGTTTTGTTCGAGCTTCCATATGATCGTCTCCTATCATATTACAAGAAAAGTTATATCATCTTTTTTTCATAGCAGTAAAAGGGTAATTCTCTCATAGGGAAGAATACTTGCCCTACCTTTTCAAAGTTTAGGTGTTGATAAAACGCTACTGCTTTTGGATTGCCGCTATAGGTATCAAGTCGTATTGCATCATAAGCATTATCTTTCCCATACATCTCTGCAAATTCCATTATTTTTTTACCTATACCTTGACTTTGATAGATGGGATTGATCGCTAGGCGATGAACCACTAATATCTTGCCTTCATGTTGCCAATTCACTGAGCTATATTCTTTTTCCTGTTCTTCATTTAATGTGATAATACCATAGTACACATCGTTATCTTTCATAACAAAAAGATGTTCAGATTCTATATCCTTCATCATGGTTTCAACATTAGGATACTCTGCATTCCACTGATCTATATTATTAGCTCGCATATTGGCTACACACGCTACTAATAATGCCATCATTTTCTCTTGATCTTGTATGGTGGCCTTCACCATCTTCATGATACATTCCTCCTCTTAGCTGCATTCGTGTTGAATGAGACCTATTGGGTAAAAAACATATATACAATATACGTCACAATACTTAGACAAGTATAAACCACCGTAATATTATTAACAAGTTTAACCTCATCTTCTTCACCTCCATATTTACCTACAAGAACCGAAGATGAGAATGGTGGTGGTAGTATTAATAACGTAAAATAAGCATAGTTCATATATTGATCAAATTCGATTAAATGGTCAATCAATATGAATTTAAATAAATAACCTACGGCTAGTATAAGTACAAAACGTAAAGCTACAAAGATAATCGTTAATTTCGTATAGGCTTTATTAAAACTTAATCCGTATCCAATAACAATAAGGATAAGTGGTGTTGCAATTTTACTCATACTTTCCAAGGTTAGATATACACCATTAAGTAAATGATTATCTGTTAATAGGTGACTTAATCCTAATAAATTAATGCCTACACCAAAAATAATGGCAAGAATTAATGGTGATGTTAAGAACCCTGTTATGGTATCTAGTCGTAATTTTTCCTTACCCATGACAAATTTCATAACAGTTACATAAACAAACCATATAAAAATTTCATGACCGATACCCATGACAGCAATTGAAAGAAGATTAGCTTCACCAAATACTGTAATATATAAAGGTATACCTAATAATCCAAAGGAAAATCCAGATAGAATAAATGGTAAAATTGGATGATTCATAACAGGTATCTTTTTCAACAAAAAACCTAGAGTCATCATAATAATACACAATAAAAAAATGGATAAAATCAATCCAAAGTACTCTGTTTTAAAATCTAAATTAACAAAGGCTATGAATAATACTGAAGGTAATGCAATATCAATAACTATCTTTTTAAATCCGTTAATTGCTTCTTGGCTTAGAAAATTAGTTTTTCTAATGCCATAACCTGCTCCAAATAATATAAGGATTGGTAATACTTTTGCTAATAGTTCCATGCTGTTATCCTTTCTTATGTTCACTTTGAATAATAAATCTCAGACAGATTATACCATATATAGGTATAAAAAACAGTTGTTTTAGTTATTTAAAAATCCACGCCTCTATGATATGTTCCTATAGCCGTTATTCGTATTGATGGTATATGAAGAACAAATAACTATCAAAAGGATTGGTTGTACTTATTAATTTTCGTAATTTGCTATCCCTTTTTCCCTATAAGTGTTATAATAAATTATGATTTGCAATAATAAACTTGGGAGGATGAACACATGAATAATGAAGACTCACGAACGGGAAACCTCATCGTTATATTTATTTTATTAGCAATGATGATTTATCTATTTGGCTTTCATAATCTAATAGGGTTTTATCCACCTATTGGAGGATTAATTGTTGTAATCGGTTTAATTAAATTATTAGATGCGTTAACTTAACTGTTTCATCATCTACATAAGTAAAGTCCACGCTTATAACCTTGTTATCTGGACATTATACTCATCCTCTATAACCATTTGGCGTTATTCGAGATTGGGTTATTAAATGAGGGAAATGAAACATGAAAAATTTCAATCTAGTACTCTTAGAAAAATTAATAGCCGTCATCTTTACATTATTGTTATTTAGTTATATATTTGGCTTTGATATCTTATTATCATTTTCTCCCATTGTTGCTGGTGCAGTTATCATAATAGGTTTAATCAAATTATTAGATGTGTAAATTAACATTATCATACATAGGAATAATATCCATTGACCGTCAAGGTCTTTTTCTTTTGCAACTTACTCACACATTCCATTTGTTTTCACACATATTCCTTATTGTTAATCATAGCTACACCTTGCAGCAAAATCATTATTTCCACGCTACTATTTCAGCATTTTTATCATGCCATATATTATATCACATTTCTCCATATTATAATCCTGAGGGATACCTAACTATTAAAATACTTCAAGAAACATAAGTAATAATAAACCACAAAGTATATAACCGCATACTGTTAAGAGCATCTTCCTTTACCTGAGTATACTGCCATCCCTGTTACAAAAAGAATTATAATTACACTTAATACCATCAATTTTTGTTTCTTTCTCATAATCCTACCCCCTTGGAAATCTCATTATATATTTCGACTATTTTATGCAAGTTATGAGCAAAAATACATCTTGCATCACATTTTACAACACTTTACATATATACTATTGGTGTGATATGATACTACCTATAATTTATCTCCTATGTTTATCTCAATCCTAATTATGATGCATTATAATTTCAACTATATTGGAGGCTAATATGAGTCAGGTAATATTAAATGAACTATTAAAAGGTAATAGGCGTTTTATGCAGGGCAATAATATATATCCAAGAATTAATACCATAAGGATGGAAGAAGTATTAAATAGTCAGCAACCTAAGTCAGTTATCATTGGTTGTGCTGATTCCCGTGTTCCTCCAGAAATTATTTTTGACCAAGGCCTAGGTGATTTATTTGTATTAAGGGTTGCGGGTAATATTATGAGCAATGCTATACTTGAAAGCATCTATTATGCTATAGAATACCTCCAAGTATCTCTGATTCTTATATTAGGTCATTCGAATTGCGGTGCAGTTCAAGCTATTATTGATAATGATCATACCAAATCTCATCTTTTTTTCAGCACATTATCAAAAGCCATAACACCGGCAGTAGAAAAAGCATACACCATGAATGGTGATCTTCTGGAAAATGCTACCAAAGAAAATATAAAATTAGTTGCAAAGAAACTCATTAACCATGACCATATCATCCAAAAACATATGAAAGATAAAAATTTGCAAGTTGTTCCTGCATATTACCATTTACATAATGGCTTCGTTGAATTAATCTAAGAACTTTTCATAGCACAAAAGACATCCTTTTAAGGTTATATAACAAGGATGTCTTTTTAATCGTATAAATGTTTTTTATAGCGGTATATTACCATGCTTTTTACTTGGTCCATCTTCTCGCTTACTTCTAAGAGCCTGTAAAGAAGATAGTATATACGGTCTTGTCATGGTTGGATCAATAACAGAGTCAACGAATCCTCTGCTTGCAGCTACATATGGATTAGCGAAGTTCTCACGGTACTCTTCCACTTTCTGTGCACGCATAGCAGCTGGATCATCTGCGTTGTTAATATCTTTTCTGAATATAATGTTAGCAGCACCTTGTGCACCCATTACAGCGATTTCTGCTGTAGGCCATGCAAATACCATATCTGCTCCTAGATGTTTACTACTCATAGCAATATAAGCACCACCATAAGCTTTTCTAAGGATGACATTAATCTTAGGTACAGTTGCTTCACAGTAAGCATATAGAAGCTTGGCACCATGTCTGATGATACCTGAATGCTCTTGTGTTACACCTGGGAAATAGCCAGGAACATCCGTTAATGTTACAATTGGAATACCAAAACTATCACAAAAACGAACAAATCTTGCTGCTTTATCGGAAGCATTGACATCAAGAGCTCCAGCTAAGAACTGAGGTTGATTAGCAACGATACCTACTGTTTCATTATACATCTTGGCTAACCCAACAATAATATTCTGTGCATAATCTTTGTGAACCTCTATGAAGCTATTCACGTCAATGATTTCATGAATGACGTCTCGCATGTTGTATGCTTTACTTGGTGAATCTGGCATGATATCAATTAATTTAGAAGAGCTACGATTAGGATCATCTTGCATGTCTACTTCCATGGGTTCTTCAAGATAGTTAGCTGGAAGATAATTAATCAGTTGTCTAATGGCTTGTATACACTCTTGCTCATCTGTATAGTGAAAATGTGCTACACCACTTTTGCTGGCATGAACATAGGCACCACCTAACTCCTCTTTTGTAATTTCTTCCCCTGTAACGGTCTTGATTACTTCTGGTCCTGTTATAAACATCTGGCTGGTATTATCAACCATGAATACAAAATCTGTAATAGCCGGAGAATAAACAGCTCCACCAGCACATGGTCCCATAATAACGGATATCTGAGGAATAATTCCTGATGCTTTGGTGTTACGATAGAAAATTTCACCAAATCCGCTCAATGCGTCAATACCTTCTTGCACTCTAGCTCCACCTGAATCATTGATCCCAATAATTGGTGCACCATTTTGCATAGCCATGTCCATTACTTTACATATCTTCTGTGCGTGTATCTCTCCGAGAGATCCACCCATAACGGTAAAATCTTGAGCATAGACATATACTAAATTGCTATCAATCGTACCATAGCCTGTCACGACACCATCACCAGGTGCTTCTACTTTATCCAGTCCAAAATCCGAAGAACGATGCTTCATGAAAGCACCTACTTCAACGAAGCTGTTTGGATCAAGCAGCATCTCAATTCTCTCTCTGGCAGTCATCTTACCTGATGCATGCTGGCGATCAATCCTTGCCTGTCCGCCACCTTGAAGTATCTTATTTTTACGCTCATACATATCTTGTATGCTTTGTTGGATATTAGACATTCTATCACCTCCTGGTTGTCTTTATTATGCTTGTATCTAATCCACGAAAAGCGACTACGTCGCCTTAATAACTATTATTCATCTTATATCGTAAGAGAAGAGGCTGTATATTAAAGCATCTACGTTAGTGTCACAGCCCCTTACTGTTTTATTATCTATCTATAATTAGCAGATTTCAGAAATCTTAACGGGTCTACCTTCGTCAAGAGACTTCTTAGCAGCCATTGCAATAATAACTGAGTTTAATCCATCGATACCTTTTACTGGTGTCTCAGTATCGTTCTCGATTGCTGCAAAGAATTGCTTCATTTCTTCTACGAATGAGCCCATGTAACGCTCTAAGAAGAAGTATAATGGTTTGTCAGAAGTAACATTATCAGCCGTTCTAACAACTGTATTTGTCTCAGTATCATTTCTAGCTTCTACAGAACCTTTAGAACCAAATACTTCTACTCTTTGATCGTAACCGTAAGCAGCTCTTCTACTGTTATCAATAACAGCGATAGCACCATTCTCGAATTTGATTGTGATGACAGCTGTATCTACATCTCCTGCTTTTCCAATCTCTGGATCTACAAGTGCATCACCAACTGCGTATACTTCCGTCGCTTCACAACCAGCTTGGAATCTAGCCATATCAAAATCATGGATCGCCATATCGAAGAAGATTCCTCCTGATACTTTTACATACTCAATTGGTGGAGGCTCAGGATCTCTAGACGTGATTTTGATAATATGTGGATCGCCTATTACGCCATCTTTTGTTACTTGGTTAATATGGCTGAAGTTATGATCGAAACGACGATTGAATCCTACTTGGAATTTTACACCTGCTTTTTCTACTGCTGCTAATACCTTGTTAATTCTGTCTAGATCATAATCGATTGGTTTCTCACAGAAAATATGCTTTCCTGCTTCTGCAGCTTCAATAGAGATCTGTGCATGTGTATCTGTTGAAGAACACACAAGTACTGCATCAATATCTTTATCTTCTAAAATTTTATGATAATCAGCATAAACATTCTCGATGCCAAGGCTCTTAGCCCACTCTTCTACACCATCTAATCTTACATCTGATACAGCTTTGATTGTTGCATTTGGAATTTGATAAGAGATGCTTTGTGCGTGAACTCTACCAATACGTCCCGCACCAATAATACCAACGTTCATTTTTTTCATAATCGTTATCCTCCAATAAATATATTATAGTGTGTGCACCTACCAAGTCATTACTTAGTAGATGCTGTGAACTTAGAAGAAGCTCTTGTCTAGTTATTTTTTAATTCAACTTACAGTCCTGTGTTCTCGCGGATATAATCTCTTGCTCTTACTGCGTACTCAAATGGATTAGCAATCGCTGGATCTTGCTCCGCCTCTACTACCATCCATCCTTCGTAGTTAGCATCTTCTAAGATTTTGAAGATTGGTTTAAAATCAATAAGTCCATCGCCAGGAATTGTGAAAGCACCCATTTTAACGCCTTCTAAGAAGCTTAATTTGTCTGCTTTTACTTTATTAACGATATCATTTCTAATATCTTTTAAGTGAACGTGAGCTACACGGTCAACATGCTTTCTAAGTACGTCTACAGCTGCTTCTGCATTACCTTCTGAGTAGGCTAAGTGACCTGAGTCAAATAATAAATAGACATCATCGTTCGTCATTTCCATAAAACGATCAACTTCTTCTGGTGTCTGAACACCTGTACCCATATGATGGTGGAAAGATACTTTCATACCTTTTTCAGCAGCTAATTTTGCTAATTTGTTCATACCTTCAGTTACTTTTACCCACTCTTCTTCTGTGTATACAGGTTTCTCATCAAATACAGGCTTAGTTGTGCCTTGGATACTGTTACCTTGCTCTGAACAACCAATCATTTTAGCACCTACAGCGTGTAAGAAATCACGATGTTTGATGAAATTCTCTATGGTTACTTCTTCTGGCTCTGATGTAAATAAAGTTGAAAACCATGCATTACAGATTTGCACACCACGAATATCTAAATATCCCTTAAGTACTTTAGGGTCTTTTGGATATTTATTACCCACTTCACTTCCAGTAAATCCAGCTAAAGCCATTTCACTCACACATTGCTCAAATGTGTTTTCTCCACCTAACTCTGGCAGATCATCGTTTGTCCATGCAATTGGAGCAATTCCTAATCTTACTTTATTCTTGTCTAACATCTCTTCAACCTTCTCCCTTAATATTTTATGTCGTTAGTTTTCATTATTTTTTTTATTGAGGTAATCCAGCAAAAGAAAGGCAATCTAACCTTCACTTATGGATTAATTCTTTTAAAGATACTTAATATCTTCTTGCCTTATCCATTTCAACTTCCATTTCTCTTGTTGCATTGGTAACACTCTCTTTTTCAGCTACTTGAGCATTACCTACACGCCACCAAGACTCATATCCATCTGTCATTGTTTTTGGCAACACTTTGATATCAATAAGGGTTGATACTTCTTGTTTCTTGGCATCTGCTAAAGCTGCTACTAATTCTTCTTCTGTTGTTACGGTGTAAGTCTTACAACCATAACCTGCTGCACACATAGCAAAGTCAACCTTTACTAGATTATCATCAAGCATGCCTGTCTCAGGGTTTCTATGACGCATTTCTGTACCAAAGCTACCCATTCCATGACCCATCTGTAAGTTATTAATACAACCAAATTCCATGTTGTCAAATAAGAGAATATTAATCTTAGCTCTCTCTTGGATAGACGTAACAAGCTCTGAATGAAGCATCATATAAGAACCGTCGCCAACCATAGCATAGATTTCTCTGTTAGGCTCAGCTAACTTTACACCAAGTGCTGCATTAACTTCGTAACCCATACAAGAGTATCCATACTCCATATGATAGGTGTTAGCCTCTTTTGGACACCATACACGTTGTAAATCACCAGGCAAACTACCCGATGCACCAACAAGAACAGCATCTCTATCTAATAATTTATCAAGCATGCCTAGGACACTTGTTTGTGTTAAACATGAACCTAATTGCTCTTTGTATTCTTCTATTTTATCATCAAGATGTCCAGCAACTTCTGGTACAAAATTCTCTCCATACTTGATGTTGAAAAGGCGGTCTAACTCTGTATTCCATTTTGCTTTTGCATCAGCGATTTCGCCTTCATAACCTGATTTGTAACCCTTAAGCCCCTTAGTCAAAGCACCTAATGCTTCTTTTGCATCTGCAACAACTTTTACAGCATCTAATTTGTAAGCATCAAAGGAAGCTACATTAATGTTCACAAATTCAACATCAGGGTTTTGGAATAACCACTTAGAAGCTGTAGTAAAATCTGTATAACGTGTACCAATACCAATAACAACATCAGCTTCTTTCGCTAATACATTAGAAGCGTAACAACCTGTTGTACCGATACCACCCATGTTAAGTGGATGATCATAAGGAATTGCACTCTTACCCGCTTGAGTCTCACCAAAAGGAATATTAAATGTCTCAGCAAAAGTACGAAGTGCTTCTGCAGCTTCTGAGTAACGAACGCCTCCACCACATACAATAAATGGCTTCTTCTTAGCCTTAATGATTTCTACAGCATCCTTAATCATAGCTTCTGTGGGAAGTGTTCTCTCAATTCTGTGTACACGCTTCTTGAAGAAACTAACTGGGTAATCATACGCTTCACCTTGAACATCCTGAGGAAGTCCAATAGTTACAGCTCCTGTTTCAGCTGGGTCAGTAAGAACACGCATCGCATTAATCATAGAGAACATAAGTTGTTCAGGACGGCTAATACGATCCCAATACTTACTTACTGCACGATAACAATCATTAGTGGAAAGATTCAGATCATGGAATTGCTCCACCTGTTGCAACACTGGATCTGGCTGTCTCGTAGCATATGTGTCTCCAGGCAATAATAGTACAGGAATACGGTTCGCTGTTGCTGTGGCTGCTGCTGTTACCATATTAGCAGCTCCTGGTCCTACTGATGATGTGCATGCATAGATTTGTTTGCGATGTTTCTGCTTCGCATAACCAATAGCTGCATGTGCCATCCCTTGTTCATTACGTCCTTGATGCACAATTAAATCACCTGAATCTTGCTCTAATGCCTGACCAAGACCAACTACATTACCATGCCCAAAGATGGTAAAAATACCTTTGACAAACTTTTGCTCAACGCCATCAAACGCAATATATTGGTTATCAAGAAATTTGACCAAAGCTTGCGCCATCGTTAAACGGATAGTTTCCATCTACGTTTTACCTCCTTAAAGAATATATCAACAACCTTATTTTTGTTCCCATACCTTAGCATTTTCATCAAGTAACCATTCATGCTTTGATTCAAATGCACGATCTTTTAACCAACGTTTCTCTGGAATATGTGGAATCATCCAAACATAATACATAGCATATCCAGGTGCTGAACACTGTGGATGAACCACATTGCTTGTGATGCAAGATGTACTCTTATGCTCTACCTTGTAAGCATCATCTCCGATTAAACTAAAACCATATCCTGTATCTGGTAAGAAACGGTAATGATACACTTCCGGTTGTATATGAAAATGTGGTGGGTAAGAAGAAGACTTACCAGGATGATTAATAACCTCTCCCATAACAAGATTAGAGTATGGTGCGATATCATCATCAATAATTGTTCTTACCGTACGATTAGATGTATTACCAAGAACATCTTTACCAAACACTTCACTTACTGTATCTTCTTGTCTATATAATTTAGCCTCAAAAGCATGATCGTTTTCAACTGCCTCATAACATAACTCCGATTCATTCACGCCTGTAATAACGACTTTTACATCTTTTGGTAAGTGTAAGCAGATAGGGTTTTCATCGAAGCAACTTACACGCTTAACTGTTTCTCTGTGACCATCCCACTCAATTGTAACTTCACCTTCAATTAATAAGATTGCCCTTTCTTTTGCCTCATTATTTTCGTATGTAAAACCACTTTTTACTCGGATTATACCTACGTCCATACGCATATCGCTATGCTTTCCTTCAAGCTCAGTAATGGTGTTATATCCATATGCATAAGCTTCTCTTTGATGTTCTACCATCTATTTCGTCCTCCAATCAGTTGGTACACATTTACCAACCTAGTCGTTTATATTTCTGACGGATTACTTCTTTAATCTCTTCCATAGGCTTCTTAAAGAATTTAATTCTATCAAATTCCTGTGGGTTAGCATTCATGTCATCTCTCATGGTATTACCAAAAGCCATTCTAAGAGCTGTACCAATGTTCACCTTTGCCACTCTGTAAGTAGCAAGCTTAGATAAATCTTCATCTGTAAGACCTGTGGATCCGTGGATAACCAATGGTACTTCCGTAAGTTCTTGAATCTGATCTAAACGATCGTATTGAATCTTAGCATCTTGTATTTGCATACGGTGAAGTGTTCCAACTGCTACCGCTAATGCATCAACACCTGTTTCTTCTGCAAATTGTTTTGCTTCTGTCGGCTCTGTGTACATTGCTTTTGCTTTGATAGATGGATCGTTATAGCCAACACACCCTATCTCAGCTTCTACAGATATATCGCAAGCGTGTGCAAGACGAACAACTTCCTGTGTATTTCGGATATTTTCTTCTAATGGAAGTCCTGAACCATCATACATAACGGATGTATAGCCTGCACGAATTGCTTTTACACATAACTCATAATCTTTACCATGATCAAGATGCACACATACTGGAATCTGTGTATCTTCACCCATTGCACAATATAATGCAGCTTGATATTTTAAATCCATATGAGCTACAGCATCTTTATTTGACATAAGAATTGCAGGAGCATTTAACTCTTCTGCTACTTCGATTACCATCTTAGCATCTTCATAACCAAATACATTGAACCCTGGAACTGCTTTATCAGCATGAGCTGCTTCTTTCATCATGTTTACCATATTAACTAGCATATCATTCTCTCCTTATTAAAAAGTTATAAATAAACTGTTTACAAAGTCCTATAAAAATGAAGGTGGCATTGTTGGTTACATAAGATTTGGTGTAGTAAGGTGAACCTCCAATTTACAGAACTATTATAAACAGAATATAGGCATCAATCAGGTTACTTTGCTAAGTCACCAAATAACTCTTCATCAGAAGGAATAACTTCTTCTATTGGCTCTGATACCCAAGTGACGTTAATGAATTGCTTCCAAGTGATATTCTCAGAAGATACGTTACCACCCCAAGTACCACAACCAAGTGTTAATGTAAATGGCATGCCATTATCCCAGTTACCACTGTTGGCGTAACATTGTGGTTGTCTAACCATGATACGGCTTACCTTTACTTTATTTCCTAATGTTTCAACTCTGCTCTGATCTGTTGTATGAATACCACAAGAGTGACCAGCACCTTGGTAACCTGTGATTTCATTTACTTTAGCTACAGCAGCATCGAAATCTTTTACTTTATATAATGTAACAACAACAGACATTTTTTCTCCTGAGAATGGATGGTCTTCTCCTACACCATCTTCTTCAACCATGAAGAATACTTCCTCTTCACTAATTGTAACACCTGCAAAATCTGCAATTTTATTAGCTGGCTGAGCTACGATGTGACGACTAAGATGCCCATCTTCCCACATAGCACCTTGTAATTTTGTTTTTTCTTCAGCAGTTGCTAAGTGACCGCCTTCAGCTTGTAAGTTAGCAACTAACGCATCATATACACTCTCAACAATAACCAATGAGTTCTCTGCTGAACAGCTTGTTGCGAAATCAAATGTCTTACTTAACTTAATTTTATGAGCTGCATCTTTCACATCAGCAGTCTCGTCAACGATTACAACTGCGTTACCAGCCCCAACACCGTATGCTGGTGTTCCTGATGAATAAGCTGATTTAACCATACCTGAACCACCTGTTGCAACAACAAGATCACATTGCTTCATAAGTTCATTACTTAGGTCAAGTGATGGCTCTTCGATTGTTACGATTAAATCTTCTGGTGCATCATACTTCTTAAGGGTTGCTCTCATAATATCAACAATTAATTTATTGGTTTTCTTCGTACGTGGGTGTGGTGCGAATACAATCGCATTACGTCCCTTCAGTGCATTCATTGCTTTGATGACTGGTGTAGCTTCTGGATTGGTACAAGGAACTAACGCTCCAATAACACCAACTGGTTTCGCGAACTTAATAAGTCCCTTCTCCGGTACTCTCTCAATAACACCAACAGACTTACAGTCTTTCATGTCCCTAAGAGCTCCACGAACCTTCTTCATTAACTTACCATATTTACCTTCGTAATTACCTAGCTGAGACTCTTCAATTGCGAGTGTTGCAATCTTTTTAGCATTATCTACATTAACCATTTCCCAAGCAATCGCTGTAACTAACTCATCAACTCGCTCTTGGCTATAACCTTCAGCCACTTCTTGTGCCGCTCTAGCACGAGCAATTAATTCACTTACCATTATCTTTGCATCTGACATATGTTCGTCCTCCTATAAAATTAATTTATCTATTAAATGTTTTCTACATCATAAGCTTTTTCGCCATCATACTGAGCAATAAATCTCTCAATCTTGTCAATACCAGGCATTGCATCTGAACAACTATGGCTTGAAACAACGATTGAAGCAGATGCTGCACCAATCTCCATTGCTTTCCCTGGATCATAACCTTGCATTAATCCATAGATAAATCCACCTGCATAAGAATCACCAGCACCAAAAGTTTTTACTGGTATAACAGGGAATACTGCTCCTGTAAATTGCTCACCCTCTAATGTGTAAGCATAAGACCCTTCTTTACCATGTTTGATAACCATGATCTTAGCATTGAAATCAAACCATTTCTTAGCTGTTACAAAATCATCGGTGTTACCTGGATTAGAAAACATCTCTAACATATCAAACTCTTCACGCGTTCCAATGATCACATCACATTTCTCTGCTGCTAAACTATAGTAAATAGCTGTTTCTTCAACGGATTTCCAAGTATATGGGCGATAATCAATATCAAAGAAAACAACTGTTTTATGCTTTCTAGCAAGCTCTAACACGGCAAATACGGCTTCTCTTGATGGACTAGCGGCAAGTGCTGTTCCAGATATTAGAACTGCTTTTGCACGTTTGATGTACTCTTCGTTCACATCAGCTACTTCCAGTGTTAAGTCAACTGCATCTGAACGGTACATTAAGATACTACAGTCTGTTGGAGACTTAATCTCTGTAAATGCAAGACCTGTCTTAGCTCCTGATTTATCCGTTACCACATTAGAAGCATCAATGTTATTATCACCTAAGTAATTAAGAATAAAGCGACCTAACTGATCATCCGCTACTCTTCCAATAAAACCAGCCTTTAATCCTAGTCTTGATACTGCTACTGAAATGTTAGCTGGAGAACCACCTAAGTACTTTGTAAATGTTGTGGTCTCTTCCATTGGACGGTGAATCTCATTGGCATTTAAGTCTACAGCTAAACGACCTACAGCAATTAAATCGATATCTCTGTCTTCTTGAAAAACTAAGTTGTTCATATCTGTTCTCTCCTTTTTTTATATAGTAGGAAAATCACTTTCCTAATTCATTCTTAATGACGGTTTACCAAAAAATCAAACCCCTTAGACTCTATCATCCAACCTATAGGGTTAAACGTTTTCCTTACCTCTAAAAAAATTTATTTTACTTCTATATTTTTTACAGAATCTCTAATAACTAAGGTAGGTTCAAATATAAGATTATCTTGAATATGCTTACCATTGCCTTCTATGATGCTGATGATCATTCGAGCGGCTTCTCTTCCCATATCGTATATGGGTTGAGCAACTGTTGTTAACTTTGGCTTAACTAACCTGGTCATTTCAATATTATCAAACCCTACAACAGATATATCCTCCGGTACTTGCATATCCATATCTTCAATCTTTTCCATAGCCCCAATAGCCATTAGGTCATTACAACAAGCAACTGCGGTCATATCGGAACCTGTTTCTAACAGTTTCCCCATTGCCTCGTAGCCATCTTTTATCACATAATCGCCTTGAACCACTAAGTTAGAATCAATGGGTATCCCATGATCATTAAGAGCATTAATATAACCTTTGTAACGCTCATTAATGGAATAACTATCAAGTGGTCCAGTCATAAAGCCTATGCGTCTGTGACCATTATGTATAAGGTATTCTACCATATCATACATGGCTTTCTGATTGTCTAAATACACACATTTACACCCTTTTACCTCTGGTTTTGAATCAATAAAAACAAGGGGTAAAGAGCTCCTAAGAATCTTGTTCAAAATGGTATCACTGATATTGTGAAAATTATTATAGATAATACCACATACATAATGTTCACCAAGAAAATCTAAATAGGCTGCTTCTTTGTCCATAGAATTATTACCGTCACATAGTATAATGTTGTAACCATGCTCAGCGGCTACATCTTCAATACCTTTTGCCATTTTAGGATAAAATGGATTGGTTAAGTCAGGAATAATCAAACCAATAATCTTAGACTTCTTAGTCACAAGCCCTCGTGCAACAGCACTTGGCTGATAATTATATTCTTCTACTAATTGAAGTATACGCTTTCTTGTTTCCTCGCCTACACCTTTACTTTTGTTGTTAACAACCCTAGAAACTGTAGCTACGGACACGTTTGCTTTCTCGGCTATATCCTTTATGGTTATTTTCATGATCACCATCTCCTAATTTACTCTGTATCACCTAAAAACCAATGTATATTAAGATCTTCATACATGTTTTATGAGGTTGTTCATAATATCGAGTAAACGTTTTAGTAAATTCATTTTTATTATATATCCCACACCGATTCTTGTCAATAATAAATAATTATTTAACAAGGACTTTTTATAAAAGCATTATATAATGTGAAATATGCTTAGATATAGCCATTTATTCTATCGATTACAATGCATAATGCCATTCTATTATTTTTCATAGAAAAGTCACATAGTCAACATAAGCATATCCCTTTTCAGATGTCAATGAACCTCAATCTGTCTTCACTTATATTTTTCCTATGTGACATTTCTAATGTATTATAGACTTTGTCTTTGCAAGCAAACAAAGTCATGGCACAATATATGATTACTTCATTTACATACGCACTAATTCATTTGTTTCAAAAGCTTTCTTACACTGGTATGCAATCTCTGTCGTCTTCGTACCATCATAAACAGTAACTTCTGGCTTTCTACCGTCATGAATACAATTGATAAACTCATTGATTTCTGCAATATATGCTTGTTCAAAGCGCTCTAAGAAATCTTGAGAACACTCCTGACGTACTCCATGATTATCCAAGATTTCTACCTTGTTCTTCTGTGGTACACTGGCAATTCTGAGTGTTGCCTTCGTGCCAACAATTTCAGTTTCTACATTATAACCATGTGGCGCTGTTCGTCCTGCAAACAAGAATACCATGGCATCATTTTCCATCTGCATAAGAGCAGCTACATTATCCCCATCCTTGAATTCACCAAACTCTTTATGAGCATAGCAGCCACCAATAGCATGAATCGTTTTAGGCTCTGAATCCACCATCCAACGAGCAAGGTCAATATCATGAACAGCCATATCAATAAATTGTCCACCACTATGACCAGCATAAGCAATAGCACCTTCTATACAGCTCTCAGGATCTTGAGAATATCCTCTAAATAGAACCACATTACCAATCTCACCATTCATAATCTTCTCTCTTGCATAAGCATATGAGGGATCATAACGTCTCATAAAACCAAGCATAAAAACTAATTCTGGATGACGCTCAACAGCCTCTTCAGCTACCTTACATTCTTCTAAATTCGTACCTAATGGCTTCTCTGAGAATACATGTAACCCAGCATCAAGAGCACTTGCTATCTGAGCTGTATGCAAACTGGAAGGTGATGTAATCACAACAGCATCTAATGCTTCATTCTTAATCATGTCATCATAATCTGTATAACGAAACTCTATTCCCCAAGCGTCAGCTGTCTCCTTTAACTTAGCTTCATTTTTATCACATAGAGCCACAAGCTCTGCTCCTGGAATCTTAAAAGCTATATTCTCAGCATGCTGATAACCCAAACGTCCAAGTCCAACTGCACCAATCTTAATCTTCTTCATCTTCTTCATGGAACGGTTCTCCACTTAAGGTATCTAATACCCCAAACAACCGTCCCTTCACCTCCTTCAAAAAGTAAAATTATACTACCTATTTATTTAAAAGAAATTATTTCTTTTTCTTGTTCTTACGCATATCAATAATTACTGCGCCAACAATAATAATACCTTTAAATACCTGCTGATAATAACCACTAACACCCAATAGGTTAAGCCCATTATTCAAAATACCCAGTATTAATGCACCAACAACAGCACCCCATATGGTACCAATACCACCTGAGTGAGACGTACCACCAATCGTAGTCGCTGCAATGGCATCAAGCTCATAAGACATACCCATACCTGGCTGTCCTGTATTAACCCTAGCAGATAATACAAAACCTGCAAGACCAGCTAATAAACCAGCATAAGCATAGATTTTGATAATATTACGATCAACATTAATACCCGATACTTCTGCCGCGTGAATATTACCACCAATAGCAAAGATGTTCTTACCAAATCGTGTATGATTCAACATAATAAATGTAATGACAATCATAATGATATAGATGACTACTGGAACGGGTATTCCTCGAAACCCTCCAAATCCTAAAATGTAAGATTGACCAAACCACTGGTAAGATTGAGTTAATGTGGATACTGGACGACCATTGGAATAAATCTGAGCAAATCCTCTTGCCGCAACCATCATACCAAGAGTGGCAATAAATGGCGGTATCCCTGTCTTAGCAATTAACGTACCATTGATAATACCAGCAATCAAACCAACTAATAGAGCTGCAACAATCGGTACAATAACAATCATCTCTGGAAGATTAGGAAACATCTTCGCATGCCAATCACCTTGCTGACCTAAACTGGCTGCCACAACCGCTGCAACAGCTAAAATAGAACCGGATGATAAGTCAATACCTTTTGCTATAATAACAAGGGTTACCCCTAATGAAATCAAACCAATAACTGAAATCTGTCTAACCACATTAAATAGATTCCTGGGGGTCATAAATACAGGTGATAAAAAACTCATGAGCACAAACATTAATATTAAAACAAGTACAATACCGTACTTACTTAAAAACTCTTTTGTTATATTGCTATTTTTTGGCTTTTTTGTTAACATGACAACATTTGACTTGTTATCAGCCTTTTGCTTATTGTTTAGCATAAAAAGTCCTCCCTTTATTCTAATTAACACTCTATATTGAACGCTACATGTCACCGCTTTTTCTAGCGCCCACTATCTTTTCCTTGAATCTTATATAACGGCGCTATTCGTAGCATGTTGCATAATACGCTCTTGACTAGCATCCTCACGATCAATAATACCTGTTACTTTACCTTCATGCATAACCACAATGGTATCGCTCATACCAAGAACCTCTGGTAACTCTGAACTAATCATAATAATGGATTTTCCTTGTCCAGCTAACTCTGTGATTAAACTATGGATTTCCGATTTAGCTCCAACATCAATACCTCTTGTTGGCTCATCTAATATTAAGACATCTGGTTGTGTTAACAACCATCTGGCTACGAGCACCTTCTGCTGATTACCACCTGACAGATTTTGAATCTGTTGATTTAAGCTTGGTGTTTTAATCCTAATCTTATCTTTGTAATCATCGCAATCTTGTACAATCTTCTTATGTTGTACGAGACCACCAGCTATATAGTCGCTCATGTTTGCAATGACCATGTTATCTTTTACACTGAGCATTGGGAAGATACCTGTATGTCTTCTATCCTCTGTAAGTAATGCTAATTTATTTTCAATGGCTATCTCTGGTGATTTAATATCAACTTCTTCACCTTCAATCATGATACGCCCAGATGTTTTTTTCCTAATACCAAATATGGTTTCAATAACTTCGGTTCTTCCTGCTCCAACCAAACCAGCTATACCTAGAATTTCACCTTTTCTAACGCAGAATGAAACATCATGAAAAACACCGTCTACTGTTAAATTATCAACACGCAATTTTTCTTCGCCTATATCACATTTAATCTTAGGAAACATTTCATCTAGCTCACGTCCAACCATTAAACTGATTAGACTGTTTGTATCCAAATCTTTTGCTTCATGGGTTGCCACATACTGACCATCTCTTAGTACAGTAATATCATCCGATATTTTGAATATCTCATCCATCTTATGTGAGATATAAACGATAGCAGTACCTTCTGACTTTAACTGATCAATGATACGGAATAAATGTTCAACTTCTCTATCTGTTAAAGCTGATGTAGGCTCATCCATAATCACAACTTCTGAGTTGTAAGAGACTGCTTTAGCAATTTCAATCATCTGCATCTTAGCTACTGTTAAGTTAGCCATTTTATCTTTGGGATCAAGATCAAGACCTAGATCGGTTAATAACTCTTTTGTCTGCTCATACATCTTCTTATGGTCAACAAATATTCCCTTCTTAGGCTCTCTTCCTAACCAAATATTTTCCATAATTGTACGATGCAAGACAGGACTAAGTTCTTGATGGATCATAGATATACCCATCTGCAATGCTGTATTCGTGTTGGCAATATTGACTGGTTTACCTTTATATATTATCTCACCAGATGTTGGTGGATGAATCCCTATAATACATTTCATTAAAGTTGATTTACCTGCACCGTTTTCACCCATAAGAGAATGAACACGACCTGGTCGAAGGTTTATACTAACACCATCGAGTGCTTTAACTCCTGGAAAAACTTTAACAATATTCTTCATTTCTAAAACATAATTGCTCACATAATTACCTCCTTAATATGTAAGACTTCTAAGTAATATAAAGCAATTTTACTTGCATTATACTCATTATTCCGTTTTTATTTTCCCAAATTTGGGATATAATTAGAGTGTCTATGTCGACACTCTAATCATTACCGTGAAGTGAATTTGCATTGTTTTAATTGTGGTGAGTATTACTTTAAGAATTCATCTAAATTCTCAGGTGTAACTAATTTGAAATCAATCCATTTTTCTTGCTCTGGTTTATCTCCTTTTGCTGCTTTGTAAGCTAATTCTATAGCTCCGCCACCTTGACCTGCTGCATCTTGGAATACTGTAGCTGTTAACTCGCCATTCTTAAGAGCATTTAAACCGTCTGGCGTCGCATCAACACCAACAATAAGAATGTCATCTCTTCCACTATCTTTTAAAGCTTGAATAGCACCGAGTGCCATGTCATCATTATTTGACGCGATTGCTTTTAAATCATCACCAAATCTGTTTAACCAGTCTTCAGTCTTCATCATACCTTCATTACGTTGCCATAAACCAGTTTGCTTATCAACGATTTCAATACCATCATATTTAGCACTGATTTGTTCAACACCTTCTGTACGTTTAAGAGCGCCTTCGTTATCTAATTTTCCCATAAGAATGGCTATTTTACCTTTGCCACCTAATTTTTCAGCTAAGAACTCCATTTGCATAATACCTGCTTTGATTTCTTCTGAGCCTACGTAATATGCTCCCTCTGGAAGGTTACCAGGGTTTCTATTTACATAAACGATAGGTATCTCAGCATTAGTAGCTGCTTGTGTTAGTGGATCTGATGCACTTGTATCAACTGGCACAACAACAATTGCATCTTTTTGCTGAACAACAAATGTTTCAACTTGGTCCATCTGCTTTGCCATATCTTCTTTAGCATCTGTGTATTCAACTTCTAACTCAATACCATCTTCTTGTAACTTTTTAGCATAATCTTTCATTCCGTCCATCATGTAAGTCAAAAATGTATCATCGAAGTTAGCAATAGAAACACCAATCGTCATTTTTTTATCACTTTTTTTTGCACATCCTGTGAATGTTAAAGCACCTACTAACATCACACCGATTAATACCATCGTCATTATTTTTTTCATAAACTTAAAACCTCCCTGATATTTTTGATAGGTACGAGAAATGTGTTTTTTTCTTTCTCGTGCCAAAGAACCCCAACTTGTATTGAACCAAGCATATACCATCACCCATTTTTTGAACATCTACGTTGTTTGTCGAGTCATGTATATATTCTGCAGTTCTTATGTATGTTGTAATATTAGTATGACGCAAATGGAACCCCTTTATAAGGGGTTCATTTTTTGGGAAGGGGGTAAATTTTTTATTTTTACCCATCTTTTTGTTGTCTTATTCCATTTTCCTTTTATACTCAGTTGGGTTTATGCCCTCTACTTTTTTAAATATTTTAGAGAAATATCTTCTATCATAGAAACCCACTTGATTAGCAACGCTAATAATAGACTCGTCTGTATGTTCAAGCAAATATTTTGCTTTGTTAATACGTATACGCTTCAGATAATCGACGAATGATTCTCCCATTTCTTGTTTAAAAAGATGGCTCAGATATGCCATGTTCATCTGAATGTGATCTGCAACCATACTCAGGGTAATGTCATTCATATAATTACACCCAACGTAATAAATGACTTCTTTTACACTTGCGTTGGTTACTTGAGGATCACAGCGGTCTGATTGAAAAAATTGGGCAATCTCTTCTATCACTTCCATAACTAAGGTTTTTAACTCACTTATTGTTTCACTTTTTTGAATGGCTTTTTCAATACTTCCATCCATCAATCTTGTTATTTCTAGATTATACTTTTTACTTAAGCGTTCTAAAATAGTGTGGATACCTAACCAATAGCGTATCACTTTATTTGGTGTTATACCTTTGCTCTTTGCTTGGTGAATCAAATCATCTATTATATTCTCCACTTCTTGAATATCTGCCGTCTTAATATACTGACCAAGTCGCTTATCTAGTTGCTTAGCGTGCAAGCTTTGTTGATTATTAATCTGATTGTTATGGTTATTGGTCCAAAAAATGTGATTTTCACCTTCATAAAACTTAACCAACATGGTGATAAGCGCTTTTTCATATAAATTGAACAAATCAAATAGTTGATGTGATTTTTCTGTAATGACAATACTTATTTGCACATCTAGGTAGCGGTTAATGCTACCTTGTAATTTGACAGCCAAGTCATTCATCTTCTCTTTAATAACTAATTCACTTTTCTCATTTTCAAAATTAACAATAAGCGCTATATGCCGTCCACCCATATCGACAACCTCGCCGAGGGTGAAACTCTGCATTACTTCTTCTGCCACATTGCGTATCGAAAAATTAAAAAGCTTTTTATCATCTTCTTCAGATAGTTTGTTAATCACATCCTCGTAGTGATCAATTTCCATAAGTAGTAAGACATTGTCATACTTGGATATACCCATGGATAATTCGTCTATCAGCTGTTCCATTTTTAATTTATTAATACTGATACCTCGTAATATCTGCTGAAGATAATCTTGTTTTAGTTCCCACAAACCACGATTTGCCCAACGTTTTATTTGCTGATTTTCTTGTTGTTCACGTTTTTCTTCCTCTATCTCTTGCTTGATCTGAGATAACACTTCAATAAGCCGTTCATCTGTCACCAGATTCTTTAATATATATTCTTTTGCTCCTAATTTCATAGCTTCCCTTACATATTGAAAATCATCATGGCAACTAAGAACGATAACCTTACAATCAATAGAACGATCTTGCAATTCTTTTATGAGCTCTACGCCATTCATAATAGGCATACCTATATCTACAATGGCTATATCCGGTTTATAATGTTCAATCTTTTCAAGAGCCTCTTCCCCGTCAATAGCTTCGTCTACGATTTCGAAACCTTCTTCTTCCCAATTTATCAATTGTTTTAATAAAACTCTTACTGGAAAGTCATCGTCTACTAATAAAACTTTATACACACCTAATACCTCCTATGCTAATCGCCGGCTTCATGAACCCGACTCATTATGTTCTGGTGTAATGATAGGTAATTTAATCATGGCTTTTGTTCCTGCTTTTTCATCTAATAAATAGGTTAATCCGTATTGATCTCCAAAGTATAACTTAATCCTTTCATCCACATTGTTGATACCAATACCACTAAACTTCCTGGTCTTATCTATTTCACCATTAAAAATCTTCTCAACGGTTTCCATGGTAATACCTCTTCCATTATCCACAACATAGACAACAAGGTTACCGTCTTTTTCAAAAGCTTGCACCCAAATATGTGCTTTCTTCCCACGTAAATCTAAACCATGTTGCAAACTATTTTCAACTAATGGTTGTAAAATGAGCTTCGGTAATTTATATTTTTTAACCTTATCATCAATATCATACGTTACAGTGAATGCATCATTATATCGAAACTGTTGAAGCCTAACATAATTATCTACTTGATGGATCTCCTCTTCAAGGGAGATGTACATATTTTTATTGCCAACGGTGCCTTGCAACAGTTCAATAAGAGAACCTAGCATGTTACTTACTGTTTTAGAATTCTGCAATATGGCTACACACCGAATGGAATTCAAAGTGTTATACAGGAAATGAGGTGTTATCTGTGATTGTAACGCTTTTAGTTCAGCTTCTTTTTTCTGGTATTTTGATCGATATACTTCATTAAATAGGTGGTTGACTTTACTTGTCATACTGTTGAATCCCTTGATTAACACACCTAATTCATCTTTTCGATCTGTTGGAATCTGAACATCAAAGTTACCTTGCCCTACTGCCTTCATATGGCTTTCCATCTTAGATATAGGTCGATAAATATCCATGGTGAGAATGTACCATAAGACAATAACAGCGATTAATACGATTATACTTAGCCCTAGAGATACATATTTTATGTCTTCTACTTCGGAGATAATCACTTTTTGTGGTACCATATAGACCATTTTATATTTTGTTAATCCACTAACATAATAGACAATTAATTGCTTCTCACCTTTAACATTAATCATATGAGAATCCTTAGCACTATAAGTTGCCGTAATGCTTTTATCAAGTGTAAATGGATTGCCAATTTCGTTCTTAAGCTTTGTGGATACAATTATGTTCTTACTATTAAGCAAAAAAATGTTATCTTTGTTATGTCTCTTCAAATCATGTAATAGATTAAAATAGATTTTTCGCTCATCCACGTTGGCAATGACAATACCAATAACCTCTTCTTTATCTGGGTCATAGATTTTTTTCTTAATAGCAAAACGATAGTCATCGTCATGAAATACTTGATCTCTATATTCGAAAGTCTCTATCCAATTATTTTGGCTTACTTTAGGAATGATAGGTCCTAACTCATCTATACTACTCATGTATTGCACATCTTTACCATCAATTGATGCTATTAATTTCTTATCTTTTGGTAAGTACAGATAAACACTGTCTAAAAAAGTGTCTACCACTGCATGCTGATGCAGCATCTTTTGCAGTGATATATCGTCACCTATTGTAATAGCATCCCTTAAATCATTATTAAATGTAAAGTTTACTAAATCATAATAAGTGTTCATAAAAAGTTCATCTGCTTTTTCACTATTACGTTCTAGGTTAAGCATCATAGAATTTGCTGTATTTTGGTCAATGATTTTAACAGACCTCAAATAGAGCATGCTGGTTATGAAAAAAATGGGGATGACACTCAGGCATATACAACCCAATATCAATTTCGTTCGAATGCTCTTAAATGTGTTCATCATAGCCTCCTCTAATGTAAAAAACAGTACTTTGCTATGCCAAAATAAACGCAGGTTATATCCACTGCGTTTATGCATGATCTTTATTTATTTTATATTAATTGTTCCCCGGATCTTCAATATTTATTTCATTTTGCTCTATGCTGGTACCTTGTTCCTCTTGTTCGGCAGCTTCTTGTTGCATACGTTCTCTTTCTTTTTTCTTACCATAGAACAGAGATGCTATCGCTATAACCATGAGGAAACCTTCTATGCCTCTCATCTTAGTTGGATCAAATTCTATTCCAGTTATAATCTGAAATAAACCTGTCCCAATATAAACAAGAGCAACACCTATAATCACTAAGCGCCAATATTTTTCAATAAATTTTTCAAATTTTTCTTGCATGTTTATCTCCTTTTCTCTATCAATCAGTATTGTAAGAATGTACAATAAACAACCCAAACCACTTTTACGGTATACCCATTCTATCATATAACCCCTTCTCTGAATAGGGTATGTTTATACATATTATCCAATAATCTGTAATTGATAGTCATTTTTCACAGCAAAAAGCCAGCAAAATCTTTTTATAAAAAATTTGCTGACCTTGCTTCGTAAGTATAGGTGATTTATTGATGCACTTTGAAAGCATCAACTAACATAAATTGTCCTGAGCTTTTGACGCCCTTTATGGTATGTGTTCCTGCTGGTAAGTCTTTCTTTACAAAAACCACTTGCTGAGACAGGCGATTACCTGGTACATAACAATTAACCATTCCTTGAGAGACACCATCAATAAATATCTCCACATTACCCATATCAGAATACTTTTCCGTTATATACTCAATGCCAGTGCCTGTGAAGCTATATTCAAAATAATCTTGATCTGTCTCCGTGTATTGTACATCTTTACTATAGTCATTGAATGGTCTATTGTTGCTTATGCTCCAAGAACCACTATACGTTATACCGCTATACGTATTATTCATAGTTGTAGTAGTTGGTATTGCAGAATATATTTTAAAAGCATCAACTAACATAAAGTCTCCAGATTTTTTAACACCTTTAATGGTATGTGTGCCATTAACCAAACCTGTTTTTGTAAATACAAGTTGTTGACTTAATCGATCACCTGTCACATGACAATTCACCGTTTCTATAGCTATACCATCAATCAATATTTCCACATTACCCATATCACGATATTTTTCCGTAATATATTCAATGCCTGTACCAGTGAAGGTATATTCAAAGTAATCCTCATTGGTTGTTGTAGCGTGCACATCTTGGTTATAATCATTGGCATAAGTCCTATTCACACTCTCATTCCAACTACCTTGATAGGTTATATCCCCATGATTATTATTAAGCACTGTCACAGCAGGTTTTATAAAAGTCATATTCTGTAACGTCTGATCCCGCATGATTTCAACTTCAACCACACCATTTTCAGGTATAAGATCATAAACACTATAAAAACTAGCAATGCTATTCCCAATAGCTGTTCCATTCAACTTCCGAATAACATCTAAGTCTTGAAAGCCCATTGTTGTTGCATATGACCCTGTTGGTAATGATTCAAGATACAAACCATTATAATCGGGTAAGCCTGTAGCTGATTTGATACTTTCATTATAGACATTACTGGCTTTTGCACCTAACCAAATGGTATTATCTGCTTCAATGTTTCCGTTAAATAATTCAATAGGTTCTGGTGTTGGTGATCCAGGCTTCCCAAATTGATCCATAGGAAAATTAATAAATCCTAACAATAATGCTGGTGAGTTAGGCATTACCGTGTAATCGTTAGTTGTTATATCTGTGAAAAGAGGATTCTGATTGAATGTAGCATTTTGATCATATTTGAAACCTGAAACCCAATTGGATGGCTTAACTTCTACTGAACCATTGGGATTATAAAATAAGTTGTTGTCTATTCGCTCATTTCCATAATCATAATATGTTTTTAATTGAATGACACTATGTGTTTGGTTCCATGCCGATATGTTTTTTTCATATATATCTCCACATTGCTCATACCACACATGGAAATGACCTCCATCATTAGCAATGATGTTATTGTATACGTTTCTGTCAAAACCTTCTCGAAGTTTAATCCCACCATTCATACATACGTTATTATAGATATCATAATTAGATGACCCATCATCTAAATCAATACACCATCCTGTATCTTCTGCCATGGCAAATCGATTATTCCGTATAATGGTTTTTTCTATACAATCTAAGAATGCATAAGGTCTTTTCAGCGCACCATTGCTACCTGATGTATTAAAACCGAGATAAGACCAAAACCGGTCACGTCCCCAAGAATTAAATGCACCATGATCACTGGTTTCACGAACGCAGTCAAAAACATCATTGTATTCTATGATATGACCACCCCAAGTACCATCGTTAATATTAATACCAGATCTTGGTGAGCGATGAATGGTGTTATGAGAAACCGTTACCTGTTTACTCATAGAAATATTAACCCCAGCTGTTTGCTTCTCGAATTCGCCTACACGGTAGATATAATTGTGGTCAATGGTAATGTTTCTTGGATAGTCTTCTGTCTTAGGTCCTGGTGTGGTATCGTTCATATTGGTAATATGTCCACCACCCTCACTATAATAAGGTGAGTTAGTGGGCCATGGCCAATAAGATGCATTTCTAACAGCTTTTGGTGAGCCAACAACATTAATGGCAGTAGCCCCTATGTTCGTAAAGCTGTTATTCGATATTGTATGGGAATTATTATAGCCGTCTAGGAAGATACCATTACCGCCTAATTGATCAAAGTTACAGTTCGTGATTGTAATATGCTCTGCATTCTTCATCGTAATAGCACCTTTTCTTACAACACACCAATCACCACGTAATAATCGATCGAACTTTCCAGTAAATAATGTTCGATGAACATGTGCAAGATTAATCCCATCAAAAATAAGATCATGAACAGGTGTCCCATTCGTATTACCTTCTAATCTAATTAACTCCTCTAGGGATGCCACTTCTATTTTAGCAGAGCTTAGGGTTATATTAGTAGGGGGATAGTAGAATAGTTGACCTGATGACTGATTATAAAACCATTCTCCAGCAACATCTAATTCTTCAAATATATTCTCCACCATAACGCGACTTGCATCATAACCACTTCCACGATTATTATCGCCAACCCAGCTAAGATTCACCGTTGTACCATTAACACCTGTAATCTGATAAGAATTTCCTCCCCATTTATTAGCATGTATAGCACGCATGTACCCCGTTGAAGGATTACTCCAACCGGCAACACGTGATGTAGCAAAACAATCATTGTAAGAGCTATAACCACCTAATATCTCATGGGGTTGATAATTAGGATATCTTGCCATAACTTGACGACTACCATCAACAAACAGTTGATCAAATTGATAACCTGTACCGATATTAGCTACCTTAATATTAGGATTCACGGCATAATCTTGCCATGTGGCGTCAATTAATCGACCACCACTGATTGTGACTTTTTCATTATTATAAGCTTTGTAACATACTGGATTTGTTTCTGTTCCAGAATCTTCACTGGTGAATGTTAGTGTATTTGTCAGATAGTAAGTACCGCCTCGAACCCAAACATTGATGGGACCTGATGCGCTGGGTAATAAAGCCCTTACTTTTGCTTTAGCCATTTCTAGTGTTTTTAAAGGTTCTCCCAATGTACCTACATGGCTGTCATCTCCATCTGTGGCTACATAGATATCTGTACTATTAGCATAGGCATGATGTGTTGGAACAATAATCAGTGTGGTTAGAGTCATAAGAAATGTCAATACGAAAGCTATGTGTTTTTTAATGGAATACACTTTCATTGGTTCACCATTTCCTTATCTTATTTTTTTTAACTAAGTTTTGCATCTTACATCATGTAAATTATCTATCTGGCTTTTACAATCACACGCTATTGTATTTCCCTAAAGAAATAGACAAGAAGCGCCTTGACAATATTTATCATTTACATATGATTATAGTGTCAAGACGCCTCTTTAATGTATTCATATTAATTTATTAATCCAACAAAAGCTATGCGGATTTATTAAATGCTATATCGATTTAAGCTTGTTTCATATTTTGCGCCATGACTTTGCTTGCTTGCAAGGGCAAAGTCACAGCAAGGGTGTGAAAATTCATTTTCACACTTGTTATTTTAATCTTCATTACTATTCATTGAAGAACGTAATCCATTCCTATTCATATAATAATGCTTTTATGTCATCAGAATCTATATTGTTCTTATCATAGTAATGGAATCCAGTGTCAATATCTTTTTCTACTTTTTCACCTTTTATAGCTTTTACTGCTGCTTCAACAGCTTTGTATCCTATACCAATTGGGTCCTGAGTTACAGCACCTACTTGTTCGCCAGCACGAATAGCATCTTGCTGTTGTTTACCTGAGTCATAGCCGATTACGATGATATCGTCTCTATCTAACTCTTTTACAGCATTGAGAACACCAATGATTGAACCTTCGTTAGCACCAAATAAACCTTTGATATCTGGATGAGCTTGTATAATGGATTTAGCGATATCTGTTGACTTCAATTGATCACCTTCACCATATTGAATGTCAACAATCTTAATATTAGGATATGCTTCTTCTATTCTTTTCTTAAAACCATCTCTACGGTCAATACCTGTACGGCTTGTTTGATCATGAACAACTAATGCCACTTCACCTGTTTCATCTATATACTCTGCCATCTTATCTGCTGCTAATGCTGCAGCTGCTAAGTTATCTGTTGCAGCTGTCGCTACTGGAATGTCACTATCTACACCTGAGTCAAATCCGATTACTGGAATTCCCTTTTCTTCTGCTTGCTTAAGTAGTGGTATAACTGCTTGGCTATCAAGTGCTGCTAAACAAATAGCACTTGGCTTCTTGCTAAGAGCTGTTTCTAGCATCTCAATCTGCTTATCTACCATAGCTTCTGATTCAGGACCTTCAAATGTAATTTCTACATTATAATCTTTTGCTGCATTTTCAGCACCTAGCTTAACTGCTTGCCAGAATTGATGTTGAAATCCTTTTGAAATAACGGGTATGTATATCTTCTCACTATCGCTCCCTGCTGAGTCACCACCGCTTTTACTTGTTTCCTTATCTTTTGAACTACATCCTGCGATTGTCCCCATTAAACAAACCATCATGATAATTGCTAGAATTTTTTTCATTCAAAACTCCTCCTTTTTATTTAATTACCTAGGAAATAATGTGCGTGTTTTGGGTAAATACCAAAACTCTCATATATTCTGAGACTACCTATAATGCGACAGTCCCTTAGCGACGTCATAAGGATCAGTAGATAAATCCTAATAACCCCGTCACTATCCTTATTTGTTTTTGCGCTTACGAGCTACATCTGCAATAACTGCAACGATAACGATTATTCCTGTTACAACAGTTTGCCATTCTTGTGGTACAGATAGGATACGCAAACCATTAATCAACACACTCATAATAAATGCACCAATGATTGTACCTAGAATCGTTCCCTTACCACCACTTAGAGACGTACCCCCAATTACAACCGCTGCAATTGCATCAAGTTCATATCCTTGACCAAGAGATGGGTGGGCGGAATTCAATCTTGCTGCCATTAAAACGCCTGCCACACCACAGAAAACACCTGTTAAAGTATGGATAAGTATTAACCATCTGCTGGTATTAATACCGGATAAGCGAGTGGCTTCTTCATTACTACCAATGGCAAATGTATAGCGACCTAACAATGTTTTGTTTAAGATAATACTAGCTATAATGGCCACAGCAAAGAAGACAATAACCCCATTAGGGATAACGAGTGGTGATCCAGTAGATATATCTGAAAACCCTGGACTATCCGTAAAATAGATTGGTTTTGCTTTCGTAATAATCAGGGACAATCCCTTGGTAATCATCATCATCCCTAAGGTTGCTATAAAAGCGGGAATTTTGAATCTTGCTACATTGAATCCATTAACAAAACCACATAGCCCCCCAGCAATAAGAGCTCCAATGATACCAATGATCATATGTTGTCCCCACAAGGTAATGAAAACACCTGCGATAACCGATGAAAATGTCATAACTGTACCTATGGACAAATCAATACCGCCTGTAATAATAACGAATGTAACACCTACGGCTAATACCCCATTAACTGCTGTTGCTAATAAAATACTTTTCATATTTGTACCTGTAAAAAAGTTTGGTGATGCTATGGAAAAGATAACAATCATTAATATCAAACTACTAAATGCTAATAATTTCTGCATGGTATTTGCGTTAACCATATTTTTCTTTAATCCAAGTTTCTCCATGACTTACCTCCCATAATATTCTCTAGCTCTATATTGTGTATTTTATAAAAGCCTTTATTTAACTCTAGCTGTCGCATATTGCATAATTTTCTCTTGTGTTGCTTCTTCTTTAATAATCTCACCTGTAATACGACCTTCACACATGACCATGATACGATGGCTCATTCGAATGATCTCTGGAAGCTCCGATGAAATCATAATGATGGATTTTCCCTGACTTGCCAACTCGTTAAGAAGCTTATATATTTCACCTTTTGCACCTACATCAATGCCTCTAGTAGGCTCATCAAAAATTAAAATATCACAATCTCTTGCTAACCACTTACTGATAACAACTTTCTGTTGATTCCCACCTGATAGATTTTTTACCTTTTGTTTTATACTCGGTGTTTTTACGGAAAGATCCTTCACCATCTTTTCAGTTACTTTCTTGGTTTTAGTTGTATTCACAAAACCTAGTGGCCTTAAGAATTTTTTGAAGTTAGCCATAACCACATTACTTTCAACATCAAGCCCTAATACCAATCCATAATGTTTACGGTCTTCTGAAAGGTATCCAATTTTATATTTTACAGCATCCTTTGGTGAGCGTATGTTGACTTTTTTTCCATTTAATAGGATGTCACCAGAATCTTTTTTATCCGCACCAAAGATAGCTCGCGCTACTTCTGTACGTCCAGCTCCCATTAAACCTGCAAATCCCAGAATTTCTCCCTGCTTTAATTCAAAAGATACGTCAATAACTCTTTTACCTTGATTGAGACCACTTACTTTAAGAACAACTTGATCTGAATGCTCTACATCTTCAGGCGCTGATTCATAGATTTCTCGCCCTACCATCATGTGAATAATATCCTTAATCGCCAATTCACTCATAGATTTAGTATCAATATAACAGCCATCTCGCATGACGGTTACCCGATCACAGATTTCTTTTAATTCTTCCATTCTATGGGATATATAGACGATGCCAACACCTTTACTTCTAAGTGCTTTAATAATACGAAAGAGTTCTTCTATCTCTGATTCGGTTAGTGCTGCTGTTGGTTCATCCATGATTAAAACATCCGCTTGATATGATAATGCTTTTGCGATTTCTACCATTTGTTGTTTGGCTACAGATAAATCGTCTACTTTTGTCTCAGGATGGATATCCAGATGCATGGTTTCTAACAGGGTTTTCGCTTGTTGGTTGATATCTGTATCGTTAAGAAACAGACCAAATGTTTTAGGTTCTTTGCCGATAAATATATTCTGTGCAACTGTTAAATCTGGCATAAGGTTTAATTCTTGATGAATAATACTAATACCAAGATCCCTCGCCATACGAGGATTATGTATATGCACTTCTTTATCTTTATATCTGATTATGCCTGCATCCTTTGAAAAAACACCTGTTAGGATTTTCATTAAGGTTGATTTTCCTGCACCATTTTCGCCAACCAAAGCGTGTATCTCACCAGGTAATAATTCAAAGCGACACTGATCAAGGGCTTTTACACCAGGAAAACTTTTATCAATACCTTCCATAACAACTACGGGCTTTTTCACGCTAACACCTCCAGTTTATTTATGCCTATTGTTCTTTGCTCATAGTAAAAGTATATCGTGTTTTAATGGAATAAAAATAGAATATTCTCTTTAAAAACTTGATATTTCTATACACGATGTTTATTTTTCTGCATAAAAAAAACGTGTGGGATTCACACGTCTTTCTAAATTATCCTATTATATAAATTAAACGTTTCTTGTCGAATATCATCTATTTCAAAATGGAAATAGTAATTTTTGGTTCTCAGGTGTGTAAAGATTTTCTTTATCAATTAATACAGCACCTGTATCAATGGTTTCTGGTTTTTTTTCTCTATTATAAATGCTTATAGCTTCTTTTACACCTTGGTATCCCATGTTAAAAGGCTTCTGAACAATTATTTTATCAATGACGCCTGTCTCAATACGTCCAACAATCTCTTCATTGGAGTCAAAACCTACTACCTTTACTTGATCTTTTAACCCTAGTTCATCTATGGCTCTAGCAATACCACCTATAGCTACCTCATTAGCACCAAAAATTGCTGATACCTGAGGATATTGTTCTAAAATTTCAATGGTTTTATCATATGCTTTGTTTATAGAACCATCACAAAACCACGTTTCACTAATTAAATCAATGCCATCAGCTTCATTCATAACTTGGCGAAATCCAGTTTCTCGTTCAATAGCTGTGGCTGCTCCCTCTACAAAGGATAATACGGCAACCTGACCCTGCCCTTGTAGCATTTTTATGACTTCATCAGCTAGATCTGAAGCAGCTACCACATTATCTGTTCCAATATAACTATGAGGTATATCTAGGGACATGCCAGAGTCTACAGTAACCAAAGTAATGCCATGATCAATGACTGACCTACCAACTTCATTTAAGCGTTCATAATCCGTTGCCGCAATGACAATGGCCATAGGCTTTTCTTTTATGGCTGCTTCAACTAACTGGGTCTGCTCATCCACTTCTGTTTCCGATGAAGGACCTGTAAAAATCAGTTCAGCATCTAATTCTGTGGCAGCTACTTGCGCTCCCATTTTAACCGATTCCCAGAATTCAAACCCTTCACTGGCTTGGTTTGATTTAACAATCATATATACTACTGGTTTTTGTTTACTATCGCCCATAAATGATGTGGCAAGCATAAGTCCAATACTTAGCAACAACAGTAATAATGTCACAATACTAAGTGGTATGATATATTTTTTCATGAACGCTACCTCCTACTCATTGGATCAGCCTAAGTTCTTATTTACTATTTGATGTTAGCTTCGACAGAACATCATAGATAAGCAATACTGCATCCTCTAGAGTTAATGATTCTTCCATTATACATCCCACCATCATGTTTCCTCTTATATGGTACTACTTTTTTTTATTATTTTCAATACAATACTAAAAAAAGAATTGAATAGATAATATATGTTTTTCATTATATGCTAACATTCAATCCTATCATTTCAATTTAGAATTTCTTACAAATTCTATTAATCATATCCTCACTAGGCATAGCTGGGATAGCACCTTTTTTCGTCGTTGTAACTCCCCCTGCGGCATTGGCAAATAGTAGAAGGGCATCTAATTCATCTTTTTGCATGGTTTGTATATCTTCTAAGCTTCTATTTCTTAATCTGTAATGTACTGCTCCTAAGAAAGCATCACCAGCTCCCGTTGTATCAACAGAATCCATCTTAAATGCTGGTATGAATCCTGATACATGTTCATTGGCATAATAGGAACCCTTATCCCCCATGGAAATCAAAACAAGTGAAACACCCATATCTTTAATCAAACCTGCACCTTGATCTATATCCGATATCCCAAAAAGAAATGCCATTTCCTCTTCAGAAATTTTTACAATATCAGCTAAAGGCATTACTTTTAGAATTGCTTCTTTTGCTACTAAGGAATCCTTCCAAAGGGCATCACGATAATTGGGGTCATAACTGATTATTTTCCCCTTTTCTCTTGCATATTCTACTGCTGCAACTGTGGCACTTTTACAAGGTTCATCGGTTAAAGACACTGAACCAAAATGAAACATATTACAATGATCAATTAATTCCTTATTGATCTCTTCTTGAGTAAGCATCATATCTGCACCTGGTTTTCGATAAAAACTAAAAGAACGTTCTCCTTGCTCACTTAGATGTACAAAGACTAATGTGGTATGTACACTCTTTGACATCATAAGCCCTTTGGTACTTATCTTGCTCTCTTCTAACACACCCTTTAAAAAATGTCCAAACTCATCATCACCTACTTTACCTATAAATCCAGTCTTTCCACCAAGCTTAGCATTCATTGCCAATACATTTGCAGGAGCACCACCTGGATTTTGCTCAAAAATAGGCATTTTACTTTCACCATCTTTTACGGGTGTAAAATCAATGAGAAGCTCTCCAATAGCAACCACATCATACATAATATCCTTCCTTTCTCATTTTTCCTATTATTATAGCGCACCTACTTCATATGAACAACTGCTTTAACAATATCATTGAAACGCAAATAGTGTTTAACTGAGGAATAGATAT
>JMSU01000024.1_pt1 | contig 126988 bp, 125 predicted proteins | sample 179011 | NCBI WGS metagenome assembly JMSU01 (sample SAMN02769580, study PRJNA246767) | bioreactor metagenome | isolation source: Culture-1 Bioreactor ArsB derived from microbial biomass from the upper 2 cm... | place: Germany: Bremen | collected day 87 after inoculation
TAAAAAAACAGGTTCATTGCATGAACGAAAAAGAGATATCAAAGTCCCGCCGCTCGGAGACTAGTCTAAGAGAAGAATCTAATTAAACAATTCTCCTTTGAAGGCTTTTTGCATTTGACTGCCTAGGTTGTTTTCCATTTCGGTTAGTGATTGTTGCATTAGTTGTTTTTGCTGTTTTATTTTTTTTACTTTCTGAGCAAATTCATTTTGTAGCTTAACAGGTGGGATGGATATTCTTAACATACTCACTTGCTTAGAATTTAAGTGTGGTTGAGCTGCCCTTCTAGTCAATGGATTGATAATTACTTTTCTATAATTAGACATCAATAGAATATTCACATAAATAGGATTCAATTTTTCATTCAATCTTACTATTAAGTCATATCCTGCAAAACCATTTGCAAATTCTTCAGTTATATATGTAGCATCCCCCGTATTGACTCCGCTCCTAACTATAAGAATATCTCCTCTTTTTAATCTACATTTTTCTATCTTTTCACTTTCTGATTTATCAATATACTTCATACCATTCTTAACAATATATCCATTTTTGATGTTTGTAGCTCTAATAAATGGAATACCATACTGAGAAAATTTAGGAGGACTACTTGTACCATATTTAATTTCACACATTCCTTTTGAAAACTCTTTCACTTCCCACCCCTTAGGATTCGTAACAGGGTCACCAAACATATCATAAAACACACTCTGAATCAACTCATCAAGGAGTTCAATTTGCTTCTTTCTTAAATCAATGAGTTCCTGTGCTTTGTCTAGGGCTTTGACGATTTTTTTTTGGGTCTGGAGTGGTGGAAGTTTAACCTCAATCCTATTTAAAGCAGTTTTAGTTAATTTCCCTCTAGTAGTGCCCGTAATATATTTCGTCAGATCTGAATAGTTCAAATAGTACATCAAGTAACGTAAGTCACCATTCTCCTTTATTTTTAAAACATGAGCATGATTATTAACCCAGCATTTACCTCTCACAATATATGTACATTTTTCCTTGAATCCCCAGCTTCCTCCATCCTCTGCTATACATAAAATCTCATCATCAAAAATATAAGTATCAATATAATCAAAAAGTCCATTTGCCCCATAATAAGGATAAATCGGGTTTGATTTCATCTCATTACGTGTTGTATTATTTAATGGTTTCCTTTTTGAATCAAGATTTTCAGCTATTTCTTTTAGTTTGAGGGTTGTATGTGACATTACTCAACACCCTCTTTCATCATTTCTTTCATTACTGAAAATCCATCTAGTATTTTACGCTCAATCTTCTCGATATTTACTAGGATATCCATTGGCTCCTCATACGCCACCTCTTCATACTCAATCTCCTTATACCTATTAATCGACAAATCATACTCATTCTCCCTTATCTCATCAACAGGCACACAAAACGACTGTTCCGTCCTCTTCCTCTGCTCCCCATTTTCCCTAGAATGATACCTCTTAATAATATCCTCTATATCATTATCATCTATAGGCTGACGCTTATCATCTAGCGAAAATCCATCGGCCTTCATATCATAAAACCAAACCTTGTCAGTCCCGCCAACACCTGTCTTAGTAAAAATCATGATAGCAGTAGAAACTCCTGCATAGGGCTTAAACACACCACTAGGCATAGAAATAATACCTTGTAGATGATGCTTCTCAACTATTTCCTTTCTTACTGCCTTGTGTGCCTTCGAACTACCAAATAATACACCATCAGGAACTATAGTCGCACAGCGACCACCCTTTTTAAGCATACGAAGCATAAGCGCAAGAAAAAGTAATTCCGTCTTTTTCGTCTTAGTTACCTTTAATAAATCCGCCGAAACGGAATCATAGTCTAATGATCCTTTAAATGGAGGATTTGCTAATATAAGAGTATAATCCTCTTCATCCTCGTTTTTTTCCGAAAGAGAATCCCTGTACATAATATTAGGGCTCTCAACACCATGAAGCATCATGTTCATTGCACCGATACGAAGCATGGTTCTGTCCATGTCAAAGCCGTGGAACATATTATTGTTGTAGTGATTCCTTAACTCCTGTACAGTAAATAAATCTTCGTTATTCCTCTGTAAATACTCCCCTGCTGCAACCAAGAAACCAGCCGATCCTGCCGCTGGGTCAACGATGATATCCGTTGGCGTTGGCTTCATTAGCTCAACCATCATCTTAATAATGTGTCTTGGTGTTCTAAATTGACCATTCGTACCGGAGGTTGCAACCTTTGAAAGTAAGTACTCATATAGGTCACCCTTTGCATCCCTTCCCTCCATGGGCAGAGTATCTATATTGGTTACTATCTTCTCAATCATCTGTGGGGTCGGTATCATGAAAATCGCATCATCCATATATTTTGAAAAGGCCGATTCCTTGTTGCCATCTAGCTTCTTTATAAATGGAAATACCCTCTTAGACACAACATCATACATTTCATTAGCACCTAGCTGCTTAAAGTTTTTCCACCTTAAGTCCTGCTGGTCATCACTAAATAATTTTTCTGGTTCAATACCTATTACAGATGCATTTAGTTCTAGATCATTTTGCTTGTCATCTAAGCCCTTTATAAAAAGTAAATATGTAAACTGCTCAATAACTGATAACGGGTTGGTTATTCCTCCCGTCCAGAATATCTCCCATATTTTATCTACCCTATTCCTTAGTTCTCCAGTAATCATTCTCTAAGCCTCCTAAATATGTCTGTTGAAGATTCATATTACTAACTTGTATTTACATAAATCTCTTAACAATTGTAAACAGCACTATATAATTATACTATAAAATAGCAATATTCTACACAAAAGAATGTACCCATGGGTATAGATACACTCTGTTATATTAACAGAGCTTTAAATTCCTAACTTAAATTATAAGAATATTTGAGGTTATATGAAGCCTAATTCCTATTCTCATAATCATCTAATGCACGCCCGTCATTAGTCTTCCATTCCTTCGGTCCTCTAACAGCCCTACATTTAACTATAGCCGCAGCTGCCGAAGATGAACTGAAAGGAATATCTTCCTTTGTTATTAATACTCCTTCAAAGGATGAATTCTGAAATAATCCCTTATCTTCCAGCTCCTTACGAAGTTTGTAGTAATTATGGGTTAGAAAACTTTCTCTATGTTCTGATTCAATATATGATCCTTTGAGTAGTAAATAGTTACCATCTTCTAATGGCTTTAGATAGGCCTTTAATACTTCTCCTTGTTCATTTCTTCTGTCCTTTGTAAGCTTCATTTCAAAAATCATATTATCTTCTTTCATGCTTTCTTTATCTTCAATGGTATCTGTATTGGGTATTTCCGTCATGTTAAATAACTGTAATTGCTTTATCATAAATAGCATATTGTCTAAAAACGCTTCCATTTCATCTATATCACACTCTGGCAATTTTGATCCCGTGGGGTTATTTACATTTTCCATATCTATAAGTGCATAGTTTTTAGATGCAATGCCATATAGCCTTTTTTCAAGATATCTAACATGGGCTTTATTGAGGTTAGCATCTTTACTAATAAAGACTATAAATTCTTCCCACCAAGCTCCATTTGACTGATGTTCTTTTAAACGTTTGGCTACATCATCTGCTTCTCCGATATACAAGGATTGCTTTATTTGCTCTTGACTTTTATTTAATAGGAAGTATACTCCTGGAACATGCACTTCTTCCATCTGACTAATTATCTTAGTATGATGTCTTTTTCCTATAAAGGCTTTACCCGTCCAATTACTAAGCTCAGCACTTTTTAATTGTTTATAATTTTTTCCTCTTATATATAGTCTAATATTTCTTCCCAGCATAATATCCCCCTTGTAATACTTCTATCCTTATATATTTTACATAATTCGACTATATATAAAATTAGGCAAAATTCTGGTAAATCCTTTGACTTTTTTTGTCGAAACCAATCTATTTCTATTGAATAAAGAAGTGTTTGATCTCAAATGTATTTGTAAATATAACTTCTTTGCTCAATTAATCAAGCAAAACATGTTCATATAACTACAATCTATAAAGAAACCATTTTAAAACAAGAATCATTCCCTAAACCTTCATTTCCTACATATCATATAAGTATATTGCCTATTTAAAGGAGGTTTTTCAAATAATGCCACGTGACAAGTATGCTATGATTAGCGGAGTAATCAAGAGAATCAATGTAAGTGATGATAAAAAATCTTTACTGATAGCCGATGAGAAAGGATTTGAATATATATTTCATATCAATGAACATACCATAATAATGACCTTTGAGGATCTTAAAATTGGTCAAAAGGTAGATATCATTTTCAATGGTATATTAACAAGGAGTATTCCACCCCAAGGAAATGCTATAATAGTTAACGGTTTAAAAGTATAATTATAAAAATTCTAGTCTTATTTATAAACTTGACTAGAATTTTTTTAATCACATATCCTTTAGTTTTATTAGAAACTATAAAGCTATATATCTTTCCTAACCTTCTTGAGCAAATACAGCTATTCTACCATTACCAACAGTTATAGCTGCACTTCCTATAGCCTGATCATTAGATAATCTATTGAGTGTAGCAGTTACAAAATATTCACAACAACCAGTGCAAGTTATACAGTCACAATAAGTAAAGCTAAACGTTTCCGTAGATATATTGCTTAGCAGTGGAATTCTATCAACTATCCATACGCCTATTGATACAGGAGTTCCACCTTCACAAGCTCTAAATAATTCATATTGCAGTTCAGCTATTGTATTAAGAGATCCTGCTTCTGCCTTAAAACTCACAGTGCTAGAAAACTCTATATTGACTACTGGCTTACATAAATTAGATGTATCAATAGAAACTTGTGCTAATTGGAAAGAAACTTCCTCTAATGACGAGTTAAAAGTTCTACTTCCAGTACTATTGCCACATTTCAATATTACCTTTTTGGGTTTTGTATGCACTGAATTATTAATAAGAGAGTCTCCTTTATCTTCAATGGTTTTATAGCTATTATACAGGTGAGTAACATCCTTCGACGATTGAGCATATGCGTTGATTTGAGTATTACAAACTTCCCAAGTAGGCAATCCTCCTGGTACTCCTGATGCTTGTAAAGCTGTAATAGTCACAAAATATATACAGCACTCAGGTATATTTTGACATTCACAAAATATGAAACTAAAAGGTTTTTGTTGTTGAGTCAATTGAAAGAGTGGCGACACATCAGCTGTTTCTTCAAAAGTCCAAGTGCCACATGACACTGGCTCACTATTTCCACATACTCTAAACAGTTCAAATTGTAATACAAGATTAGTAAAAATTTGACTACAAATTCCAATAATACTTGAAAACTCTACTAAAATTTTGGGCTTATTCAAACAAGTTGAGTCGATTGTAACCTGGGCTATAGTTACTGGTGGTCGGGGCGCAGAAATGTCTTGAATTATACTTTGACTTGCTGAGTTTCCTTTACCACATGCTAATATAATTTTCTGCGACTCTATGTCTATATCTTTTTATTTTCCTTCTTTGAATCATCACATAAAGCTTGTGTCAATGCTGCCATTCTTCCATTCCTGACTGTTGCGGTTACGCCATCACCTATTATTTCAATTGGTGTTACAACTACAAGGTAATCACAGCAGTCATTAAATGTTTGACATTCACAAAACATAAAATCAAATGACTCTTCAACGCTATTAAAAACGCTACCATTAGTATCTTTCTCATATATCCATGATCCAATAGATAATGGCTGTCTACCGCCGCAGGATCTAAATAATTCGTATTTTAACCGAACTACTGCATTATTTACTAACTCAGCTTTAACAAGACTAGAAAACTTTATTAAAATCTCTGATCTCTTTAAAGAGGTTGTATCCACAGTAACACGGGCTAATTGAAAGGGTACATCATCGGATGATGTAAAAGTCCTTCTTCCAGTTCCCTCTCCACATTCTAGTAGTATTTCTTTTTCGTTCTTATGCTTTGGTTTACATACTGCACAGTCTGTATCTACTCCGCAAGCTTTGAGCTCTTTATAGCCATGCTTGTAATTCATTTATATACCTCCATTACTTGATTCCTTATGAGTGCATGACCTAGCCGAATATATTTTACAAGCATTTATAAATGCTTGAGTAGTTAGAAAATCGACAAGGATAAATAAAATGTAAATCTCAATATCTCATTTGCCACTTATCTCTCTTTACTATCCTTCTTTCGCGAATGCAACTATCCTGCCATTTCCAACTGTTATAGTAGCATTAGATATTTCAGGGAATTCAGAGAAGCGAATGGGTGTAGCTGTTACAAAGTAATTACAGCACCCAGGACAAGTTATACAATCGCAGTAAGTAAAGTTAAATGTTTCAGTAGAGGTATTTAATAATAGTGGAACTCTATTTAACATCCACACTCCAATTGCTACAGGAGCTTCTCCATCACAAGTTCTAAATAATTCATACCTCAATTGAACTATTGCTGATCCAATGTCTGAGGGTTGTACAAAACTTACAGTGCTGGAGAACTCGATATTTACTACTGGCTTATCTAGAGAGGATGTATCAATGGAAACATGTGCTAATTGGAATGGACTATCATCGGATGATATAAAGGTTCTACTTCCGTTACCTCCACCACATTCTAATAGTAGCTTTTTTGTTTTTGGGTGTACTGTATTATAAAGAATTTGCTTGCCTTTATCCCCATGGACTTTATAGCCTGTATACTGTACTTCATCCTCCCTTGATGATTGAGCATAAGCATTTATTTGAGTATTATAAACTTCCCAAGTTGACACGGGCACACTTATTGTAGGTACTGAAGTTTGCAGGGGTGTAACTTTCACAAAATATATGCAACACTCAGATATATTTAGGGACACACAATATATAAAACTAAATGGTTGTTGCTGCTGAATAGTCTGAAAGCTGCGTCCAACAATAACTTCTTCAAATGTCCAAATACCACAGGATATTGGCTCATTCTCTCCACATACCCTGAGTAACTCAAATTGTAACACAATACTACTAAAGTTTTGATTACACATTCCAATGATACTTGAAAACTCTATTAAAACCTTTGGTTTATCCAAACAAGTAGTGTCGATTGTAACCTGGGCTAGGTTTATTGAAGGTTGGACAGTAGCAGCGCTTCCAAAAACATTTTGGCTTACTGAACTTCCTTTCCCACATGCCAATATGATTTTATCCGACTCTAATAGTCTATGTTTGTCTCTACCCCTTTTTTCTTCCTTATCGGGCTTATAATATAAGGCTTGTGCTAATGCAGCCATTCGTCCATTGCTGACTTCAACTGTTACTCCATCACCAGTTATTTCTATTGGCGTTACTGTTACAAAATAATCACAACATCCTACAAATGTTTGACATTCACAAAATGTGAAATCAAAGGAATTTTCAATCACTTCAAAGCCAGCTAAACCCGTGGTATCTTTCTCAAACATCCAGATTCCTAAAGATAACGGTTGTCTACCATCAAAAGATTTGAATAATTCATATCGCAAACAAACTACTGATCTCTCCGCTTGCTCAATTCTAACTAGACTAGAAAACTTTATTTCAGCCTTCGATATTTTAAAATTTCTTTTATCAATGGTAATATAGCCTAATTGAAAGGAAGCCTCTTTCGATGATGTAAAGGTTCTACTTCCAGCTCCATCGCCACATTCTAGTAATATATCTTTGGCTTTGGTATGATCTAACTTACATCTAGCCCAATCCATATTACCTTCAAAGGTATTGTACTCTTTATGGCCATGCTCATAATTCATTTATATACCTCCATTACTTTTATATCTGATTGAAAGTTTTTTCAGGGAAATCTATCTATTATCTTATATACTTCAGAATATGGTTTATATAGATTTAGAAAAGAGTAGCTACTAGATAAAGTAAATTACCCAACAGCCATTCTTCTTTTAAAGACGAGTGAGTATTTTGGTATATACTAACACATCTCTACTATCCCTCTTGTGCTAATGCGACTATACTACCATTTCCAACTGTTATAGTTGCATTTAATACAAACGTTTGATCAGATAACAGAATGGGCTTAGCGGTTACAAAGTAATCACAGCAACCAGGGCAAGTTATACAATCGCAATAGGTAAAATTAAAGGTTTCGACAGAATTTCTTATTAGTAGTGGGATTCTATCAACCATCCATACGCCTACTGATATTGGAACGCCTCCATCACAGCTTCTAAATAGCTCATATCGCAATTGACCTACTGAAGATTGATCCCCTGCCTCTGTCTCAAAACTCAAGGTGCTGGAAAACTCAATATTCACTACCGGCTTACATAAGCAAGATGTGTCAATGGTAACATTCGCTAATTGGAAAGCCATACTATCCGATAACGAATTAAAGGTTCTACTTCCGGTACCACTGCCACATTCTAATAGTATCTTTTTAGGTTTAGGATGTACCTTATTGCAAAGATCACAGTCATCTTTTTCTTTAGAAATTTTATGGATATTATACTGTAAGTCACCTTCACTTGATGATTGGGCATAAGCATTGATTTGAGCATTACAAATTTTCCAAGTTGCCAATGGTGGACTTATTTGTAGGGATATTAATGCTTGTAAAGGTGTAACTTTTACAAAATAAATACAACATTCTGATATATTTAAGCACTCACAAAATATAAAACTAAAGGGGATCTGCTCTTGAGTTATCTGAACGCTCGTCGACCCATCAATAGCTTCTTCAAATGTCCAAATACCACAGGATATTGGCTCACTATCTCCACATACCCTGAATAATTCAAATTGCAATACAATATTTTCGAAGGTTAGATTACAAATTTCAATAATACTTGAAAATTCTATTAAAACCTTTGACTTCTTTAAACAAGCTGTGTCAATTGTTACTTGAGCTAAATTTGTTGCTGGTTGGTCAAGAGATAAATTTTGAAATACAGTTTGACCTGCTGAAGTTCCTTTCCCACATGATAATAAAATTTTATCTGATTCTAACACTCTGTTTTTTTTCAAATCCTCTTTACCTTTCATCTTAGGCTCATCACATAAGGCTTGGGTTAATGCTGCAATTCGTCCATTGCTTACTGTGACAGCAGGATCTCCGAGTATTTCAATGGGTTTCACAGTCACGAAATAATCACAGCAGTCATTAAGTGTTTGACATTCGCAAAATGTAAAATTGAATGATTCTTCAATGCTTTCAAAGAGAACTACACCCGCGAAATCTTTCTCAAACATCCAACTTCCTAAGGATAGTGGCAATTTACCATCGCAGGATTTAAATAATTCATATTGTAAACGGACAACTGGTGAGCCTACTAGCTCAATTTTTATGAGGCTAGAAAACTTTATTGCAACCTCTGATACCTTTAAATTACTTTCATTAAGTGTGACATGGGCCAACTGAAATGGTGCATCCTCCGATGATGTAAATGTCCTACTTCCAGTTCCATCACCACATTCTAGTAATATCTCATTTTCTTTAGGACGCTTTGGTTTACATTTTGCACAGTCTATGTCTACATCACAGACTTTGTGCTCTTTACAATCATTTTTACAATTCATTTATATACCTCCATTTATAAATTTTACTTCCATATGAATTTAAAATATTTTTCCCCCAAATTTTTTTCACTTTCATTGTCCTAAAAATAGTTTATACTCCATTTTCACTACATCATATGTAGACTTATTAAATCTGTGACGACTTAATCTGTTCTTCAATTGAAATAAAAAAACCTCTGGATATACACTATCCAGAGGTTTCAGACTATACTAATCCCTAAACTTCTTTCTCTTACAAACCTAAATACTCTTATTTAAATTACCATTATTTTATGTTGTTTTTACTCTTTTTTCTGAGGTTCATTTAACGTTGGTGCACACCCTATTTCAAGATCTTCTATATCAATATCAATATTAACAATTGGTTTTATTACAATATTGTTTACACTTCTATCAACTTCTGTATTTGTATTGTCAGTACATTCGACTTCTTTAACTTCTTCATTTTTATTATCTTTAATATCTTTAGTCATTATTTCCGCTCCTTTCTTTTACTATAATTTATATGGAAACTCTGCGTTGCTTGTGGAATTTGCTCATTTAAAGAAGGATCTAAGAAAAGCCTGTCTAGACTCTGAGCTTTTCCACTATTTATATATGACCTAAATAAAAAATAGTTGCAGGTTTTTTAAAGTTATAGACCAAGTAAATCCTAATTTATACATATCAAAATAGACGATGTTTTTTGGTATTTTTGATATATATAAATTAAAGTTTTGACTGGAATCTCTATTTGAAACTTACATTTCTTTATTTATACTAACTTCTTTATCTTCAGTAACTGTAAAAACTAATTTGCACTTTTCTTTTTTCTTTATAAGCTTTTGATAATATAATAGCATGTCATAATCAAATGTCTGGACTTTAGACTCTTCACTATTTGGACTTAATGAGCTTCTCCGTATTTCCATTTCAAACCTATACAATTGATCGATAAATTCATTTTTCATTTTATCTTTAATAAAATGTTCTAGACTAATAAGCATCTCTTTTTTAGCATTCCTTAATTTCTCTCCACAATAAATTGTTTTAGTTAATAACTTTGTTAATCTTTTTATTTCTGGTTCGTATTCAAGATAAAAATCCAATAAATTGTTGTTGAAGTACGTTATTATCTCACTTATTGTCTTTGGGATTACAAATGCAAAATACCTATATATATAGGTAACAAATGAATCTAAATAGAAATATTTATCTATAAGCTCATCATCAAAGGAGAACAAGCAGGAAAATATATCTGGATAACTTCTAATAAAGTCTACATGTTGTTTTGCAGGATAACCAGATAGATAAAAATTTTCTTCATTAAAAATTAAATTATTTCTGTGACTAGAGTAGATGTGAGTACCAGGAAAACATCTACACTTATTTAAATATATTTCTCTAATTGACATTTCTTCTACGCAAAATCTTATTAAATTTATTGTTTCAAGTAGATCCTCTTCTTTCTCTAAAGGAAATCCCCAAATAAAATTTGTCATCATTGGAGTATTATATTTGCTGATTAATTTGATTGTATCTTTAACCTGTAACATATCTAGGTTTTTATTAATTTCTTTTTGCATTCGTTGAGATCCCGTCTCAATCCCTAGATAAATTTTCTTGCACCCTGCTCTTATCATAGAGCTAATCACTTCTTCATCTAAGTTATCAGCCCTTGCATTACATGACCATTCTATTTCAATCCCAAAATTCACTATTTCATTGCAAAGTTCTAAAAGTTTTTTTCTATCAGCTGTGAATATATCATGAACAAAGTCAAATTGTCTAATATTGTATTTATCCATATAATGTTTAATTTCATCTATTAATCTATCGGTACTCTTCAATCTTAACTTTCTTTGCCAAAAGGTTTTAGTACAACAAAAAGTACAGTTATATGGACATCCTCTCCCTGAATCAACAGGCATGACAGAAATATGAGCATTCTTCCCAAATTCAATCATTGGCAACTCGTCTAAATTCTTATTTAATGGTTGAGCTTCATTATAAATTATACGATCAGATTTTCTATAACAAATCCCCTTGATGTTCTCTATTTCTTCTTTATTGTTAAAATAATCTATGATACTTATTATGTTTTTTTCCCCTTCTCCTATAGCTATCATATCTATAAAGTCAAATGCCTCTAGAGTTTCTAAACTGCATAAACTAGCATGAGGTCCAGCAAAAATTATATTAATATTTTTATCTATCTTCTTTATTCTTTCAGCTACAATTAAAGATATAAAATACACATTTCCCGTTGTATAAAATGATATTATTTTAGGTTTTTTATTTAATATATGTCTTACAATTGTTTCATAATTATCTTCAATGAATATATTATTTGGCATTTTTTTATGTGCACATAGGTTTGGAAAACTAATCACTTCTGAAGTGTAGTTTGATTTTGTATTTATTATGGTTGATAATAGATTAATCCCTAGTTGTATATAATCTTGACTTGCTTGTGTAAAAGTATCAATAAGTAAGATATCCATTTACTCATCCTTTCTCTTTTTATAATATATAAATCCTATAATTAGACATGTTAAAGAGAGCTCCGAGTACCTCTTAATTTATACATATTAAAATATCCAATGCTTCTTTGGAGTTTTGATATGTATAATTTAAAGTCTTGACTAGAATCTTTATACAACAGTAATCATTTGATTTGGTGATTTAAATGTAGTCTTATAGAAAAGCTTATTTAAGCGCCATGCTGTTCCACTATTTATATATGACCTAAACAAGGAATAGTTGCAAGTTTCTTAATGTATACTAGATTATACATAAAAAAATTACATTTCTCTATTATCATATATTATATTAAAAATCAATTAATGTAGGCCTTTCTAAAGTATTCAAATTTACCTTCTATACAAAAACTAAGTATTCCATATAAATTCAAAGTGACAAAGGAGACTACTTAAAAATCAAATTTTTTAGTAGTCTCCTCTTCTATATACACTATTTAGCTTAAAGATACTCATTCTTATATTTTTCTATTATCTATTTAAGAACTTTTCTATAGAATTCTATACTAAGTCCCACAAAAAGTTCGATAAGGTCTAGATGATAGCGGAGGGAGTGTAGAGTAATCATCATGTTCTAGAGAGTAGGCATAGGGGCTGGACAGTACATGGAGTAACTTCTCCATCACACTATAGTCTCCTTGCTTAACTGCCGCTTCTAGAGCCTCTTCTACCCTATGGTTTCTAGGAATTACTCCTGGATTACTTTTCCTCATCAACTCTTCTGAGGCTTCCTTTGATTCCTTCTGCCTGCCTAATCTTCCCTTCCACTGTTCATACCACTTAGCAAATTCCTCTGTGTCAAACAGTGCTATATCCTTGCATTTGTCAAGGGTTAATGCTCTGAAGGTATTGGTATAATCAGCACCATGTTTTTGCATCATATCGAGTAGTCCTTCAATAAGTGATTGATCCTCTGGCTCTTCATTGAATATTCCTAGTTTCTCTCTCATTCCTCTAAACCAATTGCGGTTATACAGATCAGTAAAACTTTCAATTGCATCCTGGGCCAATTTAATAGCCTCTTCTTGATTATCATGTAGCAGAGGCAGTAGAGTTTCAGCAAATCTTGCTAGATTCCACGCTCCAATCTGAGGCTGATTGCCATAGGCATAACGACCATGATGGTCAATGGAACTAAATACCGTTGCTGGATCGTAGGTATCCATGAAGGCACAGGGACCATAATCAATGGTTTCTCCACTAATGGTCATGTTGTCGGTATTCATAACCCCATGAACAAAACCAACTAGCTGCCATTTAGCAATCAGAGCTGACTGCCCTTTGATTACTTCCTTGAGTAAGGAAAAATACTTATTTCCATCATTATGGACATTTGGAAAATGTCTTTGCAATGTGTAGTCAGCTAAAGCCTTGAGTTCTTCAACGGTACCCCAATTTGAGACGTATTGAAAAGTACCTACACGTATATGACTTGCAGCAATTCTGGTCACAATTGCGCCTATTTCCTCGGTTTCACGGATTACCGCCTCTCCTGTTGTCACAACTGCAAGGCTTCGAGTAGTAGGAATTCCCAGCGCATACATTGCCTCACTGATGATATATTCCCTAAGCATCGGTCCAAGTGACGCTCGACCATCTCCTCTGCGCGAGTATGGCGTTCTTCCTGAGCCCTTGAGTTGAATATCTACCCTCTCACCTTTTGGTGTGATCTGTTCCCCAAGAAGTATAGCCCTGCCGTCTCCTAGCATGGTAAAATGGCTAAATTGATGTCCTGCGTATGCTTGCGCAAGTGGGAAAGCACCTTCGGGAATCTGGTTTCCAGCAAACACTGCTACACCATCCTCTTTTTCTAGAGCCTCACCCTTCAATCCAAGAAATATTGCTAAGGGAAGATTAAAAACAATTAGCTTCGGCGAGCGTACAGGAGTTGGGTTGAGGCTAGAAAAAAATAATTTAGGCAGCCGAGCATAACTGTTATCTAGATTCCATTCTATTTCTATTATTTCTTTTCTATCTGTCATTATATCTCCTTTCCATCTATTAACTCTTTATATCCTATTTTTCGTCTTATATAAAGCATAAGATTATAGATACCCTATGTTTTTTGTTGAACAAATTGCATAATTACCGCCTAAAAAAACTTAATACTATGTATATAGTCTTAAAAGCCATAGAGCTATATATATTTATTATGCAATCCTTATAAGTTAGAATTACGCAATTACATCAGTTCTCTACTTTCTATATTCACTCAATAACGTCTCTCTTAGTATCTGCTTCTTCAACTTTATTATACCCTTTGCCCACCCCAATGAAACCCTTATATGTATCTCGATAAATAAGTAACTTACTTTTTGCAAATGCTTTTGTTATTTTTCGAAGTATGCAACTATAGAAAAACGCAACAAGCCATTTATCACTAACTTGTTGCGTTTATATAATGTTTCTAACCTTTAGTAGAATAGTTAGATTAGTTTCACAAGGACTTAGAATCCAGTGTCATACCTACTAAACACACAGTCAACTTTGAGAATCTTTATAAAGGACTTTGTTTCTTTCCAGTTATTTAATTACTATTTTACCATTTGCTAAATTCATTGGAACAAATACTACCAATGTTCTCACGCCATTGTTGTAATGGATACCAGACTTAACATTAACTAGTTTCCCATCCACCGAAACTGAAACTTTCTCATTTCCTTCCCAGCCTTTTATTATTATACAAGGATTAATGGTTTTGTATTCCCCATCAAATCTAAAACTATGCTCTGTCAATTTGCCTTCAAACTCAAAAGCATGTTGTGACTTAATGTATCCATTTGACTTTGTGGTTGAGTCTTTTATCTCTGGAGGGTGATTCCAAATATTTACTAGCGGTAAACCTTCTTCTGGTCTTTTACTAAAGCCATAAAGCATGGTGTCATTTCCTCCAAATTTCCTGACATCAGCCATACCCTCTGTATGAGATGCACGATCCTTAAAGAAAGCTAGTCGACCATCATTAGGAAGTTGTGAAATTGGATAATGGTTACCTGCTTCGATAGGTCTTGTGACACCTTCAATTAAATCTGGTGTTTCTCCTTCTTCAATAGATTCTTCAAAGTATGCTTCCTCATCATAACTAACTTTAGCTCCCTTTGGTACACCTCTAAACAACCTATAATTCGACTTTGAATTGATCCAAATTAATGAACCATCGTACATGAAGTCAGACTCATCAACACCGTTTTTGCTATCTAATTCAAACTCGTTTCCATCTTGGTCTATAACTACCGCTCTGACAGAATTTATTGTGTCTTTAGGTCCTTTCCCTGGAGGGTTAAGTACATAGGATGACTGCCATCCCCATGACTTCTCTTTTCCAAGTCCATTGAAATGATCTGTTACATGCCTAACACATGTACCATCAGGATAGATTGTATAATACTCGTCTACCCATGAAAGCTCCCCAGCAAGTGCCCACAATCTATAAGTTACAGCTGGTACCGCATATCTCCAATGTACAACCTTTCTTGCTGGCGTGTCTTCAATAACCCTTATATGAGTATACCTTGCTTCTTTATCTCCCATGTGTTCAACTAAACCATGATCATCTCCAAATTCAAAACTTTGATCATGATGCCAAGTGTTGTTTTCCATTACCCAAGCAGGTCCATAGCTCATTCCTCGCCAAAATATAAGTTTGGTAGGTAGATTATCAAAGGTTATTGCGACATCTTCATAGCCGCTATCTGCAAACAAATTATCCCATAGTTTATGGTATTTGAGTGTATTATGTTCAAGTTTAAATCCACTTTGTTTTGGATTAGGCAGTTCTCTCTTTGATAGGACAGTAGCATTTTTGTCCCCAGCTTTAAAGAGTTTCTTAACTTCAATTGAAGAGAGTGGTCTGTTATATAGGTTAACTTCGTCTATTAATCCTTCAATTCCGAATATATTTCTCTCAAAAGCTTCATAAGTTACTTCCGATCCTGAATCCATCCAAATTGGCGATTTATTTTTTCCAATTACAAAATCTACATCTGTATCTTGTATAAGATTTCCTTTCATATTCTTAGAAGCAACTAGTTTACCATTTAGATACAGACTCATTACACCTCTATCAGCATCATAACTTCCTGAAATATGGTTCCAACTATGAAGAGGAATATTCTTAGGACTTTTTATGACGATCCACTGATTTTCAATATTGGCCATAAGATTTGCTCTACCTAAGCTATCAACTGCTATAGCATATCCTTTTCCATCTACCGTTATAGGATCAAGAAATGGTTTCCCACCTATAAACCTATAAACCCCTGAGGCATAAGACATTGGATCAGGAGCATAGGCCTTCGCACCATTTGGGCTTACTTGTCCTGCTAATTGAGCTGTTCCAAATGGATATGCCGATAAAGAAACCCATGAACTTATAGTGAAAGAGTTCTTAATCTTTTTCACATTTTCTTTTGGAACAGTCACATCGCTTTTATAACCATCGAAGCCTAAAGAAGAACCTGATACACCTGTAAACCACATGGTAGATTTACCGTTGATTGTATATTTTTTACTAGCCACTTCATCTTTGGTTTGTCTTCCTTTATTCTCGTTAAAAGAAAGACTTAAGACAGGTGAACCTACTGGATTTTTAATAATTTTGCTTATATTATGTGAAAGTTGCTTAGATTGAATTTTGTTGGTTTTTAGAGTTAAACGACTTACCCCTTTATGGTTCAAATCTAAAGTTTCAATAGTTTCCGTCCTATTCTCAAGAATCTTGTATGGTTTGATTATTTTTCTAATAATCTGTCCCGTTGATTTTATGGTATAATTCTCATGGGCTACGCCTGATTGAGTTGGGTCTTTGAAATCAGGTACATATCTTACATGAACAATAACCTCATCTTTATCTTGTTTTATGATATTAGCATAACTATATCTATTCAATCTATCTGGTCTTGAAAAGGTGCTATCGGATTCTCTTTCTACTATATCTTCAAAATTATAACTACCATACTTTGTGATCCACTTAGGCATATAGCTTGTTCCCCGTGAGAATTGTAAAGCTCCTAAATCCGGTATATTCACTACCACATCGGCAAAGTTTCCTGAAATAGGATGCGTTCTTTTCTTCTGAGGATCAAGTGCCAAATCTACATCTTCAGTTCGAGTATAATAACCGATAAACTCATCTAACATATCTGTTTTTCTACCAAGCTCTGGCTTGTTTCCATAATCAATACTTTCAGTCTCTGGATAAAAAAATGGTGCTTTACTAGGCTCAAGTGATTTAGAGAAATCGTAACCGTGTCCTCGATAAAGAGCTTCATAGTCAAAGTTTTTATATTTATCATCTTCATCTTCATCTGCTAGAAATTCATCCCTGTCTTCAATCTCATACTCCAAGATTTTACTTTCATCAGTGTCAATAAGTACAGTTAATATTTCGTTTTCATTTTTCGTTTCTTCTATGATCAATTCGTATATATCATCTTCTACTAGTTCTAATCTACATTTAGGTGATTGACTTTTCAAATGTTCTCTGATCTCCTCCGATTCTAAAACCAATTCTAACCACTCCATATGCTCATCGTGTTCAGAATCATTTTTAATTACAACTATTTTTTCTTTTGAATTCCAAGAAACTTGTTTGTCTGTATTTTCTGCAATAAAACTTACAGATACAAAAGTTTCACCGTTGATAATTCTAGTAGGTACATCAATATCAACTGTCATCCCATCAACGGCTGCTCTATCACGATCTATCTGCAATGTAATCATTGATTGTTCCTTTTGAGCATATATTGTTCGCGACTCTAAATGCTGTGTAATGCTATAACCAAATTCCTCAAGAACATTTATAATTGGAATCATTATTTTTCCATCAATAATAATAGGGTCTACATCAAGATCAATATATTTATCCTCAAATTGTATTTTTATCTTGTCATTATGACTTGCACCCATTACTAGTGCAGGTAGTAACAGTACTATTGCTAGTACTATAAATATTCCTTTTTGAAACATACTTGATTCTCCTTAGTGTTTAATTTAAAATCACTTTCAATTACATTTAACATATTTAAGCTAAATATATTAGTTCTTATTTAAATCAATACTATATGTACCATCTGCACAATTCACCCAAACAGTTCCGTTTTCAAAGGTTCTAGTAAAGGTCATCCCTTCATTAGAAACTTTAACCTCTCCAATTGGTTTCCCTGTAACTATATCGTCATATTCGTCATGATATTCCCAACTAACGTCAAACCATCCTGCACCTTCTTCATCAGATTGCATATCTGAGAATCCAAAATAGCTACCTTCACCCATACTTACTAAAAAAGCGGCCATTCCAAATTCTAGAAACTCATCCTCTGTAAAGGTTTTTTTAGATCCATCTAGCTTTCTAGCTCCATCAAGGCAACCTCCATCCTTAGGGAAGTATGGCATATGAACAATAATCGGTATTCCATTTTTAGTTTCTCTTATAGCATTTCTAATTTGTTTAGCAGCAGTTTCACCTAGATTCCACATCCAAAATTCATTATTTCGTGCAAAAGGAATACCTTCTAGTGCTTCAATAATAGCCTCTTCACCTTTTGGAGAATCATTCTCCCAAGGAACTAATGCACCGATATCCGAAAAGCCATTAGTAGTAGAAAGAATAGGATATTTATTATTGTTCACCAACGTAGAAAAAGCGTCTGTGTAAGCTTCCAATTGGTAATCCATAAAAGCCTTTCTTTCTTTAAAACTCATTTTACTCAATTCCTTTTCTCCATCACTAGCTACACTTTGTGCATTGTCAAAGAATACTCCATCGGTATCTTCCTTTGCTGCTGCCTCTATTAGTGATTGATAAACCTTTCTTGTCTCAGGTTTTCTAAAGTCCCATCTACAGTATTTAAGATCGGTTTCAAATCCAGATTCATCCACATCCATTGGATAATTTATAAATCCCTCTCCCATTCTTGCATCTTTTAAGAATAATTCCTGATTTTGTAGTGCTTCCCACTGTTTTTTATACATAGACCCAGCCCACATACCACTTCTGTAAGTTAGAATAGGTGGAGCATCGGGATGTGCTTTTTTTATTCTTCTAGCTTGCTCTTCCATAAAGCCTGCTAAATCTCCTCCTGCCCATTTTCCAGTTGTATCTTCTTCTACAAATTGACCCATTCTAAACTCCAGAATTGCTAAACTAAACTTACTAACCTTTTCCATCTGCTTAGGAGTCATGTATCCTTCTGGCTCTGCTGCAAAGTATAGCGAAGGGAACTTCTCCCATCCCTTCCATTCCCAAGGCTGCCAAGTTGATGGTAAGTTAGGACGTTTAGTAGACTCTTTAAGAGGTTTTTGTGATTCCTTTTTATCCTCATCATCTTCTATTACTTTATCGTGCTTTAGAAGCATTGACTCTAATGCTTCGATGCATTCCTGCATTTCATCTTCCTCAGGATCATCTGATAACATTATAGCAAAACCAGTTCTCAACTCCTCTGCAAGCTCGTCCATAAGTTCCTCGTCATCTTCTGGGTCCAACTCAAGGTACAATTTAATAGATTTCTTAATGAGCATACCAAGTGATTCCTCTAGATTGCTTTCCTCGTCAATCTCTTTCTCTGGTTTGTCCAGTGATGTATCAGCATAAACCGAAATACTGGCTACGATTATCATGATACTTAACATAAATATCAAAAACATTTTCATACATATCATCCTTTCTACAATCATACTACTATATACGAGGGGGGCTCTTTTTTTGGGTACCATTTTGGATAAAAAATGAAATTTTTATGTATAGAAAATTACTTTCCTTATCAAAACCATAAACCAAAAAAGCTTTCTACACCCAACACTAAGTTTTTTAGGAACTCTTTTCCTGTGTTGAATAACTATCCTGTTAGCATAAAAAATCACAACCTTCTAGATTAATAGAATGTTGTGATTTTTTTGCGAAATTTAGAACCGTAACCAGTATCTTGCTCTTTACCTTACTGATATTATTTTTGTAGTAATTCCTTATCCAACTCCAAGAATCGATTTAACTTTTCTTCAACTTTGAATACCGTATTTATTATATCTAATGATCTATCATAGTGCATTAACTTGAAATATAGACAGCGAGTAAAGTTTTTAGTATTAACTCTTGCAACATATTGATTTCGTTTTCTTTCCCAATCGCAACACTCGCTTAATCCCTCAATCCATTTATTAATCAATTGCTTAGGTATCATGTTTTCTTTGATAATCCTAAAAACCACACGAGTTATACGTTCATCTTCTTCATTACAAAGAAGGTGTTTTGGATTATACAATACATTTTTAATTGCACCTAATATCTCTTGAACAATAATTTCGTCACATTCTTTGCTCTGTACTAATGCATCAAAGGCATCGGCACCATGGGCTGCTACATGAGCCCATCCCATTTCTCCAAGGTATCCTCTTAAGTCCTTTTCAGTTTGATAGTACCTAATTAAGTTTTCTTTAGTTTTAACGACCATATCATATTCTAAAAAAGGATTTTCCATATGATAATACAAAATTAATGCTATATTAAGTACTGAAAAGGATCTCGTTAATACTGTGTCATCTTCATCATTACCGATATTATAGAATAAATGGTTTTCATCCATTAGTATGGTTAAAATTTTTAAAAGCTCTTCTTTATCAAAATACTCCCTCTCAAATATCCATTCACAGAAAGTAGAATAAATCAAATCATCACGTAATTCAGGATCACTATCTCCTATATATTGCATCATCAAAGGAACATAATCCCATACCTTTTCTCCTTTGGAAATTTGGAATCCATTCTCCTGTATCCTTCGTAAATCTTCTAGTAACTGTTCTTTTTTATTACTCATATCAACTCGTCCCCCTTGTAAGTGTAACTAAGTTTAAAATATCTAGCAGTTTAAGTGCTTTTATATGCCTTATAGATATTTACCTAAAAAATCATCATAATCTCTCCTTATTTTTCTATGAAATATGTTTCTAATACAATCATATAGAACTCTCCTTTTATATTATAAGGTTTTTTCATAATATTTACAATTTTGGATAATTCAAATCTATCATTTTTATTCTTTTAGGTGAAATTTGTGTTGAGGTGATTCTTTCTTTTTGACTTCTTAATCATCGGAGTTTCAAGTGATAAAATACATTTAGTATGTTTACAAAACTGGACATCAAAAGAGAAGATATATATTTTTTATTGTGCTAAACTTTAACGTAAGGAGGTGTTGAGATGGAGTGGTTAAAGCAACTAAGTCAAGCAATTGATTACATAGAAGCTAATTTAGATGGTGATATTTCCTATGATGAAGCTGCAAAAATTGCCTGCTGTTCTACCTACTATTTTCAGCGTATGTTTTCTTATGTAGCAGGTATTTCTATATCTGATTATATTCGCCGTAGGAGGATGACAAAGGCCGCTTTTGAATTACAGGTAAGCAAAGCAAAGGTTATTGATATTGGATCAAAGTATGGTTATACTTCGCCAACATCATTTAATCGAGCATTTCAAAGGGTTCATGGTGTTGCTCCAACTGCAGCTCGCCTGGATGGAACTTCATTGAACTCTTATCCACCTATTAGCTTTTCTATTACCGTCACTGGAGGTGAAAGTATGAAATATAGAGTTGAAACAAAAGGTCCCATTAGAATCGTTGGTATCAAAACTACATTACAGGAGGATATTAAAGAAAATTTTAAAATAGTTCCTACCTTTTGGAATAATACATTAAAAAGTAGTTTATTCCAAGAAATCGGTAAATTAGCAAACCAAGACCCTCATGGTATCTTAGGTGTTACCGTATATCAAAATCCCGATGAGATCTATTACTTCATTGCAGCTTCTACTGATAAATCAGTTCCAGAAAAATTGGTTGAGTATAAAATCCCTGCAGCTACGTGGGTCATCTTTGAAAACAATGGTTATTTTCCAGATTCTATTCAATCTATCTTCAAAAGATTCCTCACTGAATGGCTACCCTTCTCTGGCTATGAGTATGCTAAACTACCGGATATAGAAGTGTATCCTATCAGTGACCAGAAACTAAAAGGCGGACACTCCGAAGTCTGGATTGCAATTAAAAACTTAAAATAACGCTAGAGTACTAAGGAGGATAAGAGATGAGTTATGAAATTGAAATCAAAGATATTGAACCTATTACTGTAGCCTCCATGAGGTATATAGGCCCTGTCACCAATGCCTCAAGACAATTCCCCAATGTTTTTAAATCTATAAGAGGCAGGTCAAGTGGTACTCCATTTTTTTGCTACCATACTATTGACCTAACAACTGGTATCGGTGAAATGGATTTGTGTGTGCCTACTGCTCAAATCCCCAATGGTAATGGTGTAACTTTAAAAGAACTACCACGGGTGAAAGCAGTCTGCCTTACCCACATTGGAACATATGACACCTTACCAATGGCCTACGAAACAATTCATAAGTATATCCAGGAAAACGAACTATTCATACAGTCACCTTGGCGGGAAGTCTTTATAAAAGGACCAGGCTTGTTGATAAAGGGGAATCCAAATAAATATATTACTGAAATTTTATTTCCGCTGAAGGAGAGATAATGAAATGCTTGCAATTGAAATTGACAATTTGGTTAAGCAATACAAGAATGGTGTTAGAGCACTAGATGGCTTGAATCTTAAAGTAAGCAGAGGAGAAATCTTCTCATTATTGGGACCTAATGGTGCAGGAAAATCCTCTCTGATTAATATCTTAACAACCTATTACATGCCTACCTCCGGAAACGTAACAATACTAGGAAAAGACCTATATATGAATCCCTCATGTATCCGCACACAAATTGCTTGTGTCGCTCAGCAGATTTCAATCGATGCTCATCTATCCCTTATGGAGAATATGATCTTTCAGAGCAGGCTCTATAAAGTAGATTTACAGGTGGCAAAGAAAAGAATCAACTCTTTAATTGACTGTTTTGAGCTTTCTAGGTATCTCAAGTATCCCACGGCTTCCTACTCAGGTGGTGTTAAGCGTAGACTGGATATCGCCATGAATATGGTATCGATGCCTAAGATTCTATTTTTAGATGAGCCTACTGTGGGTATGGATGCTCCATCTCGTAAAACTATGTGGGATATGCTACTTAAAATTCGAGACGAATATGGAACAACGATTTTCCTTACTACCCATTACCTTGAAGAGGCAGATCATCTTAGCGATACTATTTCCATTATAAAGGACGGAAAAGAGATAGCTCAAGGAACGCCGAGTAGCCTACGTAGTTATATGAGACAAAGCGCACTCCATATTGCTTTTTCAAGTACTGAGGAAATAGTTAAGTGCAAAGGAGCCCTTGACAGCATGACGTTCACTAACTTTACAAACGTTCGTAATAATTCCGTTTTTATAGGCGTGGATGATAGTAGAACAGCCTTAAAAACTGTGAGTAAGTGGCTTTTGGAGCATCGTGTAGAGTTTGACGCAATCGAAATTGTACAACCCAGTCTTGAGGATATATTTCTGGCATTAACGGGTTCAATAAAAAATTGATGGAGGAATTAATATGCTGAATATCTTATGGCGAAATATGAAGTGGCGATTTCAAAATCCCCTTTCCGTTGCAGTCACAATATTACAACCTCTTATTTGGCTTGTTCTGTATAGCACTGTAGCAGGTCATACAATGCAAAACATGGGTATAGGCAATTATACCTCTTTCATTCTACCGGGCATTATGGTACTAGTAACATTTTCAGCCTGTAGTAGTGGAGGGTTCATCAATTTCATCATGAAGTCCAGTGGAAGCTTTTACAGAATTCTAATCGCCCCTGTAAGTCGAAGCTCCATCGTGTTGGGACAAATGTTAGAGTCAATACTGCTTTCCTTCATCGAAATATTAATCTTGTGTGTCGTAGGCTTTTTTTCTCAGTAAAAATTGCATCGGGCATTGCTGGCATAGCACTCATGATCTTGCTGATTTTTATGACAGCCTTTTTCATGTCGGGTCTCGCCTATTCTATCAGTCTCTTTCTACCAAACGAAGTTATATATGAGACCATAATGAATGCCATTGCACTTCCTATCTTTTTCTTAAGCACTGCTCTTTTCCCACCTGAGAATTTGTCTGGCCCATTAAAGATAGCCGTAATGCTCAATCCATTTACACATGTCATTAACGCTCTGCGCGGCTTAATATTTGGAGAGACCCTCTTGTCTAAAGACCTACTGCCTGTTATTATCCTATTTGCAGTGATGTGCTGTGCAAGCTTTTGGATGGCAATGTGGAGACTTAAAAAGGAAACTGCCCACTAATACCGATCATAATATTTTTTAGTACCGAGTATAAATAATATGCTCGGTATTCATATTTTAATTGATCTTATGCCACTTTAGATCTTCACCTCTAAGAACATTCGTTCCCTCTGGATAACCATATCTATAGATTTTCTCATTGCACTTTGATAATGCAATCGGTTCTATATCATGAGTGTAAAAAGGTTTATTCCATGAAAATATAACTATATCCTCTGGACTTGTCTTCTTTTTAACCCTATCAAGCCCTGGACCAGCTTCTATATATGCAACACTTTTATCATTGCTTTTAATTGCCAAGATAGTTATTGACTTTTGCTTGTTTGAAAAGCTCTCCCACCCTATAGTCCTAATATCATCTTTTTTATCATCTACATTTTTAAAACTTGTACTCATAGGTGCTTTCCACAAAACTCCACTTCTAATCGCAAGAACAGTTCTATAATAATCATCAATCTTATAGATATATGCTTTTCCCCACTCAAAATCAATCTCTTCAATTTTTTGAGCATCTTTCTCTAAAAAAGCATGCGCTTTTGCTGCACTTTCTGCAGTTATCCTGTAACCAACTAATATTAAAAAAGTAATAATTCCAACTATCAAAATAATAAATATCCTATTTTTCTTCATACCATATTCCCCCTTACAATATTATTCATCTTAAATTTACATAATCATAGTACTCTCTCTTGCTTCAATATTTTTATATAATTCTCTTAGAAAATTTAATTTCCTTTAGATCTTTCCTTAATAATTTATGAATATTAGATAAAAGTGATTATTAGGCCCGGTTTAGGTAATCAATTCTTTCCTTTCAAAATAGTAAGGACTAACAAAACTTTAAACTATGCTAGTCCTCAATTTTTCAACTATTTACTTATACTACATCTTGATTTTGGATCATGTACTACAAAGACTTAGCCTTCATAAACTCTATCTCAATAGTTTTAGCATCAACATAATTTTATTCAATAACTGTTTCATTTTCATTGTTGCTAAGCTTAGTCCGCTGCTGTTTTACTAACTTGAAAGCAGCTTCTTTAACATTTGACAATAGTAAGCAATTCTTAAAATTCCTTATTTATTAGTCTACGTACAAATAATGTTTCTTAACAATACCAATTTTTTTCCATACTTTTTTAAAGATCGGTAATACATAATAGTCTAAACCAAGAGTTCTTCCTGCACCACTCAGTAGTGCTATACTTGCTGCTATATACCCCATACTTCCTATGGCTGAATTACTAAGCACTACTGACATACCAATTGAAGCAATGGCTGAAACTGCTGTAAATAACCCAAGGATTAAGCATATACCCACTGCTATCTCTCCCATAATCATATTCTGTAAACCATGCTGTAACCATAAAGCTCCAATATAAATTCTTAATGGCACTAACCAAAAATTCGGAGATAGTCTAGCAAAGGTTCCTCCCACAATACTTCTATTATCATTTATATGGACAAATTCATCTAGCAAATAGGTCCAACACTTATTAAAGCCTGCAACACTTAAGAAATATAGCAGATTTACAGCATGTTTCATAAACATTGCTAAAAAGCCTTGCACAGCAAAGAATTTTCCAGGCAACCCCAAGTGGGCCAAGCCGTAGCGTGAACCTATACATAACAATGAACCATGGAATGACGGCTTGTATGATTTCTTTTTTTCGCCCTTTAGATCCCTACAAATGTTTTCCGTAACCAGCTTAGCTGAAAATTTAGCATTTTCAACCATCTGTGGAACAGGTCTTTCTTCACCCTCTACAATATAAAATATATTATCTCCAACGACATAGACATTCTCACAATCTGTTGTCTGTAGTTTATCATTAACAACGATTCTTTTTCTACCCTTTTGCTCAAGTTCCATCTTTTCAAGTATATTCCCACCCTCAACACCGGCTGCCCAAACAACGGTATTTGCTCCAATCCTACCTTTATCTCCTAGTATAACATAGTCCTCTGAAACTTCCGTTATCCCTGCTCCTGTTATTACTTCCACACCTAACTTATGAAGTCTCTCTACTGCCTTCTTCATCAGATGTTCAGGATAAGTAGGTATTATTCTAGGCGAAGCATCAACTAAACATAGCTTTACCTCTTCATTATCTAGATAAAAATCTTCACATAATCGATCCTTCCATTCCCCTAACTCACCCATCATTTCGACGCCTGTAAAACCACCGCCTACAACTACAAAGGTTAACATCTTTTTCCTTTTTACCTTATCCGTTTCCTTAACTGCTTTCCTAAACATATGAAGAATATGCTCTTTCAATTTAACAGCATCTTCATAGTTCCATAAGGGAAAAGTATGTTCCTTTGCACCTTTTATCCCAAAGAAAGTTGGCTGTGATCCAGCCCCTATTACAAGATAGTCATATGTATATATATTCTTATCTGATTTTAAAACCTGCTTATTAAAGTCAATATCCTTTATTTCATCTAATACTACATCTACTTTTCTTTTTGCAAATACCTTCTTTAAATCAATCCTAATAGAATCTTCCTCGACTCTACCACATGCTACCTCATGTAGCTCTGTACGCATTGTATGGAATGGATTCTTGTCAATAAGGGTTATCTCCACTTGACTATCCTTATCTAATTTATTCCCAAGCCTTTTGGCAGTCAATATCCCGCCATATCCTGCTCCAAGAATCAAAATTCTTTTTTTACTCATAGCGTCCTCCTTAATCAACAAACTCTCTTGAATATTCTACTTTAACTAGACTACATACTAACTATGCCCCCACTTATCATCATCGTAAGAATTGAAGTAATAGACATAATTAATACAGCTGCTATAAAAAAATAATCACTACCATTTATTTTCTTTTCCATAAATCCACCACTTTCTGCCTTACTTTTAAGATGCTATTGATTGTAAACCCAACAGGACACCCAAAGTTGCAATAAAATCTCATAACTACCAGTCCCATAAACAAAGTAACAGGCAATAGAAGCCATTGAATGCCATTCCCAATTCTTCCATACAATAATGAGAAAGGTTCATAACTCAGTATTCCTATTTGTTTTGTTGTGAGAGTTAGAACTAGTGCTAAGTATGCCATAAAGCCCGGTAATACACTTAGTCCTTTCTTTACTTTAGGAGATATTTTTAAGAATCTGAGTTTTGCAAATCTATATTCTAGTTCTTGAATAGCCCCATAGGGGCATATATATGAGCAGTATAGGTTTTTACCGGTGCTCAATATAAGGACAAATGAGCCAAAAAACAATAAATATCTTTTCAAGTCTTCAGCTATAGCCGGCATCTTTCCAGTAGCAACAGAGAAAAAGAATGAATATGTTATGAACATAGCAAACTTAAATCCTAATATTATAATTGAGTATAGCAAAACTAAAGTACGCAATCGCTTGTTCTTCGTTTTGTACGCTAGTACAACCAATACTAGCATAATAATAACTGCTATTTCTGCACTTCCTACTTTGACTTTGTTATAAAGGTTTTTAGTCTCCATGTCTAAATATTCGCTAGCTATATAACTTACACCCTCATGTACAGCCTTTGTTATGGCATTGGAAGATATTGTAGAGCTTGTAATCGCATCAACATTAGTTCCAATTTTAAAACCATTCTCAATACTCATTCCAACAAATTGTTTAAAGAAACCTTTTTTTAAAAGACGTTCATAAAATGCAGGTGTTTCATTATGAGAATAGGTTTTAACATTTTTAATCTTTCCATTTAAATCTATTAAGGTAGCTATCTTAATATTAGATTGATAACCTACTTCTTCTTCAAATATTAAATAGCCTACTTCACTATCATCATTTGAAACTTTATATGTCAGTGGTGTACTATTTATCTTTTCATAGGAATCATATTCTGAATATAAATCCAAAAACTCGACTACTCTATCATCAGCTTTGTGAGTCTCATACATGTATATACCATATAGAGCTATCAAAATAATTAAAGCAAATAATGATACAATCTTTTTTATTTTAAAACCTTTAGGTTCAATACTTTTTCTTTGATTGAATTTTGTTTCCATACTCTCACCTCTACGTTGTACATTTTGACATCAACATCCTTTGACTATTGTCATGATTTGAAGTTTTCTTATTTCTATATCACGTTGACTTTACTAAATTCTAAGTAGAACCTAGCTGAAATAATTCGCTAGGTTCAATTTAGTATTCATGTCATTTTAGGCATCTTGTGTAGTTTTATTTGAATTGATTTTATCTGGTGATGTTATAACACGATATGCGATAATAGCGAATATTAATCCCATACCTCCAAACATAAGTAAACCCATCATTGCTGCCTGAACTTCATTTTCAAGCATACTTGCATATGCCCAAGCTATTGAGAAAATTATTGAAACATTTGCTAATAATACTAACACACAATTCGGCCATAATTTTGCTTTATTCTTTTTTTCTAAAGCTTTTATTACTGTGAATTGTATAAACACAAGTAGCGCGCCAATAAAAACATAAAATAGCATCTTTATTCCCCCTTAATCATATTTTGTATAACTAAAAATTCAAGAACTTTCTTATAAAGTAAAGCTTTTTGAACCTCATTCACATTTACGCCTTCTCTCGAGTTTTGATTACGTAGACAATAGCTTTCAACTGCATTATTTTTTTCTTCTTTATCTAAAACAATATTTTCTTGTTCAATTATGCTATTAAATAAAGCAAGTTCTAACAGTGTAGTTTTAGTTTCTTCTTTGTACTTAGAGACCATTTCTGCTTTAAATTCTTCATCATACTCATGAACTAAATAGGCAGTAGGATTATTTTGATTTACTTTATCGACATATTGTTCAAATGCTTTATGTGCATAGTAATTAACAACGTCTTCATCATATTCAATCGTGCAGTCATCTAATATTTTAGCAACTATTTCATTTACAAGATTATTACCTTGATTTAGAAGCTTCTTAAAGTAAAGTTTCTCTCTAATATTTGCTTGAACTTCAGAAACAGTTTTTATATTTTCTAAACCTAGTGATTCAATATATTTATCTGTAATTTTAACTCTTTCTTTTTCTTTAACTTCTAATACAGAAACACTTACATTCACTTTTTGATTTTGTAGCCCTTCAGCTTCAAAATCAGATGGTAAAATCATTTCAAATTTAACTGTTTCGCCTTTTTCTAGCCCAAGAAGATGCTTTTCAAAGTCATCATTTAAATAACCATATCCTAACCTTGTATTGAAATTTTCCATTTCACCATGGGGTATGTCATTACCATTTTCATCTTTAACCTCATAGCAAATTTGTATATAGTCCCCTATTTCAATAGGACCACCTTTTATTGCAATTTTTAAGTGTGGATCAATAAATTTTATAAAGCTGCTTTTAATTTCCTCTTCAGTTATGATAATACACGGTTTTGGCACATCCAGATCTTTGTATTTACCTGCTTTAAAGCTTACTATTCCTTCCATAATCATTTATATTGACTTCTCCCAGTATTCAACCATAGATTTTTCATCTGGTGCCTTACCATATCCAAAGAATTCGTCTAGATAACGTGCAACATTTCTAAGTCCTGGTATTTCAGTCGCAACTTGTGCAAATTTATGATGCCATTCATCAATTTTATTGTAAGGGCAAACACTTATACATACACCACATTCTTCACGATTTTCAGACCAGAAGCCTAAGCACTTGGCTCCGTCATTAAACCATTTGTCTATACCTGCAAGATTTGAACTGTTGCGAGGCTTATTCTCTTGGTCGGTTGTTTTCGGTATTTTTGAAAGTGATTCTGATGGACACGCATCAGAGCATTTTTGACATACCTCGCAAAATTCTTTTACACCAAAAGCTTTTGGTTTATCAAATTCCAATTCTAGATCAGTATATACTTTAGCTAAACGAACACGTGGACCATATTTCTTAGTGATTAAAAGCCCCATTCTTGACCCTTCTCCGAGTCCAGCTTGAATTGCTAGTGGAACAGACAATCCAGTGTCATTTCCCGCATGATGGGCATTATATCCTAATTCTCTAATAAAAGTTGCGACTTTTAATGAATTTTCCAACATTCTAGAATAACCAACAGTAGTAGCTGCTCCACCAATAGCTGATGGGTGTGTTTTATAAGCTTCATAGTCCATTTCATATGCTAATACAATAACGCTTTTGGGCTTAAATCCTAAATCAACAGGTCTAAATGGATTAACTTTATCAAGAATTGGTTGGCCAGTGTAAAAACTCGTAGGTATATACACTTCAGTATTATAAAGCCAGCGTTCTTCAAATGGTGCAATACCAACTAAATCAGCTCCATATAGTTTTGCAGCTTTCTTAACTGCATAACTTGCATCTTTTCTAGCTTTAAACTTATATTTATGCTCACTTACTTCGGCAGAAAGTCTATTGCCAGAAGGATCTTTCTGCCGATAAAGTGACATATTGAAAAGTTCTCCGTTTTCAAGTTGTATTACTACTCCTGAATCACCAGAATGTATACGTCCTGTAGTTGTTGCTGACTCAAGTGCAGCTGCACCATGTCCTAACGCATAATCAATCTGGGTTCTTCCTGGTGGCTGGTCTTTATGGTCAAAGCCCATGTTCATCATTGAATTTTTACGTAAAATATGATCTTCTGGTAGTGGCACAATCCCTACCATGTCCAATACACCTTTATTAAAGGCTGTATTCGCCATATCAAATCTTTTCATATTAGAATCTATATTTATCATTTGATCAATACTTTCATATGTTTTTTCTGTCAACACAGCAGCATCTACAACATCTGGTTTTATTCCATTAGCAGCTACGGTTGCAATGGTAACAGTTGCTCCTACCGCAGCACTTTTCTTCAAAAAATCTCTACGATTCATTTATTTATTCCTCCCTTTAGCTTTACTTGCTCTCTTCTATCTCAACAGTTTCTTTTGCTTCTTCATCCCTTGCAGACTTTTTAAATTCTTTTATTGTATCTCCAAAGGCTTTACCAATCTCAGGTAATTTTTTAGGGCCAAAGAATAAAAAGCCAACTACTAAAATGATTAGTATTTCTGTACCTCCAAGTCTTCCAAACACGCGTCCACCTCCTTAGAACATGACTTCTTAAAGTAACACAAAAGAAAGATATTAATTTAACATTTATTGTGCTAGCTTGAATAATACAAAAGCTTCCTCGTCTATCTATTCTATTGAACCTAACCCCTCAATACAACCGGGTTTGACTACTGTCAAAATCCCGAGAATTAAGTTTAAGCTATTTTTTCTTATGGTTTAGTAATGCTAAGTTTAATTCTTTTTCTCGATGAAAAAGACTTGTATTGACATTTACACAGGCCTTCATATGTATTAAAATATATATGACTTCATGTTAAATGTGCATCAATATGTCTTTGAGGACATCACTTTTAAGGAGGATGAAATGGTAGGTACAAATTACTACATAAAAATAGGGCCATATATTAAAAAGCTACGTGAAAAGAATAATATGACAAAATCTCAGCTTGCGGAGGGCATTTGTTCTGTTTCATACATTACTCGCATAGAAAACGGAGAACGTTGCCCTACTTCAGTTATACTAAGACAAATAGCAAATAAATTAGGGGTTACCACTGAATATTTATTTAGAGCAATTGAATCTCCTACCTCCTTACAGGTTAAAGAACTATTAGATCAGATATTTATTTATATCGAAAGATCAGATATGAAGAAAATAAATGAATTAATAAATAGAAAAGAGAAAGAACTTGAAATTACTTCTATTCATGATATGCAAATCATTAGAACTTTCAAATGTATTAGTTCTGCTGTTTTTCTTAAAGATCATCAATGGGCAATGGACGAAATGAAAAACATATTGGAACTTACTTATATAGAGGGGAAAAATCCTAACGATATAGAATTCATACTTATGTTTTCTTATGGTAATTTACTTTCGGCATCTAATCAGCTAGAAGAAGGCTATAACTACTTAAAAAGTATAGAAAAATATTTAAAAAACATTCAGTTTTTTCATACTCCCGTTATCGTTGCTGCATTTTATATGATGTTAATTATAACTTGTCTTGACATATCAAAATTAAAGGAAGCTTCTCTGAACCTTGATGTTGCCATAGATTACTGTAAAAAAAGTAATACCTATAGTTATTTAAGAGAATTATATTTCTTAAAAGCTGAGTTGTTTGATCGCTTAGGTAATGAAAGAGAATTTACAATATGGTATAATAAGTCATTAATGCTCCATGAAATGATAAAAAATTCTGATGATGAAGGTTTTGATGAAATTGTCAAAGAAAGATTAGAAATACTAGAAAAACTTAAAGAGGGTGTCTCAGAATAACGAAATTCTAAAACACCCTAGGGCTGAACTCATAAAATTGTTTTATGAATCAGTCCTTTTTTAGTTTACTCAATAACTTATAATATCTCTTTTCTATCTTTTTTCCTCTCATTCATTTTACATAGCAATATGCTTGTTTCATAAAGAAATCCGAGTGGAACTAAAGCAATTCCCATAGACATAGGGTCTGGTGGTGTTATAAATGCTGATGCCACTAATAAAACAAAATAAGCATATTTCCTAATAGAAATTAGCAATCCTGAACTTATAATCCCAATATATGAAAGTACTAAGACTAAAACAGGTAATTGAAAAACAAGTCCAAAGGATAGCATCATTTTACTAATAAAATCAATATATTTATTGGCGCCCATAACAATTGTCATATCCGTGTTTCCTGCAAGACGTTGTGAAAACATAACATAATAGGGTACAAGTATAAAATAAGCAAATGCTATTCCTAGAAAAAATAGAATAAAAATCATTGGAATATATTTATATACAAATTTTCTTTCGTTTTTTCTTAAACCCGGTCGAATAAATAACCATAGTTCAATAATAATATATGGAAATGAAAAGGCAAAGGCAACTATAGATGCAACCTTGAAATGTAGTAAAAGGGGGTCTGTGATGTTAAAGACGTTTAAATCTACATCTACTGAACTAGATGTTAAGGTTATAAAATCAAGAATTTGTGGAACAAAGGTAAAAGCTCCAGCCAGTATGACAACAAAAAAGATTAAAACCCTGATAGCTCTTTTTCGTAGTTCTACTAAATGATCCATCCACTTTTCTTCATTAACTTCCATAATATTCACCTACTTCTTATCACTTTTCACATTTTCACCTATTACTGCTTCTCTTATTTCCTTTATTTCATTATGGATGCCTTCTGTCTCTTGAGATATTCTTTTCACTGCTTCACCTGCTTTTTTACCTATCTTAGAAAGTCCTTTAGGTCCTAAGAATAAGTATGCAACGATTAAAATTATAAGTATTTCACCGATTCCAAGATTGAACATTATGTTTCTCCTCCTTTTATTCAGGCTTTACCCCTATGTGTAAAGCTGCAGAACCACCCGCATAGGATTTTACTTTTACATCTTTTAAACCTATTTTAATAAGCAAATCTTTTAGTTCTCTTTTTTTAAAAATTTTTCAGTAGAATCATTTAGCCATTGATACTCTCTTTTATGTTTTGAAAATAATTGGCCGATCCTTGGCATAATGTATCTAAAGTAAAACCAATATAATTGTTTATATATTGGCAATATAGGATGTGAAGTGTCTAGACAAGCTACTTTTCCTCTTGGCTTTACAACACGCATCATTTCACCAATAACCCTTTCATAATCAGTGGTATTTCTCAGTCCAAATCCTATAGTTACATAATTAAAAGTATTGTCTTCAAAGGGCAATTCCATTGCATTTCCAGTAACAAATTCAACATTGTTTATCTTAAGCGCTTTCTTTTTCTTTCTTGCAACAGATAACATATTCTCTGAAAAATCTAATCCAATAACATTTGTTTTTCATCCCTTTCTAGGGATAGCATAAAGCTAAAATCACCTGTACCACTACAAACATCTAGAATCTTTGAGTTTTCTGACACATTTAGCTCTTTTATGGTATCTCTCTTCCATCTATTATGCATATTGAAGCTAATGATATCATTTAATTTGTCATAATCCTGTGAAATAGTTTGAAAGGTTTCATATACTTTTTTTTCCTTATTAGTTTGCTTTCTCCTCATATTAACAGACACCTTTCTTAAAAACGATTGATACCAGTAGACCTGTGATCACTGCTAAATGATACTTAAATCCAATCCCGGCTATAAGTCCCATTGTTCTGCCCTTTGTATGAACACTCTTATCATAAGATAAGAACTCATGAATTGACTTATATGGAAATAGTGCAATAACAGCTACTAATACTCCTATGGGATATATGCCTATCATCAGTAAAAGAAATGTCAATCCAAGTAACATGGTTACATTGAAAATCCACAATTCTTCGGAGCTTTTAACTCCTATCAGTATGGGCAATGTTTTTCTACCTGCTTCTCTATCCATTTCTATATCACTTAAGTTATTTGACAGTAATATGGTTCCAATAAAAAGTGCAGTAGGAACTGCTACTAATACTGTATCTATATTAAATGTACCGGAATGAACATAAATTACAGTTGTTGTTATACCAATTCCCATAGTAACCCCAGATACAATCTCGCCTATTGGTGTATAGGAAATTGGCAGCGGTCCAGAGGAATATAGAATTGAGATTATACATCCCGTAATCCCTACAAGTAAAACATAATAGTTTGTTTCATTAGCAATAGAAACTCCTATCATCAAAGCAATAAATTCAAATATAAATATAATAATCCGTACCTGCTTTGGAGTAGCTTCCCCGCTTACTAAGGCTTTTTCATCCTCTTTCATTTTACTGTCTACTCCACGTTTATAATCAAAATAATCATTAATCATATTGGTAGAACTCTGTATAAGGATTATAGCAATTGATAATAAAATGAAGTAATTTAGATTAAATTTTTCATAGGCATACCATGAATAAATAGACCCTAATAACACAGGAAGAACTCCTGCAACAAGTGTTCTTATTTCTATTAGCTTAATTAATGTACTAAAACCCATATTATCCTCCCTACTTTTTTGACCATCTGCATAAAGTGTTTTCTGCAAGATCAGTTATTCTAAACAATGAATATCCTATAATACTAAGGACTGCAATCCCACTATACATATCTACGTACTCTATCAATGACCATTTGTCCATAATATAGTAGCCTATTCCATATTTAGTAGCATATGTTTCTGAAAAGAATAATACAGCAATACCTATCCCAACATTAAGACGTAGTGATGTTAATATACTGGGCAATATACCAGGCAAGATAATATGTTTGTAGATATCTATATTACTCAGTCCTAGTGATCTAGCAGATAGAAATAGATCATGGGATAAATTTTTTACAGCGCCTCGAGTAGTTACAATTACTTGAAAAATTACTATAATGAAGATCAAGAAAATCTTTGATTGATCTCCTAAACCAAATAGCACAAAAATAACCGGTAAAAATGCTGCCTTTGGTATAGGAAATAAAATATAAATTGACGGAGAAATAATCTGGTCTAACTTATCACTAACTCCTAAAATAACACCTAGCATTACACCAACAATCAAAGCAAAACCTACTGCTGCTAACAAACGATATAAACTGTATATAGCATGTTTTAATAATTCGTCATTTAGTATTAAATCTATTGTATTTAAAATCGTTTCATGGGGTGATGGTATAATGATGGGATCTATAAAGAAGTGGATTAAATACCATCCCCCTATTACACCTATCAATCCGAACAGTGTATTATGTCCTTTGACCATTAAGTCTCCCCCAGTATTTCACGGACTTTTAAGCACATTTCATAAAAACTCAGGTCATTCCTGACTCTTTCCTTCCCAAATAAAGGATTATCTAATTCCCTTTTTATTTCACCATCTTCCATAACGATAATTTTTTTTCCTAAAAAGACTGCTTCCTCAATATCATGTGTGACAAACACCATTGTTAAATCGTGATTTTTATATAATTGTAGTACTAGCCTTTGAAAATCCTCCTTCGTTATAGCATCTAAAGAGGATGTAGGTTCATCCATAAGTAGTAAATCAGGTTTAATCGCTAAGGAACGTGCAATTGCTACTCGCTGTCTTTCTCCACCACTCAATTCCTTTATATATTTATCCTTATGACCATAAATATCTAATTCTTTTAATAATAATGAAACTTCTTGTTTCATTATATGAGAATCTACATTTCGAACTTTTAATCCTAGGGATACATTCTCCCATACACTTTTCCATGGGAACAAACCATGACTTTGTAAAACCAGCCCTGTTTTTTTTCGAATACATTTAATGCTTTGACTATCAATTTCAAGATGTCCACTTTCAAGTTTTAACAGCCCTGCCAAAGTATATAATAGCGTAGTTTTGCCACAACCAGATTTTCCAATAATTGCACAGGATGTATTTCTATCTAAAGAAAAATTTAGCTTGTTAATAGCTGTAAAATCATCATACTTAATGACAATATCCTTGCATTTAATCATTTTTTACCACCATAAAGCCTTTCTCGATTATGAAAAGGAACTGTCTCATTAAAGCCTCTTATGAGCTCAGCCCTGGGGACCCACCTTTTTATTTGACAAACTCATCGCTCGAGACTTCTTGTAGGTTATAAGTCTTCTCCGTCAAACCTTTCTTCTTCATCCATTTCACTACCTTATTAAAGTCAGCTTCAGTTGGCATTTTAGCATGTGTAAATTTGCTAACAGGTAAGTTGATCTTATCTATAGTATCCTCTTTTGATAGTCCATATTGAATCAGTACGTCTTTGTACTCTTTAAAGGCTGTCTCTTTCATATAGTCTACTGTTTCATTATAGGCTTTATAAAAGGCTTTGACTTTCTCCTTCTTCGTAAGTATTGATTCCTCAGAAAACACTAAAACCACAGGTTGAAATCCTTCTTCGGAGCTTGAAATGACTAAATCACCATCATTTGCCTTTATAATAGAAATAAATGGTTCAGGAAATACACCTAATTGAATCTCATTGCTTAACACTGCTGCCAATCGATCGGGAATCTTAACAAATTGAATTTTTTCTACCTTAGAATCCTCTAATAATTGATCTACAACATATTCAGTCACAGTATTTTCAGCAATACCAATTTTCTCGTTATTCAATTGATCTATATCTTGTATTACACTTTGGTTATTAGCCATTATCCCAAAGTTTTCATATTCATTGGATGTGATTTTGAATTTATAGCCTTTATCAACTAAGTTAATATGTCCCATCATATCCGTCATAAAACCATCTAGTTCTCCAGCTACTGCTGCTGCATCACGTTCTGGTGCAGATTTAAAAATAGTTAGATCAATCTTTACTCCATGTTTTTCGAAAATGCCTTTTTCAACACCAACTGCATAAATAGCTGATGATTGGGTTGGCATTGAACCTAACCTTAGTTCTGTAACTTCCCGCTCTTCTGAACATGCAGTAAATGCAAGCATCATAACTGTTACCAATATAAATATTATTACTTTTTTCATTTGCAGTCCTCCATCAAAAGTCTATTTTTCAGTATCCATTACATAATCCATAAGCTTATATAGGTGCTGTTTGTAGACCGAATCCTCTAGCTCATAAATAGATTGTTTTGCCTTATTTGCAAATTCTTGTGCTGCTTCTAAGGTGACATTATTTAATGCATTTGGATCATCATCCATATAATCATCTTTTATTTGGTACGCCATCCCAAAATTCAGACCAAAGCTTTCTAAACTCTCTATTTCACTTTCTGTAGCCTCTGCCAAGGTTGCTCCTAATTTACAGCAAATACTCGTAAATAGCGCAGTTTTCCCTTTTATAATGTTAAAGTATCTTTCGCGGTTTAAATTCCCTTTTGCTTGATCAATTTCTGCAACACACATTTTAATACTGAGGTTCGCTACAGACTGTGCATACCTCTTTGGCAATAAAGTTGAAATAATTGAATATGCAAAACCATACAATGCATCTCCGGTTAATACAGCTATTTTGTTGCCAAAGATATTGTTTAATGTCTTCTGTCCACGTCGAATTAAATCTTCGTCTATAATATCGTCATGGATCAAACTTGCACTGTGTATAAGTTCTAAAGCCATTGCTAATTGTATTAAATGATCTTCGCTCATATTGTTTTGTTGTTTTTTTACGGCATCTGCTGATAAGAAGACTAAAGCAGGGCGAAGATGCTTGCCTGATTTTTTAAAAAAATACCCAAATAACTCATTAATAGAAGGTATATCAATATCACTAAATAAATTATTTAATTCATCTTCCATTTTATTAATTTTTTGATCTATTGGTTTATAAATGTTCTTGAGCTTCAATCTAGTACCCCCACACTTTTATTTTACTTTTGAAATTATTTATTGTTTTGTCAGTTAAAATTTTATCGATTATAATCCTTTCTAGCAATACGTTTTGACTATTGTCACAAAATGGATTGTTGCAGTAACTCTAAGATACTATTAAAAAGATGAGCATAGATCTGTCACATGTCAAGTTGTAGAAATTATTGCGCTATTAGGCCTTTCGCATAAAAAAACTGCCACATTCTTGTTTTCCACAAGATTGTAGCAGTATCCATATATCTAATAGAACTATTTATGACAGGCAGAACCTTCACTGATGTCATTTTCATTTCTATTATCTAGTTTAAGCATATCTTCAATGATTTCAACAGCATCCATTACTAATTTAGGACATCTTGTATCGAATAAGCCTTTTTCTCTAATAATTTCCCTTTCTCCCTCATTAGATAGATCATGACCTAATAACTCCTTACAAATAATCGTATCATTTTTTTCTTTAAATCTGTTAACAAATTCTTTTGTAAGGAAATATGCCTTGTCTTTTGTATCTACATCGCCTTCTATATGGTGTCCTTCCTTTAAACCCATTGCCATTATTGCTCCAGATACAACACCACATACTTCTCCATTACGAAGTCCTCCTCCAAATCCCGTTGATATCTTTAATGCTGTTTCTTTGTTTAAACCAAATTCCTCACAAAATACACCCAAAACCGCTTGACTGCAATTATATCCATTTTTAAAGATCTCTACTGCTTCTTCTCTTCTACCCATCAAAATAACCTCCTCTTCTCTTATGAAAGAGTTTCTTTTCATTAATGCTAACATTTTTTACTAGAATTTTCAAAAAAAATGATTCTGAAATAATCCCGAAAAACTATTCTCCGTTCAAATGGGGATTAAAAAGCGCTGTAGATAAGGCTAGTAAGAACAGTGGTACATTGGATTTTATAAGACAAGGTATTCAAAACATTCTTGATATGTGGCTGGGAGTGGCACCTGTAGTTATGGCTATGGGAACATTTGCACTAATATTGGCTGAGTATACTCCTGTATTTAAGTGTCTTGGATTACCTTTTATACCTTTACTAAAACTATTACAGGTTCCAGAAGCAAAGGAAGCGTCACAAACTCTTATTGTAGGTTAAAATTTATATGTTACAGGTTTCAAGGTAATTAGATTTTAGAAAATATTTGAGCCCAGCAAATCCATTTGCTGGGTTTCTTAATTGTCTAAAGAAATTTCAATAGAGATGATTTTTACTAAGTTCAATATTTCTAATTGCTGAGTTTTTATTTTGCAAATTTTTCTAATAAATTTTCAGTAGTTTCTAATGAAGAATAGTCACCTACATCACCATGACCAGGAACAATTATATCAATACTTTCCACTGGAAATTTCTTTTTTACTCTTCTTATACTTTCTGCCCAGCCCTCAATATTTGCATCTGCTGTATTACCTAAGTTTTTCGCCTTAGATGCTTTTACCATACAACCACCAAATAATACTTTTTTCTAGGATAATATACTACTATATTATCTGGCGAATGGGATTCTTCAGGATAGTAAAGCTCTAATTTTTCATCTCCAAAAACTATTTCCATCTCATTATCGATATCTATATCCACAATCTCTGTAGGCTCAACATATTCAAGTTCAGTATATACATCATAGTATTTTTTGAATTTAGGATCTTTTAGCCAATCTAGAAAAAGACTTCTAGCGCTTTCCCCTCTTTCTTCAATCATTTTTACCGATTTTGATGTGCCGATAATTTTAATACCTTGATCAGCAAGATACTTATTACCGCCTAAATTATCAAAATGGAAACCTGTATTTATTTCTGTTATTTTAGCATCTTGACCAGCTCGTTCTCGTACCCACTCAACAATTTTTCTAGTTCCTTCATTTTCATAGGGTGTATCAATTAATACAATTTCTTTATTCTCCATTTCAATTATCATAGAATTTGCACCCCAAGGGAACTTATGATCAACTACTAAAACTCCCTCTTTAATTTGATCAATTGTCAATTCTTCATCGATAACAACTTTGTCAACAATATCAAGTTTATAGACATATTCATCCTTTTTAGCACTGCATCCAAAAGTAACCAGTATTCCTAGTATAATCACTGCTACAAATATTTTTTTCATTTAAATCGCTCCCTAATCTTTTAATATTACATATGTAATATTATTTTTAATTATATATTACACTTGTAATACTCAGATGTCAACTCTTTATTCTAAACTACTAGAATTTTATAGATTTGTCACCTCTATAGATTCATTAAATTGTTTTTATGCCACTGTGTAAACGCCCATTTGTTTGAACCACCAATAAGATATCCTTCAAGGTCTGATTCGCCATTACTTCCGAGTACAGATTTTAAATAATAAATTCTCATGTCTATTGCTTGAGCGATTGCTTCTTTTCCCACAAGATGTTTTCCATGTGAAAGAATTAATACTTCTACACCTAGTGTTTTTATTATTTCAAGGCTTTTAAGGTGCTCCTTGAAACTACCGTCATTGCATATACTTGGTAGTATTGGCTTTTCATCGACATCGAACATTAACAAATCACCAACATGTGCAATTTTATCGTCTATCAGAGTCACTATGCTGCACTTACTGTGACCTGGTGTTTCAAAAAAAAGCAGCGAAGAGTTTCCATACCTCTTTGAAGAATTATCTGAAATTACCTGCTGGGCTTTTCTATAATCATGTTCCTTATCCCATATAAGATTGCAGTTATTATAATTATCTTCATAGTGAATACTGCATGATAAAATTGCATCCGTAAACACTGTAGCCCCACCTGCATGATCAGGATGATAATGAGATAGAATTATTTCATCTACAGTTATACCCTTCGAAGCAAGATTCTTTTTTACTACTGATGCTTGATTAGTAAAGGCAGTATCTATAAGCATTGCATTTTCTCCATTTATTAAAACAGTAATATTGACATCTATATTTGGTGTATCCTCGTTTTCAATAAATACATACTGACAAATGTTATCGTCAATCCATCTTATTTCTTTCATTAAAAATTCCTCCCGAATTCATACCTATGCATATTTCCCCTTTATTTAACCGTAAAAAGGGTTCACCTTACTTTGTTATAGCGCGCTTAATCCTTTTAATCTATCTTAAATGTTAGTGGACACTGACATACAATCTCTTCTATTTTATTTAAAATACCCGTCATGTTAATAAAATCATAGTTACTTAATAGGATTAAAGTAACATCTTTGTCTGGATAAATTAGATACATTGATTTAAACCCTGGCAACCCTCCATCTTGATAAAAATACTCTATCTTATTATTTTTCTTGAACATAATTTTTCCATAACCATAATAGAAGTCGTCATCAACTTGGCCATAATATCTTAACAAATTTTCACTATAGGCTTCGTTTAAAAGTTCGCCCCTCAGCATTGCCTTCGTCCAAGCATACAGATCCTCTACAGTCGAATATAAGTCACCGGCTCCATTGAATGCAGAAATATTTATCATGTTGCAATTGACTATATTTCCATCAATCTTTGAGTAGCCATTAGCCTTGTTTTTTAGAATGCTTTCATTTCTAAAGCATCCTGTATTCTTCATAGATAGCTTATCAAAGATATTCTCCCTAATAAAATTGTTATATGTTTTATTAGAAACCCTCTCTATTATATAGCTTAATAAACTATATCCCATGTTAGAGTATTGAAACATTTCTCCTGGCTCAGTAGCTAGAGGCTTATGTTTAAACTTATCTATATATTCTTCTAGTGTATGATTCTCTTCTATATATATTTGATATTCAGGATTATCATATAAAAAAGCTAAACCCGATGTATGGGTTAACAAGTGGTGTATTTTAATCTTTTTACCGTTTGGGTGATCTGGAATATACTTATCTAAGGTATCATTCAAGTCCAATTTTTTTTGTTGAGCTAGTAGCATGATGGCCATAGAAGTGATTGATTTGGTTATTGATGCTATACAAAATTTTGTATCCAATGTATTTAGCACATCAAAATCATGGTTTGCTATGCCATAACTTTCTTTAATGGCAACATGATCACTCCTGGCTACTAAAACGGTTCCACTAAACTCTTGTTTTTCTTCAAGGTCCTTAAAATACTCATTAATTTTTATGCTCATTTGTTTATCCATTAAATATCTCTCCCATTTTAATTTTCTTATGCTCAAATCTAGTATATAAAATAAACACTGACACCTGTATGTCAGTGTTTATTAATCTTTTTAATTTACTCTCCACTTCTAATATCCTTCTCCCACTAATGCCGCCATTCTACCATTACTAACTGTTACTTCACCGTTCACTATTTCAATTGGTGTGACCTTAACAAAATATGTGCAGCATCCTTTCTTACATATTATTGGTTCACAGAAAGTAAAATCAAATGATTGTGAAATTATATTAGAATCTTGGCCTATTCTTGCAAGTACCCAAACTCCTCGTAATTCAGCACTCCCATCTTCGCAAACTCTAAACAGTTCATATCTCAGTAAAGCCTCTAAATCATCTGCACCAGGAACATCTACAAAATTTACAATGCTAGAGAATTCAATATTAACTATAGGTTTAGATATACCTGTTGTATCTACGAAAACCTGCGCTAATTGAAATGCAGCTTCGCCAGATGCAGTAAAGGTTCTACTTCCACTTCCCTGACCACATTCTAATAATATCTCTTTAAACTTATGGGTCTTTACCCTACAATCTGTTGTATCACATCTCTCATCCAATGACTTAGATGATTGTGCAAGTGCAGTCATTCTTGAATTATTAATAGCCGAATTATCAAATCCTATAGCTGGTACTTCAATAGGTGTTACTATTACGAAATATTCATAGCAACCCGATAATTTTACACATTCACAGAATGTAAATCCGAATCCTTGTATGGAATGAATTTCTCCTTGTACGACTCCAACCTCATAATTCCAAACCCCTCTGGATATTGGTTCTCCATTATCACATATCCTAAGCAATTCAAATTGAAAACTAACAGTGGCATTAGTAACCCTTTCAAAAAGGTAATCAACAATGCTAGAAAACTCAATTAATATTTTAGGCTTACACAAACTAGATGCATCAACTGTAACACTAGCTATTTGTACTGGTGGCTCATTTTCTGTCCTGAATACAACTCCTCCACTTCCATTTCCACATGCTAATACTGTGTCTTTTGATTTTGAAAGCTCAGGTTTAGTACATTCACTATCACATTCATCCTTTGAACAGACCTTTAAGGATTGAGTCAAGGATGCCATTCTACCATTACTAACTGTTGCTGTGGCATTAGTTATTTCAATGGGGGTAACTCTCACAAAATAATCGCAACATCCTGAACATGCCTGACACTCGCAGAAGATGAAATTAAAGGATTCTTCAGTAGCACGATTAAAGTCAGAAGTGGATATGTTAACTTTTTCAACCATCCAAGTCCCAATGGATATAGCCTCTTCATCTTCAAAAGTTCTTAGTAACTCATATTTCAGTCGAGCCGTTGCTCCATCATCTAATCTTTCCACTCTAACTAAACTAGAAAATTTTATTAAAACCTCAGATTTATTAAAACAGGTTGTATTTAGGGTAACATGGGCTAATTGGAATGGAGCGACATTAGCTGAAGTAAAGGTTCTGCTTCCGGTTCCCTCACCACATTGAAGTAGTATATTTTTAGATTTTGGGTGCTTTGGCTTACACTTAGCTCGATCTCTATTTATTTCACATACTTGGTGATTCTGATAAGTATGATTATATGACACTTATATTCCTCCCTATTTTTTATGCTATTGGCACATTTCAATATGCCCTATTTTCAGTACATCATATGTAGCTTTACTAGATCAGTGATTGACTTTGTACAAATCTATTTGCTATTTCTATAAAGGATATTAAAAAAAATAGCAGAATCAAAAAACTCTCTATTCTTCAAGAGTCTTTATATTCTACTATTTTTAACTCATTCTCTAAATCTCCAAATATCTTATTTCATTTCTATCTATTTAACAATCCTCGAATACTGCCCCTTCGTAATGAAATAGAATATACTATATACGATAGCATATATACCGTACATCACACCTGAACACGTAAGTACTTTAAGATAAGTATTTGGTGCTGATATCATATTGGAGAAAACCATAGTATCGGCTGACTTCATAGCAAAGATACTGTGAACTATTCCAACAAGCAATGGTATCAAGAATACTGGAATCAAACGATTTGTGATCACTTTTCTCTCTATAGTCTCATCTATACCGATTTTCCTTAGAATTCTATATTGATGTCTTTCCTCCTCCGCTGCCATTATCTGCTTAAAATATAACAAACTTGCTGTCATAAGTATAAAGACGGCTCCCATAAAGAAGCCGATAAAGCATACCAATCCAAAGGTTTGTAATGATTCGTCATAAAGGGTGTATGCTGTCCTGAAACTGCCTGTTTTACCGGATAAAATTTGTGTTAAGTCACGGTTTAACTCTGGCGAACTTAAAGGCTTTTCATATATATAAACGGTCACCTTGTCATAGGGCACTCCACCACTATTTTTATCAGTTATCTCACCACTTTTCAAAAGATCAGTAAAATCGTCATCACTGACTACAATCGTATGATATGCACCGAAGGATAAGATACCCGACCTTATTGTTGAGGTGATAGTCAGTACTTTATTTGTATAAACAAGCTCTTTTCCAGTTACTGCCTCGGCTGTTCTATCAGCCAAAAATGGATAAACATAAATCGCTTCACCAGCTTTTAGCTTAATGGACTTTTCATCACCTCTGGTTATAGACATAAGCTTGTTGTATAACGATTCAGGGTATACCCTGAAGTAGTAATCCTTACTCATTGTGAATGGGGAATCTATGACCCCAGAAACCTCAACACTTGATGAAGATGTATATCTTTGAGCGGTGAACTCCTGGATAATTTCATTGCCGTGTTCTTTAAAAGCAGCCCTTACATCATCTAACACTTCTTCCTGACCACCGTAAAAGTACATATCATATCCTAATTTCTCATAGGTATTATTTTCAATATTACTGTATAGGGTATATCCCGTAGCAATAGCCGTTGTGGCAACTGCAGATAAAACAGCTATTGTAGCCATAACAGCACCTATAGACTTGATCCTATGGGAAAAGGCAGATGCTGATATTAAATTAACTCCTCTATAGTAGCTATTTTTATTGCCCTTTATCAAGCTCATTACCTTTGGTAATCCTCCCCAGAAAAATAGATATGTTCCACTAATAACTAGGAGCAGGATGGGAATTGCAGCCGTTACAACTGTCATAGGATTTGAGCTTGATGCTAAGTAATAACCAGATCCTATTAATATAAGGGATAAAGTTAATACTATTATTGATCCTTTTGATCTACCCTCCGACACCTTATGTGCTTTGAATAGATCAACTAGTTCAAACTTATTAATCACCCTTAATCCCGATAAACCCATGATGCAAAATATAGACATAAAAATTACAGATGTAATGTAGGCTGCTTTAGGAGATATAGTGAATTCTATATTACCTGTAAATGACGCTAAAGAGATATCTAGCAAAATCATTGCCACAAGCTTAGAAAAGAATATCCCTGCTCCTATTCCAACAACAAGGGCTGTAGCGCCTATAATCAAGGTTTCAAGGAATAGTAGTTTACCAATTCTACCATTCGACATTCCAAATAGTGAGTAGGTAGAAATCTCCTTTTTCCTAGCCCTAATAAAACTACTATTGGAGCTTACTAAGAAAAACATCACGAACACCATTATGATAATGCCGAAGCTTTTAAGTAGTGCTTTGTATCTGTCATCATAGGAAAAGGCTATTAACACATATTCATTTTGCATGAGTGCAAAAAAGGTATATGCGGTAAACACACTAAAGGCTAATGAAAAGAAATACATTACATACTTTTTGAAGTTTCTTTTTATATTGGATAGGGCTAATGTAGTCAGTTTCATGTCTATTCACCCCCAAGGACGCTCATTACGTCAATGATGGAGTCAAAAAATTCTTTTTTATTGCTTCCCGAATAAAGCTCATTGTAGATCTCGCCATCACGGATAAACATTATTTTTTCACAATAGCTGGCTGCAAAGACGTCGTGGGTTACCATGAGTATTGTTGCTTTGTACTCCTCATTTATATATGCTAATAATTCTAGTAAGTCTTTACTTGACTTTGAATCTAGATTACCTGTTGGTTCATCAGCAAGTATTATTTTAGGCTTCGTTATGAGAGCACGACATGCGGCAGCTCGTTGCTGTTCTCCACCCGATACTTCATATGGGTATTTTTCTATGACCTTAATAATTCCCATGTTTTCAGCGATTTTTTTCAGCCTTTCTTCCATATCTTTAGGCTTATGACCAGATAAAGCTAGGGGCAATATTATGTTTTCCTTTAGAGTCATTGTTTCAAGTAAATTATAATCTTGAAAGATAAATCCAATATTCTCCATTCTATGCTTGGCAAGCTGCTTTTTGCTTAGGGAGGTGATATCCTTATCTCCCATAAAAAATCTGCCAGCTGTAGGTTTATCAATACTACCTAATATGTTAAGCAGCGTGGTCTTTCCAGAACCCGATGCCCCCATAACCCCAATGAACTCTCCTACCTTCACTTCAAAGCTTATGTTTCTTAACGCCATATATTGCTTTGAGCTTTTCTTCCTTCCATATACCTTGCTAATATTTTCTGTTTTTAATATTTTCATTATTCCTTACCTCCATATGATTTATCAATCGATATGAGTAAATCATACACTATAGGATATTTTAGCAAAATCGAATTACCTTACAATACAAATGTTCAATCTTACATTTTCGTCACGCTATGGATAGTATCATATTCTATAAAGGTCAAGTTAAATTGTGCATACTCACCATATTCCGATTCTACGGTCAATCTATGACCAAGGGTATCACTGAGTTTTTTTGAAAGATACATGCCGTAGCCCGTCGACTTCATTCCACTTCTATCCTCCGATGAGGTATATCCTTTGTTAAATACCTGAGTAATATCCTTAGATAAGATTCCTTTTCCACTATTCCTTATTTTTATGGTAGTTTCGTTACCATCCTTAATAGTGATGATGGTAATATATCCATTAGTCGGCGTGTGCTTTATTGCATTTGAAAGGATCTGTGAGATAATATACCCACTCCATTTTTCATCGGTCAATACTTTGTAATTATCACCAATAATGGATATATTTATCTTCTTATAACTAAAAAAATTAGAGTAACCCTTGAGTGTATCTCCAACTATTTTTTTTGTATTCACCTTAGAAATTTTATAATCATTATATAATGTATTGGATTTAATATGGTAAAAAACCCTTTGTGTACACTGCTCTATAGTTGATATTTCTGTATCCATCCTGCGATAGAAATTCTGTCCTAGATCACAATCATGACTTTCTAAGATAAGCCTTAAAGCGGAGATAGGAACTTTTATGTCATGTATCCATTTTGTGATAAACTCCTGTTCCTCTGAAGACTTAGTACGTATATCCCCTTTAAATCTCTCATATTCCTTAACGGTGTTATGAAGAATTTTACCGTATTCTCTATCCATTGGGTATGTAAAAAGATCTAAGTCTTCATTAGACAAAGGATTATTCATGCAGTAGCCTTTAAACTTCTTTACACGAGAACTATAGACAGCAAAATCAATTGAAACAAAAATAATAAACAATAGTGCTAGCCCTACCATAATGTAGCTTGCATTTGATTTAGACATAGTAAACTTTTTATCCAATTTATACACAGTAGTAGCAAATATAGCACTAAATGTGATAAAAATATATGTAAGCCATCTTTCCCTTAGATAATCAACAATGTTCATATCAGCTTATACCCTTCTCCCTTTATAGTCTCTATGTAATCAGAACACCCTAATCCCTTTAGTTTTCTACGCAAGCGATTTACATTTACGGTTAAAGTATTATCATCTACAAAGCTTTCGTCATCCCATAGGGCCTTTATGAGACGTGTCCGAGATATGATCTTATTGGAATTTCTAATTAGCAATGATAGTATTTTGCACTCATTGTGGGTTAGTCTTACTTCATCCTCTCCACAAAAGACGCGGGTATCCTCTATGTTTAATATGATATCGCTGTGTTGTAGTACATTTAATGTCTGGTCACTATATGAATAGGACCTTCGTAATATTGCCTGTACCTTCACGATAAGCATATCCAGTGAGAAAGGTTTTTCTATATAGTCATCTCCACCTTGAGTTATAGCACGTATCTTATCTCCTTCGGTTTCCCTTGATGAGATAAAGATAATTGGCAAGTTAGAAATTTGCCTTATCTTAGCGCACCAATAGAATCCATCAAAGTATGGTAGATTTATATCCAATAATACAAGGTGAGGTTCAAAGGACGTATATTCACCGAGAACATTATTAAAGTCAGTAGTAACTAAAGCGTTATATCCCCATTTATTCAGGTTTTCCCTCATGATTGAGGATATTGTATTATCATCCTCAACGATTAGTATTTTATACACGATGCATCACTCCCCGTTATTATTATATCAGACTATTTACGATTTAAAACAAACCTTACATTACTGTAAGGTAAATATTAAGGATAGTGAATACGTTATTAGTCTATTATGCAATTTAAGATGATATCTATTAATTGACTTATGATTAAAAAAAGTGTATAGAGATTCCAGTAAAACTATATAAAGATAACGAACTTTAAAGATTAATAAATTTTAACGTAGCATGACTATACTTGACTATTTATTTTATATTTGGTTTAATATTTGGGTATAGTTATATTACATAAATGAGAGGATGGTCGTAATGGATACACTAAACCAATTCATAAAATACGTTAAGCTAGATGAGGAAAAAAGGATTCTTATTTCTATTCAAAACCAATTTGAATCATATTTGCAAGACAACAGTACAAGATCTATGTTAAAGCAAAGTGTTCAAAACATCTTAAAGGAAGATTTTGAGGTAATGGAAGTTGGTAAAAATGTATGTAGGATTACAGTAAAAGAAGGTACTGAGGAGAAAAATTTAGAATTAGTTAAAACTGAGCTTGTAAAGGGCCTCGAAGTGGCTATGACGTTCCTGAGCCAAATGGGAAATATGAATAATCAATAAATTTTTACGATAGACTTAGACTATTAAAAAATCAGGACCTACGCTATAACGTGTGGTCCTGATTTGTAAGTATCTACATTCTGCTTATAATAAATATTACTAGGCAATTCTTTGATTCAGTTAATATTACATAATAGAATGGTTTCAATCACAATAGTTCTCTACAGCCTTGATATATAGATTTTTAAAGCCTCTTCTAACTCCTCACAGTTTATATCACGTATATCCAAACGTTCTAAGTCTAAATTGTTATTTTTATTATTTATTGAATTCCAAAGTTCGCGTTTAAAGGATTCAAAATCAAATTTATCTCCCAGCTTTTCCCTTACAATGTACTCATACTCTGAGATCAGTATATTTTTGGAATTATAGTTATGGTAGCTTAAGTATTCTTCATCTTTCGTTGCAATAGGATTCTTTTGCAGGAGATTTTTAATATATACCATATTATCATTAAATAACTTTTCATGGATTCTACCAGAATGTGCTGATAAGATAATCTTTGTGGGTAAGCTTTTTATGAATTCCAGAGTTTCTAAATAGGTTTCTAGGTCATGATAATTTGTGTAAGGAATAGGATATTCTAATAAATCCCCTACAAATACAACTGAATCCTTTCTATCAAAACAAATTGAAGAATCTATTGTATGACCTGGAGCATAAGTAAACTCAATTTCAACATCCTCAAATTCTAATTTACTATTAAACGTAATATTGGGCAGCTTCAATTCTATAAAACCATTATGGTATTTTTTCTTTCGTTCTAATTCAAATGCTCCTTCCTGTTCTATTATTTTTCTACAGAGTTTATGTCCAATTATAGTTGCATCTTCAAAGGCACAATTCCCCCATATATGATCCCAGTCTGCATGGGAGTTAAAGACTATTATTTCTTTATCATTCAACTTATTATCATGTATATATTGCTTTATAATATCCATAGATTTAGGTCCTACATGGGTATCACAAATGAAAATTCTATCGTCTGTATTAATTAAATATGTTGATGTATTTTGCTCAAAGGGAGAATCCCCCTCCTCAAACGTAAAAAATACTCCCCTATTACCAATCTTTTCTATGATCACTTTTTCCCTCCTATTCAATTACAATTTTGCGTTAATATAATCCTCTTCTGTCACGTATTCTAAAGAATTTCTTAGCATTTTTCATGGTCTTTTCTGATACTTCTTCAAAGGATGTTTCCTTTAACTCCGCTATTCTTTCAGCTACATATTTTACATAGGCTGGTTCATTTCTCTTTCCTCTTAGTGGATGAGGAGTGAGACTTGGAGCATCTGTTTCTATCATGATATTTTCTAATGAGACTGATTTTACAACCTCATGTAATCGTCTTGCACCTTTATAGGTTACTGGACCAGCTATTGAAAGATAAGCACCTAGTCTTACATATTTTCTAGCAAGAGATGCATCGCCTGAATAACAATGTATTAGTACCCCTGTTTCAAAGGTGTCTTCCTGTTTTAAAATACTAAAAACATCATCATTTGCTTCTCTGTCATGTATAATAATAGGTAATTTCAAATCTTTAGCAAGCCTAATTTGCTCTATAAACCATTTCTTTTGGATGTCAATGGGTGAATCATCATGATAATAGTCAAGCCCTATCTCGCCTATTGCTACAACCTTTGGTTTTCTAGCAAGTGCCTTTAACAGTTGGAGTGTCATTTCATCTAAATCCTTAGTATTACATGGATGTACTCCAACAGATGCATAAAGCATATCATATTTATTAGCTAATTCAACGGCCTCAGCAGAGCTTTCAAAACTGCTCCCCGGAAGCAATGCATATGATACTCCATCTTTCTGCATCCTTTGAATTATCTTATTTCTATCTCTATCAAACCTTTTACTGGTTAAATGGGTATGAGAATCGAAAAGCATATCTTTTCCCCCTTTTTTAATTTTTCATGGAATAATTCAGTCAATAATTACCACTTTTTTCATTATAGCAGAATAACCCTGACATATACCTGTCAGGGTTACTTAATATTTTTTTAGTGCTTTTTAACATTATAAAGTTTATTCTATCGTGGGAAAACAGCTAGTTTCTAATCCATCTACATTAGTATCAATTTCAACAATTGGTTTTATTACAACATGATTTGCTCACTCATTAGTATCATTTTCTTCATTAACTTTACAGTTAATTTTTGGTAATGCAAGCAAACAATATTAAATTTAAAGAAAAACCTGCTTCTGTCTGAGCTTTTCCAATATTTATATATGTCCTACATAGGAAATTGTTACTGTGAACTACATTTCTTTATATATACTAACTTCTTTATCTTCTGTAACTGTAAAAACTAATTTACACCTTTCCTTTTTCTTTTTAAGGTTTTGATAATACAATAACATATCATAATCGTAGGTCTGAGTCACTAATTCGTTATTATTCCTACTTATAGAAATCTTCAATACTTCAGCTTCGAATCTGTATAAGGCTATAATAAAATCATCTTTTATCTTATTTTCAATAAAAATTTCTAAGCTTTTAAACATTTTTTTTCTAACATCACTCAATTTTTCTCCATGATAAAGTGTTCTAGTTAATAACTCTGTAATTCTTTTCATTTCGCCTTCGTAGGCAAGATAGAAATCTAGCAAATTATTGTTGTAAAATGCTATTATTTCATTAGTAGTTTTAGGCATTTTAGATATGAAAAAATTGTATACATAATTAATAAACATATCTAGATAAAAGTATTTACCTATAAGCTCATTGTCAAAGGTGAATAAGCTTGAAAAAAGCTCAGGATGACTTTTAATGAACTCTGAATGTTGCTTTGCAGGATAGGCAAATAAATTAAAATTTTCTTCATTAGAGATTAAATTCTCTTTTTCCGTTAAATAAATATAGGTACCGGGATAACCTCTACATTTATCAATGGTTATCTCTTTAATCGACATTTCTTCTACACAATATCTTATTAGATCCATAGTTTGTATTAAATCTTCTTCTTTCTCTGAAGGGAATCCCCAAATAAAACTTGTCTTCATTGGAATATTATATTTAGTAATTAACTTCATGGTGTTTTTAGCCTGTGATATATTTAAGCTTTTATTAATTTCACTTTGCATTCTCTCAGAACCGGTCTCAATACCTAAGTAAATCTTTTCACAACCTGCTTTTGCCATCGAAGAAATCATTTCTTCATCTAAGGTATCCGCCCTTGAGCTGCACGACCATGCTATATGGATATTTGAATCAACTACTTTGTTACAAAACTCTAAAACATTTTCCCTATTAGCCGTAAACAGATCATGAACAAAAACAAACTGCCTAATATTGTATTTAGTTATATAGTATTTAATCTCATCGATTAACCTATCTATACTTTTTAATCTCACCTTTCGTTTCCAAAAGGTTTTAGTACAGCAAAATGTACAGTTATATGGACAGCCTCTACCTGAGTCAATGGGCATGATAGGAGGATGAATATCCATATCTAATTTAAGCATTGGAAGTTCGTCTAAATCCATGTTTATTTCTTGAGGTTCATTGTAAACTATAGAATCTGATTTTTTATAGCATATCCCTTTGATGTTCTCTATTTTTTCTTTATTATTAAAATAGTCTATTATACTTATTATGTTTTTCTCACCTTCTCCAATAGCTATCATATCTATAAAATCAAATGCCTTTAAAGTTTCGTAGCTACATAAACTGGCATGGGGTCCTGCAAAGATTATTTTAATATCCTTATCTATCTTTTTTATATTTTCAGCTACAATTAAAGATGTAAAGTATGAGCTATCTATGGTGTAAAATGATATTATTTTTGTTTTTTTATTTAATATATAATCTATAATGGTTTTGTAGTTATCTTCAACAAATATATTACTTGGTAACTTTTTTTGTGCACATAAATTGTAAAAGCTAACTACCTCTGAAGTATAATTTGACTTTGTATTAATTATGGTTGATAGTAAATTAATCCCTAGGGGCATATAAACTGAACTCATCTGTGCAAATGTATCAATAAATAAAATATCCATATACTCATCCTTTCTACTTTGCTTCATATATCTTGACTTCTTTATCATCTGTAATTGTAAAAATCAATCTGCTTTTTGCTTCTTTCTTTTCAAGCTTCTGATAATAAAGCAGCATATCATAGTCAAATGAATGAACTATAGTATCTTCACTGTATTGACCCGATGATATCCTCATTATTTCTGATTCAAACCTATATAACTCTTTAATAAAGTCATCCTTTATCGTATCATTAATTAACCACTCGAGTCCTTTTAACATCTCTTCCCTAACATCACTTAACTTGTCTCCGTAATAAATTACTCTAGTTAATAAAGTTGAGATTCTTTTCATTTCAATCTCATCTCCAAGATAGAAATCTAATAAGTTATCGTTAAAGAATTTTATTATTTCACCCATGGTTTTTGGCACTTTAAATATAAAAAAAGTTGTATACATAATCAATAAATATATCTAAATAAAAATATTTGTTTATAAGCTTATTATCAATAGTGAATAAAATGGAAAATAGATTAGGATAATTTTTAATAAAATTCAAATGGTTTTTTGCAGGATACTCAAACAAATTGAAATTTTCTTCATTAAAGACCAAGTTATTCTTTTGAGTAAAATAGATATGGGTACTTGGAAAACACATACATTTGTGTATCATTGCTACTTTGATTGATATTTCCTCTACACAAAATCTTATTAATTTTAGGCTTTTTAACAAATCATCCTCATCTTCTGTGGGAAGTCCATAAATAAAGTTCACCTGCATTTCCATACCATACTTGTCTAATAGCTTGATTGCATCCTTAACCTCTGATATATCTAAGTTTTTATTAATTATTTTCTGTATCCTCTGGGAACCCGTCTCAATCCCTAAAAAAATCTTATTACACCCTGCTGGCGCCATGGCACTAATAGTTTCTTCATCTAAAGTGTCGGTTCTTGCACTACAGATCCATTCTATATCAAGCCCTAGATCCACTATTCTTCTAGAAAACTCTAAAATATTTTTTTTACTTGCTGTAAATAGGTCATGAATAAATTCAAATTTTTTCACACCGTATTTATTCATATAGTGCGTAATTTCATTAATTATTCTGTCTGCACTCTTTAATCTCACCCTTCGTTTCCAAAAAGTTTTACTACAACAAAAAGTGCAGTTATAGGGTCATCCTCTACCAGTCTCTATAGGAATTGCAGAAAGAAGGCAATCATCGCTTAATTCAAACATCGGTAGTTCATCTAAATTCTCAACCAATGGACTAGGCTCATTGCAAACCACCTGATTTGCTTTTCTATAACAAATACCCTTTATATCCTCTATATCTTCCCTATTATTAAAGTAATCAATAATGCTTATGATATTTTTCTCACCTTCTCCTACTGCAATCATATCTATAAAATCAAAGGCCTTTAAGGTTTCTTGACTACATAAACTTACGTGGGGCCCTGCAAAGATTATTTTAATGTTCATATCCTTTTCTTTAATATTTTTGGCTACAATTAAGGATATGAAGTACGAGCTCGCTATAGTGTAAAATGATATTATTTTAGGGTTTTTATCCAATATATGTCCTACAATGGTTTCATAATCCTTCTCTAGGAGTATATTATTGGGTACTTTTTTTTCTGCAAGTAGGTTGGGAAAACTAATGGCCTCTGAAGTATAATTTGAGTTTTTATTGATTATTGTTGATAACAAATTGATACCTATTGGAAAACGTACTACACTTGATTGTTGAAATGCATCGACAAATATGATATCCATTTACTCATCCTTTCTTTTGTTTGAGACATATTTGGATAAAAACCTTAGCTTTCACTTTTATCCAATTACCTATAATAATGAACGTAGATAGAGTGTAGGAGGTGTCAAAATTGAAATATTTCAAATAAAAAATGCACCTATTTTATGATCTAGAAAAGGGGTTGTCTCAAGAATGGCTCTCTGGAGCTCAACCCCTGGGTGTTTCAGTATCCAATAGACCTTATTCTCGATGGCAAAATTAGTGGTTAATCCGCTTATATTAATGTCAACAGTAACGTCGGGTTTTATTATAATAGAGTTGACACCATTCATAGTTACAATATTCTCATCTACTTCTTTGATCTCAGGATCTTTTACCAAGTTTTTCTCTTCCCTTTTCCCACTCCTTTCTATATTCTCATAATTGCTTATAGTAACTTCAAATGGAAAGTCTAAGTATATATCAAATAAATCAACTTCACTTCTTAGGCTTTTCCACTATTTATATATGTTCATAATAATAGAAAGTTACAAATCCCAATAAAAATTCAAGGGCATAACCCATTTTCTTTTTTACCGGATTTCTCTATAAGAAATAAACCCAAATGAAAAGACCACTGATAATGTACAAAATCAGCAGTCTAAGCGAATATTAGATATTCTTTAAAAACCTATCTTACTGTAGGTGCCATTCCAGTTTCCAATCCACTTATAGTAACATTAACAGTAACGTTTGGTTTTATTACAATATGATTTACGCAGTCAAATAAATCAACTTCTTCATCGACTACTTTATTTGCATTTTCGATATCTTTAATTTCCTTATTCACTATTTTTCGCTCCTTTCTTTATTTATAAATATAATTCTAAGAAAAACCAACTTCATGGCTTGGCTTTTCCACTATTTATATATGTCCGAAAGAAGGAATAGTTCCAAAAAACTTAACTTTTCTTATATATATTAACTTCTTTATTATCATTAACTGAAAAGGCTAATTCGCACTTTTGTCTTTTCCTTTTAAGCTCTTGGTAGTACAATAGCATGTCATAATCAAATGTATGGACATTTGGCACGTCACTATTTTCACTTGATAATGTCTTCATGACTTCTGTTTCAAACCTACATAAATCAACAATAAAATCATCTTTTATTCTATTCTTAATAAAATTCTCAAAATCCTTAGACATTTCTTCTCTAACATCATTTAATTTATCTCCATAATAAACTGTTCTAGTTAATAAAGAAGATGCTTTTTTTGTTTCAGTTTCATATTCAATATATAAATCTAACAAACTATTATTATGCAGTTTTATTATTTCCTTCATAGCCTTGGGTACTTTAAAAGCAAAATAGTTATATACATAATTAATAAATATATCTAAATAGAAGTATTTATCCATAATTTCACTATCAAGGATAAATAGGCTTGAAAATAGATTGGGATAGCTTCTAATTAGGTCTACCTGATTTTTAGCAGGATACTTAAAAAGATAGAAATTTTCTTCATTTAATATCAAGTCATTACTTTGGTTAAGGTAGATATGTGTACTTGGAAAACACATGCATTTGTGTATAGTGACCTCTTGGATTAATACTTCCTCTACACAGAACCTTATTATATCCAAGCTTTTTATCAAATCCTCTTTCTTTTCTGTGGGCAGTCCATAAATAAAGTTTACTTGCATCTCAATATTATTTCTATCTAATTGTCTAATTGTCCCTTTGACCTGTGACATATTTAAATTTTTATTGATTACTCCTTGCATTCGCTGAGAACCAGTTTCAATACCCAAAAGGATTTTCTTACAACCTGCTCTTGCCATTAAAATAATAATTTCTTCATCCAAGGTATCGGCCCTTGCACTACAGGTCCATTCTATTTCAATTCCCAAATCCACTATTCTGCAGCAAAACTCCAAAATATTATCCTTACTAGCTGTAAATAGATCATGAATAAAATCAAATTTTCTAATATTATATTTGTTCATATAATATTTAATTTCATTAATTATTTGGTCTGTACTCTTTAGTCTTACTTTCCTCCTCCAGAAGGTTTTAGTACAACAAAAGGTACAGTTAAAGGGGCATCCCCTTCCCGTTTCAATTGAAATTCTGGAGGTAAGAGTATCCTTATCGAATTCAATCATAGGCAGTTCATCTAAATTTTTAAGCAATGTAGTAGGTTCGTTACAGATTATCTGATTTGATTTTCTATAACAAACACCTTTTATATTCTCTATTTCTCCCATATTATTAAAGTAATCTAAAATACTTATTATGTTTTGCTCCCCTTCACCTATAGCTATCATATCTATAAAATCAAAGGACTTTATAGTTTCTTGACTACATAAACTGACGTGGGGTCCAGCAAAAATTATCTTAATACTTTCATCTATTTCTTTTATTTTTTTAGCCACAGTCAATGTAATGAAATATGAATTTCCTATACTATAAAATGATACTATTTTGGGTGCTTTATTTAATATATAACTTACAATTGTTTTATAATCCTTTTCAAGCAATATACTCTCGAGTACTTTTTTCTCTGCGATTAGATTAGGGAAGCTAATCACTTCCGAAGTGTAGTTTGAACTCGAATTAACTATAGTTGACAACAAATTAATACCTATTGGAAAGTTTACTGTATTTGATTGTTGAAATGCATCGACGAATATGATGTCCATTTACTCATCCTTTCTTTATTTGTGATATACTGTCATAAAATCTTTTATTGAAAATTGTCTTCAATATAGATGTCTAATACTTCGCTTTTCTTCAATGCTCTATAATAGTTTATAATTTAGCAAAACTGCTGACAACCCATATTATCAGCAGTTTTAGTTTGTAATAGAAATACTTTTTTCACATGGATTACATGGCTACTGTAGTATTCAATCCGCTTATAGTAATGTCAACTTTAACAACGGGTTTTATTACAATATGGTTCACACTTTCATTATCACATTCCAAATTTTCATCTTCTTTTTCTTCACTCGTCTCTGTAACAAACATCGAAGCTTCCAATCCTTCTATATCAGCACTAATATTAACAACTGGCTTTATTATAATATTGTTGATACAACTATCAACATCCACTTCAACTTCATCCAATTTTTCGTTCTTACTATCATAATCATATTCTGCATTTTTCTCTACCATTTTTTCACTCCTTTCTATATTCTCATAATCTTTTAAACTAAACTCATGCGGAAAAACGCTCCTCGCTTTCAAGTCTGTCTTAAAAAAGACCTTTAAGTTCTTAGGCTTTTCCACTATTTATATATGCTCAAAATAAGAAAGGGTTACATGTACAAATCTCAAGGTCCTAAATACTATATACCGAAAGGAGAGCAAAAAACAGCTTAACTAATAATTAACATTACCGAACATAGATTATTTCAAAAAGGAAGGTTGATAAAATGAGTCAAGATTTTAGTCCTAGTGATCTTGCATATAAGCTTAGAACTCAATTTATTTTTATTGTTGATGATCCTACCCTTAGCTGCATTTTAAACAGCATCGCTAGCCGAGATATTAGTATTACTGGTTATCTGCAAACAAAACTCTTTGAGACTGATGATGACTACGACAATAATTCAAAATCCAATTTAGTTAGAATTACAGTTGGTAGTCCTGATGCTGAAACCAGTGGAGATCTCATGGGAGTAAGAGATATACTTAACTCCCTGGGTGTTAAATTTGAAGAGAAATCTGTAATTCAAGTATTTCAAATTACACCTGGAATTCCGGGGATAATTAATGGCATATTTGGAGCTCTATGGTGCAAGGTAACAGTTAATGCATTTTATATTGGAGAAGAAACAAGATACTTCATCGATGTATCAGATGTTTGTAAGGCATTACTAATCTTGTCAACAGTCCCAGTTATACAATGTCCAAGACAATGTAGTCCAAATTGCGTGCTTAATTAGAAATAGTAATTGCAGATATACCAAACTAGTGATCATCGCTATTTATGAATAAGTAAAAACGCTACAGGTCTTTTTAATGACTTGTAGCATTTTTTTTGTGATGTTTCGAATATTTATTATCAAACCATATGTACATCTCTTTTATGAAACATCCTCCCATTCCTCTTGTTTTATTGTACTATGCTAATTTTTTATATTCTTCCTTTATTAGCTCTCCAAATCTTGCATTTTGTCTAGATACATTTATTAGGTATCCGAGAAAGTTTCCTGGATAGGAAATTGATTGCTTTATTTGGGTGTTCTCTAATGAGCGTCTTATCAAAGATATAACGCATTCTTCGTTATGGTTTTCATTACACTCCTTACACAATTTGCATATGTTTGCAATGCCATTCGCTATACTTCCTTCATCATAATAACGTATGTCATCTCTAGGTATAAGCTTTTCTCCATCTTTTAGAATTGGTAGAGAGCTTTCCTTTGCATATTGAATAACATAGGAAGCAAATCCAATACTGCATTTTCTCTGTCTGCAATTTTCTGTTCCATAATTACTACACTCTTCACAGGTCTCATTGAGGTTCTTTTCTAGATTGCTTAGATAATTCATTATGAGCTTCCCCCTTTTTTATCTGATTGAAACTCTGGGGCTCGATTTAGTGAACCCCTGAGTTTTAATCTAAAAGCTTTTTACAACTTCTTTAACCCTTTCACTAGCAGTGGTTTTAACTGCATTAGCTCCTGGAACCGATTGAGCAGTCCCTTCAATTAGTATCGATTCAACATACTCAATACCTATAAATCCTAAAACTGATTGTATATAGCTATTTCCAAATTCAAAGCCCTTGGCTGGACCTTCTGAATAAACTCCGCCTGAAGCTTGAATATGGACCACTTTTTTATCTTTTAGAAGTCCAACAGGTCCATTTTCAGTATATTTAAAGGTTTTTCCTGCAATGCAAATTGTATCAATATAGGCCTTCATTTTTGGAGGAATTGAAAAGTTCCACATAGGTGTTACAAATACGTACTTATCTGCTCCAATAAATTGTTCAGTAAACTGATTAATTTCGCTTACCTTTATTCTTTCACTTTCCGTCAATTCGTCAAATCCTCTACCACTCTGAAGCTTACCCCATCCACTAAACACATCTGCATCAATATTGGGTACGTCGATATCATAAAGATTTATCTCGATAATCTCATCATTTGGATTGTTTTCCTTATATAGATTTAGAAACTCCCTACCAGCTGTTAGGCTAAATGATTGCTCCTCTGTTTTCGGATTTGCAGTTATATATAATACTTTTTTCATTTCATTATCATTCCTTTCTGATTTAAATAGTCTTTTAAGTATGTTTACCATTATAAACTTACATTTCCTTTAGAATATTATTTATTGTGTCGCCTTCTCTAATGCTCTTTCTACGGCAACCATCCAATTTCCAGAGCTTATTGAAGCCCCTGATATAGAATCGACTTTAAAGGTTTGCTTTTCTAGCATTGCCTTTGTTATTTTTTCTCGAGCTTCAGCTAAATCTGGCCCTCCCATTTTTTGATAACTATCATAGTCAACTTCATTTCCTTCTGTGTCTATTCTTGCAAGTAAAACCTCATCAATTTTTCCACCCTTGATAACTACAGTTGCTTCCTCTGAACCAAAATCCCATTTTTCACCTTTAGATAGGTATGTTCCATCTTTATATCCCACCTCATTTGATACACTTTTAGGAGCACATGCAGTCAGTGAAGTGACTAAAATTGTTACTAATACAATTGCCTTAGCTTTTCTCATTATCATTTTCTCCTTTCACAATCTTTTATTATTTGAAATCCATATCTTAATTATAAGGATTTTAGTACTAATTAGTATTATATGTTCATAAAAAAAATATTGTTCATTTTTTCATGTATGCTCATGGATAATTCTGTAAATTGTACTTTCCTAAGAGAAGATTCTTGTATTACGTGTTGCAATATCAATTTTAGCTAAAGCCTACTCTTGTCTTTATATCATAGTAATCTAGACGCTGTCCCTTTATTTAGAGCTTCCTTTTCCGACTAACTAGTTTTATACTAATTAGTAATATGTTTTTAAAAAAATATCTATATCCCACTTACCTTCTTCAATAATACAAAGAGTATTTCTTTTTCTTCATTTGATAATACCTCGAAAATCTCTCTCAAATCGTCAACATGTTTTGGAAATATAACTTCCATTAATTCCTTGCCTTCCTCAGTAATACTAACTAAAGTAGCCCTTCTGTCTTTAGGATCACGATATCTTTTAATGAGTTTTTCTTTTTCTAAGTTATCTATAACTACTGTCATGTTTCCACCTGTAGACAGTGTTTTCTCTATTATCTCACTAATTCGAAGATCTCCTTTATGATATAAGACTTCAAGTACTCCAAACTGAGAACTAGTTAAGCCTCCTTCCTTTACTACTTTTAAACCCCTTCTCTGAAGGGATTGTGTACTTCTCGATAAAGCAATTACTAGCTTTAGATTTAAATCATCAATTTCTCCATAGGATTTTTTTTCTCTATTCATATTTTAAATATACTACTAATTAGTACTATTGTCAAGCCCCCTTTAATTAAACTAGAAATAACCCAATAGATTTTCTTTTTAAAGAATTCCCATGGGTTATTTTCTCACCTTCGTTTTCTACTACAAAAATCAAAGTTAAAATACTGCTTTTAATTAAAAATCTTTTAGAGCTATAGAAATTGCAATAAATCTTTTACATTTTAATTCCTTGAATCGCCTTAAAACATTGGCTATTCATGAAATAAAAATGTAGATTTATAAATGCATTCTATATAGCTAACAAATCCTTTATTGAGATTTAACAAGATTTGTAACCTTATTTTCAACCACACTCTGATCAGAACTTTCAGAGGTTGCCGCAACCGTCATACCACCATCTGCATTTGGAAAATGGTAAACAGCAATTGTACTGCCCGGCCCAGAACCCGTATGTCCAAAAGAGTGTAATGGTCCTTCAACTACATCTATCATCAAGCCTAAGGCATAACCTGGCTTCTGCCATGGACGATTACCGATATCAAATGGTATCATATAAGCTTCCTTCATTTTTTCTAACATAGCGAAAGAAATAATCTTCCCTGAAGCCAGATGATCTAAAAAAACACATGCACTATTTAAAGACCCTATTATCATACCATGGTATAACCAACAAGGATGATAACCTTTTATAACACCGTGGGTGCACACATTTAAATCATCTGGTTTTAAAGCAACAAAAACATCGTTAATGCTTAAGTCATTAAAAATCAACATGTACAGCGCTTTCTCTAAAGTCATGTCCATGGTATCTTCAATTAGCTTTCGTATATAATAATAACCAATATTAGAATAATGAAATTGTTCTCCAGGACTACCTAAAGGCATCTGACTGTTTGTCTTTTCTAATAGAACGTCAAAAGACCAAGGCATCTCACCATTTTCAACGGCTTTATCGTACTCTTTACAATAGTAATCTTTTAGACCACTTTCATGACGCAGCACTTGCTCCAGCGTCCCTTCTAATCCTAAATAACGTTGATCTAAGGAAAGCCAACCTTTTTCAACTAATTTTAATATCACTGTTGCTAAAACCGTTTTACCAAAACTCCACCACGGCACTAAGATGTTACTTTCTTCTTTTAATTCGCAATTCATCATTATACACTTCATTTTAATTTTGTATGATATGTTCATGGAGAACTTAACATATCATACTCTCCTTTCATAGTTTTTTTAATCTATAATTATTTATAAGTACTATTTCTATATTTTAACATTTTCATTGCCTCCTGACGAGCATATTAACGGATCAAATTGGTAAATTATATTTTCTGCCTTCTTCGCCTTTAAATAGTAAAATAGGATTTACCACTTTATTTAGTAGGCTAAGAATATTATCTAAAAAAGAGATTAAACTATATGTGTAATAAATTATTAGTATGGAGGTGAATTGATATGTCAGTTGTATGTGGATGTTTCGACGTAACTGAAGAAGAGATTCGCACTGCCGTAAGGAATGGTGCAAATACTGTAGAAGCAGTTGGAAATGCAACAAGTGCTGGAACTGGATGCGGAGGATGTCAATCACAGATTCAAGATATTATTAATGAAGAAACAAAATAATATCAAAATAATACTTCACTTTAGTTATTGTCTAAATTTTAAAGTGGCTGTCTCATAAAGTTCTCTTATGTGTTCAGCCCTAGGGTGTTTCAGAATGAATGAAGTTCAAGGTTTTGAAATTTCAACGGTTTGGCTAGTACTGACGTACGTGCCAAGCCGGCGAACTTTTCAAATAACGAAGAAATTCGCCATTCTGAGACACAATTATGTGTACTGGTGTAGCTTCCAAAATTCTTTATAAATTCTCCAAGTTAAAACAATCTCTATAGCAAAAAAGAAGTCAGATATCTCCAACTTCTTAATCTTTTTATCACATTAGCATAGGCTCATCTTTAATTAACACTTGGTTATTTTTCAGTATCTGTTTAGTTCTATTTCCTTCTTCTAAAGAGTCTAGATACACTACTTCATTTGGAGTAATTTTTATTACTTTAAGATCATCATTTTCATGCCTATAATGATCAAAGCAATATTTGTGTGCTTCATTCTTTAAAGTATTATTTTCAACACTAGTAGTTGCATTTCCGAATATCTGAACACCTTTAATTCTTCGATAATTCATGTATTCAGTATTAACTAACAGGCAAACATTATGATTTTCTCCTATAGCCTTAAATTTATCGCCCCCGGCTGATAGTATGTATATGTCCATGTTATCTCCCATAAAATATTGTACAGGACTACTTCTCGGAACACCATTTAAGGATGTTGCTAATGATGCTGATTTATGTTCTTTTAGAAAATCTAGTATTTCACCTTTTAACTCCGAAGATGTCATTTCCCTATGCATAATATCCTCTCCTTATTATTTTATTTCTCTAATATAGAGATTCCAGTGAAAACTTTAACTTATACATATCAAAACTCCCTAGAATCATCGGATATTTTGATATGTATGAATTAAGTTTCACTAGGAACTCTATATACAAATTTATTATTTGAATAACTAAACCTAGATTATTCATTTCTTTTAAAGCTTATGGATCTTATTTAAAATGCCTATTCTTTCAATAAAAAAAGCTTTAGATCTGACACTATATTTTGAATATAGTCTCAAAATCTAAAGCTTTAGTTAACTTAAGTTTAAAATTTTATTTTTACTTCATGAACATTTCGATATCTGAATCAACGCTTCCAACTCCGCCAATTCCGAATGTTTCAACTAATACTTTAGCTACGTTTGGAGATAAGAACGCTGGTAATGTTGGACCTAAATGGATATTCTTCACACCTAAGTACAATAATGCTAATAATACGATTACAGCTTTTTGCTCATACCAAGCGATATTATAAGCGATAGGTAATTCATTAATATCATTTAATTCAAATACTTCCTTAAGTTTAAGTGCGATAACTGCCAATGAGTATGAGTCGTTACATTGTCCAGCATCTAATACTCTAGGAATTCCACCAATATCACCTAGATCTAATTTATTGTAACGATACTTAGCACAACCTGCTGTTAGTATTACTGTATCCTTTGGTAATTTTTCAGCGAATTCAGTGTAGTAATCTCTAGACTTCATTCTACCGTCGCAACCAGCCATTACAAAGAACTTCTTAATGGCTCCAGTTTTAACTGCATCTACTACCTTATCAGCTAGTGCAAGTACTTGGTTATGTGCAAATCCTCCTACAATCTTACCAGTTTCAATTTCTGTTGGTGGATCTAATCTCTTAGCATGCTCGATTACTGCTGAGAAATCCTTAACACCATTCTCATCTGCTACAATATGTTTACATCCTGGGAAACCTGTAGCACCAGTAGTGTAAATTCTTTCAATATGCTCTGCTTTAGGTGGTACAATACAGTTAGTAGTGAATAGTATTGGTCCATTGAATGTTTCAAATTCTTCTTTTTGCTTCCACCAAGCATTTCCATAGTTTCCTACAAAATGATCGTACTTCTTAAATGCTGGATAGTAATGCGCTGGTAACATTTCACTGTGTGTATATACATCTACGCCAGTACCTTCTGTTTGCTTCAACAATTGCTCAAGATCTTTTAAATCATGTCCTGAAATCAAGATAGATGGGTTATTTTTAACTCCAATATTTACCTCAGTAATCTCTGGATTTCCATAAGCACCTGTATTAGCGGCATCTAACATAGCCATTGTATCTACACCGAATTTTCCAGTTTCAAGTGTAAGTGCTACTAAATCATCTGCGCTTAATGTATCATCTAAAGTGGCTGCAAGAGCCTTAGAAGTAAATGCAAATATTTCTTCATTTTCTTTTCCTAAATTATATGCATGCTCTGCATATGCTGCCATACCTTTAACACCATATGTTATTAATTCTCTAAGGGAACGTACATCTTCATTTTCTGTAGCTAAAACACCAACCCCTGCAGACTCTGCTTTTGCCTTTATAGCTTCATCTGTGCTAGCAGTCCATGTTGCAGCATCATGTAAATCATCAAGAGAAACACCCTTGTTTTTAAGCTCTTCTTTCATTTCTTCTCTTAGTGCTAAGCCTTTTTTAACTTCTTCTATGAACATTTCATCGTTAAAGTTAGCATTTGTGATAGTCATGAATAAGCCATTCATAATAAAATGATCTGCTTTAGTGAATTTCACACCTGCTTTTACGCCTTTTTGTTCTAATAAAGCGATACCTTTTAAAGTGTACACCATTAAGTCTTGTATATTGGCAACCTTATCTGTTTTACCGCAAACCCCTCTAGCTGTACAGCCAGTTCCCTTTGCAGCCTCTTGACATTGATAACAAAACATACTCATTTTGTAGTCCTCCTTTATAAATAAATGTAAAATTTACCTTTGTTATGTTTATATCATATAATAAATTCATTTTTATTTCGGTATCCTATGTTACGAAAAATAGTATAATGAAAATCTTATTTCAATTGCTCTTGAATTTTAAGTTTCGAAATATTGCTTTTCTATTGTTAAACATATAAAGGGTGTAGGCCTTTCTACTATTCAAGAAGGCTTACACCCTTTATTATACTCTTCAATGCACTATATACATTTCATTTATATAGTAGAACAATCACTTTAATCTAGAACTTCTAAATCCTCTAATCTTCCTTTATAGTCATCATATGGAACCAACGAACCGTCGGAAACTTTACCATACCCATATCTTCTAAATTCACCATCTCCATCATCGATAACAATAACTACATATAAACTAAATTCTCTAGAAACTTCTTCAGCAATCATTTCTAGGAACTTTTCAAATTCATCCTTATCTCTTGCTTTCCACTTATTTGAATGAAAGTTCTCACAATACATCTGAACTTTCATATAGTGACTTGTAATTGATGAATAGCTAGTATCGATACCTAATGCATTATCTGTAGATTCATCCTTTAATCTATAATTAAATTTCAAGTTTGTATTTTCATCTGTATAATTTCCGTAATAATAGTTTAAATCATCTTTATCGTAACGCTCTTCAAATTTCACATCCAGCTTATTTTTTTCTGTATAGTATTTATATTTAGCTGTAATTTCCTCATTTTCATCATATATTATTACATTAGTGTACTTAGGCTTCTCATCCAAATCCTTTACAATTTCTTTAACAAATAACTCAAAATCATCTTTATCTCTATCTGACCATTTATAAGAATCTTTATCAAAATTTTGACCTATTAATTCTAAAGTAATGGTATCCTTACTTTTTTTGTGTCAGTCTTAAATTTTAAATTATATCTTCCTTCTAGGTATGCATAGGTTCCATCATTTTGAAGGCTCTGCTCTTGGCTATCATCAGTATTATTTATCTCATCTGCTTTTACTTTTTCTCCATCCTCAGATATTACTATAAAACCACCTTTATTCTCTCTAAATTCATATCTTGCAATCAAATGATCTTTTCTACTTTCAGAATATATATCGATATGAACATCCTTTCGAAATTCATTGGTTATTTCTTCTGAAATACTGCTTACAAAATTTCTAAAATCTTGAATGTCTCTATTTTTCCAACTACTGCCATAATGGCTAAAGTTTTTACCCGCCATTGTTACCATTACATAGTTTGAAGTATTTTTTGATTCGTATTCGAATTCTAATTCTTTTTCTTCTTTTCCATATGTAGAATAGGACCTATTTAGATCATTTTCTAAGTCATAAACATTGTAATCCTTTAAATCATTGTATATCTTTTTGATTATTGAATCACTATTGGAATATTTATATTTTGCAATTACATTGTTTTCATCGTCATAAATATAAAAGCTTACATTTTTATCTAAATTTTTGTTAATTTCTTGTGTTAAAGCTTCTATTAGCTTCTGAAAATAGGAATCATTATAACTCAATTCAGATGAACCTTTATGAAAATCTTGGCCTCTCATTTTAACTCCTAAATAGTCTGCAAATTCTTTCAATTCATACTTGAATTTTAAGTTTTTACCTTCAATAGTTTTTTCATTATAATGTGTATTAAGATAATTTTCTAAATCAAGTGTATCATTTGACATTTCCGCCTTCAGTACATTATTAACATTACTATTGATTGCAAAAGATGGAATTGTGCTAATTAAAACAATTAATAGTAAAGCTATACATTTTTTCATCATAATCATGTCCCCCTAGTAAAATATTTATATACCTCGCCCCATATGGGATTTTATTCCATTATAGCATATTTTAATGAAAAAATTTATTAATATAACCTTACTTTTTTGTATAAAAAAAGGTTATAAAGGCATTTTCTCCTGCTTTTATAACCATTCTTAGACTTGTGTACAAACCTTATTCACTTGTTTTCAAAGCTTCAACATCGATAATTTTGAATGAAGACCTATAAAAATCTATACTTCCCTCATCTTTCATTTTAATAAGTTCTCTGGATAGAGAGGGTCTAGATACATTTAAAAACTCTGCTAATTCATTTCTTTTCAAAGGTATCATAAATGTCGATTTTCCAGTTTTATAATATTGCTCTAGTAAATACAGACTTATCTTTCTTCTTATACTTTTTATAACTAAATATTCGACTTTCCTATTAAGCCCAAGGGCCTTCTTTGAAACCAATGATAACATATTTCGTATTAATAATGTATGCCCAACACACATGTTTGAACAGTTTCCAATTATTCTTTCCGGTGGCAAAAAGATTACGATACAATCTGTTGAGGCAATTACTGTGGCGGTCCATTTATTACAATCAGAAAATGCCATCATCTCACCAAATATGTCTCCCTCACTCAGTTTTGCCATAATCACTCTATTGCCTGCAGCATTTTCTTTTGTTACAATTACCTCTCCTTCAACAACTATCCCTATTCCATTAAACTCATTTTCGGCTATGGTTACATATTCTTTCTTTCTGAAATAAGCTATATTAGGTTGTATACACAACAACATCTTATCCAATTCATCTATTTCAAAGTTTTTGAATAGCTCAACTTTCCTCAATGAATCGATCCATTTTTCATACATAAGATTCTCCTAGATATAATATTTGCATAACATTAGACTTCTATAATAAATTATAGTATATTGCCTTATGTAAGACAATAAATATAATTCTTTCTTATGAGAATCTATAGACATTCAAGTAAAACTATTAATTTACACATATCCAGGACTCCTAGAACATCAAGTATTCTGATATACGTAAATTAAGCTTTGCTATGCGAACTATATATGAAGAAGTGGGTTTTCAATCATGAATAATCTCTATTTTACCCTCCCTAATAAATCGGTTAATTGTCTTAATAGGTATTTTAGTATCCATATATACGTCCATAACAGTTGAAAATCTATTTTCTGATAAGTATTTTTCTACTACTTTAAACTCATTACAATCCTTTTCACTACATGGTCCGCATAGCTCCTGATTCCTTGCTTCTTTTATAAAAAAAGTTTCGCAAATTTTACAAATCGCTCTTTCCATCCCCATCACCTACAATAATTTACTTGAAATACTTTTATTTACAGCAGCTTATACTATAAAAGTATCAAATCCCACTAACAAAGTCAATGGATATAGAGATTCTAGCAGTTTTAATACAAAGCTACTACAAAATAAAGCCTTTCTTGGGTACATAGGTCCTATTGAAGTTCTGTTAATTTCAGGAAAGCTAACTTCAATCACTTAATCTAAATTAAATATCCTTTCAAGAATACTTGAAGTCACATTTATTCATGAAATCCACCTCTGCAATTAATCTAACATTTATGAAAAATAAACGCTATTACCTAGTAACAAGATAATAGCGCTCTTTTTTCTATAAATCGACATCCTCAAATTCACTAACTTCAGCTTTTTCTTTTATATTATTTTCTGTTACATTGTTTTCTACAAGATTAGCAACATCTTGATTAGAGTTCTTTTTTAATAGATCCAACAGGTTAAGTCCTGTAATAGCTTCAACTGTTTCTGGAAGCTGAGACATCATGCTTGTGACATAACCTGACACCTTAGCTGCACCACTGGATTTTCCTCCTCCGCCATTATCAACAATAACGATCTTTTCAGTTTTAGAAAGTGGTTCAGCCATATTTTTAGCAATCTCAGGTAATTTTTCAACAAGCATTTGAATAACCGCAGCTTCATTGTATTGCTTAAATGCTTCAGCCTTTTCTAGCATTGCCTCTGCCTCTGCCATACCTTTTTGTTTAATAACTTCGGCTTCAGCCTCACCTTCTAGCCTTATTGCTTCTGACTTTGCTTGACCCTCAAGTTTAATCATTTGAGAACTAGATTCAGCTTCTTGTATCTTTTTAAATCTTTGGGCCTCTGCTTCTAGCATTGTAGATTTTGCTTTCGCTTCGGCTTCTTGTATTTGTTTATACTTCTGAGCCTCTGCTTGCTTCTTAACGCTTGCTTCAAGTTCTCTTTCTTTTCTAAGCGCTTCTTTCTCTGCCACTTCAGTTTCTTTATCCTTCTTTAAAAGTTCAACGGCCATTTCAGTCTCAGTAACTTCCTGCTTAACTTTATTTTCCTCTATAATATAAGCAAGGTCAGCCTTAGCTTTTTCAGTTTGCTGTTCTTTTATATATGCCTGTACTTTAAGCTCTTTATTTTTGTTAAACTCTGCTATCTCTGTTTCAGCTGCTATCCTAGCCTTTTCTCCTTCTTTGTTGGCTACAGCAGTATTTACTTTAGCGTGTCTTTCAGCTTCAGCAGTTTTAATATCCTTTTCAGCCTTTGCATTTGCTTCAGCTACATCAGCATCTCTCTTAACCTCTGCTATTCTTTTCTTACCAAGGGCCTTAAGATAACCATTTTGATCTGATATATCTCTTATAGTAAATGCCTTAATTTCTAATCCCATACTGGCTAAATCTAAGGCCGCAACCTCTTGAACCTGAGAAGCAAATTTTTCTCTATCCTTATAGATTTCTTCCACTGTCATCTTTGAGATGATTTCACGCAACTTACCTTCAAGTACATCCTTTGCAGTACCCTTTATGAAGTTTATAGTGTCTGCTTCTTTACCAGTATTAAACTGTTCTACTGATGAGTATATAGATTCTTCATCGGATTTTACCTTTATTACAGTTACACCATCTACAATTATATCTACACCTTGCTCTGTCAATGCTCCCTCAGTACGTACAACTATCTTCATGTTTTCAAGTGATATTGTATCTGCACGTTCAAATAGTGGAATAACGAGTCCACCGCCTCCTGATATAACCCTTTTCTTTAAACCAGTTATAATAAGAGCTTTATCTTGTGGTACTTTTCTCCACATGCTTAGAATCCCTACAACCAAAATTACTATAACTGCTACTATAATCCCTGGAATAATAAAGTTTGTTAATGGCATAGATTCTCTTCCTCCTTTAATAATTTTATTTTGTTTAATCTGGGTTACCGCTCATCAAATGGAGCGTCTGAAAAAAGCTCTTCACTAGGCGTCACATAGAAAACATTATCTTCAATAGATATAATAACTACCTCTGTTCCCGTTGTTATTGCCTTTTCTTTAATACTTTTAGCCGGTGAAGAGTATGTATTTCCTTTGTTAGCGTAGGTAATCTGCCCAAAGGCACTCTCCATTATTGTTGATGTCACCTTGCCGGTTACTCCTATTAAATCTTTTTGAGAAGCTGCACTAGTATTCTGTGCTCTAAATAACGGCAAAACTATTAGCCTATAGATCAATAATGAAGTAACATAAGCTATGGCAAAGGAAATAATGAAACTTAATATAGCTGAAATGTTTTTCAAGGTGGTAATTATACCTACTCCTCCAAATACTGTTATAAAAGTGACTATAGTTATTGGTTTTATTGGTAATACAGCCATTACTCCGATATCAATATCTCCATCAAAATCTAATGAATCAAATAAATGTCCTAAAACCAATGTAGCAATTGCATACAGTACTCCTGTAATAAAAGTGATCTTATATATTAAATACATGAATAATTGATCGAACCCTCCTTTCAAAACTTGGAATTCTTAAACAACAAAACAGATCTCTGAGGATACTCAAAAAAACACCCTATGGTCTACTTTTATAAGGATTAATTTTAGAGGCTATATATAATTGTATTATATAATTCTACTTACAATATCCATTACCTTCTTAATATTTTCTTAATTTGTATTTTTTCCTAAAATTATCCTACGGAAAACAAAGCAGTAATTTATAAGTTCTTGTTATATCTTAAGTAAAATATCTAATACCTAGTCAATGATTTAAAACATGGCTCTAAGTAAGTCATATAAATTTGGTATGTCAAATATCTCATTTAGTATGATATAAGTAATGACACCTAAAAAAACTGGCCAGACTTTAATTTTTCTATTTCTACTTATTGGGTTACCCATGGCTTTCCCCCCTCTTCTTAGAATTATTCAAGATACAAAGTCACAGCTTATCTCTATAATTTAACAACACCTCCAACTATAGTTATAAGCAGAAGGTGTTGTTCAAACAACATAGTAAATCATTATCAAAAGTTATACTTTAAAATGCATATACCATTTGATTGGAAGAAGCCAGGATACATAGTCAATTAATTTAATGGTCCCACTGAAAAATCCTGTACCAAAAATTATTGAAACCAATAGAAATGCTTGACTTGCAAAGTTATAATTCCTTTTTGAATTAAAAATATGTCCGATCAAGATAACCAAAACCCAGATAAACATTATATAAAAAGTAGTAATTACTAGATTGAAAAAGAACCCCGTGGTCCTTTCAGAAGTAAAATAAGACAACATAAAGAATGAAACTATAAAGGGTATAATAATGCAAAGGATTTGTGTTATTATATTCACAGTATAGTATTTTATTTTACTTAAACCAGATAGCTCAAGGCGTGTTATTATTCCCCTTTCTCTATCATCTACTACTCTTTTTCCAAAACTTATAATTATAAATATTATTATACTCGCCCAGAGTATTTTGAAAGAAGTCCACGCCTTTGAAGTTTCATCTACTTTGAAATTATCTTCTCCTTCATTTATCTTTTCAATATCTAGGGTTAGTATTCTATTATTAGCCATTGATTCTTCAAATTTTTGTTTGAAATCTTCTTCACTAAGATCAATGTCTAAGCTATGGATAATATCAAGCACATCTACATATAGCCATTCCTTTACTACCATCAAACTCATTTGATCATTTAACCATTTAACTGTTGTGGAGTTTATCTCTTTATGGGCTGTTAATGTATCATCAAATTCTCCATTCTGAATTTTTCTTTGAAAACCTTCCTTGATTTCATAGACAACATCATATTTTCCCCTAGCAAGCTTCCTAAGACTCTCACCTAGCTCTTCCTCTATAGACAGTTCTATCTCGCTATATTCTCCCATCTTCTTAACAAGCGAAGAAGAGAGCTCAGTTACATCATGATCTATAATAGCAACATTATAAACCTTTGAATTATCTCTAGCTTCATTATCTATATATGTACATATATATGTTATTACAAGTGGGATTATTAAGAGCATTACTAAGTTTCTTTTTTTAAGAAACTGCTCCTTAATCTTAATACCTAATAAAGTTCTCAAACTACACCCACCTCCTTCTATGGATATAGCTGATTGATACTGTAAGTATTGCAAAATACAATATAATTACCAGTACCCTTTCAAATGTTAGAGAATACCCTAATAATAGATTGTGACCTAGGGTTACTATATTTAGTCTGCTAAACGCCCTAAACACTTTACCCATAGAAGTAAGTGGCAAAATAATTCCGCTAGCAAATGAAATCATCATAAAGGCTACTACAAAGGCCCAGTCCCTTAGTGTGTCATTGGTTATGGCAATATAAAAGATAATTACCATCATATGAATAATAGCATTAATTAAAGCAAAAAAGGCTATAAACTTCATGAATTCATCTACAGAAAAAATACCAAATAGAATCATGAAAATCACCTTAAAGGCTACTACAAGTAGGGATGAGAAAATTACCCCAGCTATAATCTTTGCCGAGTATATATGCCAAAGATTAAATCCACTATTTACAACTCGTTGAATTTTTCCTTTTTTCAAATCATCATCCATATCTAAATGAAATAGAATAGCACTTATAATGGAAATGATCAGTAATGATGTAGCAAAGTAATAGTTAATAAGAGAAGCACCATAGAAATTATCCAAATCCTCAGTTTCTTCAAAAACTCTTCCCCTTGTCAGAAATGAGCTCATATACTTTAGTGCAATCTTATTTAGTTCATCTAATCTTTCATCGGCATCGAGGCCTTCAGCCTTCATGATATCCCAATATATCATTGCGCCACTTTGTCCCTCATTTAACACCTCTACAAGGTTTTCTAAATATTGGATAAGAAACTTTGTTGTGATATTTGGGTTATCCTTTATATATATGTTAAAAGCTGCAGTTTTTCCGTAATTTAAACGATCTGTTGTTCCTTCTTCAATATGTATTACTGCTGTTACTTCATCGCTCCTTAGCTTTTTAAGTCCGCTATCAATGCTAACTTCCTCAAAATCGATTACACCCTTTAATTTGTTTTCCATAATATTATTAAGTAGGGTTTTTACTTCGAATGAGTTATCTTCAATGGCTAATGCAATCTTTGAATCTATTTTCACTCCACTATTTCTTGAAATAAAAACAAACATGTTAACAAATAGAATTAGTAATAAAACCAGTAGAACAATATTCGAAAGCTGGTTTAATATACGTTTCATTTCCATTTTTGTCAACATGCTAAATTTACTGTATTCAGATCTTAGATTTAATTTCATCATTAAAATCACCAAAATATTTCTGCTTTCCATTTTTTAGTAGTAGAAGCTTATTACATGTGTTCTCTATGAATTCTAATAAATGACTTGTAATAACTATAACCTTCCCTTGCTTGCTCATATTTAAAATTATGTTTTCAATATCTCTCCTAGCCATATAATCGACTCCGACTACGGGTTCATCCATAAATATGAACTTTGGATCCCTAATCAGTCCTATGGCAATATTAACTCTTCTTTTTGTCCCCCCTGATAATTTCGACACTCTAGTTTGAAATTCATCTATCAAGCCTAAACTCTTAGCAATACTTTTAGCTTCTTTTAGTACAACGGACTTTTCACTACTAATTGCCGCACCAAACAGTAAGAGATTATCTTTGATAGTGAGCTCATCATAAAGTGCTATTTCCTGGGGTACATACCCAATTACCCTTTTCTTATCTCCACTATATATTTTATCTTTAATGTAATATGAGACACTTCCACTATTAGGTTTTGTTATTGTTGATAAAATTGAGATTAAAGTGGATTTGCCGGCTCCATTTGGGCCGACAATTCCTAAAACATCTCCATCTTCTAACTCAAAATTTATATCACATAGTATTTTTTTATTTTGTATGTTTTTACTTATATGGCTTGCTTCAATCATTTTTAAAGTCCCATTCCCTTTAACATAAGTGGTAAGTACATTTGCATTTGATTAATCATCATATCTACGCTTTGGACAATTTGTTCACCTTCATCGGCCGGTAAAACCTTTGACTCAGTCTTGATATCTGCTATTAAGGCCTCTACCGCTTCTCCACCAAGTATTTCAGAAAGAAGGTTGGTTATAACCTCTTGACCCATTTCCTTGGCTAAAGCCTGATCACTTTCAAGATCTAACAGATTGATTTTATCAGCGTCATCCTTTAAACTGTTAATTTTAACATCTTTTCCAAATGCATTGTATGAAATAACTTCTTTTATTTTGATAAATTGTGATTGAATATCAAACTCAATCTGTCTTAACAAATGATTCTTATCGATAGATATAATATAGTTGCTACTAAAATCTTCAAGGTTTGAGAATTCAGGCTTAGTAGTAATTGATTTAAATTCTGCTATAACTGTGTCTATTCCTTCATCCCAATTATTAGTAATCTCATCCTCTATCTCCTTTATGCCTTCAATAAATTCTTCCTCAGTTAATCCAGCCTTTTCATAGTCTTTATTTTTAATAACTAAATCCTTAAATTCCTTAACTCTTGACTGAACCAAGGCTTTAACAGCTTCATCATTTTTAGCAATTTCTAATAAATCTCCATATACATCATATATGTCTAGTATATTAATATTCAACTTATATTTAGTAGCTTTTATTTCTTTTTCTTCACCATAAATATTTAATGTTATAGTATCTGCATCTAGCTTTTCAACTTTTCCTTCTAAATAATCATAGATAACTTGCTTATATGGCTGATAATTTTTAGCTACAGCCTTATAAAGTTCATCTTCCTTCTGTATCAAATCTAAGTATGACTTAAAATCGATATCATTCAAATTAATATCATGACCTTCTGCTTTTATAGCTTCATTAATATCAATGTATAAAGATTTTTTATAAAGCTTTGGTAATTGAATCCCAAGTTCCCACGGTTGTAGGTTGAACTTTCCATCAATTAAAGTCTTTTCGCTATAATTTATGTCTATATCAGCATCCACTTTAAATAATTCATTGTCATCTTCAGTTATCATGTTAATATCATAAAGAATTTCAAAGTTTTTAAGTAATGAGTTTATAAATGCTGCCATGGAATCTGGACTTTGAGACAGATTGTCAAATACTCCCTGTTCTACAGCTAGTTTTTCATCAATCCCTACTTTGATTGATAGATTAGCATTTACGTTCTTTTCCTCTGCCGTTTTCATATAGCTGTACATAATATGATTGATCGGATCCTTGGTAATCATATTGCTTTTAATTACCGGATACAGAACTAGAGCAACGCCTGCTATTAGTACAGCTACGATTAATGAAATAGTCTTTTTATTCATTTTTAAATCCCCCTTGTCTTTGTGTCAATTCCTTAATGTGACGGGAATGCTTAAATACCAGTTGCCCTTTAAACATAACGCTTTCTATATGATACAATTTTTGAACAGAATTGACAATATTTTTCACAGAATTTGTTTATGATAAATATTGACAACGGGGAGAAAATACCCCATATCGCTTTATGTCTTCAATGTCTTAGTCGCCATACTATGCCTCTTGAGCCAATGCGGCTATTCTACCGTTGATAACGGTTGCTGTTATAAGACCTTCTGTTATTTCAATAGGCGTAACAGCTACAAAGTAATCACAGCATCCAGGACAGGTTATGCAATCGCAGAAGGTAAAATCAAATGTATTTGTTGATCTGTCAATGGTGATAAAGGTTATTCTACTCAAGAACCAAGTACCCAGTGATACAGGCTCTCGGTCATCACAGATTCTAAATAATTCATACCTCAATTGCGCTCTTCCTGTATTTTGAAGACGTTCAAAGCTCACAGTACTTGAAAACTCAATATTCACTTTGGGTTTGCATAACCGAGTTGTATCTATAGTAACCTGTGCTAATTGAAAGGTTGAATCGCTTGATGAAGTAAAGGTTCTACTTCCAGTTCCTATACCACATTGTAAAAGCACTTTTTCAGGTTTGGGACTCTTTTGTACGCAGTGGCTAGAGTCACTTTGTCTATCAAGCTTTTTGCTATCAAAACAAGTAGAGTCGTCTTTTGATGACTGAGCAATTGCAGTTATCCTAGCATTATTAACAGTCGCACCTAAAAAAAATCCCGGAGCTTCTACATCTAACTCAATCCCAGTTACAGTTACGAAGTATTCACAACAATCTGCGCAAGTTACACTTTCACAGAATACAAAGCTAAAAACTTTATCTACTGCTGTACGTAATTCAGTATTTGTTCTTTCAAATGTCAAAACTCCACGTGATAATGGCTCTCCATCACCGCAAACTCTAAACAGTTCGAACTCTAAACGAACATCTAAAACACTAAAGTCGAGATTAATAATACTTGAGAACTCAATCAAAACTTCGGGTTTACATAGACAAGTCGGATCTATGGTAACATGGGCTATTTTAACTGGTGGTTGCGATATAGTTGCTTCCCTAAAGGCTACACTTCCGTTTCCTTGGCCACATTCCAAAAGTATCTCATCTACCTTAGGATTCTTTTGTCGAGATTTTGTACATCTATCCTCTGAATTACAATCATCTTTTGAAGAATCACATAGTGATTGTGTTAGTGCCGCTATTCTTCCATCACTAATAGTTGCTGTAGCCAGGACAATTTCAAGAGGCGTAACCGTTACAAAGTATTCACAGCATTCTAAAAAGTTCGTACATTCACAAAAAACAAAGCTAAAGGATTCCGTTTGTCTCTCAAATACAACAGGTGAAGACCCAACTTCTTCGAATATCCAAGTTCCTAATGATTTCGGCTCTTCATTACCACATACTCTAAGCAATTCGTACTGCAGTCTTACTGTTGCTCCGCTGGCTAAGGCCACCATATTAACAAGACTTGAAAATTTTATTAGAACTTCAGGTTTATTTAAACATGTTATATCAAGTGTAACATGGGCTAATTGGAAAGGAGCGTCATTGGATGATGTAAATGTTCTGCTTCCAGTCCCCTCTCCGCATTCAAGTAGTATTTCCTTTGGTTTAGGATGCTTTGGTGTGCATTTAGCAAAGCATATATCTGTTTTACAAGCTTTATTATATTTATGACCATTTTTATTAGTCATTTATATACCTCCTATTATTAGTAAAGATGTACCCTCTTGAGGTTTTGCTTATATTAAACTGATTCAAATCCTTCACTACTAATATAGCTGCCATATACTGTAGTGAAGAATCTGTTGCCCTTTTTAATACTCAACCAACCTCTCACACTTCTATAATTGACTATAATTTTTTTTACAAATATCCCCATTTTCACTACACTATATGTTCTAATTTCTAATTGGTGATAGATTTTGTCCTAGATCAAATGTCTAATCGAAAAAAATAAAAAGCCAACAAACTTAGTTCTTTTGTTGGCTTTCTAAAAAGTTATCTATTCTGCTCCTGCTCCTATAAAAATTGAAGATACTGCTCCATTCTCTATTCTGAATACTATTCCCCCATATATAGAACCTACAACTATTACGTTATCGTCGCCTTCCTCTGCATTTATATCTTTTGCATAGGCTTTTAAAACATCATCAACTGTGCTACCTATACCAATGCCCTTATCGGTTCTTTCATTATATGGACTAATAAGATGAATCGAAGAAACTACTTCCCCCTCCTCTTCCTTAACCATGACCAGTTTTATTCCTTGATCTTTATAGTTCCATTCTTGATGTTCAAGTCCACAAACTTCACAAGCTGCTGTATCTGACTTATCTAGACAGCCTCCCAATTCTTTTATTACTTCATCAGTTGTCATTCCTACTTTCAAATTCCCTAATTTTGCATTTGTCATTGCCTCAAATATATCTTCTGTGTCTTCAATCTCGTAAAGTACTCTTGAGTGTTTATCAGATGAATAATATTCAAGGGTATTGTTATTTGTCCACCTTGGCATGAAGGGTTTTACTATATTCTCGCAAACCCTAATGTTTGTTTCTGTTTCTAAGTCATAGATATATAAACTTACCTTTTCGCCACTTTTTTCAAATTCATACACCACTGTTATGTCTAAAAAAAACATAGGATAATCACTATATGCAATCTTTCCTGTAGTTGCGTTTAGAGTATAATAGCTAAGGCCTAAATGTCCAACATTATATTGAAAATATTTTGATTTTTTCATATCAATCTTATAAAAGCTTTCTCTGTCATTAACATATGTTTTTTCAATCCATAATGATACTGCGTCTTCACTCCAACCTAATATGCTTAATCCTTCGTCTATTTCTTTTAGTTCAAAAATATCTTTATACTCACCAACCATCTTCCCATCTTTATCTAAAACCAATATTCTGTTCCTATAAGCTATAGCAATGTAACTTTTATCAGGTGAAACTGAATATAAATAATCCTCTCCAGTATATAATATTTTGTCTTCACCATCTTCATGTAGCTTCATGAGTATATCTTTATCGTCCCTTAATGTTTTTAAATATATACAGGAATCATACCTACTTAATTTTTCCCTAAGGTAAGGACCATCTATGGAAAATATATGGGTAGAATCTACGGTATCCGTTATTTTATCTATTATTGAAACCTCTAATTTATCGTTTTCTAACATATTAAAAGCAAACCGTTTAAGACTTTTTGCATTTTTATATAAATCCATCATTTCACCTATTTGACCCTCGGAAATCTTCAACCTTTCTGTCTCTGCCTTTGACATTTCCTTTACCCTAGCAATAGGATAAAACCTGCCATCTCTAAAGAATCCATATCCCCCTCTAAAGTTAATACCTTCAAGAAGGTGGCTTTGGTCATCATTTCTAGTAAATACTTCATCCAAAAAGTCACTCACTGCTTTTGTTTTCCTATGTCCATTTTTCTCAAGGATTGGGATATATAAAGCTAGGATTTTATTCGCCATGCTATCTTCACCATACTTTGCTTTTTCAAGATAACTTTTCCTTAGCTCCTCGTTCATTTTTGAGTCATATCTAAAGGCTGTAGTATTATCAAGTCCATGAAAGTACATATAGAGATACCAATCACAATTCCTCACAATTTCTTCTTTATATTTAGAATCAGGATACTTCCTCAAAAAATCCTCATACATCCTATGTCTATCATATATTTCATTCCAAGGTATTAACACTGCCCCATCGCCGGCGACATTCTTCGATGCTTCTACAACATGAGTTTGTAAATAATCCTTTAGCTGCTGACTTAAATAGTCTTTATATCTGTAATACCAAGTAAAATCGTCTTCATAGGATATTTCCCCTTCTACTTCTGTATGAGTAATATGTAATTCTCTAACTTTCAAAACGAAGTCTCTTATAGAACTGTCTGCAATTTCATCTATATCATAAAATTTTAGAAAAGAAACTATATCATTTGAGTATAAGTTATTTATTTTTTCATAAATATCAAAATAATTAAACTTATCTAATTCAGAATATATATATTTTTGCCTATACTCTATAAAATCATCAATAATTTCCTGACATACTTCTTCATCTACGATTAGTAATGCCTTATCTAATAGTTCTAGTACTTTATCATAGTTTTTGATGTCTTTTAATAAATCTTTAAATTCTCCTACTAATAATTCACTATTATCTTCATCAGTCTCTTCGATTTTATTAACTTCTACAAGTGTCGTCAGCTTATCTAGTTTTTCCTCTGGCTTACTAGTATCTGTTTTTCGTTCTGCTACTAAATCTTTGGATTCTTTAATGGCTTTATCATTACTACATGCTGTATTGAAAGATAATATAAGAAATAGTACTACTAAAGCAATCTTTTTCAAAAAAACGTCCCCCTCGTACAATCTTTTCCTGTTACATTATTAATGAGGATGTCTCAGAATTGCGAATTTCTGCGTTATTTGAAATTCATTCTGAAACACCCTGGGGCTGGAGCCATAAGATTCTTTCATGAGATAGCCCCATTTTTTAGAAATGAATATATCTAATTTTACATCTCAACTTAGATATCATCAATAATCTCTAATTTAAAGATACGTCAGTTATCTGGATTTCATCCTCATTTATAATTGTTTTAATATATTCTAGATCTTCTTTTTCCAGCTCATTTATCATGTAGTTTGTTCCATAATGATTAGCATGAAATATTGTAGAGTTCGTATCTTCACTTTCATATAGGCTTATATGGAACCATTTGATATTACCTTTTTCATCTAGAAATCTCTCAGTTACTAACTCAATAACTTCTTCTGTGATTTCTCCTCGCACATTTACTTGATTGAGCTCTATAATCTTTTCATATTTTTTCATTTTTCTTTCAATTTCTTTAATTTTATCAATGTCAGTATGCCAACAACTAAATTCAATGAATTTACATCTTTTTATTAAATATTTAGTTACTTTTCTCCATAATTCTTTATCGAATATAGGATATGCTTTCTCATCAGTATATTCAACACGCATATCTATATCATATGTACCTTCCTTCTTTTTATATGTACTTTTATTTACTTTACTAAGGTCCAATGCAGGCATTTCTTCCATAACTTTATAAAGGGCTTCCCCCATACCATCAAAAATTTTATCAATTGTCGAATTAGTTTTCTTAACTTTTTTATCATTCATTAATAATCCCTCCACATCTTATATCAATAAAATTTAATATAAAGTGCACATTCTATATTATATCTCGTTTTCTAATATTTGGTATATCCCATATAAAATTAATTAAGAAACAATTAAGAAATAATTCCACAAAAGTTCTGAGAAAACCAGCTTTTGCCCACAAAAATAGCAAAGGTTCTAAATTCCTTTGCTATTTCTAAATTCTTAATTTCAAAAGTAAATTGACATCACTATATTAAGTTGCAATTCATCCTATTTTATAGTCTCACTAATCTGCTTATCCTTAATAACTGTTGCATAAATAGTAGGAATTATAATCATAGTTAGTACCGTTGAAATTAACAGACCACTCATTAATGCTATTGACATCCCTTCAAATAATGGATTGCCCGACAAATAAAGTGGAACAAGACCTATTACAGTAGTCATGGTAGTTGAAATAATCGGTCTAAATCTCTTACTTACGGCATCCTTGCAGGCTTCTTCAACTGAAAAGCCCTGTTTTCTGGCTTCATTAATATATTCGATTAATAAAATCCCGTTATTGACAACAACCCCTGCTAAACTTATTATCCCTAACATAACCATAAAGCTTAGTGGTTTGCCTGAAAGAAACAGGCCATTGAATATTCCTATAATGGACATTGGAATAGTTATTAAGATAATAAGTGGATTAACAAATGAGTTGAATTGAATCAATAAGATTGAATAAACCAGTATGATTGTCAACATGAATAGTATTCTCATGCTTCCAAAATTCATCTCAATTTGTTCTCTTTCACCGTCAAATACAATTTCATTTACTAGATTCATCTTTGAAATTTTTTCTTCAAGTATATTTTCAATATCTACTCCACTATATCCATGCTTAACATCACTTGTAACCATAATATTTAGATCACCATTATAGTTTCTTAAGGTATCAATTTGGGCTTCTAGCTTAATATCTGCAAATTGTTTTAGTAATACCCTGTTTCCTAGCATTGAGGATTTAATCTTTAAATTCTCTAATTGCTTCAATGTATCTACATTACTCTCCACCACAATATCATATTCGTTGCCTGATTTTCTATAGGTAGATGCCTTTATACCCTTTAGGGCTATATTAACTTGTTTCTGAATATCATATCTTGACAAACCGTATCTTCTTAAGAGATCATCATCGGTTTCTACTGAATATATAAATGTTCTCTCGGAAGCATCATTATCTACATTCATCGTTCCAGGAATCTTCTCAAGCTCTCTCTGTATCAACTGAACTTCTTTATATATACTGCTATAATCATGGCCTAATACCCTTACCCTTACGGGGTGACCAATAGGCTTTCCGTATTCAAGCATCTTAACAATAGCCTTTCCGCCTTTAATGCGACCATCGATTTCTTCCTGCAAAAATGTCGTCAGCTCTTCCTTTTGTGTGAACCTTTTACCTTTTTCAAGGTCAAATCTAAGCATAATTTGCCCAAAGTCCTTAGATGGCACCGCTGGTAACATGGAAATATAGAATTTAGGAAGTCCATCACCTATCGATGTTGTTAGAGAGGTCACTTCTCGATTTTCTTTTAAAATATTCTCAACCTCCATAACCAGCTCTTCAGTTGCATCCATGTCTCCTGTAACCTCAGAAGTAATCTCTAAATATAAAATGTTTTTATCGGCAAAGGGCATAAAACGAAGACCGATTACTCCAACTAACCTTATTGTTAAAATGAACAAAATAAGAACCAATACAAGCATCTTCTTTTTATTCTTTAATGAAATATCCAACAAGTTCTCAAAAAATCCCTTAACTATGCCTTTTTTAGCAGCATTTTTCCCTGTTCTTGGCTTAAAAACTAAATAAGCCATTACAGGAGTAACTAGCATTGCAACTAAATATGAGTTTGATAATGTAAGTATAACTATCTTTGGTATATCCCCAACAAATTTACCTGGGGCTCCTGGTAGAAACAGCAAGGGCATAAAGGCAGCAATAGTTGTTAATGTAGATGTAAAAATCGGAATTGAAGACCTGCTTGTGCCTTCAACTATAGCCTTAAATTTCTCCATTCCCTCGTCAAGGTTTACTTGAATTGCATCACTAACTACGATGGCGTTATCCACCAACATTCCAAGGGCTATTATTAATCCTGCCGTAGACATGAAGTGAATTTTTATATTAAGTAGGTTCATCATATTAAAAGTAAGTAACATGGATAATGGGATAGCCGTCGAAACTACAATTGCATTTCTAAAGCCCACTACCATGAGTACAACGATGATAACAAACACTATTCCCTGTAGTAAATTCATAACAAAATCAGTAACTGATCTATCAACATCTTCAGGTTGAAATGATACTTCATGGATAATAAGATCTTTTGAATAACCTTTTTTTATTACCTCTAGCTTTTCTCTTACTTCCTTTCCTATCGGAACAATATTTTCATCGTCTTTAAAATAGCCAGTTATAAGGATAGCATTTTTACCATCCTGTTTGAACTTCTCAGTACCATCCTCTAAATCCATATAGATATCTGCTATGTCCCCAAGCCTAATTACCGAACCATTTTCAGGTGAACCACCTAAGATAGTATTTCCAATCTCCTTTAAGGATCCAAAGTTCCCTTGGGTTATAACATCTATTTTCCCATCCTCAAATTCTATAGAGCCGGATGGAATTTCAACGTTTTGTGCTTTTAATATATTAACAATATCCTCTAATGAAAGGGAGTATTGATTTAATTTTTCAATATTAACATCAACCTTCACTTCCTTTTCTACTTCTCCAACAATTTCAAATCGTGAAACACCGTCAACTCTCCTAAGTTCTTTTTTAAACTCATCAGCATAGGATTCAAGCTGTTCATATGAGTATTTATCTCCTGATAAACTAATTAGTATTCCTGCTGTTTCAGCTATATCTGTATTAATTAAAGGTTCAAAGCATCCATCGGGAAGATCCTGTTTGATTTCATCTACTCTATCCTTTAATTCATCCCAAGACTTGTCAGTATCCGCATCTACATCTAAAAATACTAATATATTTGAAACTCCCTTCTTCGAAGTAGTTTCCATACTATCAAAGCCTTCAATATCAGTAATATTATCTTCAATCTTCTTAGATACTAACTCAGCAACTTCCTCAGGTAGTGCTCCTGGATATATAGTGGTAATAATTGCACCTGGGGCAGACACATCTGGGTTCTCCTGTTTAGGAACAATTTGATAAGAAACTAGTCCTGTTATTGCCAGTACAAGAGCAAAAAATAGAGTTACTCTTCGGCCACGGATAGCAGCACCAATAATTGATTTCATACTTTTCACTCCCCCTACTCTTCTATATATACTAGATATCCATCCTTAACGTATTTCATTCCCTCAGTCACAAGCATTTCACCTTCCAAAAGACCTTGAACTAAAACTTTGTTTTCATTAATCTGATGTAGTATGACATTCCTTCGAACAATTCTATCCTCTTCAACTATATATGCATAGTCCTCTCCATCACTCATAAGGGTTCTTATTGGTATCCAAACACCCTTTTTATCATTGATATTAATAGACACCTTAGCAATTGACCCTATTAGAAATTCTTCAGCAGAAAATTGTTTTGTCATTTCAATCTCTGTATCATAGGTTCTACTTTGCTGATCAGGTATATAATCTATATTTGATATTTTTCCTTCACCTTTAAAATCATCTATTACAATCTTTGCCGACTGACCTAGAGATACTTTTTTCGCATCTTCTTGTGAAAGCCCAACATGGATAATTTGTTTTTCAGGTCTCAGTAAAACCACAGGCATACCTGCGTTAGTATTTTCACCTTCTTTGCTTATTACATCAACAACGTATCCTGCTTCACTGGCAACAATTGTTGCATCACTTATGGTATTTTTTATGGACTCATAGTTCGCTTTAGCCTGCTCATACTGAGCAGCGGCAGCTTCAAGGGATGCTCTACTAACCTTTAATTTGAGCTCAGCTTCATCAAATTGCTGCTGCGATACAGCACCATCCTTATGTAGCTTATTTATTTTATTGTAATTGTCTAGTGTGAATTGGCTATCCTCCTTGGCCTTATTCAGATTCGCGCCTCCCATGTTCATCTGAGCCTTAGCTGAATCTAATTTAAAGCTTAGGTCAGTTACATCTAAGCTGGCTATAGCCATTCCCTTTGATACAAAATCACCTTTATTAACATTTATTTTTTTTATTTTTCCTGGAACTTTAAAAGAAATATTTTTTATCTCCTTAGTGTCAATAGTACCTATATAGTCAAGTGTTATAGGATATGTTTCTTCCTTTATTTCCATCGCATTAACAGGTCTAGCCTTTACTGTAATTTCTGCCACTGTATGATTTACTCTTGAATAATAACGTATTCCTATTATTGAAACTACAAGAACTAGGATAAATATTGCCATTTTTTTGGTATTTTTCATCGACTTATTTTCCATATTATTACCTCCTACTTTTTAATAGCTATTATTATAATTGCAATGCATGCAAGTAATTACTTGCACAATGACCAAAAAAAATATATTAAGGTGCTAAGCCCCTAATAAGTGTTTTTACTCCACATGTTAGATAATAATCTATGGCATCTCCCATTAGCTCATCCTGAGTAATAATACTACCCATGAATACGCCAAAACTCATACACAATAGCGAAGCTGCCTGTGTCTTCGGATCATCCTTTCTAACAAGTCCTTTCTTCTGCATCTCTATAAAGTACTCGGTCAAAAGCTCCATTAGTTTCTTAGGAAATTTGATCAAGGGATTTTTTTCTTCACCCTCTAATACTTTGAACTCTTTAATCATTATCAGAAATATCTTTTTATTCTTCCTCATAATTTCATTATGAGCTCTTCCTATAAAAAGTAAATCCTTCTCCAAATCCCAAAGAATTTCTTCCACAAACATTTTTCTTACTGCAACTTCAAAAACGAACTTATTAATCGTTTCTTCTAATATACTCTGCTTAGTTCCAAAATGTCTAAATAATGTAACTTCATTAACTGAAGCAGTCTGGGCTATCTGCTTTGTTGTAACTGCCCTATACCCATATTGAGAAAATAAATCTATTGAAGCATTTAGTATTCTATCTCTCGTTGACATTTTAGTCTCCAGTTACCTCACCTCCTAGAAAAATGCAAGTACTCACTTTCAACATTAACAGATTATACCTTTTAGTACATTTTGTCAATACTTGCTAATAAATTATTATCGAAGTTCAAGTAATATTATTTTCAGGTCTTGGATATTAATATTTTCATTTATGTTCCAATATCATTCTCTCCCATATTCATATCATCACTCTCAGTGTCATCAGCTATATGTTCTAATACGCTATAGTAGTAATTTAGATAAATATATTGGGAAAATAGATCTTGAAAAAGTGAGTACATTTCATTATCAATCTCACTATCACTGGTTGGCAATTTAGTGTCCGTTTTCATCACCTCCTAGCAAAATGCAAGTGGTCACTTGCATCTTATCAGCTTATACCTTTATTAAAATATTGTCAATACTCTCTAGAAAATACAATTTAAAATCAAATATTACTTTTTTCATGAAAAAGAACCTTTCAATTTAGAAAGGTTCATGGCTACATTAGGCTCTTCTATATAAGTTACGAAAAATCTATTACATTCCGAAGATTTTACATCCCCAATAACGCTAGCTGTCAAATCACCAGAATGTAAGATGTTTATCGTATTATATATATTTAATTTTAAAATAATTTTTATATCGAACTATTTTTCAGTAACTTCAAATTCTTCTTTTATTTCTTCTAGTAGTTCTCTACTTTTTATTATATCCATAGCTGTTAAAACAAGAGCACCTATTGTCTTTTTCATTTCTTCATATGCAAATGGACTTATTGATGCCTCAGCGAATTCCTTAGTATGGGCTACAATCTCATTATTACTTATACTAAAATATGGATGTATTGTCGGACACACATGACTAACATTACCTGTATCCAATGAGCCACCATCTTGACGATCATATATTTTTTGAACTCCCCTATCTTTTAGATTTTTACAATATCTTTCAGATAAGATCTGGTTAGTAACCATATTATCATATGTTGCCTCATAATTTGTTGTTTCAAGTTCAGTTCCCGCAGCTAAGGATGCCCCTTTAGCACAATTTTTTACTTTTTCTATTAATTCTTGAAGATATTTTTTAGAAGTAGCTCTAACGTAGAATTGAGCTATGGCTAAATCGGGGACAATATTTGCCGCCTTTCCTCCTTCTATAATTACCCCATGGACTCTAGCATCACTTCTTATATGTTCCCTTAGGGCATTGATATTGTTAAAAGTATTAATCACTGCATCTAATGCATTAATTCCCTTTTCTGGATAAGCAGCTGCATGGGCACTTCTACCCTTGAATGTAAATTGAATAGCTTCCATAGCCAGGGATTTGCCACTCTTATAATGTTTATCCATTGGGTGCACTATCATTGCTACATCAATATCATCAAAGGTTCCCCTATTAGTCATATCCACCTTAGCACCATCGGTCTCTTCAGCAGGTGTACCTAACACAACAACCTTACCGCCAGCATCTGATATAAGCTTTCCTAGAGCTATGCCTGCTCCAGTACTTGTTGTGCCTAGTATATTGTGACCACAACCATGTCCAAGTCCAGGCAAAGCATCATATTCTGATAAATATGCAATAGTTGGACCCGGTTTGTCACTATCAAAGGTTGCTCTAAATGCTGTAGATATACCGAGGTATTCTTCTTCTACATCAAAACCATGCCTTCTTAAGATGTCTACATGGGCCTCACATGACTTATATTCCTTGTTTCCTAATTCCGGATTTGCATATATATATTCATTCAATTCAATAAGTTCGGCTTTTACCTCTTCAATTATTTTTAGCACTTTTTCCTTCATACTTCCTCATCCTTCCTTTAAAAATTTCTTCTAAAACGGTCCATAATTAATCATATTTGCTACTAACAAAAATGTTGCACCGATTCCTATCCAGATAAGCATTAATGGCCATATGAATTTAAACCACTTATCATATGGAATATTTGCCACGGATAAGTACGCAAGTAAAGCTCCTGATGTTGGAATTATTGAATTTGTAAATCCATCACCGAACTGAAAAGCCATAACTGCTACCTGTCTATTTATCTTTAGAATATCGGCAAGTGGAGTCATAATCGGCATAGTTGCGGCAGCTTGACCACTACCAGAAGGTATAAAGAAATTTACTACTACCTGTACAACATACATCCCTAGTATAGCTATTGATTTGGGCAGAGTCTCAATAGCCGATGCCAATCCATTAATGGTCGTATCAATAATGTGACCGTCTTGCATGATTACCAATATACTCCTAGCAATCCCTATAGCTAAGGCACCAAACACCATGGATTTTGCACCCGCCAAAAATTCTTCAGCGATTTTACTTGGACCAAGTTTGCCAACGAAGCCACAAAAAATACCTATCGCCAAGAATGCTGATCCTATCTCTGTAATATACCAACCAGACTTAAAAACTCCCCATACAATAACACCTAAACCACATAGGAAGGTTAGAAGCACTAAAGAATGGCCAGTATTCATTTCAGGTATATTTAATAAATCTATATTATTGTCTTTTTGATTCAGTTCTAACTCACGGACTATGCTTTTTGAAGGGTCTTTCTTTACCTTTTCAGCATATCTTACAATATACCAGATTGTGATAACAAGCATTACAACAAGTATTATTAATCTAAATAGAATACCAGAGAACAATGGAAGCTCTGCGATACCTTGGGCTATCCCAACTGTAAATGGATTCATAAAGCCAGAAGTAAAACCACAGGCTGCTCCCAAAGCAACCATTGCTGTGCCCGTTAATGCATCATACCCTAGGGCCCTTGCGAGGGCTATACCTATAGGTACAAAGATCATTACTTCTTCGGCCATCCCTATAGTTCCGCCACCAATAGAAAATATAATAATAAGTATGGGAATCATAATTTTTTCTCTACCCTTGAGGCTAAATGCAACTTTACCTATTCCTGCTTCTATTGCACCTGTAGCCGTAACTATCTGAAATGCTCCACCTACTACGAAAACAAAAAATACAATTCCAGATGCCGCTTTAAGACCCTTAGGCACTGATTTAAATAAATCAAAGAATTTAGTAGGATTTTTATCTACTAAATGAAATGAACTTGAATCTACGATATTTCTTCCTGTAGCTTCATCCTTTACCATATCAAATTGTCCCGCCGGTATAATGTACGTCAATAATGCCGCCAATAAAATAACACTAACTAAAATAACATATGTATGTGGTACCTTCAGTTTTCTCTTTTCCATTTTTTTTACTTGCATCATATTACCTCCTAATTACAAATTTAATGTCTATATGTTTAAGTTCATCAACATGTACTCCAAAAAAAAATTCTTCACCTCCCATTTCCTGTCGATTTCAGTTCAATGGCAATATCTAATCGCCTCCTTTCATTTTTATATGTTTAAACTTATAAACTCATTTATTAATAAAACATCTTCTATTTGAATGTTTTATATGCTATAAAATTTAATATGCCTTGAGCTAAGGAAGTCAGCGTATGAATGTTTACAGAATAATAAATTTCCTTACCTTCTTTTCTCGATGACAATATTCCTGCCCTCTTCATAATTTGTAAATGATGAGAAATAGTTGGTCTTGAAACTGTACAATTCTGAGCAATGTCGTTAACATTCATTTCCTTGTTTCCTAGTAAGTTTAATATATCTAACCTAGTCTCATCTCCTAGGGCTTTTATCACATCAATATCAAAATTATTTTGATTAGTTCCTCTCATAAATGCACCTACATTCAGCCATATATTGAGAGTTCCTAGTAAAACTTAATTTATACATATACAAATACTTAGTGCTTCTGAGAGTTTTGGATATATATAAATTAAAAGTTTTACTGGAATCTCTATAAAATATTTTTTAAAACTTAAAACTCAGACTTAAAATGGTCCATAATTAGTTATCGTTGAAATAACTAGAAGTATTATCCCTTCAATAACCCAAATAGTCACCAATGGATATATAAATTTAACCCACTTTTTCCAGTCAACATCTCCTAGTACAAGGGCAGCCATTAAAATACCTGCCGTAGGACTTATAATATTTGCAAACCCATCTCCGAATTGAAAGGCCAAAACTGCAGTTTGTCTAGTGACCCCAGACATATCTGCTAAATTCATCATAATCGGCAAAGTAACCGATGCCTGACCACTCGCCGATGATATAAATAATTCTATAATACCATGAACAATAAACATTGAAACAGAATTAACTACAGGTGAAACTCCACCAATAATTTTGGATAGACTATATATTATTGTATCTAAAATGTTACCATATTCCATTACTACCATTATAGCCCTTGCCAGTCCAATAATCAATGCACCATATATTATATTCGATGCTCCCTTGGTAAATTCAGAAACCATTCTTCCAGATTTTAACCCTCCTACATATCCCGATAAAACGCCCATGATAATAAAGACAGTGGATATTTCTAGTATATAGAATTTCCATTTAATAATCCCAATTACTAAAAAAGCAATCGATACTATCAATACCAGTAAAATTCTTTTATGTTTCTTAGTAAACTCTGGAAAATCATTTATGTCCACTTTTTCATAGGCTCCAGAATCATTAGAAGAAGCTAAGTTACTATTTGTGTTAATTTTACCCACATGTGTATATACGAAAATAATACCTGATAGCAGAAAGATGATATGACAAATTATTCTAAGTGAAATCCCAGAAAACATCGGAAGTCCAACTATCCCTTGTGCAATACCTGTATTGAATGGATTTAGGAAACCTGCCACAAAACCTGAAGTAGTTCCAACAAGAATCATTGCAATTCCAGTTAATCTATCAAACCCTAGTGCCAAGGCCAATGAAATAACTATAGGATATAAAGGTAGTGTCTCTTCACTCATACCAAAGATTGCTCCCATCAAAGAAAAAGCCGTCATTACTATCAATATTATCACTTTTTCTCTTCCAATGTAGCTTCTAGCTATGTTTCCTATCATGGTATGAATAATTCCCGTTGCATTTATTATTCCAAAACTCCCTCCAACTAATAGAACAAAAATTATTATATCGCTAGCTCTCATCATGCCCTCAGGAATGGCCTTGAATATGTTAAATATAGAAACAGGATCTTTTTCTACCACCCTATAGCTGTCTGGAATAACATAACTAATCCCCGTATTATCGTCTATTTGTCTATTGAAGCTACCCGATGGTATAACGTATGTAGCCAGGCCTAAAATAATTATTATATAAATTATTAGTATATATGAATCCGGTATTCTTACTCTCATAAAATTCCTCCATAAACTTCATCTTGATATGTTTAAAAATATCAACATGTTCATAATTCTATAAAAATTCTGAAAATCCTCTTTATAATACAAAAAAATACAAATTTTTTATTATCTATTTAATTTCATACCTAAATTTCTATCTTTCAGTGACTTTTATTATAGAATTCAAAAAAAACAAGAGGAAGGGTTCATACAAACCCTTCCTTTTGAATTATTACTTCACTTTTATATCTATAATCTTCATTGTACCTTATCTTCTCTACAAAGTAATATCTACTTCTCAATTCTGTTTCTTCCATTTTCCTTAGCTCTATACAAATTTTTATCAGCTCTTTTGATAAGCTCTATCAATGAGCATCCATCATACTCAGCAACTCCTCCACTAATTGTAATCTTTATGCCAATGTCTCCTATAGTTAATTCGCTTATTCCATATCTAAATCTTTCAGCTGCACTAAAAACATCTTCAAGTCCAGTACTTGGCAGAATAATCATAAACTCTTCTCCACCATATCTTCCAAGTACATCTACCCCTCTTATAGCATCATTCAAATATCTGGATACTTCAATAAGAGTTGTATCACCTTCTGCATGTCCGTAGGTATCATTTACTTTTTTAAAGTGATCGATATCAAAAATTATTATCGATAGAGATTTTCCATACCTTTTACATTCTTCAATATTTCTTTCCAGAGTCTCTATTAGGAATCTTCTATTATAAATGTTTGTAAGGCCATCGGTTATACTTAATACTTCTAACTCTTTAGTTCTTTCCTCTACAATCTCTTCTAGATTTGTATTTAAAAACTCAAGCTCTTCCTGTTTCTTATTTAACATTGTTAAATATACATTTATTTTAGCTGACATTTCATTAAATGATCTTGTAAGCTGACCTAATTCATCCTCTCTTGACGTTTCTATTTGTACTCCCCAGTCTTCATTTTTAATTTGATTCACTCTATTATTGAGAGATTTTATAGGATTTACAATCCATCTTGCTATGTATATACCTGATAACAATGTAAACAATATGGTGACTAAAAATATCATCCTAAAGTTTGAAAACAATACCTCAATGTCACCAAGAAAGTCCTTTCTAGGTGCGGCTATCAGAAGATACCAATTAATTTTATTATTATAGGAATATGTACTTATATCAAAATAATAATTAGCACCTAATATACTAGATTTTTTCTTTAAGTTATTGGCTCTTTTTTTATTTTACTATCAACAAGCATTCTATAGCCATCTCTAATTATAGCGTTACTACTTTCCGCTGCAGACAATCTGCTTTGAGATCCATCCTTATATTTAAATGGCTCCTCGTCTGTAGATGATGCGATCATCAAACCTTCAGAGTCTACTAAGCACACCACTCCATTGTCACTTATCTCTATGTTTTGTAAAAAACTTGACATTTGCGATAATAACACATCAGTTCCGAACACCCCAATCTTTTCACCAGACTCAGCCATGAGTGGATAGGATGTACTAATTGCTAATATGGGTTCCTGTGCACCAGAGTATACTTCTGTCCAAAATGCTTCATTCTCAATTTTCGCCTCTTTATACCAAGATCTAGTTCTGGGATCAAAATTATTAATGGACTTTATTAAGTCTCTGTTATTTCCTTTATCATCTACTTCAAATATGTTAAATACTCCTTGTTTCATCTCCTCAGTATAAGAAATCCTATTTGTCCCCTTATATAGACCCGAAGAAACTATACCTCCCTCATTGTTTGCAAAATATGCATAGTCAACGTTATGGTGACTTTTTACTTCACCTAAAAATATCTTACCAAGCTTGTCCTCATCGTCTATATCAAGCTGTCCATTCTTAGCAAGATTGGCATTCAATGAATTAATATATTCAGGTACCTTAAAATAATTATCTAAATGATTATTAATTTGCTCTTTTATCCTACTTTGACTCTTTCTAATAACACTCTCAGAATACTTTGAGATAAAACTAGAAATTTGTATATAACTTATTCCCGCACTAAATAACAATATCATAATGATAGGTATTATTATTATTTGTCTAAGCGAAAGTGTATTTATCAGCTTAAGGTATAAGGGAGATTTCTTCATCTTCTATAATTCCTTCCTTAATACATATTTTTTTATTATATTTGAAAGTGATATTTCTATGCCGTAGTATAACCCAATATTAATTCTTTAGATTCTGTATATACCAAATAAGAAAACCGATTAATGATGTAAGCCCAAGCATTATTAAAGCTTTTATGCCACTAGCCAAACTATCAAACTTAGCTTTAAGCCCATCTATTTTCTCACTAGTTCGAGCTTCCTGAATTTCAAGTTCTCTAATTCTAATCTCATGCTCATTTAGCCTTCCAGTCACCTCATCCTTTTTATCGTGTATCTCCTTCATAATTCCTCCAACTTTCTATAAGAATTTTCTCTTCCCTCACTGTAATATATATTCAATTCTTCTCAAGATGGTGCAACTTGTACATAATTCATTTCAAGTTATCTGGGATGGCTTCTTTCTTTTGGCACTACAGACTATGCCGAAGACCTAGAACAGGTGATAAAATTTTTAAAGCAAATACTAATCTCAAAAATAGCAAAGCATGTTAATCCACAGCTTTGTTTACTAACTGTATAAAGCTGTGAATAAAAATATTTACATAGATTTGTATATTCCCATAGATAAGCAATTTCAAAGCTTAATAAATTCCTGTAAAAAAATGTAGAAGCGTTCATTATTTTCACAAAAATTTATTTTAAGTTTTATGGTTGCATATCTATAATAAAATCTAAAAGTTTAACTAATAGTATACTTGTATATTTTAATTCTAAGGAGGCTTTTATAGATGAAAATGAAGAAAAAGAAGAGCAAAACTAAGACTCACACAAAATCAATTGGTACGCCCCTAGGACACATTAAGATTAATTCTGAAATAGTTGATGAACCTGTAACTGAGCAAGTAAAGGATTTACTAGATGATGATGAATAAATAAGAAAAAGAGTCTTATGACGCCGTAAGACTCCTTCATTATTTCCATTGTTTATTTACACCATTATACCTATCCATTGATAGAACTTTACTCCTCATTGCTTTTCCTGCTATCTCTTATATTTTTCCAAATTTTTTTTTCTTCCCTAGAAACTTGATGTATACTTTCCTCAAAAACATATATATCTGCCTCAGGATATTTCTTAACTCTCCACCTTGCCTCTGTTCCAATCCATCTATCTTCATTCCAATATGGATCATCATCAATATTTTCATAGTTTCTTGAGTCGGTTACCTTTACTTTATATTTTTTTCCGGCATCATTTTCAATTGTAAATATAAGCATATAATAGCTTATTACTCTAACAGAACCGCCACGCCCTCCACCACCAGCAAAATAGGGCTTATTGATTATATTGCTTTCAGTGATTTTTCCACTTATGTCTAGATATATAGCTGCGTCTTCCCTTGCTTGTCTCTTTCTATATTTCCAATATTCAAAACATCCAACAAATGTAAAGAAAATTATAAATGCTATTATCATAGGTTCACCTCAATTTCAAGCTATTTCTTTAGCTCTAAATATGTACCTCTATAGTGGAGACCAATATCTCCCACTTCCCAAGTTTGTCTCTTGAAAGACTCCGTCTACTTCTTTTAGAATAAATATATTCTCGCCTTCAGGTGCTGCCCATGTTATTCCTAACAAATAATTAATATACTTTGTTTTTTCATTAATATTTCCCCTCTATTCTTTATCTTAAATAAATTCTTAATTATTCTCCAGATCTATTATAAATTTCCTATGTGTTATAAAAAATAGCTAGTTAGGAACTATGATTCAAAACCACTAAAAAATATGACAGGTTAGAACAGACACATGCTCTTTCCAGTGTGTCTGTCCCCCCTGTCATATAAACATCTGTTCCTATCGTATGAGGCTTTGGTCTATCTGCTACTCCGCTATAAAATGGAAAAATAGGTATTGAAGTAAGTTAAACCTCCGTGATTATTGGAAGTATCATTGGGCGTCTTTTAGTTCTTTCATATAAATATTCTTTTAGAGCATCTCTTATTGCCGCTTTTAAAATAGCCCATTCCATAATGTTGTTTTCTTCACATTTCTTCAGAGCCTCTCTTACAACTAATTTTGCTCCACGAATTAAACCCTCAGATTCTCTAACATATACAAATCCGCGAGATACAATATCTGGACCCGAAATAATACTTCCATCTTTTTTTGAAATGGAAACTACAATAATAATCAGACCATCTTCTGAAAGATGCTTTCTATCTCTCAATACTATATTTCCTACATCACCCACTCCAAGTCCATCAACTAGTACATTACTTGAATTCACAGTTCCTGAAATCTTTGCATTTTCTTCTGATATCTCTATAATTTTTCCATTATCAGTAACAAAAATATTTTTACTTGACATTCCAAGTGTTTCAGCAATTGAAGCATGACTTTTCAAGTGTTTATACTCTCCATGGACAGGAATAAAATATTTAGGTTTAATCAAAGAATGTATTAACTTCAATTCTTCTTGACAAGCATGACCTGAAACATGTACGTCAGCTAAAGACTCATAAATAACATGCGCTCCCTTTTGATACAATAGATTAATCACATTTGAAACTCTAATTTCATTTCCCGGTATTGGAGTCGCAGATATTATAACAACGTCATCATTATGAATATCTATCTTTCTATGCTCTGAAGAAGCCATTCTTGATAAAGCAGACATTGGCTCCCCTTGGCTTCCCGTTGTTATTACAACAATTTCATTATCTGGATATTTGTTTATGTCATTTATATCAATAATCATTCCTTCAGAGGTCTTCAAATAGCCGAGTTCAATAGCTATATTAGCTACATTAATCATGCTTCTCCCTGAGAAAGCAACCCTTCTATTAAAAATATAAGCAGCATTTATTATTTGTTGTACTCTATGGATATGCGAAGCGAAAGTGGCTACAATTATTCTTGTATCAATATTCTTAAAAATATTTTCAAAAGTTTTACCCACAGTTCTTTCGGACATCGTATATCCTGGTATTTCAGCATTTGTACTATCAGCTAATAAAGCTATAACTCCTTCTTTACCGAGCTCTGCAAACCTATGAAGATCAATACTATCCTCATCAATTGGAGTATAGTCAATTTTAAAATCTCCCGTGTGAATGACTTTTCCTAAAGGAGTATCTATAGCTAAACTTACAGCATCAGCTATACTATGACTCGTCTTTATAAACTCAACACTGAACTTACCCAATTTTATTATATCTTTAGGACTGACAATATTCATTTGTACATCACTTAGTAATTTGTGTTCCTTTAATTTTTTCTCTACTAAAGCTAAAGCTAATTTTGTTCCATATAGGGGAACATTTATTTCTTTCAATATATATGGTAATGCTCCTATATGATCTTCATGACCATGGGTCACAACAATAGCTCTGATCTTCGTCTTATTTTTTAGTAAATAAGTGATATCCGGTATTACTCTATCTATACCTAGCATATCATCGTTAGGAAAACTTGAACCACAATCAACAATTATAATATCATCTTTGTACTCGAAAACAGTCATGTTTTTTCCTACTTCATTTAATCCACCCAGAGGAATAATCTTGAGTTTCGATCCTTTTTTTACCATTTTTCACACTCCTGATCTATATAAATTAGAATTTTATTATTATGTGAACTTTATATCTTAATATAACGACTATTATTTAAAAAAAGCTTTCAGGACGTTTTTTAAAAGTGCTTCATAATTACAAAAGCAAGTAATTATATCATTTTTACGTTCATAGCAACAGTATCAATTATATCACATGTTTATGTCACAATTTGTCTTTCTTTGCAACAGAAAGCTTTTTTAGGTGATTATGTATTCATATAACGACAAATTAATCATATATAATCATAGGCTTGATAAATTCACTTTTCAATTTTGCATACTAGCTTGTCATGCCTAATCCTTTTTTACTTTTCAAATCTTCCATTTTCTTATCCCAGATTCACCAATCATCTTTTTATTTGATACGAAAAAATCCGAAGCTTTTCACTTCGGATTTTTTTAACTCTATCACATTTTTACTTGTTTATTTACTCTCTAATGTTCTATGTTGAGCCATACCAGTAATTATATCTTTTTTAAGCTTCTTTGCATCTTCTATAGCCTTAATAGCTGTACCATGACAATAATCATTTATAAATTTAATAGCTGATTCCTTGTCTTCTTTGTAAAGCTTAACTATAGCATTATCTATTGATGCTTGTTGTGCGATTAATTGGTTTTCATAGTTATCCCAATAACTAGCTATATATTTGCCATATTTTTCGATATCCATTTCTGCTAAGGCTGCAACTGATCTAAATGTCCAATATGCGGATTCTTCATCGTAGACATCTGTTCCCTTCTTGTAAGGATCTGGAGTATCTGTTATTCCGCTATAAAACGGAAGATAGGTGCTGAATCTTTGTCCTCCAAAACATATCCATTGAAGACCAGCTATTTCATCAGGAAGGTTGTCTCGTAATTGAATAACATGGGATTCTACTGTTGCATGAACACCTATTGCTCTTTGGCCTTTACCAGACTCCGTATCAGGATCATACTTAGTGCCAATCATATGGGATCTCAATATATTCATAACATCCTTTACACCCACCTTTTGATCAGGAGTTGTAAACAAAGGATGTCTTTCATCTTCAGGATCCTGTTTAACTGATGGAGTTAATAGGTGTTGTCCCCACCAAACTCTACGGGTATTTGCCTTGTGTCCAACTACTCCATATACCTTAGCAAAGTCAAATTCTTCCTTCTCTTTATCATATAAACCTTTCTCTTGAGCAAAGGTAATTAGGTCTTTTGAACCTTTATAGTTACTAGTATCACTTAAATCTACCTTATCAATTCTAAGCTCATTAGCAACAACTAATGTCTTATCATCTGGTACCCTTACTGCTACCCAACGATGGCCTGATCCAACTTCTAAATACCATGCGTCGTTCTTATCTGCTATAACTATACCATAAGCTTCCTCCGCTCCATATTCTTCTATCATCTCACCAAACAAATCTACGCCTTCCTTTGCAGTTTGAATTCTTGGAAGTAGTAGTGGAATTATAGTAGGCTCTCCTATGCCATCTTTATTGAATGGGTCTGCAAATTCAGCTTTTTCATTTGCTCTATGGGTATTTGTAGCAGTTACACTAACGTTATGTTCGTTAATTCCCGCTGCATAAAATCTCCCCCAAGAAGGATCCCAATCAGGCATAGCAGAATATTTATATTCAACCTTTGCTCTTTCTATTTCAAATCCATTATAAAGTGACTTTAACTTCTCTCCATTTTTGTACTTGCTTCTTGGCACTACTATAAATCTTTTAGCCCACGCACCAGCATAATCTTCGTTACGTGATATTATTACTGATCCATCCTTTGATGCCTTTTTACCAACAATGACTGTGGTACAAGCAAGTGCATTGATACATAAACTAAAAACTAGAATAATTGTTAAGACAATAGCAGTTAACCGTTTTGCTCTTTTTGTTTTTTTAATCATCATTATCTTTCCCCCTTTAGTTATTTAGGAAATCTATCACCTAAGTAAAAAATTCTATATCTTCCACAAAACTCCTTCCGAGTATTATTTTTATTATTTGAGAAAAGAGTATCCAATTTACGATTAGATTAAAAACTCTTTAATTCTTCATGTCGATTTCTCACTATTTTTGTTGACTCAAAAGGAAATCCGCTTGATATGTAGAATAGTAATCTGAATCAGGCCACAAAACGCTATATCTATTTGTAGCAAAATAAAGTAGAAAAGGTGATATTATGGGGATTGTAAATGCCGTTGCTTCAACGTTATTAACCACCGTTGCATCGGATATTCTAGATTCTAGTGTTCGCAGAATAATTAAGAAAAGAGAATATGAATCAAGTGATGATCTAGTTCACGAAGCGTCCAACTTATATTTAACAAAGAGAGATATTAATGACCTTGATGAGAAGGAATCTATTGGAGCTTTAGAAAATACCATTGACAGCATCGAAGATATTCGTGAGGAAATTCTAAGACAAGCTAAGTTAGCATTTAATTGTGCATTGTTAGCGGTTTTTATAGGTATTATATTAATTTTTATCGGCATATTCTTTATTTATCTAAACAAAATCCAGATTACAGTTATATCTAGTGTAGCCGGTATTCTTTCGGAATTTATAAGTGCAGTATTATTTAATTTTTCAAATAAGGCTAATGATAAGTTGGAAAAGGTCCAAAGGGACTTAAGCAAGTTTGAAAATGCAAAAATAGGTTTAGAATTAATTAATAATATTGAAGATCAATCTACTAAGGATGCTGCCCTTTCTAAACTGATTAATGAGATTGTAAAAAATATTACAAAAGTTGTCCGATAGATACGATTTAGGTATTAATCAGTTTTATCCTTCAATTACAAGTCTTATTTAGAAGCGACAAACGGAGAATTTCAGCCTGTTAAAAAAATATATAAAATATGAAATCTGAACAGACCCACAGATCACTTGAAATAGAGTGTTTCTGACGTGTCAGTTCCCATTTCATATTTTTTTGTAGTAAATTCTGCGATTTTCGGCCAGTGGATATCAAATAATCATAAAAACTATGATACATAATGTTATTTTTTTAAAAATGAGTCCCTAAATTAGCTATGATTTTCGAAGTCTATATTAGAACATAGTTATATAATCATTTCGTATTTGCTATTAGCCAGGAGGTTTTCATGAAATTATTTATTGAAAGATTTGCAGAAGATTTCTTCGAAGATCATTTATTAGATGAGGCAGATAAGGTGCCTATTAAGCTCTGTCTACAATACACTTCATATGGATTTTTTATTGGTGCCATAATCTCTCTTTTTCAAGGAGACATTGACCACGTAAAAGTTTCTTTACTAATTGCAATTTTTCTTAAACTGTAAGGTAAATCTAGGAAGAACTGAAACTCATACAAAATTAATTGGATTTCCCATAAAATAACGAGCCAGTGAGTATGATTCCCTGACTCGTTGTCTGATCTCCAATATAGTTCTTTATGGAGTAACCTCCATAAGATCTTCACCAACAATTACTTCTCCAGTATATATTTTGCCAATCTCACTTATTTCAGCTTCTTTGTCAATATTTCCACCAATATGGGTCAGTACTAACTTTTTCACCCCTGCCTTTTGAGCCATAGTTGCAACCTCTTCTAATGGTGCATGGGCGCTATCACTATTGTTTTTCCTTTTCTTTTTAGTATTTTCACTTTTCTGGCTTTGGCTGTTCAAAGCAGCAGATCTCTTTTTAATCACCGCTCCTGAATCCATAACCAGTACATCTGCATCTTTCGCAAGTTTTATTAAGTTTTCACTATAGGTTAAATCTCCAGAGATAACGATGGACTTATCTCCTGCATCAAAGCGATATGCCTGAGTATGTATTGAGTGAGGTACTTCTGTAGTAGTTATTGTTACACCATTTAACTCAAAGGATTTTTCTCCGTTTACTTCCGTTATATCTACATTTGATGCCATGCCATCCCATGACCATGAGGGTTTTTTGTTTGCTCTATACTCCATATCTTCTTTGTAAAAGGATACTAAAAATTCATGTAAATCTTTTGTTCCAGGAGTTCCTATAAGATTTAGATGACTTCTTCCAGCCAGCCATCCTTTCATAGCGACTGAAAAATACTCTTCATTATGGTCTATATGATGATGAGTGAACATTAAAGTTTCTATACTAGCCGGATTTATACCTGCTTCCTCCAATCTATCCTGAGTTCCCTTCCCCATATCAACAAGAAAATACTTGCCATTGTATTGAACTAGAGTACTAGCACTAGCTCTATCTTCATCAGAGTTTGGACTTCCAGTCCCAATTAATACTGTGCTAAAATCACTTGCTGGTTCAAAGGTATTTCTAGAAGAATTTACTCCACTATTAACACGATTTATATTCCTTTTCGTTCTTGCAACATCTTCATCTGCCAATGCATCTGCTTTTATTGAGCCCTCCGCAACGTCTTGACTAATAGCACTGCTAACACAACCAGTCACTAAAAGTGCCATAACAATAAATAAAGCAAATATTTTTTTCATCTTATATCACCCTTCTTTAATAAATTGTCTTTGCATTAATTCATTTACCCTATAATTTTAATAACTGTATCACTTATTATAATAGCAATCAAATGTGATGTTTCTGTGTTGAAATATAAATATAGAAATTGCAATAAATCTTTTACATTTTGATTCCCAGAATTGCCTTGAAACGTTGGCCATTCAGAAGATCAAAATGTAGATTTATAAATGCATTCTATATATCTACAATTTTTTGTAGATATTGCTAATCAAAAATTACAAATGAACATTACATCTCATTAGTTAACTCAGATCATTTATAAAAAATTCAAAACTCTGCTGCGTCCTTTTGATTTCTAAGGAATTTTTTAATCCTTATATAAGCATGCTCCTTTCGCCTATCCTTAAATTTATGCGTAACCATAAAACAAGTCCTATTTGGTGGTATAGATGTGAGTTTTTGTTCAATATATTTGCCCTCAATATTCCTTTTATTATAGATTGACCTTGGTACTATGGCCCAGTGTTTTTCATTTATCATAAGCTCAAAAATGAGTGCAGCAGCATCAACTCTAATCAGATAGTCATTGGGTTTCCACCAGTAGTCATGCCATATCTGATAGGATTGTCCCCAGTCCATGAAAATTTCATTTTGACTATCTAGTTGGTTAGGTGAAATTACTTTGTTCTCTGGGTTATTTAGGTGCTTTATTTTTATTAAAACCATTTCCTCATCACTAATCTTTTCAACTGAAACATTAGGCATATGAAACTCTCTTTTTACGAAGCCTATATCTATTTCTTTCCTCTTGACACTCTCGTAGGTTTCTAAGGTATGCTGTGTAATAACATTTACCCTAACGTCTTTAAGTTCATTTACTAAAAACTTATACAAGACTGGCATGATATATAAGCTAATGCTATCAGCTGTTCCAATAACAAGGTTTAGCTTAGTTCCTTTCTCCCTTATAAACTCTGTTTCTTTTTGAAGTCCCATTAGTTTTTCTGCAATATTTAAATAGCTTTCTCCATAACTCGTTAATGAAATACCATGGATTCCTTGATTACGGTCTATGAGTTTAAAACCAAGCTCGTTTTCCAATGTTTTTAATCGATAGCTTACGGAGGATTGTGACAAGTGAAGTAACTCTGCCGCCTTTGAAATGCTTCCGTTTTCAATTATTGCTAAAAAAGCTTTAATACCTGAAAAATTCATTTAAACCTCCAAATATCTAAATTTTCGATATTATATATAGATAATATCTGTTTGTCATATATTTATTTTTATAATATCATTCTTTTATAGAGAATTCCTAGTGAAACTTAATTTATACATATCAAAATATCCAATGTTTCTGAGGATTTTTGATGTGTATAAATTAAAGTTTTCACTGGAATCTCTATATACGGAAAAGCAAAACTGAGATTTTTAGAAAGGAGATATTTCGATGAATACAATCGCACTTATTTTAGTCATCATATCAACATTTACTCATGCCTATTGGAATTATATCTTGAAAAGGACTAATGGAGGAACAACCTTTGTGTGGCTGTTTACAGCTGCAACCACAATTTTGTACATTCCCTTTACTATTTATATATTTAGATTTTCAGAATACAGCCCAAGATTATCTCATACTCTAGTATTTTTTATGAGTATTGTTTTTCATGTTTTGTATTTCATCTTTTTGGATAAAGCGTATAGTCTTGGAGATCTTTCAATTGTTTATCCCTTGGCAAGGGGTATTGCTCCTGTTTTCACAATAATAATTGCAATGTCTTTATTTAAAGAGAGGTTATCGACATTACACTTTATAAGCATCCTATTTATAATTTTGGGATCATACTTACTTTCTGAGGTATCCTTCTCTAAAGGTAGCAAAAATAAAGCATCAATAGTTTATGCTCTACTTTGTGGTTTCATTGTTTCACTGTACACCGTTACTGATAAATATGCTGTCGGCACTCTTTTACTTCCTCCTATGGTTTTAGATTGGTTCAATAATATTGGAAGATGTATTTTGCTAGCTCCCTATGCTTTAAAAAACTATAATGAGACCCTCCATAATTTCCGAAACAATTTTAAAGAGGTCTTGATTGTAGCGGTTCTATCACCACTTTCGTACTTACTCGTTCTGTACGCTATGACACTATCCCCTATAAGTCTAATAGCCCCTTTAAGGCAGATTAGTATATTGCTTAGCGCATTACTTGGATTTAATCTACTATATGAAGAGAGAAATATCTCAAAAATAATTGGAATGAGCATAACATTCTTGGGGCTTTTTATACTTTGCTATTCATAGAGTTTTTCAACAGTCTTACAAAAGATTATAAGTGCTATTATATTCTTTTTTTTAGTAGTACCTAGATTCTACGTCAAACAATCAAAAACCTACCTAACAATCAGAAAATATAAGCGTTTCCATCAGATTTAGTTTTCACCCAATGGGTGAAAGACAATAATGGTTAAAATTGTGGGTTTTTATTCTATTTTACCTACAATATGTTAAAATAGTGTTAGACAAAATAATGAAAAGGAGCCGTTATTATGATTAATACAGTTGATTTTAAAGTATTCAAAAATCTACTTTCAAAAAGTACTGTAAAATCAATTACCATTGATATAGATAGTTGTATTATCAATGTAGAGGGACATCAAGAAGGAGATGGCACTGTGTGTATCAATAAAAAAATACTTTTGATTTTAGTAACTATCTTTTTTATATCCATCTATTCAATTACATATACTGAAAAATCAACAAATTATTCCTTAGAATATTCCCGTGATATGATAAGTAAATTCGTACTAAATAATTACGGAATATCTACAAATGACAATAACCTTAAATTCTGTAACTCAAAGACTATTATAGGTCCTAATGGTAACCCTAATTGGAAATTTTCTATTCAAGAAAGCGAACGCTATTTACGCGTACGCTATGTTTACTTTGATTGTATATCTGGCTATATATCAGGTGTAAGTCGTTATGACTATGACGATAACATAGGTACAATTATAAAATCTCCTAATGATGTAAAAAATACCTTAAGGGATTTTATCCAATATAACTATAATATACAAGTCAATCTAGATAATATACAGCTTATAACAAATTATCCTGTTACCCGCTCACAGGAATTAGTCTGGGAGTTCACATGTAAACTTTCAGGCAATAATAACATAACTGTCTATGTAGAGTGCGAAACTGGTAGTATATCTGGTTTTAAACTTGATCAAAATACTGAGTGGTTTGAAATGCCTTTTAGTAATGCTCACTATATAGCAAGTGATCTGTTATATAGTTATAACGAAGAAAAGTTAGAGCCTTGTCAGTTATTTCCTATTAAAGATAAAGAGGGAAATTCCGTTTGGAAATTTTCTCAAACCCTTGATAATAAAAATTATTACATATATGTCAGAAATAATAATATAGAAGATGTTAGATTAAATGAAAGCTATATAGAAGATATTAGTCTAAATAAAACCTATAAGGTAGATTATTCTTCTATTGAACATAAACTTTCATTGTTTGACAAGAACTATGCAAAGAATCTAGCTATGTCATGTGGTCTAAATTACTTAGGACTACAAGAGAATAACTTAACTGTAAACCTAGATTCTGATGAGCTTGAATCACCACTTTTTAATCATATGTTCGTCGAATACAGAGATGTCTGCTGGAATTATTCTATCTCAGATAATGTTAATAGCTATACAATTTTTATAAGTGCATGCACTGGAGAAGTTTGTGAAATATACGATTCACGAGAAAAAAATTATATTAATCCTACTATAAACTATACTGAAGCTAAGTCTATTGCTGAGAGTTTTCTAAAGAAAGTGGCTCCAAATAAATTCCAAAGCTATATATTTACTGGAAATAGCAGTATTTATGCTAAGGGGTGGACAGTTTTTCGCTATAATAGATGTGAAAATGGAGTTGTATATCCAAATGATGTACTAATGGTATATTTAAATATAGATGGTAGTATATCCAACTTTTATCAGACATGTAATGATCCTGAGTTTCCACTCCCTTATACTACAGTTTTGCAATTTTTTACAAAACTGTTGAAAATCCTCAATTTTATTTTCTAGAAGAAATAGCTTAAAAGCAACATTTTTAATAAAAAGTTCAAAACTATATACTTATAAATAACTATAGAAACAATAACAAAATCTTAAAATCAATGATTTATACGTCTAAGGGTAAGATACTATTAAATCAATTTAGGTTTAACAGTGTATCTTACCTCAATTCAATTATTACTTACTTTGTCTTACTTTCTTTGAATTCAGTTAATATCCATTTTTTCTAAATGATCTTTGATATCAGTTAAACTCATTCCTAAATATTTTAGATATTTTATCGTCTGTAGTTTTTCAATACTACATTATCAGTTCTATACTGTTCTCTTTCTTCGGTCATCGTACAATGCCACCTAGAAGATATACTCCCATAATTTACATTCCCTAGCTTATTCTATTAACCAAAAAAACGGAAAATCCTCCTAAGATTTTCCCTAGTACAAATAAATTCTTCTATTATTCTGCAATGGAGTAAAGGTTTATAACGATGGTTTGCATTAATTTTATTATGTTAACTCTTTCTCAGTCTAATCATCTCTAACTACAAATAAAAAATAAAAGAAACAGACCAAAGTCCATTTCTTTTATTTCATTGATGTATATTAATTCTTTCTTAATTTCTCATATTTTCTAATAACATAGTTTTTAGTTTTTAAAAAAATTCTTCCACTTTTGATTGCTTTCAGTTTTTTCGTTCTCTCTAATTTCTTCATTAACCTTTCTATCAATTATCCTTTTTACATATTGAGCAACAATAATAAACCCTATTGATACTATATCTCTTAGAATGATAGGTTTTTGTGATAAACCAGCTTCAGCATATTCATTGGGATATAAATCTGCCATATGGGCAAATTTAGAAGCGTCGAATGCAATAATCATCGCTAGTACGTATAAAACTACCATAATTATGATATTTAAAAATATCCTTTCACCTTTCAAACTAGTGAATAGATTTCTAATGAGCAAAAATGCACCGACTAATGCAATTACATAATTAATTACTAACCAGAAAGTATACATTGAATTCCCCCAAGCCTACTACTCTTGTAATCCTATCTGTAGTAATAATTATACCATATTTTTCCTCAGTATTACACCAAACTCTTCCATTTCCAATTAGTCTATCATTATTTATTGATATATCAACTTTAGTCCATATGCTTAAATTTAAATGCTTGCTGTATTACTCTATCTATACTATCCTGTGATAGCACAATCTTATATCTCAGATAATGGTCTCTATAAATCCTATAGGGTTGTCTCTCTTCCTTAATTACTACATATCCATTGGGCTGAATAACTATCTTATTAAAATAGCCATTATCCAAGGTCTTTTCCTTGATATATTCATCATAAGAAGGTATTAACCAATAGTAGAAATCGTTCTTTTTATAGGATTTCTCAAAGTCTATATTCCCAGCACCTCTAAGATTTTCTACTTTTTTATTATCCTTAATCTCGTCAATCATATCTTCAATTGTATTTACATCACTTACATAAACTCTATCTACTATACTCTTCAAGCCCTGTTTATTTGCATCCAACTTTACTACAGAAATTTCTATTGGTGATCCAATATTATCTAAATCCACTACTTTAGGAGTATCATATATCTTGATAATAAATAATAACATTAAAACTATTAAACTGCCATGCATAGTGATCCTATTAATAAGGCTGAACACCTTATTTCTGTCTAATTTTCCTGAGCATTTACTCTTCGTTTTTAATACAATTCTAGCTATATCTATCAAAACAAGTAACAGTACCGAGATTAATAAACTCCAAAGCCACAGACCTGTGTTTCTGCTTTCAAAAACAAATGTCATGTATGATGAGTAGACTAATAATATTCCTATAACGCCCTGTACAATGAATGTAGATTTATATTCGAGCTCTGCACTTTCATCTTTATTCATCAAAGTATATTTAATTAACGGCCATAGGAAAAAGAAAAATATGAAGATATATGATACAAATCCTAGCATCAAGTAGTCACCAGTAACTGTATCGTCGATTAACCATAAACCCAAAGATGAAGCTATAACTAAAACTACAGCACAAGCAGCTGCAAACCATTTTACTATAAGTATAAGTTGCTTATCATTAAGGAATTTCAACATTTACGTACCTCACATTCTTTTATATGGTCAATTAGAAGGTTTTCATTAGTTTAATTTATCATGAAGTTAAGTTAATATTACTCTGCTAGCAAATCCCTACACACTTCTATCACCGTAGGATCTGAAAAATCAAAGTCTCCGTCTAAAACCACTATAACATTTGCTTTTTTTATAATAACATTAGAATAATCATCATCTAAGTAGTGAACCCTATCAGCTTGCCATATTTTATTATCTCCCTTAAATACGTGTCTATATGACTTACCTTGACACTCTTTTAGTATTTCCTCATAGATGTAACTAGATATTGTTTCGTTTTTTGCTATTATATATTCTGTGCCAATACTTTTTTTACCTGATATCTCGTAATAGTCATGGTATACAGGTACAAGGAAGCTACTACTTTCCCATATATGATTGCTAGTAATTTCTCCATTTATACCTAGGTCAGATAATCTTAAGATTTTATGCTCCTTAGGTACACGTTCATGATCATCATCTGTTTCTATAACGTATCTTCCTATCAATGTAAAAACTAAGCTGATTGATACTACAATGATTATAACTAAGGATACAATAAATACCACTATATTTTTCACTCTAGTGCGATTTCTTTTCTTTACAAATTTTACATATAGCACTCCTAATACTCCACCAAATATCCCAGGTAAGAAAGCTAAAAGATAGATGTATTTTATCTGATTTGATCCCGGCTGCCATAGTATTATTACGATAGTCAAAATAAGATATATCAAAGCTAAAATCAATATGCCGTTTCCTCTAATTTTTGCTAATCTATGGGACGTCTTCGGCAAATCTCCGCCGTTTTTCACACTATTTTTTGCCCTTAATAGATAAGTCATAGAATATATATATGGTAAGATAAAAATAAGCATGAAAAATGGAGTAATCATGCTCCATATGACAATATTACTGTAAAGATCAGTGTAATCAAACCTTGATATATTTAAAAACCCCGATAAAAAGACTAGCAATATACTTATTAGGCCTATAAACTCCGTCTTAAAGTAAGTAGACTTAATAATTCTATACTCCTCCATAGGATCGGTATGTATTGGTACAGGGTTCTCCTTAGCAGATGCATAGAAAATCTGGAATATTTTAGTACTTGTTGCTAAGGTCCAACCTGACTCTTCACATAATTCTTGATAACTCTTAGTGTCCTCTTCATCTGGATAATCAAAGGGTGAAGCATTATAAAAAAGACTAACATTAAACCTATACTTGGTAGGCTCTATTTTTCTAAACTCCATCGTAAATGTATTATATTTTTCTATAAGCCAACCCTTAAGGGCCATATCTTCTAGATACTTCTCCAGGGTTTTATAATCCACAATAGATACCACATGTATAACTTTCTTCGTTAATTTATTCATTCTTATCTCCTTTTAAAACTTCATTTCCATCTTCAACAAGACTGATTAATCTTCTGTGTTCAGCTAGTAGTAATTCCATACCCTTATCTGTAATCTCGTATACCTTCCTTTTTCCCTCATTATCTACACAGTCTACTATACCTTCCTTTTCAAACCTTGATAACAAGGCATATAATGTTCCTGCTCCAATTTTCACCCTATCATTTGTTGTTTCTGACACTTTTTTCATGATGGCATATCCGTGATTTGGAGCAGTTAAAGTCAATAAAATATAATACATTGGTTCAGTAAGATTTTGTAATTGTTGTCTCGCCATAATTCCTCCTTTTTGTATCGATACTTGATATATCTACACTCAATATATATCAAGTATCGATATATAGCAATAAAAAAATAACGAGTCAAAGACTATAATTCCCCGACTCGCTATCTATTGTTAACAAATATAATACAAGACAATACTATTAGTACTAATCCCGGCAGCATTACTTGAAACCCGAGCTTGTTGTTTTTGTAAACATACTCCCTATCTACTATTATTTTCATAGGCGATATATTATAGTTTATAAACAACATCCCTAAACACACAAAAAATGATCCCAATACTATTAAGAATACTGTTAGTGCAATTATCATTATGTAAGCCCCTTTCCATTGATTCAAGTATAACATAAATTGATTGAAGGTTGAAGATTGCAGACTGGAGATGTGATAAAAATCCAGCTGGCATTATGTTTCCACCTCAAGAGTTTACATAAAATATTTACAGTTACGTCATTTCAACTTTTTAGTCCTAATTAGGTAATTCGTGAACTGGATTAACCCCTACAAAGGTAATCTGTAGGGGTTAATTTATGACCACTATGCTTGAAGCTCCTAATGAAATTATATGAACTACGTTAATAAATATAAAATTCTTAACTGCCAATACAAAAGTGTCCTGTTTTGATTGTTTACTATAAAATAGTCCAATATTACTTTTCACTGGAATTAAGGTAATGAGCACAGCTATAGAAATAATTGGTACAATCCCTAGTATCACTAAAATAATTAAATCAATATAAATAATGTAATATAGTATTTTAAAGATCTTCAATGCCTTTTCTCTGCCTACATAGATTGGCAGTGTATAGCGTTTGTTTTCTATGTCATCTTCCATATCACAGATATTATTTGCCAGCATAATATTTGCAATTCCGCTTATTGTAGGGATAGAGAACAAGAAAATATATAAGACCTCTAGAATCTCCACGCTAACATTCAATATTCCATTTTCATATATGAGATTTACTATACCTTGATCATATATATGTATATACGCGGATATAAAAACTATAATAAACCCCATAAATATCCCAGAGAAAAATTCTCCAAAAGGCGTGCGAGATATAGGAATTGGTCCTGCTGAGTATAGTATACCTACCGTGAATGATATAGCACCTAAAAGTAGCACAATAATATTTGTATTTAAAAATAGTATTAATCCAGATATTACTGCTACGGATACGAGTATTAATATTAATCCAATTACTTTTGATCGCTGTATGTTGTCCTTTACTACAGGATTATGTATCTCATAGTTATATCCCTGTGTTTTGTTGGCCTTTTTATAATCGCAGTAATTATTAGTGACCGTTGTTGCCATATCAATTGCTATCAGGGATATAAACATAAGTATGAAATTCCTTGTGTTAAAGCTATTGAACCTATACAAAGCATATAATGTACCCAATACCAAGGGAATAACACTTGCTACCTTTGTTCGGATTTCAACTAATTTCAAAAAGCTACCGATTGACATCTTTACTTTCTCCTAGCTTGTTTAATTTAAGTTATTGCTATTCATCAACCTTCTTGAGAAAATCTTCTCTTTGTGGAGTAAATATATCAACCACAATTCCTTCCTCAATGGCAACACAACTATGTGGGATATTAGCTTCTACATAAAAACTATCACCTGTCTCAAGAATCTGGGTTTCATCACCAATTGTCAATTCAAACTTCCCTTTTGCTATATAGGCAGTTTGTTCATTTTCATTAATAAGCCGGCCCATAATATACTATACTAATTTCTTAACTTCTGCTAATGCCTTCTCATAGTCAGGTTCGTTCGTAACCTCTTTTACATATTCAACATATTTTACTGTATTATCCTTATCTACTACTACGATTCCCCTTGCTAATAGCCTGAATTCATCAATTATAAATCCATATTTTTCTCCGAAGTTTAGATCTTTATGGTCTGAAACTACTTGTATGTTTTCTATTCCCTTAGCTCCGCAGAATCTTTTTTGAGCAAAAGGTAGATCAACTGTTATTGTAACAATTTCTACATCACCACTTAGCTTAGTAGCCTCTTCATTGAAATATGAAGTTTGAATCGAACAAACTGGCGTATCTATAGATGGGGCTATACTTATAACCTTTATTTTGCCCTCTGTATCTTTATAAAAATCGAATCCTGATAAATCTTGCTTTACTGCCTTAAAGTTTTCAGCTTTTTCTCCAACCTTTATTTCATCCCCTCTTAAAGTTATAGGATTACCTCCAAATTTTACTACATCCTTTCTCATATTAATTCCTCCTCATTTTTATAGTTCTATAGATTAAATTCTATTTTCTAAATTTTTATTCCATAAATATGATACCCAGTAAAAATTTTTTCTAACATTCTAACATAAAGTTTTTTTATTGAGTTCATTTCTCAATGAGAAATCTGATCAAAACAAAAGGGTTCGATGCCCCTGAGTTTTTATTTAGTTAATCATTATCTTTATCTTATTTAGTTTACCCGACAAATAAGGCATAGAAGCTATATTAGCACTATGCCTTAAATTTATTTCTAGTTTTTAATTATACTCTTATATTTCTAATATTGACTTCGTCCCCTTACTTTTCCTATTACTCTTAAATTTCTCAATGAATGTTTCAATCAAACTATATATAACAGGTATTACGACCATGGTCAAGAATGTAGACACTAAAAGCCCTGACATTAAGGATACTGCCATTGGTGCAAATAGACTGCTTCCTGATATAGCTAGTGGGAGAAGTCCCATAATGGTAGTACCTGCGCTAAGGATTATTGCATTAAATCTTTTTCCTACTGCATCTACACAAGCCTCGTCTATTCCATGACCTTGTTTTCTTGCGTCATTTATATATTCTATAAGGAGTATACCATTTTTCACTACTAGTCCTATGAGTGCTATAATCCCTAGAAAAGCTGTGAAGGATAATGGTTGCTTAAATAAGTATAATCCTAAAATCGAGCCTATTAAAGACAATGGTATAGTGAGTGATATAACAACGGGCTGAATAAAGGAATTAAACTGTACTACAAGGATCACATAGATGATAAATATCGCTAATATTGCTAGTATTCCAACGATCCCAAAGTTTTCTACAATCATTTCTCTCTCACCATCAAAATCTATTTTTACCCCTGTTGTGTCTATGTTCGGTAGATATTTGTTTTCAAGCTCATTTTCAATAAATACAGGATCCCCTGTTGGAAGTATATCTGCTTCCACTGTTATAGTCTGTTTTCTATCATATCTACTTATTGTGTCAAGCTTTGAGCCAAACCCTATAGTTGCGAACTGCTTAAGTGGTATTTTATTATTAGTCATTGAGGACTTTATTTCAAGGTTTTCAAGCTCTTTTACACTACTTATATTACTCTGCACAAGTATGCTGTATTCATTACCATTTCTTCTATATACCGAAGGCTTGGCTCCATATAGTGCTATATTGATCTGCCTTTGTATATCATACTTAGTTATTCCTAGATTCATTGCTTTATCTTCATCTACATTTACTTCATATTGATATGTTCTATCCTTCATATCATCCCTTACGTTTGTAGTCCCTGGAATTTCCTTTAGAGCATCCTTGAGCTCTTCCGATACCTCCATTAAACGATCCATTTTTTTACCTGAGACTCTAAGTACTACCTTTGAACCTGGTTTTGCCAATTGAAGTTGGTTTACGGTACATTTGCCGCCAGAAATGTTTTCATCCAATAGTTTCTGTATATGTTCCGATAGTTCATCTCTGTTCATAAATCTTCTGTCTTTCTCATCTCCTAAATCAAACTTTATTACCATTTGTGCATAGTCCTGCGACGGAGTAGAAGGCATCATAGTAACATAGAACTTTGGTACACCGTTTCCAACAGCAACAGTATAGCTTGTTATCTCAGGTTCCTTCGATAACAGCCCTACTATTTCATCAGAAAGCCTTTCCGTAGCGTCCATATCGCCTGCAACCTCTGTTTCTATGTCTATATAGAACAAATCCTTATCAGCAAATGGAAAGAATTCTGCCGATAGAAGAGGCATAACAAGCTGCATAACCAGTACGAGTATTATAAATATACATATAGTAGTAGCTACTTTCCTTTTTAAGCCTATCTCAAGGGTTTTTTTGAAGAAACGTCTTACAAAGCCTTCTCTTTCCTTCTTTTTCTTACTTTTTTTGAAAGATACAGCTGCCATGGCAGGAGTAATGAACATAGATACAATATATGCGGCAACTATTGAAATAATAAGAACCTGTGGTACCGCCTTTAAAAATTCTCCTCCTGCCCCTGGGATTCCTAAAAGAGGTGAAAAAGCTGCAACCGTCGTAAGTGTGGCCGTGAATATTGGAACAGCCGACATACTTGTTCCCTTAAAGGCAGCCTGAAGCCTTCCTTCTCCATTATCTATCCTTACCTGTATAGTATCACTTATAACTATGGCATTATCCACCAGCACTCCTAAAGCAACTATTAAAGCTGTTAAAGATATCTGATGTATATATATATCCATCAAATACATTACACCAAAGGTCATCAGTATAGAGAGAGGTATTGCGGTAGAAACTACTATTGCATTCCTTATTCCCATTCCTAGAAACACAACTATTATTACAAAAATCACACCCTCAATGAGATTCTTCATGAAATCATTTACAGATTTACTTACATCATCGGGTTGATAGATAACCTCCTGAACAATCAAGTCCTTTGGAAGTGTTGCTTTAACTTCATCAAGGCCCTTTCTAATATCTTTTCCTACTATAACTACATTTTTACTTTTTTGAAAATATCCCGTCAACAGAACTGCATTTTGACCATTCTGTTTGTATTTTTCTACGCCTTCTTCAAGTCCCATATATACATCCGCAACATCAGAAAGTCTCGTAACAACTCCCGTTTCAGGAGAAACACCTATTATAGTGTTTCTTATACCATCAATAGATGAATATATCCCCGGAGTTTTAACCTTGATCTTTCCATTTTGGGTCTCAATATCACCTGAAGGTATCTCAACATTTTGTGCTCTGAGTATATCGTAAAGATCCTGCAAAGATATTCCTAATTGGTTTATCCTAGGTATATCAACATCGATCTTTACCTCCTTATCAAGCTCTCCTTCTATCTCGAATCTAGATATTCCCTCTATATCAGATAGTTTATCCTTAAACTGATCTCCAAAGGAAGCTAATTGTTCATAGCTGTATTTATCTCCCGATAAGCTTATCACGATTCCAGCTGTTTCAATTAAGTCCGTATCTATTTCACTATCCATTGCACCACTAGGAAGCTCACTCCTGGCATCTGCCACAGCATTCCTTACATCCTGCATGGCCTTATCAGAATCAGTACCACTTTCGAAGAGAATAAATACAATAGATATACTTTCCTTAGAAATTGCTAATGAATAATCGTAACCGTCTAACTCATATAATTCATCCTCGATTTTCTTAGACACTAAATCATTCATATCCTTTGCTGACGCCCCAGGATAGGGAGTGACTATCATAGCCACTGGAGCTGACACATCGGGATTTTCCTGCCTTGGTAATATATAATAGGCATAGGTACCTAACAAGGCAATTATTATTGCTAGAAAAATAGTAACCCTTCTTTTTTGAATTAATATCTTAATTAAGCTATTCATTCAAACTCCCCCTTCTATTTTTCAATATTTATCTTAGAGCCATCATTTAGATTCTTCATACCGCTTACAACAAGTAGTTCTCCTTCACTTACCCCCTTGACCATAACTGTATCATCATATATTTTCCCAAGTTCTATTATTCTCTTAAAGACTCTGTCATCCTTTGCAATGTATATATAGTCTTCTCCATTAGCCATTATTGCTGAGATAGGAATCCAAACACCATTTTCCACTCCAATATTAAAGCTTACCTTAGATATAGAGCCCAATCTAAAGTTTTTATCCTCAACAGTGACTTCAGCATTATAAGTCCTTGTAGCTTCATCCGGTGCCTCAGATATATTAGTCACCTTCCCCATCGCACTTTCTCCCTCAACATCTACAATAGCTTCAGTCCCAACCTTTATCTCTTTAAGATCTTTTTGAGCTATTCCTACATTAACAATCTGTACATCACTTCTTACGATTACAGCGGGATGTCCCTGTGGAACTAACTCGCCTTCTTCATATGGAGTGTCAACTATACTTCCATCCTGATTTGCATAAATAGTAGCATCATTGACTAAGCTTAACTTAAACTCATAATTTGTCTTAGCAGTTTCATATTGAGTTTTAGCTTGATTATAGGTTGTAGTCGATATATCGGATTTAAGCTTTGCTTGATCATATTGATCCTGAGATATACTTCCTTCTTCAAAGAGCTTATTCATTTTTTTATACATATCTTTATCATAAGTAAGTGCATCTCCAGCCTTTTTAATATTTAGCTGTGCAGTATCCAGCGTTGATTTAGCAGCAGTTAATTGAAAGTTCAAATCCTGCATATCAAGCTGAGCTAATTTCTCTCCTTTTTTAACCTTATCTCCCTTTTCTACCAAAATCCTTCCTAGTTTCCCCGTTGACTTGAAGCTGTATTTAACAATATCCTTTGAGTTCACTGTACCTATATAGTCTAATAGTACAGGGTTTTCGCTTTCCTTTATTTTTATAACCTTAATTGCCTTTGCCCTTTCCTCCACAGTTGCCTCTTCTGCCCTTGAGCAAGCCACTAGTGTACATATCATGGTTATCATTAGTAACACTAGTAAAAATCTTTTCATAATAATTACCCCTTTCATATTCTTTGATTAATTTTCAGAATTTTCTTGATTTAATGAATGAATTTTCATTCACATATCTTGTTTAAAATAAATGAACAATTGTTCATTTAAGTTTAAAAAAATTATTTACTTTCGTTTCACAAAGCGAAGCTTAAGTAAAACGAAGGATTTCAATATCTTTTAAATACTATTTCAAGGCATTTAGGCAAATTTCAGTTACTCTTCTAACCTGTTTTTCCCCAAACTTTTCTTTCATATAATCTTCACTCAGATTTATTGATATATAGCTAAATGTAATAGAAAATATAACAAGTATTATTTCTTGTAGTGAAGTCTTAGGACTTACTTCTCCACTTTCAACTCCTTTTCTTAAGACATCATTCCCAAATTTTTTAATTTTTTGCTCATTTTCTCTTCTCTTTTTAAGTTCAAAATTCTGATCAAAAATAAGGGTACATAGAAACTTCGCCTTAATTGGATATTTAATTGCTATATCAAATAACATTTTTATAATATTATAGATGTTATCTTTAACAGAATCTCTCTCGTTCTCAGTTTGAAGAAATAGTTCTTCAAATGCTTTAAAATTATAATCAATTAAATCCTGGATCAAATCACTTTTGCCACTATAATGCCTATATAAATAGCCAATAGAAACTCCAGCCTTTTTAGCAATTGCTCCAATGGAAGTTCCTCTATACCCATATTTCACCACTAAATCCATGGTAGCCTTTTTTATTTTCTCCAGTTTTGTTGGGTCTGTACTTCTTGCCATACTTATATCACCTCTAATAATATCTTCAATATGTACCAGGTTGTTTATCATATTTTGAGAGTGATTAAGAATAAACAAATTCTAAGTCAAAATTTCTTTCATCCTGTAGCCCATAGGGTCAATTAATCCTAGTTTATTGTACTAATAAAGTCACTTTCCAAGCTAGAATTCGGACGTTCGTTTTATTTGTTGTAAAATATAAAATCTTCAAACTAATAATTCGTACATCCGTTTTAATTTTCGCATTATTAGTTTGCTATTATATAGCAATTAATAAACATAACTATTATTTCTAATTAAAAAAAATCACCCTTTCTGTTTAAAAATGGTGTTCAGTGGATCTAGACAATCTAACAGTTTTTCTCCCTCAGGGTCTATTAATACCTGTACTCCAACTCCAAGCATTGATCCTAAAATCATTCTAGCAAAAAGTTTTGGGTCGTATTCTTTGATACTATCTACCACAGAATCATCATCTAAAAAAAACTCCTCTATTATCTTTGATAAATCCTTATATAGATTATTCAATACTTCTCTAAAGGAATCTGACCACAGGGCTAAACTTGTAAAGTCCCATAACAGACGAGTAGCTTCAGGATTATTTATTACAGATTCTTGGAAAAACTTCATTCGATCCATGGGTGTTTCTGTATTTTTCAAATGATATTCAACATTTTTCAGATATTCATTAGAGTTTTTCTGCATTATGGCTTTAAATAATTCTTTTTTACTCCCAAAGTAATAGTGTAATTGACTAAGTGCAACCCCTGCTTCATTTGCAATTTCTCTTAAGGATACGTTGGCATATCCTCTTTCAGATAAACATTTATACGATGCCTCTATAATTTTTTCGTATTGACTTACTTTTTTTGTATTCTCCATCTAGGCTTCATCCTATCTATATCTAATTCGTACATCCGTCCTAATTCAAGAATACTATATTTTCCATATTATGTCAAGCAAATAATTGAAATACCATTGTATTAAATTATGTAATAAAAACATAGGAGCATCTAGCATCTTTGTTTCGGCCAGATTTCTCTTCGAGGAATAATCTCAATAAAAAAAGTGTTCACATTATTGTATGCGAACACCCTTAGTTTAAAACCCTGCTGCTTATCTAAATATTATATCACCATATTTTATAGACTATAAAGTTCATCTGACTTACTCTGCTTCTTCAGCTGTGGACTGATTCTCTCTCTTTATTTCTAGCAGATTAAATATCGTATTTTCAATTCTTTCTTCAATTGACTTAGTTTTTCTTAATAGATTTTTAGATAAGCTATTTTTTACTTCTTCATAGGTAAACTCGTATGTATTTGCTCGGATTTTCATTATAAAACCTTTACCATCTTCATTTTCTTTACATGAGTTGTTGAAAATAATTTCTCCTTTTCTTTTTTCATTTTCTTCCTTCTGGACTTTATCAAAATATAAAATCATTTGTTTAGCAACCTTCAGTACTTTATTTTCAAATGTTTCCTCTTTCTTCTTAGATTTTCCAAATAAAAATTCTCTATATCTTTTAATATCCATAGTTGGCCTCTCCTTATGTCCTTATATTAATATCTTATAGATCCATATCATTTAAAATATCCCTCAATTTTTTTAAGTCTTCCTTACTCAGTGTCACACCTTTTCCCATTTTAGCGTGTTCTGGTGCCCAATCTCTCAAATCATATTTAGGTTGTCTATTATTCCAGCTTATGAGATTCAGCTCTTTAGACCATCCCTTGGTTGACTCTGAAAGTTCTCCTAGTGTTTCAATAATTTCGTATTTTAATTCTGCCATTTCTCTTCCTCCTCTATATAATTCACTTTATAAGCTATGAAACTATATAAGTTACGAAAAAACTATTACATTTCGAAAATTTGCCATCCTCAGAAGCGTTGGTTGTCAAATCTCCAGAATGTGAGATCTTTATCGTATTATATATAGCTTCTTAAATATCTACTAGAATCTAAAACCATCTTATCTTTTTGTTTACAATCAATTCATATTTTATACATATTCATTTGATATTATATATTTAAGTTAAGTTTATCCCTAAAAAGTTTGAAAAGTTGAAAGGTGAACAAGGATTGTTCCTTTTTATATATAGGACTTCTGTCATATGCAGAAGTCTGTTGTGATTTAAAAGGAAATACTTGTTCGCTGGTCTCAATTTTTGCTTTTCCTTTATTAAAAGTTAAAATCTCATAATAGTGATCAGAGACCAAATTATTATAAAAAATCCAGCTGCTACAGTACCATATATATTAAAATCGCTAGGCTCATAGCTTTTAAACATACCTAGATTACGAAAGGCTATTGCAGCTGTAGGATTAAGTGCAAGAAATCCACCTATTGCATTCATAAGAATAAGCATTACTAGTGTTCCAGATTTAACACCATCGCTACCCTCAATTGCTTGTAATATTAAAAGCAATCCCATTTCATTCTCAAAGATTTCTCCGACATCAATCGGTACACTTTCACCATTTATTATCTCAGCCATATCGCCATAAACATTCTCGAATTCTCTTCCATTTTTTAAGATTACCTTGTAATACTGACTTTCTTCTTTATTATAGACTATATGGAAATACTTACCTTTACTTCCATATTTCAATTTCACTATTTCTTTTTCGCCTACAGTTTCTACAGTCTTATTCATGAAATTATAGTTACTCCATAACTGTCCATTGATTGTCCTTCCAAAGCTAGGCATTCTAATCCAGACAATTAAATTAATTGCTATTAAAATAATCACAATAACTTTAACGATATTTTTACCCGTTAATCTTATTTCCTTTATCTTATTAAAAATACCTACTGCCATTTACATACCCCCCTCGGTACTATAGATATTTAAATAGCCCTCGCTTTTCACAATATTATATGAAGGCCGAAAAAGTGATTATTATCTTATCCTTTTTATCCAGTAATTCCCTGTTCCAAGAGATACCTTCCCACTATGAACATAGTAAATTCTATATTCGTTTATATCATTAATACTATCATACTCTTTGTTCTGAAAAAATTTCAAAGTTATCTCACCATTTTTATCTGGAGTTGATAAAAATTTTCTTATATACTGTTGCTCTGAATGTTTTGTGAAAAATAGTGAGACATCTCCATGACGGAAACCGTATTGTGCATTTACTTCATTCCAGCGTTCATGGATCATCATATTTGGATTAATTATAACAATCATATCCTCATTTCCCTTAAACATGGGTTCTCTATTCCATTGCCATTTTAAATTCATTGTCAAATACTTTTGATACTCAGTTTCCGAAGTCTCTGATATGACTCTCACATTTATATCATCAGGTTTTGTCTTTGAAATAGGGTATAGTATAAACAATGTAGTAATTATTATCGCAATAGTTATAAAGATTATTTTTCTCATATCTTGCTAGCACCTCAACAGTAAGTTTAATAAAGCGTTTTTATAACGACTTGTGAAAATCTAGTATAATTATAACAGATTTTCAGAATGGATAATACAATAAGGTTTATAGTTATGAAAAAACATATTTAAACCCATAGTCTTGTATTAAGAGTCAAAAAAAATAACTCCATCGTCTATGCAAATGGAATTATTTCTTATATCTTTAATTCAATTGTCGATTCAACTTAATTGTAACCCTGGTTCCCTTGTTTATAGTACTCTCTATGTCAAGTGATCCTTTATGCAGCATTACTATCTCATTGCTTATTGACAAGCCTAAACCGCTACCATTTATGTTTTGATTTCCTTTATAGAATTTTTCCTTTACTTTCCTTATATCTTCAGTCTTTATACCCACTCCGCTATCTTCTATAGAAATGGTAACATAGTCTCTATCACCATATGCTACTATCCGTATATATCCATTGTTCTTGTTAAACTTGAATCCATTGTCAATTATATTTATCAGCACCTGCTTCAGTCTATTATAATCACCTTCAATATGTGGTTTGTCAAGCTCATTATCAAGAACAATTTTTATTCCTTCTATCTTACTTCTTTTAAAAAATATTTTCACTACCTCATCGATTAATTCAATAACGTTAATAGCTTCAACTTCTAGCTTTAAATCATGTCTATCAATTCTTGAAAAATCAAGCAGTTCCTCAACCAATCCATACAGCCTTTTGGTTTCCCTATCGATTATTTTAAGACCAGTTTCTAGCTCTTCTGTATCTGATAATTCACCCGTAAGCAATGTTTCACTCCATCCGTTAATAGCTGTTAGAGGAGTCCTCAGTTCATGGGATATTGAAGATATAAAATCATTCTTTAACTCTTGTACCTTAGATATTTCGCTTGCCATATAATTAATTGAGTCGGTCAGCTCCCCCATCTCATCGTTATATCTTTTATCGATTCTCTCGGTAAAATCTCCATTTGCATACAACTTTGACACCCTAGATATCTCACTAATCGGTTTAATTATTGATCTTGAGAATATGTTACTCAAAGCTATCATTATTCCCATAATTATAAGGCTAATCAAAATTGAGATCCGTATATATTTTGAAACTATATCATCGGCCTTTTCCAAGGCTGTTATTGAACGAATTACTCCAGAAATCCTATTTTGAAAATGCAATGGCATTGATACTATCATGACCTTTTCACCATTAAGGTACTCACCTACATAGTATCCAACCTTTCTGTCCATTGCTTGCTGATAATCGTCTGTATTCACCTTCTCTAGGATCTCTAAACCACTAGATGTATATAAGATCTTACCTGCGTTATCAATGATTTGAGTTTCAACCAAATCTTCCATACTAAATTCATTATATAGCCTTCTGATACTCTCTTCAAAATAAGCGTCTCTATCGGAAAGATACTTATTATAAAAGGTTGCAGAAATCTCTACTCTTTTAGTAAGATTTACTTTTATGAGATCGTAATAGTAATCCTTTATGAAGTATATGAAAAACATTTCAACCGATAAAAGAACTATGATTGGAATAAGTATATAATTCTTTATCCATCTTCCCTTTATACCATTCATCATTAATCATCTTCCCATTTATATCCATATCCCCAAACGGTTTTTATATGCTTAGGCTTTGATGGATTGTCTTCGATTTTTCTTCTAAGTCTACTAATGTTTACATCAAGGGTGTTTACTGATCCAAAATAGTTTGTACCCCATATTTTATCTAACATCTCATCCTTAGATAGGGCATCCCCTTTGTTTTCAATAAAGTACTTCATTATTTCAAACTCAGTCTGGGTAATATCTATACTAATATTATTTTTAAATAAAACTCTGTCCTTTAGCGTTAAAGTGAAACTCTTGGTGTTTAGAGTTGTTCTTTCTTTAAAAGGCCTCTTTACTCTCTTTCCCAGGGTCTGTATACGCAAAACCAATTCCTTTGGACTAAAGGGTTTAATGATATAGTCATCTGCCCCTAGGGATAGTCCTTCAATTTTATCCTCTAGCATTGACTTAGCTGTAAGCATTATAACACCTATGTTATGATCATTTTCTCTAATGTTTTCAAGAACCTTAAAGCCGCTTAGATCGGGAAGTAATACATCTAAAATAGCTATATCTATCTCATATTGTTTTAAGATATCTAGAGCCTTTTCACCATATTCTGCCTCATAGACATTGTACCCTTCCCTAAGTAGGTTAACCTTAATAAAGCTTCTGATTCCATCTTCATCTTCAAGCAATAAAATATTTAGCAATCTTCTCACCCTGTTATGAAATTATTATTTAATATATTCTCAAAATCTAATTCCTCATATAGTTCTTCATTTATTATTCTAACAAAGTATATCATATCTTTATAGTTTTTTAGATGTTTATATTCTATTCCAAGTTCTTCCGTATTTTCTTTGCCAACTATAGTTAATATCTCAAGGACTTCTTCCTTTTTATCTCCATTAACATACTCAATAACATCACTATACTTATTGTCATTAATGTCTCTACTTAGGGTTATATTTTCATTTAAGCCTTCTGGAAATAAAATCTCGTATTCTCCACGGACATTATATAGTGAATCCATAACAAATTTAACTCCATCCTTTTCATCCCATTTGGACCACATAGTTTTAAAAATCATACCGGCCATAGCTTCATTTTCATAACCCTTTAGAGGAAATAAATTAGCCACTTCAATAATTCCATCGCCATCTATATCCTTTGATATTACAGCATATGGACTAAAAAACAGATTCCACCTATCTGGATTATCCTCAAATGGATCTACTAGCCCTCCATCTTTATATATAAACATATTTGTTGACCCTGAATGAGCGCCCACAACACTGTCTACAAATACTCCCATTATATCCCTTGAAGCGAAGCCTGCTTTGAGGCTTATTACTCCACCATAATCAATCTCTTTTTCATCGACTTTTACCATTTTACCTTCTTTGTATTTATATAGATTTAAATTTGCTATAACTTTTTCCTCGTCTCTTTTAGTTAATAGTATTTCATCTATATTATCAGAGTCAAGGTCATAGCTTATCATTTGATCATAGGTTTCACTGAATATCTCTAATAGGTTATCTTCTTTATACTTATATATATTTAATCCCTTTGGCATATAGTTTTCTGTTTCATAGCCGAGTATTATCTCTAAATTCTTATCTCCATCTATATCTTTAAAAAATACTTTGTCAAAGTCAAACCCATTTGCTTTTATCGTATTATATACCCTAAGCTCATCTTCTACATAGTCGAACATAGCTATTCTAAGCAAGTTGCTTTCATTTTCAGATGCATAGAATACTACTATCTCATCCTGGCCATCATTGTCAATATCTATAAATTTAATTGGACTATTAATGTTTTTGGGTTTAAGAAGCTTTATGTTTTCACCAAGATTCTCCTTTATTATACTTTGAATATTTTCCTGTGTTACCGTTATCTTTGGAGCAGACATAATGTCTTCAGCCTGCATGTTCATAGTGCAACCGCCTAAAACTAAACTTGAAATACATGTTACAATTATTAATCCTTTTTTCATCTTCATCTCATCGCCTCCACATTTCTATATAAAATGCATCCATAAATCCAAAAGATTAGTTGCACTTTCTACATTTATAATTATATATATAAATCACAAATAGAAATTGACAAAGTTCTTACAAATTAATATCAAATGTGAAATCTGTAACCTCGAGTATTTACAATCTCTGTCTTATTATAGAGTATCAAAACCTTAGTTGCTTCAAAAAAAATCAAAAGATAGACCACTATTGAGTCTATCTTTTTTTATAATAGGCCATTCCTCTTAAAGATAAACAACTTCAATGTTTATCTATAGCAAGATTTTTGACCTAGAATGAGGGGCAAGATATATTGGATTATTTAAAGTAGTTAAAACTAGAAATCATCAAGTGTAGCTTTACTAGGCGATGCCATTATTTGAGGTATAGTTTGTTTGAATAAATTATAAGCTTTGGGCAATGAAGTTTTTAAATCATCCTCAGTCTTTGGAATCCATTCTTTTTCGTCTGGACCATATGGTACCTGTAGATTCCATACAGTTGTAATCACCCAGTATGCATATTCTTGTATCAGAACTCTTTCCTTAATCTCCAATGGTACATCATCAAAGTCATCATATCCTGATACATCATAATGCCCATTACTAATTGCTTCTTCCTGCATAGATTTATATAATTTAGAAGTTTTGGTCACTCCCCAGTCATCTGGCATTACATGGTGAAGCCCTACATCCGTTACAGCGTGAAGGATATGTTCAACAACTTCCATTGTTTGTCTGGGATCACCCTCCATTATAATGTCACATATACTGTTTCTTGACTCTGTATCGCGAAACTCCGGGCTTTCTTCCCAGCTAAAGTCATCTGCCATTACAACTGGTAATAGTGCATTGTATTTGTACAGGTTTTGTAAGACTTTTTCCTGAAGTTCTCTATCAATGCCTTCACCTGTACACGGAAACATTTCTTTCATTGTTTTTGCAACCTTAAGCATAAATCCGTCAGAAACTTTATCTGGTGCAGCAAATGTCATTCCATATACAACCATCTTCTTTGTAAATGGTTTATATTCATCGGTTCTAATAATTCCACTATCAGTATATATATCTTCTACTGCTTCTCGTACAGGATTACGTAGAACAGCACCACCAAGGTGTGTTTTCAATAATGACTCCATTTTTCCAGCATATTCATCCTTAATATACTTAAGTTCCTCTTCTTTACTTTTAATTTCAATTTTTCCCATTCCATATACACATCCTCACATAATAATTTTATCCGCCACCTAATGGTTTAATCACTTTAACTTCATCTTTATCCTTTAATTCGTAGGTTTCATATTCTCCCATTAAAATCGCTTTTCCATTTACAAAAACTGCTACGTTTTTAGATGAATTCAAATATTTTAAAAGCTTCATTACTGTAATCTTAGATGAAAAAGAAATACTTTTTTTGTTCACCTGAATATCCAAATCTATACCTCCGATTTAACTGAGCAAATTGCATAATTACCATCTATAGATAATCAACAATTATATTTAAAATAAATTTATCTGAAAAGAATAAATGCTTCTACATCCTTATCTGAGAAATTTATTATACATTATAGTTGATTTATCTCTAAAAAAACTTCTATCATATATAGTCTTAAAATCCCAAAGGCCATATCAGAATTATTATGCAATTGCCTCAACTTACTACTTCTTTAACTCTATCTTTTTCCAGCAACCAACCTAATGATAGCTTTCTTAAGGTACTTTCAGTTGGATTGCCTGATTCCTTATCCCAACCAGCTAAATTATAATATAATTCCTTTCCCCAATTGAAGGCTTCCTTATCAAGAAAAATACCCTTAGATGGCCCGTCTTTGAATGGCTCGAATATTCTTTCAGGGAGTTTGTCATCTTCCTTAGTAAACCCTTCCCTTGCATTGAAATATCTCATCATATTTATTCTTCTTTCTCCGACCATCATAAGTTCATATATCGATGTATCCCATCCTATTCCATACTTACACAGATCAACCATATCATCTGGTCCATAGAGCTCCCATGACGGCCCCCATACAAATTGACATAGGCAGAGTGTATCTAG